>Ga0068855_100009454_pt1 | contig 11778 bp, 16 predicted proteins | sample KBSCornC52_FD_66592 | JGI IMG/M metagenome (GOLD analysis project Ga0068855, IMG submission 66592) | Corn rhizosphere microbial communities from Kellogg Biological Station, Michigan, USA - KBS Corn C5-2 | ecosystem: Host-associated > Plants > Roots > Rhizosphere > Soil ...
GAATGCAGACGGTCCGCTGTCGGCCAGAATGAGCCCTCCCCCAGCCACGCGTTAAGCCGAGCTCAGTTTTTGCCGCAGCCGTGATGTCAATCGAGAGTCGGCGAAGCCAGTGCGAACGCGACGCTTCGGGCGTGCCCCCGGTTGCGCTCGGAGCGTCTATCGGCGAGGGAGTTGCGCATAGTGCGCGCCGATCTCGATGACAGCCGCCGCAATGACATTTGGCACCAATCTGGCCTGTCGCGCCCCGAGCTGTCATTTCGCACGGCCGGGACTATTTGCGCTTCAAGGGCGCCCTTCAGCCTGCTTCAATGTGAGGCTGGTATTGAGCTGGCTTGCCTTATCGCCAGCCGAAATCGTGCTGCCGGGAACCCTAACGCCGATATCGCCATCGATCACTTCGACCATGGTCACGCTATCGTTAGGGCCCGCCTCAACATCGAGGATGTCTTTGCGATTGCCATCTGCGAAACGCACCATATGAGCTTTACGCGCGGCGCTCGCTGTCACTGACGAAGTGGCGGTTGGGCTCGGGGTCTCCGCGACCGCAACCGATGCAACCGCAAATGCACCGGCAAATAACACGAACTTTGTATGCATACTGATATATCCCAATACGACGGAGTCTCTATAGGCAGCCGTCCGTTTTACCGCAAGCACTTCGTCGTCCCGGGCGAGGGAACATGAGACTTGCAACCCCGGATGCGGCGCCGCTTCGGCGGTAGCCTCGCTCAATGTCCGTTGTTGCCACTTTGGCGCCGAAACCCGACCGTCTGCAATCGGCCAGAAGCAGCCCAGCCGAACACACGGCCCCGAGGTCGGCTCCAACCAATGGGCTGACATTGCTTCGAACAACATGAAAGCTTCTTAGACCGAATTCATGCGATCACATCGGTCTGTCGCGAGACGAACCGCGGTGTCGCGATGTCCAAGATCTGATGTGCGAGACGAGGAGTCAAAAAAATGCACCCGGAAGGGCGTAGTTGGCTTAGTCGCCCAGCTTTTATCTCCGGGCTTAATACACCTGCCTTCTAGTAGGCCTGAGCTACTACCGTCCTACTCACCTGGTTTCCTATAGTGTGTAGGAGCGTATGCATTGTCAGCAGACCGACTTGCCCGTGGTAGTGCAAGCAATATCGATGGCGCCTCGGCTGAGCTCTGATGTGCGCCATGGGTCGAGAGCTGGCGGTCGCTCCAGATCAAAACTGAGCGACGCTGGGCGAAAGCAGACCATTAGCCGACCCTATTTCCGTTAAGTGAGGGCTTCCCGGCATATTCGAGCACGTCGATTGCCGCCGCCCGCGAAATGCCGGAGGCTTCCTCAGTCGTAAAGCCCATCTCTTGTAGCCGAAGCGCAATTTCCTCAGCGAGCCTCATTGCTATCGCTCGGATGACTTCAGGCTCATGCATCGGCCTGCCCACCAGCTGGTCCTCCATAAATCCCATCATCGTAGCCGCGTGGATAAAATATTATGACTTTGATTCTTCGTGGATAATTCTTAGTTCTCGACTGCCTCCTGTTTAGCACAGGGACGAAACGACCTCGTCGAGTGAAGCTGGGCCACCCAGGAAATAACCCTGAGCGTTGTTCACGCCGGTGGCCCTGAGCACTTGGAGTTCGGCCGCTGTCTCGACTCCTTCGGCGACGATCTGACTGCCTGTCCTACGTGCGAATTCGGTAAAGGCTGCGGACAGGGCCTGACGCGCTAGATCACGATCGATCCCACGTATCAGAGAAATGTCCAGCTTGATGATTTCGGGCGTCAGGTCGAGGATGTGCCGCAAGCTTGAATAGCCAGCACCAACGTCATCGATCGCGAGCCGCAGGCCATGTTGCCGTAGCGAGGTGAGCGCGGCTGCAACCGACGAATAGTCGTCAATGTCGGCATGCTCCGTTATCTCAAGTACCACGCGTTCCAACGGTAAATCTGCTAGCGCCTGTTCCAACTTTCCGCTCGACACCGTTGCAGGGGATGCGTTCACCGCGAGATAGATCTCTGAGGGAACGTGCGGCAATGCGCTAAGCGCTGCTCGCATCGTCGCCACTTCCAGGTCGACGCCTAGACCCACTTCCGCAGCCTCGGCGAACCACTCATGCGGACCGCGATAGGGCTCAGTGGAAAACCTAACAAGGCACTCCATGCCGGCCACGCGATTATCGGTAAGCCCGAAAATCGGTTGATAGACTGTCGAGAAGAGCTTTTGCTCAAGCACGGCTTGGACACGGTCAGACTTAGCTTTACGAGCGCTGTCAACGCCCCTTTGCTGATCGATCAATTCTGCGGCGATGTCGGCGAATGCACGCATCGTTCGAAGATCTCGATCGTTAAGCGAAAGATCCGGCTCAAAGCTAAAGCAGCAAAAGGTCCCGAATATCCTACCGTCTCTTAGGCGGATCGGTACACTGAGATGGGCACCGACAGGGATGGTGGTTGTCACTGGAAGTGCCGCGGCGACCGGCACAGCGCTCGTGTCGGGCATCAGCTGAGGAAGGGTTCCGTCGACGATCCGCTTGCAATAGCTATCCTCGAGTGGAAAGGAATCGCCGACCTGAATCGGGCCATCCTTCGCCAGAGCGTCGATGTTGCGCATAACAACAAGGGTATCAACGAATTCCGACGCAAACGCGACGTCCATCCCGAGATGGGTCCGGACGGCTCGGAGAAGTTGATCGAGGGTTCGTTGAGAAGTTGATTGGCATGAAGGTAGGAGTGCGCCTGCCAGTGTCGGCTCACAAGCCCTGCGCCAGATTGCCTGCTCCAGACTCATAGCTCCGACTGCTTCGCAGTAACTAGCCGGAGATCCTGCCATAGTTCATAATCGGCGTCCTTGGCCCGCTCCAGAGCGACGCGGGATGCTTCTGCGTCGTCCTCAGCTCGAAGCGTGCTTTTGGTCGCCAGGCCCGTAGCGAGGTCAAAACAATAAAGGTCGTACCCAGGCACAATGGGCCATCCGTAGTGCCTTCGAGGCGCAATCACGATACGGTAGTTCTACGGTAGTCAAGGGGATCGCAGTCGCTGCCGGATGGGGTTATGTGCCCCCAGGTTCAATGCATGCCCGGGTATAACTTGTCTCAAGTGATTCACGTCGTGGACGACGACGCCCAGGTCCGTGCCGCCACCAGCTATCTCCTTGCCAGTCATGGCTATGCAACCGCAGTGTATTCAAGCGGCACGGAATTCCTCATCGAGGCGAAGCTCGGGCAAGGTTGCGTCTTGCTGGATGTTCGAATGCCGGGGTTAAGCGGTCTCGACGTCTTGGTCGAGCTGGCCAAGCGACGGGATTTCGTGCCGGTCGTCATGTTGAGTGGCCATGCAGATCTGGCGGCCGCAGTGCAGGCCATGAAGCTTGGCGCGGAAGATTTTGTTCAGAAGCCGTATCAGGAGGGGGAGTTGATCGCAGCGATCGAGCGGGCGCTCGATAGCGGCGTCAGGCTTCGCAATAGAAGCGAAGCCAAAGCGAGCGCGCAGGCTTTACTCGACAGGCTCTCGCCACGTGAACGACAGGTTCTGCAAGGCCTGCTAGAGGGAATGACTAACAAGGAGATAGCGCGCCACCTGGAACTAAGTCCACGAACCGTGGAGATGCATCGTGCGAACATGATGCACGACCTCGGCCTCACCAGCCTTTCGCATGCGTTGCGCTTGGCGGTCGACGCCGAGTTAATTCCGCTCGAAAGCGCAGTTCCAGGACCGCCGTCAGCCGCCGACAGAGGCCTTCCTCAAGCTAGCTCTCCGCCGCGTGATAACAGTCCAGATATTGCCCCTATGCCGGACGTATTGGATGTGCTCGAAGGCACAACCGACTGCGCCGTACTGGTTGATGACAACTGGAAACTTACGTTTCTCAACGCCAATGCCGACGCAACTATCGGCCGTGGCCGGAATCTAGTCGGGTCTACTATCTGGGAGGCATTCCCTCAGGCGGTGAGAACGCGGGCATGGGAGCAGTTGCATCGCGCAGCTGTTGACCGCCACCCCGTTCGATTCGAATTCTACGCGCCAGACCTCGAAGCCTGGCTAGATGTGAACATTCGCCCGGTCGCCGGCGGGATGCAACTGTTCTTCCGAGACGTCACCTCCGAGCGGAAGGCCAATGCCGCTTTGGAGCGTGGCGAGGAGACCTTGCGCCTAGCATTGGAAGCCTCCGGGCACGGTGCATGGGACTGGAACTTGACCAGTGGCGACTTCGCCATGTCACCTCGTTTCGTCAATCGACTGGGCTATGAGCCAGCGGATCTCCGAGATGGGATCGAGACTTTCCGGCAGCTGATACATCCGGATGACCAGGCTCACCTCCAGGAGGCGCTAGACGAACATTTGCAAGGCCGAGCCGATTCCTTCTCCTGTGAATATCGCTTTCGCCGCCGCGACGGCGATTGGTGCTGGATCCTAAATCAGGGCCGCATCATCGCGAGCGATATGCAAAACGGGGTGCCGACTAGGATGGTCGGAACCGCCCACGACATTACAGAGCGGAAGCTGGAAGCGGCGCTCGCCGAAGAAGCGTTCGAGCGATTGGCGCTGGCACAAAGAAACGCCGGCGCCGGCCTTTGGGATCTCGATTTGGAGTCGAACTGCGTGCGTCTCTGCGCCAAGAGTTTTGAGATACACGGTCGATCCGTGAAGGAAGGTACCGAATTATCGGAAGAAGAATGGCAAGCCCTAGTGCATCCAGATGACCTCCCCATGGTCAAGCGGGAACTTGAGCGGTCAATTCAGACGGGGAACATCTTATCCGCTCGGTATCGCGCAAATTCCAGTGACCGCGACAGATGGATCCTCGGATTGGGTAAATTGGTTCCTGAGGCCGCAGGCCGGCCAAGTCGCTTCGTCGGCTTGAATCTTGATATCACTGATAGCATGCAGACCACGCTAGAGCTGAAACGGGTCAGGTCGGAAATGCTGCACCTCTCCCGGCTAAGCGCAATGGATTCTATGGCATCAACCCTTGCTCATGAGCTCAACCAACCATTAACAGCGATTAGTAACTTCGTCGGGGGCATTCGCCATTCGCTCAATAAGCGAGGAGGAATAGCTAGAGAATCAATCGTGGCCGCGATTGACGGGGCAGAAAAGTCAATTGCTTACGCAGCGGAGATTGTTCGGCGATTGCGTGATCACGCTTCGGGGGGAGCCCAGGAAAAGAAGCCCGAACGGCTGCGCGACATCGTCGACGAGGCTTGCGAACTTTATATTGGCCAATTCAGCGATTGCGAGGTGCCGATCCGAGATATTAGCGACGACATCTACGTCCTGGTTGACAGGATTCAGATCGAGCAACTCCTATTAAATATCTTAAGAAACGCTCGTGAGGCGATGGTCGTGAGCGGGCTTCACGGCCCGATTACGATCTCTGCGCAGCTGAGCGGACCCTTCGTAGAAGTTCACGTCCAGGATTGCGGCCGTGGCGTTCCGGAGGAATTAAAGGCCGCGCTGTTTTCCCCACTGATGAGCAACAAGCCGCACGGGACCGGCATCGGGCTGTCGATTTGCCGCACTATCGTTGAGGCACACGAGGGCCGCATCTGGGTCGAGGACAGCCAACCCCGCGGGGCTTGCTTCTGCTTTACCCTACCATTGCCAAGATGAGCAATTATCGAATGGCATAGCGGGGAGTACGGTATTCTTCCCGTGGGCGATTTTACAATCTGATTCACTCGTTGAAACCTACCGTCAGCTGTCAAGGAGGCGGCAGATGGGCGATTTCACAGATGACAGTGGCCTCGCAAACACTGCAGAGCAGCAAACTCACCTTGAGACTCGATTCAACAGGCGTGGCGAGGCGCGTCACACCGCGATTCTCAGGGCGGGTCTCATCTACACTGCAGAAGGGCAAGAGCCCTGCGTCGTCAGAAATATTTCACCCGGCGGCCTGTCCGCACGGATCTATAAAAGGCTGGCATGGGACCAGCCGGTTCGCGTCGAACTCAGGCCCGGCGAGTTGCTCGACGGTGTGGTGATTTGGGCGCGAGACTGGGACATTGGTATTGCCTTCGCTCAACCGATCGACGTGAAGGCAGTTCTGGCAAGCCGGTGGATCACCGAGCACGATCGCCAACGACGGCTCCCGCGTGTTAAATTCACCTCTCTTGTCCACGTCAAGCTCGGCGAGGAAAGATATGACGCACTTCTCTGCGACATCTCGCAAGGCGGCGCGAAAATTCAGACACGTGAGCCTTTGCCATACTGGGGTGAAATCGTTTTGATGCTGGATGACTTTCCGCCCGTCGCGGGCCTGGTTCGGTGGCAGGACGATACATTGGTTGGCCTTTCATTCAGCGAGAGTATCCCGTCCGATGTGCTCACCCGATGGATTCGTGAGCGGCGCGACAACGCCGTGCCACCTGCGGCGGAAACCAGGACACCTTCGGCCGAGAGATGATCCGGTCCGATAATCGTACCCCCCGATAGCGAGGTGCGAGGCTCGTTGGGAAGCGCCTCGCAGCGTCCGCGTTCGGGCCGTACGAAATAAGCCGTAGTCGGCAAACATGGGCCGAATTCAGGCCATTGGCCACTCGAACCTCGGACGTCTATTTATGGCCCGGTCCGCCGAAAAGCAGACGGTCCACACCCGGCCAAAGGCCGGCCGCGTGGCACGTCTGACGACTTGGTCGCCACAGCTTTGTCGCTGACAAGGTTCAATTGGAAACCAGGCCCGCCCGTTCGAGTACTAGCCGGACCTCCTCGAAGGTTGCGCCAATGCCGCCCTTAGGAAAACGGATCTGGCCCAGGCCATGTATGCTGCTAAGCTCCTCGCAACCATCTTAGACCACGTTGGCTCATGTCTAAAAAAGATCTCGAAAATGAAGCAATCTTTCGCGCGCCCGTCGAAGATATGCAATGTAGGCCTACATCTATCCGAGCAACAGGTTAGGTTAGATATTTACTTATGCACAACGGACTGGCTCGGGGCACGTTGAACATGAATCAATCGAGGCTCGGCCGAGTATGGACCCGACTGACATCGCCGCGCTCTTGGCGCAGATCAACGCGACGTATGTTTTTAGTGTTCTTGCCATTGGCGATTGTCCTATGGCTAGGAGCGGTGTCACTCATTGCGATATTGCTTGTCCTTCGCGCCTCGCTGCTGCCGATCGTCAGCTTTTGGAATGACCCGCCGACGCGGCGTATAAGATGTAATTACTTTGGCTATCCGCGAAGGCCGGCGCGCGAGAATATTTGGCCGGTTCAAGTGAAGTCCGTTCATGAGCGGCTAAGCCGAAGCGCCCGGGAACCGTCGTAACGCCATACTTCAATTCGATTTGGTGTCAAAACCGTGTGACGGCCGTTATCGCGGCGGCTTAGAGCCAACCGTGCTGTTGTAAGCTTGGCGGGAGAGGACATGCGCACCATTGTGGGACTCTCGTTGTTATTGCTCATCCTACTCGGTGGCGGGCGAGCTTGTTGGCGCTTTTTACGGCCACAGCTGCGGAGTACCCAGATCCGGAAAGCCAAAAATCACCGCGGGATGATCGACATACCCTTGGCGAGAGACATTCACGAAGATTTGCCGGGCTGATCCCGGGCTCGCTACCTCAAAGCGTTGACTGCTCTAATGCTGACCGCTTGATCGAACCGCACGGTCAGGACTCGTTTGCCGTGCTGGTCTTCAACCTCAATCGTGGTTGTCAGATCAAGAACAACTAGCCGGGCATCTGCCGCGATGATCGCACGTGCACTTCTGACAGCCGCGTGATGCGCCTCGTCCACGTCGGCGACTTCGAAACCGTGAGGGTCTCGACTTTCCGCGGGGCTAACGCGGCCGAGCCGGGGATGCCTTTTGCGACGTATTCGCCTGCACGGCACCCGGCCATGACGTGCGTAACTTTGAAGCGTGATCGAGGTGCATATGCTCTATCGTGCGGTGCTCGCTCGCCCGGGGCTCGACGCTAAGATTGGCGAGGCGATGATGCAGGAGCGCCGCCGCTTCGTGGAAGCGGATCAATGCTTCGGGGTTAAGGCCGCGAGGCTCGCGTGGCACCCCGTTATCGCCAGCGATCATGTGACTGCGCCTGAAAGTGGTGGATGTCCTTCGAGCAATATGTCGAGCGTCGAGCGCAATGGGGGCATTCAAGGGTTATGATCTCACGCAGGATCGTGGCACCTTGAGGATTGGTGGTCGACGGCCACGCCTCCACGACGTTTATTGGACTGCCGCAGACCGGGTTGAGGCACATGACACCCGGATACCGGCCGAGAGCTGTTGGAGGCGCTTCACCCCTGATCGTCAAAAATTCCACGAAAGCCCCCGGACATTCGCTTGCAGAACGATCTAACGCCGTGAACGTTTCAATTTCAACTAGCTTTTCTACTCTATATCATATGCTTAGATAAGATGTCGCGGTTTTAACCGGTCCACGCTCTCACGCGATGAGGCGGCGCGCCAAAGCTCTTCAAAAAACTGGTTAGCGGTCGCGTTAGCGAAGCAATCATCACGAAGCGCGATTGCGCAGTTTGCAAACAGAAATCATCCGACTCAGGTCGTCGCGAAATTGCGCGAAATCACCTTTGGCTGGGATCATTTTAGACCCTCGAACGTCTGAACGCTCGTTCACCTAAACGGGGGTTTGGGGGCAAATGAGCGGGCAGGAAGACGACTCTGAGATCGACAAGATCGAGGAAGTGCAGGAGGCGCTTCGCGAGACGATCGACAAAGCCAAGCGGCTTGCCGATCAGGCCGAAAGGCTGATCCAGCAACACAAGAAGAAGCTGGAGGGCGAAACCTAGTTGCGCCGGCGCGTGCGCAACTCAGCGATGAGAGTCCGCACCGAAACAACGGCCACGATCACCATCGTGAGGTATGCCACGCTACTGACGAGGGCATGGATCATGCCAAGGCACTAGCACAGTCGTGATTACGACGATCTTAAAGGCTCCAAATCGGAACGAAAAACCGGCTATGTAGTTCGCCGACATATCTGATTAGCTGTTCACTCGGGATCGATTTACAAAACTAGATGTTCCTTTTGGTTCGATGTCAGCTAACTGCCAAGTTTGCTCAGTTCTTCGGTGTCGTAATCGTGTCCGGGTCATCTAATCCGCTAATCGCCTATGTGTTGGAAATGCGTCGCCAAGCCCGGGATCGGTTGAGGCGCGCCCGCGCGCACGACCACGCCGATATGGCCGAGCGGTATGAGGCCGCCATCGCTGATTGGGAGCGCCTGCTCACGCTCTACGGTGTCAAGGCGGAGGACTCGGGGAACGCCGCTTCCGAATATCCAGAAGATTGAGGAGGCGCAGCATGTGCTTCGCGACGGGATCGACGAGGCCAGGCATCGCAGTCGGCCTTGGTTGCGCGGTAGCGGAGGATGCCATCTGCCGGCATCTGGTCTGACCTGTCGTCGTGGCGCCGTTGTCGTCGCTTCAGCAGCTTGCCTGCGGGGCAGCTGTAAGCATCGGTCTCGGTATCGTAGGCGAAGTCGTCCCGTGAGAAGGTGCCGTCGGCGCGAGTGGACTTGTCGAACACCGGGATATGCGGCTCGATGTCGCGCTCATGCACGAGCTAGGAGAGCATCTCGGCCGAGCCATAGCCGGTGTCCGCGATGAGCTTACGTGGCCAGATACCGAGATCGTTCTGGACGCGATCGATCATGCGCGTGGCAGCTGTGAACCTCGGCCTGGCGCACAGCCGTGCTCGCCGCGACATCGACGATGACGGCGTTCTGTACGTCGATCAGGTAGTTGGTAGCACAGCAGAACTGGGCCTGCCCACCATGCGCCGAAGTGTAGCGCGCAGCGGGGGCAAATGGCGACACGCGCGAGGGCACCGCCGGCGTGGCAGCACCGAAGGCCGCGTCGTCGAGCACTGTAAGATACTCGTCGACTGCACGGCTCGACAGCTCAGGCGGCAGCCCTTCCTCACCCGTATGGAAGTGTTGCGGGTTGGCTTCCGCGCGGATGAGGCTCGCGTCTACGGCAAAGCCGTCGCCGCCAACCTGGCGCCGGGCGATGCAGCGCTTCACCGTCGCCTCAAACAACCGGCGCAGCAGGTCGCTGTCCGGGAACCGGCCATGGCGCCTCTTCGAGAAGGTCGAGGGTCCGGCCCGTCACCATCGAGCCCAAGCCGGCAGAACCATCGATATGCGAGGTTGAGGTGGACCTCGTCGCACAGTCGGCGCTCGGACCGGATGCTCATGCAGTAGCTGATGATCAGCATCCGGATCATCAGCTCCAGATCGATCGATGGCCGACCCGTCTCGCTGTAATAGGGGCGCAATTGCTCGCGGATGTCGGATAGATCGACGAACCGGTCGATCGAGCGCAGCACATGGTCGGCCGGCACATGTCGCTCCACGCTGAAGCTATAGAACAGCGGCTCCCGCGCCACCGTCCGCTCTCCCATCATCGGCCGCCTCCCGCCGTAACAGGGATGCTGAATCAGATCAGGCCCGCACCTTCAACTCAGAGTTTTTTCAACAGCATCGGTCACTCTGGGCCGACAGCATGCCCGCGGCGTTGAAAGTCGGCGATGTGAATAAAGGGTTATCCGTCAGGAATCTGAATGCGGATTTTCCTAGTTGCTAGTTCGGCCTTGGTCCGCAGCTCGATTCAGGCACAGCAGGTCAAGGCTATCGGGCAGCCGGCCCTGCCTGCCGCCGGCGATCTGGCAAAGACTTCTCGGAACCATCATCATGCATCGTGGGCCGCTCTCCGCGCTATTCCTCGGCGCGCGCCAGGGGCAAAAGCGCGCGCCGAGGAGATGGCGGCTAAACGGCGCGCCGCCATCAACGCTGTCATCCTACGGATTCTTAGTGTTCGGAGGGCCGGCGCTTCGCGATTGTTGCCGGGCGACCGTGGCTCGTCGCGGCCTCCTTTCCTGGTCATCATCCAAAGGCCACGGTACGACGAGGTCGATCGGAGGCCATTGGGGACTTGGCCATTTAGGCAGCGTAAGGCCCTTCCCCCATGGCCAGCTGATCGCCGGAAAGAAGGCGACAGGGGCAGTCACCATAACAATGGCGAGCAGTGTCTGCTCGTCGATGAGCCCGGCAGCGAAGAGGCCATAAACGCCAACCCAGATTACAGCAACGCAGGCCGTAACGAGAAAGCCAAAAGGCGGTCGATCATGGCGCCGCGGCGGCTCGGGACGGAAGCGCCCAAGCGGTTTCATATCGCCCCGCCTCGCGACTCGATCCGATCGCTCGCTAAAGATGTGACTCGAGGCCAATACATAGCGCACCTCCTTGCACAACGGCAATCGGCCCAACAGCATCAAGCACGCAAACGAATATTATTGGCATTTGGGTAGAAAGATCTTGCTATCTGAAATTTGCGTCAAGAATGCCCCGCCGCAGGATGCATAAAAATAATTGCTCCCATTCAGTCAAATTATGATCTTTGACCTTACTAGCTCGAATGATAGCGGGCGGTAGAAAGACGAACTGTTGCTCCTGCTTGACGGGCAGACGACCATCCGCTGATCAAGCAGCTAGCGGCCGAGCCGCGGACCCTTCGCGCCATGGCTTATTCCAGAGACGGTCGTCCCGACAGGGCCTGGGAGGCGACGAATGGCCGAAGCCGTCACAGGGATTTCCTCGTTCCGCGACATAGCCGACGAAGCGCGTAAGCAAGACCACAAGCCGGCCTTCTTCCAGCGTTGGTTCATGTCGACCAACCACAAGGACATCGGCACCCTCTATCTGATCTTCGCGATCATGGCCGGGCTGATCGGCGGCGGCATCTCGGGCCTGATGCGGCTCGAGCTGGCCGAGCCGGGCATCCAGTATCTGCCGATGTGGGCGGGCACCGCCGACATCAATGCCTCGCTCCACTTCTGGAA
>Ga0068855_100009460_pt1 | contig 11770 bp, 12 predicted proteins | sample KBSCornC52_FD_66592 | JGI IMG/M metagenome (GOLD analysis project Ga0068855, IMG submission 66592) | Corn rhizosphere microbial communities from Kellogg Biological Station, Michigan, USA - KBS Corn C5-2 | ecosystem: Host-associated > Plants > Roots > Rhizosphere > Soil ...
GAGGAGGCACGGCAGGGGATCGCAGAAACCTGGGCCGAGATATTCGGCGAGAGACTGGAGAGCAGGCCATGAGCACCCGACCCGACGTCGGCGACACGATGCCGGACATCGCGCTCGAAACGCCGGACGGCGGCAGCGTGAAACCGCCCGATTTCCGCGGCCGCCAACTGGTGTTGTTCTTCTATCCGAAGGACGATACCCCCGGCTGCACTTCTGAGAACAAGGACTTCTCGATCCTGGCGGGCGAGTTCGAGAAAGCCGGGGTGGCGCTGCTCGGAGTGAGCAAGGACCCGCCGAAGAAGCACCAGAAATTCGTCGCCAAGCATGGCCTCGCCGCGCCTCTGGCCTCCGATGCCGAAACGAATGGACTCGCCGACGCGCTCGGCATCTGGACCGAGAAGAGTATGTACGGGCGCACCTACATGGGCATGGAACGCACGACTTTCCTGGTGGATCGGGAGGGACGGATTGTGCAGGTGTGGCGCAAGGTAAAGGTCAAGGGGCACGCCGAAGCGGTCCTCGCCGCCGCGAGGGGAACTTAGCGGCTCACTGACCAGAGACCGTGCGCGGGCACTTCCCTTTTCGAATCCCTTGACGTGCTGAGTCGCGTACGCGCGGGTGCCGTCAAATCCTCCACGAACTGTTCCCCATATAAGGCGAGCAGTGAGGAAGGTTGTGATCGCATTCGGGAAAATGTCCGGTCGAACCGCGATCGCGGGCGTTATTCAACGACTCGCCGTGCCGGGCAGCCGCTTTGTCGCGCAGTTGCGACGCCGGTGTTGCGTAGTTAACTTTTTCCCCGTTACTTCCTCAATCAGCGAGACGGCGGGGGGTTCCGACCATCTCGGAAAAATTTCGACGAGGCCGGCATCGCGGGCGCCTCTGGTGAGATGCTCGGCCCGGTGGGTCGGCCAAGGACGGGAATCAGGTCGAATGCGTTTCAACCGGGCTATCCGCGCAGTTGCAGGCCTTGCCATCGCGGCAGGCGCAATTGCCGCCCATCCGGCCCTGGCCAACGATGCCCCCGCCACCGGCACGGCGGCCGCCACGCAGATCTCCGGGGTCATCAAGGGCGAAGCGGCTGGCCCGCTCGGCCAGGGTGACAAGGAATTCACCCAGTTGTTCGCCAGCTGGAAGAAGCTCGACACCCCCGGCAGCCGCATGATGTCGCCGCAGCCAATGGTTGGCGTGCCCTCGATCGCCCCGGTTCAAGGATTCCGCCTGACCAGCCATTACGGCGTGCGCGAGCACCCTGTCCTCGGCGGCGCTCGCATGCACAAGGGTCTCGACCTGGCGGTCGCCTCGGGCACGCCGGTCCTAGCCCCGGCCGATGGCGTGGTCGAAAAGGCCTCGTGGTTCAGCAGCTACGGCAACTTCATCGAGATCGCCCACGGCGGGAACATGGAAACTCGCTATGGTCACCTCTCGGCCTACAACGTCGTCGAGGGCCAGCAGGTCCACAAGGGCGACGTGATCGGCTACGTCGGCAGCACCGGCCGCTCGACGGGCCCGCACCTGCATTATGAAGTGCGTATCGCCGGCGAGGCGGTCGATCCGACCCCCTACATGCAGATGGGCACGCTGGCGGTCGCCGCGAACGCCACAGCTATCGGCGGCGGTGACGACGAGTAGCTCCTTCTTGGACGGATAGTGAAGGGCGGCGAGCGATCTCGCCGCTCTTTTTATTGCGCCAGTAGACGCTCCGCCATGGCACGCACCTCGGCGCCCATGTCGGGCCGCTCGAGCGCCAGCGCCAGCGTCGCCTCGACGAACCCGGTCTTGCTGCCGCAATCGAAGCGACGGCCTGCGAAAGTCACCGCGTGGAACGGCTGCTTGCCGATCATCTTAGCCATCGCGTCGGTCAGCTGAATCTCGTCGCCCGCCCCTTTCTCCTGGTTTTCGAGCGTGCGCATGACTTCGGGCTGGAGGATATATCGGCCGGAAACGATCTTGTTCGACGGGGCCTGTGCTAGCGGCGGCTTTTCGATCAGCCCTTTCACCTCCGTCAGCGACCCCCGTGCCTCGCCGGGGTCGATCACACCATAGCTCGAGACTTCCTCACGCGGCACTTCAAGCACGCTGATCAGGTTGCCGCCAACTTCGTTGTAGGCTTCGACCATCTGGGCCATGCAACCGCCGCTCCCATCCGTTCGGCCGACCATCAGCTCGTCGGGCAGGATGATCGCGAACGGGTCGTCGCCGACGATCGCCCGGGCGCACCAGATGGCGTGGCCGAGCCCGAGCGGAACCTGCTGGCGCACGGTGATGATGTCGCCGGGGGTGAAACGGGTCGGCTCGAGGATCGACAAGTCCTTGCCGCGCTCGCCCATCGTCGCCTCGAGCTCGTAGGCGACGTCGAAATGCTCGACGATCGCGGTCTTGCCGCGGCCGGTGACGAAGATCATCTGCTCGATCCCCGCCTCGCGCGCCTCGTCGACCGCGTACTGGATCAGCGGCCGGTCGACTATCGGCAACAGTTCCTTCGGAATGGCCTTAGTCGCGGGAAGGAAACGCGTACCGAGCCCCGCGACCGGGAACACCGCCTTGCGGATCGGCTTGCGGGGCATGCTCATGCGTACGGCGATACGAGGGCACGCGGCGTGCCGTCAATGCCGCGCGGGGGCGCGAGCTGGGCGCCCTTCGCGATGGATCGAATGGACCCAAGGCGGGACCTGCGCGTTTCAGGAGGCGAATGGGATAAGGAGATCGTCATGGCCTTGCTCAAGCTCGCCGCACTCGGTGCGCTCGGTTACGTCACCTACAAGTATTACCAGCAGCAGCAGTCGGAATCCCCGGCCGCTTTCGCCACCGGACAACCCGGTGACGAGAACTTCGCCAAAGTCCGCGACGCCGGCCCCGAAGCGATGGCCGACAAGCCGAAGCGCACCTGGGAGAAGACAGACGAGGAAGTCGACCAGAGCTTCCCCGCCTCGGATCCGCCTTCGAACTACTGAACATTGGCCACCAACCACAGACGGATGGCGCCCGCCAGCCCGGGCGGCGTGGCGGCGCGGATGCGCTGCTCGTCGATCCGGGCGACGAGAGCGTTCACAGGCACCCCCTCGCGCGCGGCGGCCTCGCGCAGCATGTCCCAGAACATTGGCTCGAGGCTGATCGAGGTCTTGTGGCCAGCGATCTCGACCGAGCGCTTGACCGGCGGGTGGTAGGAAACTTCACTCAATGGTCGGGGCCGAGCATCGTCTCAGGCCGCACGATCCGGTCGTAATCCTCGGCACTGACCACTCCGCTGGCGAGCGCGGCCTCGCGCAAGGTGATCCCCTGCTCGTGCGCGGCCTTGGCGATCTTGGCTGCCCGGTCGTAGCCGATCGTCGGCGCCAGCGCGGTGACCAGCATGAGCGAGCGCTCGACGCCCGCTGCTATGTTTTCCCGCCGCGGTTCGAGGCCCTTGAGCAGGTGCTCGGTGAAGCTCGCGCTCGCGTCGGCCAGGAGCCGCACCGACTGCAGGAAGGCCTGGGCCATCACCGGGCGATAAGTGTTGAGCTCGAACTGACCCTGACTGTCGGCGAACTGGATCACCGCCTGGTTGCCGAACACCTGGGCGCAAGCCTGGGTGAGCGCCTCGCACTGGGTCGGGTTGACCTTGCCGGGCATGATCGACGAGCCGGGCTCGTTCTCCGGCAGCGCCAGCTCCCCGAGGCCCGAACGGGGCCCGGAGCCGAGCAGACGGATATCGTTCGCGATCTTGTGCAGCGCGCTGGCGAGCGTCGCGAACGCGCCATGGGCGAACAGCAGCGCGTCCTGCGAAGCGAGCGCCTCGAACTTGTTCGGTGCGCTGACGAACGGCAGGCCGGTGGCGGCGGCGATTTCCTGCGCTACCGCCTCGGCAAATCCCTTGGGCGCGTTGAGCCCAGTGCCGACCGCAGTGCCGCCCTGCGCCAGCTGGTAAAGCCCCGGCAGCGCCAGCTCGATGCGTTCGATCCCAGCTTCGACCTGCCGCGCATAGCCGGAGAATTCCTGCCCCAGCGTCAGCGGCGTGGCGTCCTGCGTGTGCGTGCGGCCGATCTTGACGATGCCGTCCCATGCCCGGCTCTTGGTTGCCAGCTCACCGTGCATCGCCTTCAGCGCCGGGAGCAAGCGCTCGACGATCTCTTGCGCCGCGGCGATGTGCAAGGCGCTCGGAAAGGTGTCGTTGGACGACTGGCTCATGTTGACGTGGTCGTTCGGGTGCACCGGGCTCTTGGACCCGAGTTCGCCGCCCAGTGCGAGGTTGGCCTTATTGGCGATCACCTCGTTGGCGTTCATGTTCGACTGCGTGCCCGAGCCCGTCTGCCACACCACTAGCGGGAACTCGGCGTCGAGCTTGCCCTCCGCGACCTCATGCGCCGCCGCCCCGATCGCGCCGGCGAGCTTGGCGTCGAGCAGGCCGAGCTTGCGGTTGGCCCGCGCCGCCGCGCTCTTGATCAGGCCCAGCGCATGGATCAGCGGCAAGGGCATCCGCTCGCCCCCGATGCGGAAGTTCTCGAGGCTGCGCTGGGTCTGAGCGCCCCACAGCCGATCGGCGGGGACGGCGATCTCGCCGAAGCTGTCGGTTTCGATCCGGGTCTCGGTCATACCGACAGACTACGTGCGCGAGGCCAGAAAGTCACAAGCATTGCGAGACCGCACCGTCAGTACATATGCTGCCCGCCGTTGATGCTCATCGTCGAGCCGGTCACGAAGCCGGCGTCTTCCGAGCACAGGAACGCCACGCCACGGGCAATCTCCTCGGCGTGGCCGAGGCGGCCGACGGGGATGCGGGCGACAATCTTTTGCAGCACGTTCTCGGGCACCGCGGCGACCATGTCGGTGTCGATGTAGCCGGGAGCGATGGCGTTGACCGTGATGCCGAAGCGCGCACCTTCCTGGGCGAGGGCCTTGGTGAAGCCGTGGATGCCGCTCTTGGCGGCGGCGTAGTTCACCTGCCCGTACTGACCCGCCTGGCCGTTGATCGAGCCAATGTTGACGATCCTCCCCCAACCGCGGTCCTTCATGCCGGCGAAACAGGCTTTGGCCATATTGAAGCAGCCGCCGAGGTTGATCCGCATCACGTCGGACCAGTCCTCGAAGCTCATTCTCAGCAATGTGCCGTCGCGGGTGATGCCGGCGTTGTTGACAAGTACGTCGACCGGGCCGACCTCGCTCGCCACCCGGCTGCAGCCGTCGAGGCATGCCCGGTGGTCGCCGACATCCCACTTGTAGGCGGCGATGCCGGTTTCGCCAGTGAAGGCACGCGCCTTTTCCTCGTTGCCGGCGTAGTTGGCGACGACGGTGAAGCCGTCAGCCTTGAGCGCCTCGCTGATGGCTCTGCCGATACCCCGGGTGCCCCCTGTGACGATTGCGACGCGCGACATGGCTTCTCCTTCAAGCGTTCGTTGATCCGCTGCACCCTGACGCCTAGCGGGAGGCGGTCGCCGCGCAAAGAAAAACCCCGCCGAAGCGGGGTTTTCATGGCAACCGGTGTCGTCTCGATCAGAAGCGGAACTGCGTGCCCACGTAGAACGCCTGGCTGTCCTGCGGCGCGGGTTCGGCGGCGGGAGCGACGCGGTCGCGGTCCTGCGAATAACGCAAGCCGGCCGATACATCGAGGTTGCGGGTCAAGCGATAGCTGGTGGCGACGTCGAGCGTCTGTTCGCCGAGCGCATCGCGCGTGCGCGGCGTAACGCCGGGCTTTTCTTCGTGCGCCAGCGCGATCCGCGAGACAAGGCGGCTCTGGTCCGCCTGTAGCGGCGCAGGCTTAATGCTCGATAAGTCAGGCATCGCAGCATCCGACAGCTTCTTCGAGAGCACCGTCGGCTGGGCGAAGCTCTGATAACCGCGCGCGAGACCCAAGTTGTAGCGCGCCGAAACGACATGCACGGCACCGGCCGATGCCATCTGGTCCTGCGCGGCGGCGATCGCCGAACGGACCTGGATGGCCTGGGCGGACTGCTCGTCGACCCGTACCGCCACCGTCAGCGAACGATTGCCCCGCTCGGCCACGCCGGCGGGGGTGAAGCGCATCATCCGCGCGGTGCCGGTTGCTCGCTCGGCGACGAACTTCGCCAACTTCGGATCCACCGAGGCAGGTGTGAACGGAAAGGCGCCGCCGGCAAGGTGCCGGCCGGCGCTTGCGAAGCCGCCAAGCGCGAAGCCCGCGGTCGGCAAGCCGGCGAGGACGAGCGCGACAGCCGCGACGGACGCGGACAGGCCGCCCCGCTTGCTGCTGTTCCGCTTAAGCCCCATGACGCGCACGCCTTTCTTCTGAGCGAGTGCCTCGCCTCCCTTGACGCTTGCCGCCATGAACGGTTCCTGACCGCTCGCGAGACTCGGCGCACGCCTGTTTGTCTTGCCGGACGATAGGCACAAGCCTGTCGGTACGCAAAGCATTGAATCAGAATCCTCTCCGTTGTTTTGTAGGAGTGTTGCACAGGGTCCACAGAATCGACCCGAAGCAGCCTGGCCGGTTAAGCCGCGGTTCAGTGCGCGGGCGGCCATTCACCGCCTGCATTCGTCCGCCGGCCACGCCACCTTGCCGCGCGCGGCGGGCAGGCTATAGAGGCGCACACGGGCGGGCGTGCCCGCCAGCATGACAGGACCGAGAATGGCATTTCCGACGACCTCCACCGCAGCCCTTCGTCACTCGGCCCCAAAGATCGTCGGTGCGATTGCTGCCGTTGCCGCGCTGGGCCTGGCGCTGGGCGGATGCGCGCACAAGGCGAAAAGGCGAGTCGCCGATGTGGCCTCGGCGTCGATCACGACGATCGGGGTCAATTCCTACCTATGGCGCGCGAGCCTCGAGACTTTGTCGTTCATGCCGCTGACCCAGGCTGACAGCTCCGGCGGGGTGATCGTGACCGACTGGTATTCGAACCCGAGCAATCCGAATGAGCGGGTCAAGGTCTCGGTCTCGATCCTCGACCGGGACCTGCGTGCCGACGCGCTGCGCGTCGCCGCCAGCCGCGAAGTGCTGCAAGGCGGCGCCTGGGTCGCCGCCCCGGTGCAGGCCGCCACCGTGCAGAAGCTCGAAGACATCATCCTCACCAAGGCGCGTGACCTTCGGCGTTCCGACATCGGTTAAACTCGCTTAGGGCGAAACCGATGACCGACACCCGATTCGATCCGTCCAAAGCCGACGGACGCTGGCAGCGCGCGTGGGACGAGGCGCAGACTTTCCGCGCCGACGACACCAGCACGAAGCCGCGCAGCTACGTCCTCGAGATGTTCCCCTACCCTTCGGGGCGGATCCACATCGGCCACGTTCGCAACTACACGATGGGCGACGTGATCGCGCGCTACAAGCGGATGCGCGGGCACGAGGTGCTCCACCCGATGGGCTGGGATGCCTTCGGCATGCCGGCCGAGAACGCGGCGATCGAGCAGAAGGTCCACCCCGGCAGCTGGACCTACCAGAACATCGCCAACATGAAGGCGCAATTGAAGCGCCTCGGCTTCGCGCTCGACTGGAGCCGCGAGCTGGCGACGTGCGACCCAGCCTACTACGGGCACGAACAGGCGCTGTTCATCGATCTCTACGAAGCGGGCCTCGTCTACCGCAAGGAAAGTGCGGTCAACTGGGATCCCGTCGACCAGACCGTGCTCGCCAACGAGCAGGTGATCGACGGCAAGGGCTGGCGTTCGGGCGCGCCGGTCGAGAAGCGCAAGCTCTCCCAGTGGTTCCTCAAGATCACCGACTTCGCGCAGGAGCTGCTCGACGGCCTCGACGGCCTGAAGGACTGGCCCGAGAAGGTCCGGGTGATGCAGGAGAACTGGATCGGCAAGAGCCAGGGTCTGCAGTTTTCGTTCGAGCTGTCCAACGGCGAACGGCTCGAGGTCTATTCCACCCGGCCCGACACGATCTTCGGCGCGAGCTTCGTCGCCGTCGCGGCGGACCATCCGATCGCGCAAGCGGTGGCGGAGCGCGATGCGCAAGCCGCGGCGTTCGTCGAGCTGTGCAAGCAGGGTGGCACCACCGCGGCCGAGCTCGAGACCGCGGAGAAGCTCGGCTACGACACCGGTATCACCGCGAAGCACCCGTTCACCGGCACCGAGCTACCGGTCTACATCGCCAATTTCGTGCTGATGGAGTATGGCACCGGCGCGATCATGGCCGTGCCCGGGCACGACCAGCGCGATTTCGATTTCGCCACCAAGTACGGCCTGCCGATCGTCCGGGTGATCGCCGCGAGCGCCGATGAGGCGGATGCGCCGATGACCGAGGCCGAAGCCGGCGACGGGGTCTGCGTGAATTCCGGGTTTCTCGACGACATGTCGGTCGAAGCCGCAAAGAAGGAAGTGATCGCCCGCGCCGAGGCCGGTGGCTGGGGCGAAGGCAAGACCGTCTGGCGCCTGCGCGACTGGGGCGTTTCGCGCCAGCGCTACTGGGGCACGCCGATCCCATTCATCCACTGCGCCACGTGCGGCGTGGTGCCGGTGCCGAAGGATCAGTTGCCGGTGACGCTGCCCGAAGTCGTGGACATCTCTCAGCCGGGTAACCCGCTGGTGCGCCACCCGACCTGGAAGCACGTCCATTGCCCGAGCTGCGGCGGGGCGGCGACGCGCGAGACCGACACGCTCGACACGTTCGTCGATAGCAGCTGGTACTTCCTGCGCTTTGCCAGCCAGCCGGCCGACAAGCCGTTCGAGCCCGACGTGGTGGCGAAGTGGCTGCCGGTCGACCAGTACATCGGCGGTATCGAGCATGCGATCCTGCACTTGCTCTACGCCCGCTTCTGGACCCGCGCCCTCGCGCGCGTCGGCAAGCTCGAGGTGACCGAGCCGTTCGCCAGCCTGTTCACGCAAGGCATGGTGACCCACGAGACTTATTCGCGCGAGGAAGGCGGGCGCGAGGTGTTCTACAGCCCGTCGGATGTGCTCCGCACTGCCAGCGGCGCGGCGCTGAAAGACGGCGCTCCGCTAACGATCGGCCGCGTGATCAAGATGTCCAAGTCGAAAAAGAATACCGTCGACCCGGACGAGATCGTCGCCCGCTACGGCGCCGACGCGGTGCGCTGGTTCATGCTATCGGACAGCCCGCCCGAGCGCGACTTGCCATGGTCGGAAGCCGGGATCGAGGGCTGCTGGCGCTTCGTCCAGCGGCTGTGGCGGCTGTTCGGTCAGCACGATGCGGCAGCGGCGGGCGAGGACAAGGCGCTCAAGCGCAAGACTCACCAGACGATCGCCGCCGTCGCCGAGGACATCGAGGCGCTCGCCTTCAACAAGGCGGTGGCGCGGATCTACGAGCTGACCAGCGCGATCGAGAAGGCAGCACCCTCGGCGGACCGCAACGCGGGGATTCACACCGCGCTGCTCCTCGCCGCACCGATGATGCCGCACCTCGCCGAAGAAGGCTGGGCGGCGCTGGGGCAGCCCGGCCTCGTGTCGGATGCGCCGTGGCCCGAGGCCGACCCGGCCCTGCTGATCGAGGACGAGGTGACCATCGCCGTGCAGCACAAGGGCAAGCTGCGCGACACGCTGACCGCTCCCAAAGGCGCCTCCAAGGAAGCGCTCGAAGCGCTTGCGCTGGGAAGCGAGAAAGTCCAGCGTTCGCTCGACGGGGCAGAAGTGCGCAAGGTGATCGTCGTGCCCGACCGGCTGGTGAACATCGTTACATGAGGCGCCTGGCCCTCCCCCTCGCGGCGCTGCTGGCGCTGTCCGGCTGCGGCCTCCAGCCGATGTACGCCGGCGGCGGCGCCGGTCCCGTCGCGCAAGGCCTCGCGGCGGTCGAAGTCCCGCCGATTCAGGGCAAGGCCGGCTGGCTGATGCGCAACGCGCTCAATGACCGGCTCGGCCAATCGGGCACTCGCGGCGCGCCGCGTTACCGGCTCGATGTGCTGCTCGACGACAAGCTCGAGGGGCTCGGCCTGATCAGCGACGACACCGTCGGCCGCGAGCGCCGCACCCTGCGCGCGCGCTACCAGTTGGTCGATCTGGCGAGCGGCGCGATCGTGCTCGACGCCTCGGCCGGCTCGGATGCCGGCATCGACGTGGTGTCGAGCGAATACGCGACGATCGCCGCCGAGAACACCGCGCTGGAGAACCTGTCGAACGAAGTCGCCGACCGGATCGTCGCGCGGCTCGCCCTCGCCCTGCGCGCTCCGCAATCGTGAAGGCGAGCCAAAAAGATTTCCGCCAATCTGCGGCAAAAGCCGCCCGCGATTGCCGGATCTTCTTCTTCTGCGGCCCTGACGAAGCGGGAGCCGCGGCGGCCGCCGCGGCGATCGCGGCTTTGCTGCCCGATGCGGGCGAGCGTGTGGAACTATCGGGTGCCGAAGTCCGCTCCGACCCGGCCAGGCTGGGCGACGAGGCACGCTCGAGCTCACTGTTCGGCGACAGCAGGCACCTTTATATCCGCGCCAACGGCGACGACGCGCACGACGCGGTCCGTTTGCTGCTCGAGACGATCGACACCGGCGAGGGCGAAGGCGCCTGCCCGGTCCTAATCGTCGCCAGCTCGGCGACCGACAAGTCGCGCACCGCCAAGCTGCTCGAGAAGCGCGGCGAGGCGCTGGTGGCGATGTTCTACCCGCCCGACCTGTCAACGATAACCGCCGAGGTCAGCCGCATGGCCGGCGCGGCGGGGCTCAAGATGACCGGCGATTTGCACGAGCGGATCGCTCGCGCCTGCGGCCTCGACTTGCGCCTGGCCCAGTCGGAGATCGACAAGCTCGCGCTCTTTTGCGACTCGTCGCCACAGGCCCCGCGCACCGTGCACGCCGACGATCTGGACGCGATCGGCGCGGGAACCGAGGAGGAAGGCTTCGCGCCCCTGGTCAACGCGGTGCTGTCGGGCGACGGGGCGCGGATCCCCGGCGAGCTCAGGCGCATGCGAGAGCTGTCGCTGGGCGCCGTCGGCGTGCTGCTGGCGTTCGAGCGGCGGACCGCCCAGCTTGCCCAACTGGCAGGGCGGCTGGGCACGCGCGGCAACATCAGCGAATTCGTCGAGTCCGAGCGCCGGTCGGGCCGCATATTCTGGCGCGACGCGGGCGACCTCAAAACACAACTTGGGTTCTGGCGCGGCAAGCGGCTCGACCGACTGGTGAGGCGGCTTGCCGCGACGCACGGCGCCCTGCTCGCGAACAGCGCCTCTGCCGAAATCCTGCTGGCGCAGGAACTCTCTGAAATCGCTCGCAAAGCAGTCAATCAGCCGAAAAAGCGCTGATCTGCTGGCGTGGATATCCGCGCGGCTCCTCGCTTGTATTGCCGCTCACTGCGCGCCACAAGACGAACAGGTGTCGTTACCTAGGTAATCGCATCAGTCGTATGCAGGGCCCTGCGATGAATCTGCCGATAGTCGATCAGGACCGTAAATTCGATGTCCGCGCCTTACCGGCTGCGGGGCTCGCCAGCTCGCTCGAACGGCAGCGCCTGCAGCTCCACATCGCGCAGATGGCGGGCGACGCGGCCGCCCTGTTCGCGGCCAATCTCCTGGCCGATTATTTGTACCTCGGCGTCCCTTACCTCATTAAGCACAGTTTCGCCTACGTCACACTTCCGGCCCAGTTGCTGCTGCCCCTGTTCCTGACCATATCGCTGCATAACGGGACATACTCGCTGGAATCGCTGAAGGACTGGAAGGTGGCGGCGTACCGAGTGTTCGCCGCACTGGCGATTTCCGCCGCGCTGCTCAACTTCGTCATCTTCTTCGTCAGGCTGAAAGCGGACTTTTCGCACACGACATTCGTGATCACCCTGGTTTTCGCCGGGGTCGCGATGATCGGCTTGCGCCGGATGGCCGGTGCCTTTGTGCGGCGGCGTTGGGGACCCAGTCCGGTGAACGTTCTGGTGATCGACG
>Ga0068855_100009461_pt1 | contig 11769 bp, 12 predicted proteins | sample KBSCornC52_FD_66592 | JGI IMG/M metagenome (GOLD analysis project Ga0068855, IMG submission 66592) | Corn rhizosphere microbial communities from Kellogg Biological Station, Michigan, USA - KBS Corn C5-2 | ecosystem: Host-associated > Plants > Roots > Rhizosphere > Soil ...
CCACACGCTCGCCGGCTTCGTAGACAACCGGCTCGAAAACGCATCGATGATTCGGTCGCGCTGTGCGATGCGTCCGGCATTCGTCGCGAGGGATTGGTCAATTGCGAGATCTGTGAGCCCGATCGCGTTCGCGCACGCAACCCACTGCGAATCGTTGCCGACGGCGATGACGATCGGTTTGTCGGCCGCACGAAACAGCTGATAGGGGACGATGTTGGGATGCGCATTGCCCCAGCGCACGGGCTCTCGACCCGTAACGAGCGCGCCCTGTCCGACGTTGACCAACGCGGCTCGCGCGCTGTCAACGAGAGAGATGACGACGCGCCTGCCGATCCCCGTTCGAAATCTCTGAACCAGCGCGCCAAGTATCGCGATGGCGGCGTCCTTCCCAGCGACAACGTCCGCAAGGGCAATTCCCGTCTTCATTGGATCGCCGCTCGGCTCACCAGTCACGGCCATCCACCCGCACTCCGCCTGTGTGACGAAGTCATAGCCGGGACGGCCGGCGTCGGCCCCGAAACCTGTGATCGTACACCAGACCAGCTCGGGACGGCGTGCGCACCAGTCCGCCGGAGAGAAGCCTTTCCTTTCCAGCGTTCCGCGGCGGAAATTGTCAACGACCACGTCGGCTTCAGCGAGTAGCTGCTCCAGGAGCGCGTGATTGCGGTCGAGATCGGCGGCAATACCGAGTTTGTTTCTATTGAGACTCAGATAGTAGGCGCTGCGACCTCGATCGTCGAACGGCGGCCCCCAACTCCGCGTGTCGTCGCCACTTCCAGGCCGCTCGACCTTGATGACGTCGGCACCGAGATCGCCCAGCAGCATCGTGCAGAGCGGGCCGGCAAGGACACGTGTGAGATCGAGGACTTTCACGCCGCTCAGCATGAACTGTCGCTATAATGTGTATGGTAGTGACTCATGATGCCGCGAGGGTCGACAGTTGTACTGATCGGCGTCGGTGATACGACAACGTGCTGACTCCGCCTTGCGTAGCTGCTGTAAAATCATATACTTCCGCCACCAAATACCCCGGGCCGCGCGAAGATAGCGCGTCCAAACGCCCGCAACAACGCGTTCCTGCCACTTCCCGCCCCCTCGCGTTACCACATATGGTGGACAAGCCTCAGCCAAGCGACGGTCTCGCAACGCCTTCTCCCGATTCCGCCCCCGCACCGGCGACCTCCGTCCCGGCCCGACGCGGACCGGGACATCGCGGCGCGGACATGCGCGACACAGTGGCAGAGATGGCCGAGCGCGCTCAAATCATCAGCCAGGAAGCGGGGACGAAGGTCGCCGCCGCAATGAGGGACGTAATTAGCGCCGGCGCCGGGATCGCTGGGTTCGCAATCGAGAGTGCGCGCGACCTGGTGAACTACATGGTGCGACGCGGACAAATGACGCCCGAAGAAGCGGACAAGCTGATTCGCGAAGCCGAAGCGGCGCACGAGAAGCGGCCGGCCAGCGAAAAGGTTCGTCCGACCGCGTCCAAGATCGCGGCCGAACGCGCCGCGGTGGCGAAAGCCGAGGCGGCTGCGAGGGCGGCTGCGCAAGCTGCCGCCATGCCGCCGTTCCGGCCGACGGCTCGTCCGCCAATCTCCGCGCCTGTTACACCTGAACCGGAAAAGGCAAAGCCGGTAACCAAAGGCGTCGCGAAGCCCGTGGCGAAACCGGTTGCATCAGCCAAGGGGACAAAGCCGCCGAAGCCTGAGGCAAAGCCGGCGAAGGTCGCACCCAAGGCGACGAAGGCGGCAAAATCCACCAAGGTCGCCAAGCAGAGCAAACCAGCGAAACCGGCAAAGAAGGGCGGTAAGCGCTAGCTCTTGCGCGCTCCGGTGCGTCGCTGCACGAGGATCTGCTCGAGCAGCACTCGCATCTCGTCCGTATTTGACACCGCGAATTCCGCCGACGTATCCGGTGCAGACCGGTCCTCTCCAACTCGCACGGTCACGGATCGCGGCTGCGCGCGCCGCACTTCGCGGAACATGTCTTCGTCGGTGCGATCATCGCCGGCGCAAAAGAGCGATGCGTCGCCATCGAGCGCACCGAGGCCTCCCGCCAGCTCCACCGCCGCGGTGCCTTTGTTGACATCGATCGGCGGCCGGAGCTCGAGCACTTCTTTGCCCGTCGTGAGCCGAAGGCCCAAATCGCGCGCGATGGTTTGCACTTCTTCGGTCAATCCCGGCACGATGTCGTGGTTCGCCAGTCGATAGTGAACGCTCAACGTCCACTGCTTGTTCTCGACGATCACGCCGGGGATATCGCGCGCGTACTTCGTCGCACGAATCGACGCCTCCGCGACGCGCGGTGCGAATGGCGCCACCTCGGCGCGCGGAACCGGAGGCTCCATCGGCGGCGCCACCTCGATACCGTGATTGCCGATGATCCACGTGTCGTCGAGATGAATGAGTCGTCGCGAGTCTCGAGCACTGCGTCCGGAGACCGCGACGACTTCGACCCCCGGCGTTCGCGCGAGATCATCGATCACGAGGCGAGTCGCGGCTGGCAGCGCGGCGTCGGCCGGCCTTCCGGCGATCGGCGCGAGCGTCCCGTCGATGTCGAGCAACAGTACGAGAGGAGAGCCGCCCAGGCGGCTCGCCAGCGCTGGCGTCATCGGCAGCGCCGGAATAGTCACGCGCGTCACGAGGTCAGACGACCGCGTGCAATTGGTGCTGCAATCCCATGATTTCGGTCGAGCGCCCGAGGATCGAATCGAGCCAATCGAAGATCGTGGAGTTGTGAAGCTGCCGACGCATCCGGTGCATTCGCCGCTTGCGTTCTTCGGGCGACATCTCGAGACCAGTGCGAATGGCCGCGACGAAACCATCGATGTTGAATGGATTCACGAGCAGCGCTCCGTCGATTTCCTCCGCCGATCCGGTGAACCGGCTGAGAATGAGCACACCGCGTTCGTCGAGCTGGCAGGCGACGAATTCTTTGGCGACCAGATTCATCCCGTCTTGCAGCGACGAGACGATGCAGAGGTCGGCCGCGCGGTAGACCGCGGCCAACAGATCCGAATCGACGTTTTCGTTGATGAGCACGATCGGCGTCCACTCTGGCGTTCCAAATCGTTCGTTGATCGACATGACCGATTGCGTCACGTCGCGCTCGAGCGCGTTGTACGCCGGCAAGTCGGTGCGTGACGGCGTGCACACGAAGATGAACGTAAACCGCTCGCGGAGCTCGGGCGATTCGCTCCACAACGTCTCGAGCGCGCGAATGCGCTCCGGAATGCCTTTGGTGTAGTCGATACGATCAACGCAAACGCCAAGCTGTCGTGTGCCTTTGGCGTATCGGTCGCGCAGCGTCTTGACGCGTGCGCGACTGTCGTCCGATGCAGCCATTCCCTCGAACCGCTCGACGTCGATGCTGATCGGGAACGCTCCGACATGCACGACACGATCGCGAAATGTCACCGTCTGATGCACATGATTGACGCGCGCATCGGCCACGAACTTTTCCACGCAGTCGAGGAAATTCACGGCGTATCGGTCGATCTGGAACTCGACGAGATCGTTGCCAAGTAAGCCGCGAAGAACTGCCTCATGGGTTCCGGCGGGGAGGAGTCGGAGAATGTCCGCCGGGGGAAACGGGATGTGCCAGAATTGGTGAATGAAGAGCGACGGCCGCATCGCGCGAAGGAATTCAGACGCGAGCGCGAAGTGATAATCTTGAATCCAGGCCATCGCGCGTCCCGTGCAGCGTTCTGCTTCGTCGGCGACCGCGTGGGCGAAACGCAAGTTGACCGTGCGGTAGCGCTCCCAGAATTCCGTGCGGAATTCGAAATGCTGGATGAGCATGTGGCAAAGCGGCCACAACGCCCGATTCGAGAATCCGTGGTAATAGCCGTTGACGTCGGCGCTGTCGAGCCAAACGCGGCGAACTGTGTAACACTCTTCACCTGGCGGAACGGCAACGCGGCCGGTCTCGTCCGAAACATCGCGGTCGGCGGTCCCTGAGCCCCACGCGACCCAAGTGCCGTGCGTACGACGCATCGTCGGATCGAGCGCCGTGACCAGTCCTCCGGCCGGCTGCTTGACCTCTATCCCGCTCGGCCCGCGCATGTGCTCGTACGGCTCGCGGTTCGAGACGAGAATGAACTTGCAGTCGTCGAGATAATGAGTGATGTCGACCATCGGACAGTGGAGAGCCCGCAACAGCCATGCCCGGTGCAACCTCGTGCGAAACAAGCGCCTAGCGCATGGTAACCACGATTGGCGAATGCGATGCTGGAGAATACGTTTAGCCGATAACCTCGCCGGCTTGCCTCATATGACCGCATTCACCCGATCGATACTCATCGCCGGCGCATTGGGCGTCGCCGCATGCGCGAGAATCATACCGACACCAGCCTCCGAGATCCCGCCAGTGAATGCGGTTACGGTTCGCTCAGAAGTCGCCGCGAATCTCGCGAGCGACGCGCGCGCCTGGAACTCCGGTGACCTCGACGCATTTCTCTCGGCGTACCTGCCGAGCGACTCGACCACGTTCGTCACCAATCGCGGCGTGCTGCACGGCATGACATCGATTCGTGCGGCGTACGTGGATCGGTTCAAGGCGGGCGCGCGCCGAGATTCATTGCGCTTCGACAGCCTCGAGATCGACGTGCTGGCACCGGGCGTCATCAACGCGATCGCCTTCTATGTGCTGACGCGGGGTGATTCGGTGATCTCGAGGGGGCCGACGTCGCTCGTGATGCGATGGAACAACGGTCGCTGGCGAATCATTCACGACCATTCGAGCTGAGTGTCCGAACCGAGTGTCTGACATCATTGTCACACGAGCGCCGACGCGCATCGACTTCGGGGGCGGTTGGACCGACGTGCCGCCATACTGCGATGAGATGGGCGGATTCGTTTGCAACCTCGCCATCACGCGTTACGCAACCGCGTCCGTCGCCCGCGGCGAACGGCGCGACATGCGCAACGACTCGAACGCGGCCGATCTCGCAATTGCGAATGCCGCCGCTCGTCGCTTCGACGCGCACGACGTCACCGTCAGCGTGCGTAGCGACTTTCCGATCGGCGCAGGACTCGGGGGATCGTCGGCTGCTGGCGTCGCAACTGTGGCGGCGCTCGCCGCCGCGTGCGGCGAGACAATGACTCCGACCGCGATCGCCGAACTCAGCCGTGAAATCGAGATCGGCGATCTTGGAATCCCCGGCGGACGACAGGATCACTATGCCGCCGCTTACGGTGGCGCGCTTGGTCTGCGCTTTTCAGCCAACCACGTCGACGTGCAACCGATCGCGCTGACCACGCAGATGCGCGCAGAGATCGAGGAACGGTGCATCATCGTCTACACCGGGCAAAGTCGCATCTCCGGTGAGACGATCAACGCCGTGCTTGGCGCCTATCGACGAGGCGTCCCGCGGGTGCTCAATGCGCTCCAGCACATGCGTGCGAATGCGGAGCAGATCGCCGTCGCCCTCGGGGTGGGAGACCTAGATCGGATGGCGAGTCTCGTCAGCGAACAGTGGACGCATCAGCGATCGCTGCATTCCGCGATTCCGACGCCGTTGATCGACGAGATCATCTCGAAGGCCCGCGGCGCCGGCGCGATCGGCGCCAAGGCGCTCGGCGCGTCTGGCGGCGGTTGCGTGCTCCTGATCGCCGGCGAAGGCCGCGGCGACGATGTGCGGACTGTGGTCGCGTCGCTCGGTGAAGTGCTTCCGTTCACGGTGGCGACGCGCGGAGTAGAACGTTGCGCGTAGCGCGCGGCGATGCCGTCGCGCTCACGCGCGAGCTCGTGCGAATCGACTCGCGGAATCCATCGCTCGTCCCGGGCGCACCGGGCGAAGCCGCAGTTGCACGCGCGCTCGCCGAAATACTTCGCGACTGGGGATTCGTCGTCGAGCTTCAGGACGCGGCGCCGGGACGTCCGAACGTCATCGCACGCATCGGAAGCCCGGGTGCGCGCAGCTTGATGTTCAACGGGCATCTGGACGTCGTCGGCATCGAGGGGATGACGCACGACGCCTGGGGAAACGGCGCGACCGACCCCAAGCGGATCTACGGACGCGGCTCATCCGATATGAAATCTGGCGTTGCCGCGATGTGTTCGGCGGCCGCACGCGCGGCGGATGGTGCGTTAGCCGGCGAGATCGTCGTGACAGCGGTGGCCGACGAAGAGTATGAGAGTCTTGGTACGCGGGCGTTGATCGAGCGGGGTGTTCGCGCCGATGGGGCGATCGTCGGCGAGCCCACGCGTCTCGCGATCATGCCTTCACACTTGGGTTTCGTCTGGATCGACATCACGACGCATGGCCGGGCGGCGCACGGAAGCCGTTGGGATCTGGGCGTCGACGCAATTCGACACGCAGGACTCGTTCTGGCGGAGATCGACCGCATTGACGGAGACGATCTGCCGAAACGCTCGCATCCGCTGCTCGGTCGGCCGTCGATTCACGCTTCGCTCATCGAAGGCGGCATGGGCATGTCGACCTATCCCGATAGATGCACTGTGAAGATCGAGCGTCGCACGATTCCCGGCGAGACCCCGGCGCATGTTCGTCGCGAATTGGAAGACGCCTGCGCGCGTGTGGCTGCGCGCCGGCCGACGTTTCGCGCCGATGTGACGATTACGTTCTCACAGGAGCCGAGCGACGTCGCCGTCGACGCGCCGATCGTGCGCGCTCTCGACGAAGCGCTCGGCGCCGCTGGCGAAGTGGCCCGCGTCGAAGGCATGACTGCGTGGACCGACGCCGCGTTGCTCAATGCGGCTGGAATTCCTGCGATTTGTTTTGGCCCCGGCGATATTGGACTCGCTCATGCAGCGGAAGAGTATGTGTTGATCGACGAGATCGAACGCGCGACAGCGATCCTGGCGCGATTGGCGATTCACTGGTGTGGAGGCCGCGGCCCAGCATGGGGCAGTTGAACCACGAGCAATACGACGCGTTGGAGCGTGCCGTCGCAAACGGCACGCGCATCGTCGTTCGGCGGCGCGGGCGACGCGAGTACATCGTCATTCCGCTGAGCATCAAAGTGCGCGATGGCCGAGAGACCGTGGAAGCGCGCAATCCGACGACAGGCCATGCGCTGACGATCTTTCTCGACGACGTTGACAGCCTCGAGGCCATTCGATGACCGCGAAACGCGAGGGCGAAGCCGCGCCTCCGCTGCCGATGCTCGCCATCTACGCCGACGAGTCATGTTTGGGCAATGGGCGTGAAGGAAGTAACCCAGGCGGTGCGGCGGGCGTCATGGAGTATGTACATCCCGACTCTGGCAATCTGACTCGGTGGGATTATTGGGTCTCGGAGCCGGCGACGACGAACAACCGGATGGCGCTGCGGAGTGTCATCGAGGCGTTTCGCGCCGTCTCGAAGAAGGGCGTACGGTTTCGAGTCACCTTCACGAGCGACTCCCAGTATCTCGTGAAGGGAATGAGCGATTGGGTGTTCGGTTGGATGTCGCGAGGATGGAAGAAAAAGACTGGCCCAATTCTCAATTTGGAATTGTGGATGGAGGCGGTCGAGTCGGTGCGCGGGCATCAGGTGAGCTGGCAGTGGGTGCGCGGGCACGAAGGACATCCGCAGAACGAGTACGCGAACTTCTTGGCGACGCGAGCAGCACGCGAGCAGACGAGCTCCAATGGTCTCGTGGCGTCGAAGTTCGACGAGTGGTTGGCTGAGGAGCGCGCGGCGGGACGGATGATGATCCAACCGCAAGCGTTTCCGGAGAGCGAGCGCTTTCGATCGGTCCGGCCATATCCAGTGAGTGCGCCTCCGACGTTCGTTACTTGAGTGCCGCATGGCGGCCGAGGGGATCGGTATGAAGAGGGTTATCGTCGCACTGATCATAGGCGCCGCGATGGGCTACCATTGGGGCTATGATGAGGGCTCGGATGGTAAGCCGTCCATCGTCGCCCGGACGCTCGACCGTTTTGGCACCTCGAAGATCAAGGCCGCGCAGGAAGAACATGAGAGACGAATTCAAGAAGTCACGAAGTAGCAGTGTGGAGGGTTGAGGGTGGAGGGAAGGTTGGTGGCGCGCGTTGCGGGCCACTTGAGCATCCACCTTACCTGCGACCGGCGCTGATCAAATGCTTTGAAGCGGCGCGGAGCGTCGCGTACCTTCCCTCAAACCTCCACCCTCAACCCTGCCCTTGGATTCTCTAGACCGCATGTTCCGCCATCTCGTGCGGACGATTCGTTCTCGGTTTCCGCAGTATCTGTCGCAGCCGTTCGACGTAGCCGAGCTGCACCAGACGATCCTTCCCTATCGTCACAATCGGCGTGAGCTCGCGCTCGAGTCGAATGAAGATTACGAGATCACGCTCACCGAGCTGCTATCTGGCGCGCGCGACTACATGATCGTCGACGATCCGATGCGTGACGCGCTGCGAGCGGAATTGGCGTCGGTGAATCCGGACCCGAGTGCGTTCAAGCAGTTCCTGAGCTCGCGTGTCGCGATATCGCCCGCTGCGCTGAGAAGTCTCGCCGTCGGTACGGGCGACGAATCCATGGCGCCGGCGACTACCGGCGCGTCGAACACCATACCGGCCGCGGAGCAGCCCACTCGATCCGGCGCAGCTCCGCCATCGCCACCACCGCCCACATCGCCAAAAGCAGCCCCACCGCCGGTCGCGACGCCGAAGACGCCGCGACCAAGCGTGCCGTCGCAGCCGGTTCAGTCCATTCCGGCAACGCCACGCTCGTCGGGCCCGGCCGCGCAGGGCGTCGGAACGAGGACGATCGTGCCCAAGGCCGACGACCGCTGCCGCTCATGCGGCGAACTTCTGCCAGCCGGCCGCGCCATCACCTTCTGCCCGCACTGCGGCCAGAACCTGACGACGACGAGCTGTTCCGCTTGTGGCTCCGAGCTCGAGGTGGGTTGGAACTTCTGTCCAGCGTGTGGTAAGCGAGCGACCACGCAATAGGTCGAGCTCGCGTCGACGATGCTCATCGCGCCGCATCTTGCAAAGGACTCAGTACGACCTGGACGGTGTACTAGAGTTATGCAGAAATCACGACTTCACGGCTCCGTCAGAAGGACGTGCGTCACCGTTGCGATGGCGGTCCTTGCTGTCGCGACCTCGATGGCGACTGCCTCGGCGCAAGCCGGAACACAGCAGCGACCGGGCTGGCGCGTAAAGACGGAAGAACACATCGATTTGTGGCTTCATGGATTCGCCTTGCTTACCAGCGACACTGGGCACGTGCCCTTCTTCGCACGCGGTTACAAGCAGGAAGTCACCGCGCTCAAGCGTCAGAAGAACATTCTCACCCAGCTCGACGCGAATCAGAAAGAGCTGTCGGCGCGATTCGCCGCCAACCCGGGACTCACGAACGGACAATTCCTGGCGATGTACTTCCCATCGTTTCAGGAGATCGTGAACGCGACCGATCTCTTCATTCGCTCCTCGGGAAATCCGCGCGCGGCGAGCGATCCGCAGATGCAGCAGGAGATCGCAATCCTCGCCGCGACCTTCTCGTCGCCCGCCGATCGCAACTGGCTCCGTCTCTTCGTTCAAAGCCTGCAAGATGAGAACACGCGCTTCTTCCATGCGTACTGGACGAGCGAGCAACAGACGCGTGGGGCCGCGTTCGCGCAGTTCAATCAGCAATGGACCGGGCAGTACTATCCGAAGCTTTCACGCTTCCTCAACAACACGCAGCAATCGGCTGGCGATCTGGTCTTGTCGATTCCGCTCGGCGGGGAAGGCAGAACGATCAACGACGGCAAGCAGTCGAATGTCATCGCGGTCGAGTTCCCGAAGACACCCGAGGCGGCGAGCGAAGCGCTGTATACGTTCGTGCATGAAGCCGTCGGTCGCTTGGTCGACGAAGCCATTACCGACAACACGACACCGGCCGAACAGCGGTCCGGCGCGACGGTTGGCTACTCGGGCAACGGCGCCGTGCAGGCGGGCGCAATTCTTCTCCAGCGCGTCGCGCCCGACCTCGTGCCCGGCTACATGCGATTTTATCTGCAGACGCTCGGCAAGCCGGTTCCGACGGGTGACGCCGCTGCGGCGTTCTCGGCAGCATTTCCGATTCCGCAGGCCATTCTCACCGCGGTGACGAAGCAGATCGACGTGGTGCTGGGTGGGATCTAGAGCCGTTTGAAACCGCGACGCCGGGTTGACGGTATTCGTTGTATCACCTGTGTCGTTCGTTGTCGCACGATTTGTCAGTAGCTTTTGGACATGTCCGATTCCTCAGGTTCGAACCTTCCATCTGCACGCCTCGATCGCTCCTCGCTCGAGCGCGTGCTGGCGCGGGCCGCGGAGCTGCAGAGCACGAGCGGCGATACCGTGGAAGAATTCACCGAAGAGCAACTGCTCGAGCTCGGGCGTGAGGTCGGGCTTTCGCCGCAGAACTTACGGCAGGCACTCGCCGAGGAGCGCACGCGCTCGATCGTCCCGGATGAAGAACGCGGCGTTGTGGCGAATCTGTTCGGACCCAGCCGCGTACGAGCCGAGCGTACGGTCGCGGGCGTACCGGCCGAGGTGCTCGCCTCGATCGACACGTGGATGCAGCGCCAAGAGCTGTTGATCGTGAAGCGGCATCACGCCGATCGAATCGTGTGGGAGCCGCGTCGCGACTTTGTCGTCGGAGTCAAGCGCGCGCTCCGGGTCGGCGGCCGCGACTATGCATTGTCGCGTGCCTTCGAAGTCTCGGCGACGGTGATCGCTGTCGACGACAGCCGCGTCCACGTCGGGCTCGACGCCGATTTCAGGAGCCAGCGTGCGCAGTCAGCGCGACAATCGGTGGGATCGACGTTCGCCGGCGCGGCGGTCACGGCATCGCTGTTCATGATGGGCGTGACCGCGGTGGTCGCGGCCGCGCCGCTGGTGATCGTTCCGGCGATCGGCTTTGCCGGGGTGCGTGCGTTGCAAGGGCGCATCGTGACGCGCGCGCAGCTCTCGCTGGAGCAACTTCTCGACAAGTTGGAGCGCGGCGAATTCGGCCGCCGCTCGACAGACTCGCTGCTCGGCGCGATCGTCGCTGCGGCGACAGCGCTCCCCCCGCGACGATTCTAGCCGACCGCTGCTCCAGGAACGCGGCGCGTCCGGTGGACGAGGGCAGTCATCGCGCGATTGCTCAGCACGCCCAACATGCTGAGCATCGTGAGCGACTTCACTTCTGACCGAGAGATTTTCACGACTTCCCGGCGCGCGATGGCGCCGGGCCGGCGTGTGAGGTCGCGCAACGTCGCATATGCGAAAAGCAGCGGGAGTGCGCACGAGAGCCGAATCGCCACCGCTCGCCGCGGGATCGCCAGAAAATAGGCCGTTGCTTCGTCGAGGTCGCGCCATGCGAGCTCCATGAGAGGCGCGAGGGCCGCGTGGTTCTGCTCAGCTCGATCGAACGCAAGAATAGTCGTCTGCGCGCTGCCGTGACGGCGAAGGAATTCCTCGGGCACATATACGGAGTTCTCATGCTCCGCGTCGCGCGCAACGTCCTTCAAGATATTCACCGTCTGGAGCGCTTCGGCGAACGCCTGACAGTGAGATCGAAGAATCGCGTACTGCCGCGCGCCAATGCTTGGCACGTGCTCATGCCATAGATCGGTGAGCAGGAAGCCGACCGTGCCGGCGACGTAGTAGCAGTACTCCTTGTATTCGGCGAGCGTCTGAATGCGGACTCCGCGAGGATAAGCGAGCACGAACTTCCGCATCCCGGCGATCATTTCGCGCACCCAATGCCGCACGTGCTGGCGGGTCGCAGCCGGAAGATCGCGAAACGCAATGAAGACGAGATCGGCGTTGTGGACGAGACGCAGGTGCTCCGCCTTCCCGCGAATCTCCGCTGTGCGGGCC
>Ga0068855_100009463_pt1 | contig 11769 bp, 18 predicted proteins | sample KBSCornC52_FD_66592 | JGI IMG/M metagenome (GOLD analysis project Ga0068855, IMG submission 66592) | Corn rhizosphere microbial communities from Kellogg Biological Station, Michigan, USA - KBS Corn C5-2 | ecosystem: Host-associated > Plants > Roots > Rhizosphere > Soil ...
GCGTGTTTGTAGGAAGAAGTGGTGATCCACTTACGAAAAACGGTCTCTACCAGATCATTAAGCGTTTAGGGCAGTGGGCTCATGTTAAAGGCGTTAGGTGCTCACCCCATACATTTCGTCATACATTCGCCGCTTTATTCATCAAAAACGGTGGAGACATTTATAAGCTGTCAAAACTGCTAAGACACTCATCCATAGGTGTCACTGAGCAGTATTTGAAATCTCTCCAGCAGTCTGAAGTGAGGAAGGGCACTAAGTCAGTACTGGATAGCCTTTAAAGTGTTGCTGTATTCCCATGAGTGCTCTATAATGCTCTAAAGAGTCCGTACATTGACTCTCTAGCCACCTTGCACGGTGTAGTCGATAGGTTTGTTGGTTTGATATTTAAGCCCTCAGATTTTGCATTCTGATGCGATCATGGGCATTGCTAAAAATGTGAGCTTGTGGCACACTTCAGAAAAGGAGGATCTATGGATCAAACTGAGAAGCAAGAACGAGAGCGGGAAGTTGTCAATATAAAATTCTCGCCATTCCTCACGTGCACAACACAAGATTGCACGAATGATGCAACAGTTGGCAATGCATCATATGATTGTGTTGAAAGATGTTGGGTGCTCATTCCAATATGCCGTGAATGCACGATGAAGATGGCAGAAAGCTACGGGGTGGATTTGGGCAGAGACTAACTCCTTGCACGGTGGAAGACTTGACAGGCTGGATATAATAAGATTATCAAAAATACTACGCGTTCGCTGAAATTCGTAGTTTTATGAAAGTATCATCTCTCTGCCAAAGAGATGATACTCACGCGTCGATCTATAATAGTTAGCAGAGTCACACGTACTTAGTGGTTAGAGTGACTCTGCTTTTACTTTATCAGATTGCGGCATGGCAACCCCTGCAAGGGGAAGTCTTGACAGGCTGGATATAATAAGATTATCATTCCTCTGCAAAGGGATGATCTCTGAGCGCGTCTGGCCTATTGAAGATTAGAAAAGCCTGGTCACCTTTCAAGTGGCTGGGCTCTTTTTTGTGCCAAATCTGGTGAACAGTACTGGACTTGTTGCATATTGCATGGAAGTGATGTATATTTAAGCTATGAGCAATAAACCTCCTAAAAAAAATAAATCGACCACACAAGGGGTACCACGCCGTGATGTGAATGCTGCGGAACGAGTAGCTATGGCTATTGAGCTATTAAAACAAAGATTAACGTACGATGAAATAGCACGTATATGTGGATATTCTGACAGAAAGAGCGCATGGAATGCTATACAGCGTGAAATGCAAAGGCGTATTGTTCCAAAGATTGATGAGTATAGAGCACAAGAATTAGATATATTAGACAAGATACATCAAAAAGTGTGGGAAGTTGCATTTGACATAGCAGATAAAGAAGGTGATATAAAAACGAATTTATGGGCAGTTGACAGGTTACTTGAGTTATCTAAAGACAGGCGCAAATTGCTTAATTTGGATGTGAAACCTGAAGAAGAATTGGCAAATCAAAATTATGAAAAAAGAATTATATTGACGCATGTGGAGAATGACAATGGTTGATAGTGGTGTCAAGGAAACATATACAGCATATGGCAACATGAGCCGTATATTTACATGTAAAGAGCCAGAGGTTATTCTTGCAGGGCCCGCTGGCACTGGCAAATCACGCGGTATTTTAGAATATATCAATTATTTAGCCATGTCTTATCCAGGTTGTCGTCTCCTCATGGCACGTAAAACACGTAGAAGCCTTACAGAGTCAGGGATGGTCACATTTGAGCAGAAGGTGCTTCATCCTGCTCAGGGTGTCCGTTTCCATGGTAGCAAACAGCAATATCAATATCCAAATGGCTCTATTGTCGCTGTAGGAGGGCTGGACAAGGCATCAAAGATCATGTCTTCAGAATGGGACGTGATCTATTGCCAAGAGGCTACAGAGCTTGATGAGAACGATTGGGAGTCATGCAGCATTCGTTTGCGCAATGGCAAATTGCCAATTCAGCAACTCATAGGAGACGTTAATCCAGGCCCGTCCAACCACTGGATACGACAACGTGCTAGCGAGAAAAGACTGCTCATGATGGATACACGTCATGAGGACAATCCGATGCTCTTCAATCGGGATGGGTCGATGACTCCAGAGGGAGAGCGCTACATTGGCAAGCTTGATAAGCTCACTGGTGTGCGTTATGCGCGTTATAGGCTTGGACTGTGGGTAAGCGCGGAAGGCATGGTGTATGAGAACGAGTGGAACCCTGCTCGCAATATCGTTAATTATTTCAATCCTCCTGTTGAATGGGCTAGGTATATGGCTGTTGACTTTGGGTATGTTCATCCTTTCGTGTGTTTGTGGGCAGCAGAAGATCCTGATGGTCGCTTGTGGGTGTATCGGCAAATCTATAAAACAAAAACACTGGTAGAAGACCACGCAAAAGAGATCAAACGTGTGTCGAGATGGGGAGAAAAAGGCGGTGATCCGCTACCTCGCGCAATCATCTGTGATCATGATGCAGAGGACCGCGCTACTCTCCAGAGACACTTAGGACTCAATACGATCCCTGCACGCAAGACTGTCACAGATGGCATACAAGCCGTTGCATCACGATTGCGTATGGCTGGAGATGGCAAGCCGCGTCTCATGATCATGCGTGATAGTCTTGTTGAACGCGATAAAGACCTTGCATATGACAAATTGCCATCAGAGACGTCTGAAGAGGTAGAAGGGTACATTTGGGATACTCGTCAAGGCATTAAAAAAGGCGAGCATCCTCTTAAAGAACAAGACGACGGTATGGATGCATTGCGCTATTTAGTGGCATACAAAGATTTAAGGCCTTCCATTGTAAAATATGGTAACAGTATTTATTAGGAGTAACCAATGCAAGCGCCTGTAAAAACAGATCAGCCAACCTATGAAATAAGCGATGCTGATAAAAAGAGGCAAGATACAATTGCTGATGCATGGCAAGCTTATAACGGTTTGTTACCTGCTCCACTCCGAAAGATGCCTGATGGGACTGATCCAAACGTGATGAGCAATCGGTGCGCGGCTGTTGTGGATCGTGGCGTGGACTTTTTATTTGGAAAAGAGATAGAGATCACATGTGAGGAAGGCGCTCCACAAGAGGCTCAGGACTTCCTCAATGAAACATGGGGACGTAAGGAGACACGTATCCCGCTCTTGCAGAAGCTTGCCATGAACGGCGCGATAGCGGGACGTGCATTTCTTCGCATTGTCCCTGAGCCTGACAAGACCTTTCGTTTGATAGAGATTGACCCATCGATTGTTTGCGTTCAGACCGCTCCACAGGACTGTGAAACGGTTTTATTGTACTGTATCCAGTACTGCTGTGATGAGAAGGATGCGCTAGGCAAGCCTGTTAAAATGTATTATCGTGAGGAGATATCCAGGGTTGATCCTGATCAGGATGGCGATGATGGCAATCCGTTTGCAGACAAAGACGCGACTTGGAGTATCCAGCACTGGACTCAGAAATCTGTATTGGGCGCAGATCCAAAGGATACGAACTGGGTACCCGCTGGTGAGCCAATCCCATGGCCCTATTCATTCCCTCCGATCTTCAGTTGCCAGAACTTGCCAAGACCTAATGACTTCTGGGGAATGCCTGATATCACACCTGATATCATTGGCATCAACAAGGGTATTAACTTGTTGCAAAGTTGTGTTGCACTTGTCGAGATCTTGTATGGCAAACCAATTATTTATGTTACGGGCGCTGGAGAAGGTTCGATTGACTTTGATCCTGGCAAAATCATAGGCTTGCCTCTTGACAATAGCAAGATTGTGGCAGTACCTATCACGTCTGATGTGCCAAATGCGCTCGCGTTTCTCGACAATCTCCGATCAGACATTGATGAACAATCTGGAGTCCCTGGAGTGGCTACAGGTCGCATTGCGGACCTACCACATGGCAATCTTCCAGGCATATCAATAGAATTGATGCACTCGCCTCTCCTCATGAAAACAGACAAAAAGAGATGTACGTATGGAGAGCTTATAATTGATGTGTCAAAAGCGTTACTCGTTCTCAATAGCATGTCAGAAGATATTGATATCACACTTGCTTGGCAGTCACCATTGCCGCATGACGATCTTGTTAGTGTGCAAGCCGCAATTGCAAAGAGAGAGCTTGACATAAGCAACACAACCTTACAGAAGGAATTGGGTTACGATCCAGAGGAGGAAATGGAGCTGAGCAAACAAGAGGATGCTCAGAAGCTTTTGAACTTTAGCCAAGGCGTGGGCTTGCCACCCACGATGCCAGGTGTATCACCATTGCCAGGACAACCGCCCGCCGCACAACCAGGGCAGCCTACCCCCTTGCAAGGTGGAAGTCCACAACAGAAGAATTAGAGAATAGAGAGCAGAAAGAATGATGGATGCACTTGCAACAATCGGTATTTATTTGGGCTTTCTGTTGATTGGATGCGGAATAGCCTTATGGCTGGAGAGCAGAAAGATGCCATGGTAAAGATAAGCCCAAGAGAAGCTGAAGTGCTGAGATTTCTAGCACAAGGTCTCACAAACAAAGAAGTAGCCAAGAAGATGGAAATTTCTGATCAAACGGTTAAGAACCATCTTATGAGCATATCCAAGAAAACGGGTATAAATAATCGTACTCTGCTTGCTCTTTTTGCATTAAGAAATGGATATGTTACACAGGAATCAATCGATCAAACAATATCTGAATACAAAAGGAGTACCACATGAGTGATAATGCGCGTGATACACAGTTTGCAGGCTTTGCTAAGTTGCTACTTAAGGAATTGCTAGACGATATACTAGATGATTATGGTTTCATTGGAGGAAGAGAGAATTATGCAGATCTTAATCATGATCTTAGTATTTGCGAAGGAATTATAGCCCGACGCGCTTATGACTTGGCTTGCCATGCTGTAGGTCATGTAAGTGAATGGAATGCAGCAGAAATGGAAGTTGGATTTAAAACTGCTCAGGATATTGTGTCTGATATACCAGACATGATCGAATGGCCTGATGAGGGCGTGAAATGACCATTAGTCGGCTTCAATCTACTATTGGCTACTATCGTGCTCAACTTGCACGTCATGAGACAAATGCAGAGTCAATCTTGAATGCAGCTCACAAGCGCACACTGGCAACTCTTCAGCCTCATCTTGACAAAATAACAAAGCAAATAGCCGATAAGAAAGCATCAGGTGATAAGGTGCCTGTTAGCTGGCTGTATGAACAGAACAGATTGAAGACGATCAAAGCTCAGATTACTGGGCAGATTGATCATTTTGCAGCTCTTGCTCAGACGGCAGTAACGCAATTGCAGCGTACAGCCGTAGAGCTTGGCACACAATCAGCTCAGGATCTCTTGCAAGCCACCGTTTCGATTGGGGTCGATTATTCGTTCGTTCTTCCTCCTCCAAGTGCCATAGCGTCGATTGTGGGCGCAAACCAGAAGGGTTCTCCGCTTGCAGATCTCTTCAATGGCTTTGGCACGGAAGCATCAGACAAAGCTGGTCAAGCGCTCGTGCTAGGCATCACTCTGGGTGAGAACCCAAGGCGCATAGCAGGAATGATCCAGAATGCACTGGGCATATCGAGAAATCGAGTATTAACGATTGCAAGGACTGAAATGCTTAGAGCATATCGTCAGTCCGCATTGATGAACTATAGAGCTAATAGTGCAGTAGTTGAGCAATGGATGTGGAATTGCTCTAAATCACCACGCACCTGTGCAGCTTGTCTTTCTGAAGATGGATCGGTACATGATTTAGATGAAGAAATGGAAAGTCACCCAAATTGCAGATGTAGTGCAATTCCAGTAACGAAGTCATGGTCGGATATCTTGAGTGATACAGGTATTGACACTTCAGACATTGAGGATATCAATTTTGACGACATGCAGACGGGCTCTGAATGGTTCGATGAGCAGGATGAGAGTGTGCAGAGGCAAATACTAGGTGACGCACGGCATAATCTGTATGCAGACGGCACGCCACTCAGTGCATTTGTGGGTAGATCCTATAGCTCCGATTGGGGAAAATCAATTTATGTGAAGAGTGCAAAGGATGTAAACTAACATGGATATATGGTTAGAGTGTGGTAGCTGTTTTCAGACCATAAGAAAGATTGCGAGTAATGAGGATAGTGTTACCATGACAATTGGTGTTTTTGATGATTATATTTGCTCCCATTGTGGAGAAACTGAGGATTTGCGCTTAATAGCAGTCGTTCATCAACCTCAAATAGTTGAAGCACAGAAAGGGGCCAATTAACATGGCAAACCCAATGCCGATTAACGGCAATCTGCAACAGCTACCGACGTTTCCACAGATCAATTTGAACATCATTCCGCAAGGCATGAGTATCACGATTGCACTTGGCCCGACAACTGCAATCAGTCAACTTATCGATGCTAGCACCATGGATGAGGTGACAAAAGCATGGCGAGACTCTCGAAAGACTACGCATGACATTATACGTGCTGTGCAATCTAGCAAGATTTAGGGGTTAGAATGCCAAAGATTGACATGAGCAAGAAGATACAGAAACGTCGCACTGAGCAAGAAATGCGGATGGCGCTTGCCCATTTCTGTGATGGCAATCCAGAGCGATGCATTCCTCCCCAAGTGGATGACTCCGATATCATCTTGAATGATGCCATCGAAGAGCTTCTTGAATTGCGTCAAGAGCGCGAAGACGTGCGTGCCTTCGTTCAAACCATGCACGCAAAGATGAATAGGAGATAGCCACCCTGCAAGGGGAAGATGACAAATCGACAGCCGATTGACTTGACAAATAGAAAAGGATGACTCCTAAAACTTTGTAGCTTAGGAGTCAAAGGAAGCTAAGGATTTGACTCGAAAGGTGTGTTACCAGTGATTTGTGAATGGCAGTTGCGGCAAAGGGAGATTAGGTTGCTGATCTGGTTTGCTTCTTCATATCGATTTAATCCAAATTCACGAAAGTCTCGAATATGATGTACATCCAGTTTTCTGCCATTATCGCGTTCTGTTTTGCCGCATTGTTGGCATGCATGGTTATCACGATCCCTTGCGATGCGGCGTTGGCTATGCCAGTTTGGCCCGTAGTAGTTTTTATCTCGCCCGCCTTTCCATTGAGGATTGTTAGGTCCGCATTTGGGAACGAATGCTATTGTTCGACATTTTTCACTGCAAAATTTTGCCTTCTCGATTTTATAAGGCTTAACGTAAAAAGGTTTTTCGCATGTTTCGCAATTTTTAGTGATGCCTGTGCGTGGAGCATGATTGTTGCGATAGGGCTTGCGAGGTTTTTCTGTTTTGTATGTGGTACTGCCAAGATATTTGTTTCCTATTGTTGCTTGACGGTGTTTTTCTCGCATATCCTCACTAATAAAGGATGCTCCTGGAAACATAGCTTTGTAATCTTTAGTTGTCATGCTATGCATGTTCAAGTGCAAATTCCCTATTCTTTGCACTTGCTTTCCGCAAACAAGACATGTTACGGTGCTGGTTGCAGATTGGTTAAAAAGAGTGAGCTGAACAGGGGGATTTTGTGGTATACTTTCCATTGCTTGAACCTCTTTCTCAGGTTTGAGCCACGCCTCCGGTTGTTATCAGCAACGCGGGGGCAAAACGTTGTTTATAAACCCAAGTATATCATATTTTGTGTTGCTTTGCAATGCTTTATGCGGTAAAAGGGTTATTAATATATAGTCGATTGACTTGAATTCTTGTATTGTTGTCAACCGCTTGACAATATATGGAAAGGTAGAGTATACTTAATGACAACTACAGAAAATACATCCTCAGCAGAACCCCAGGCGGGATCTACTGCGAACAGTCTACAGCCCCAGGCGGGCGCAAGAATAACTCCTCCAGAACCCCAGGCGGGTGAAGGTCAAGAAAACATTTCTCTTGAGGAAGCTAAAAAATTACGATCGGAAGCATCTAATCTTCGTAAGCGGCTAAAAACATACGAAGACTCAGAAAAGGAAACAGCAGAAGCGAAGCGTTTAGCAGAAGAAGCGCAATTAAGCGAGATAGAGCGGACAAAGAAACAATTCTCAGATCTTCAATCCGAATATGATACATTCAAGAAACAGATGCAAGACCGGATTGTACGTTATGAGATTGAAGCACAGGCAAGCAAGCTAGGCATCATTGACCCAGAGGCAGCATCAGCATTATTGAACAGATCCACACTTGAATATGGTGAGGATGGCACTCCCAACAATGCAGAGAAGCTTCTGAAGGACCTGATTAAGAACAAACCCTACCTAGCACCTAAGCCTGTTGATCCACCCAAAGAAGAACAGCCTGCTCCACCCGCGCAAACTGCTAACCAGCAACGACCACCGATGACACCAGCTATGAACCCAGGTCGCTCTGCAATTTCGACGCCCAACACAGCTCCTCAAGGCCCGTACAAACCCCCGTCGTGGAACGATGTCTACCAGAAGTAGCCCAGGAGTCCGTTAAGCTCCTGGCAACAGGAGCTTAAGCGATGGCAATTGCAGCAAACACCGTAACGCTTGCAGATTATGCGATGATGGCAAATGCGCCTCTTGTCCAGAGAGTGACATTTTCGCTTATCCAGTATGAAAACATCCTGCAAGACATTCCGATGATCTCCAAGAAGAGCTTCACTATCAATGGCACGCGCTTTGATGGCTCTTCCCTCCCAACGGTCAACTGGTCTCAGTTGAATGCGGAACCTGTCACCACGAAAGCCACTCCAGCACCTTATCAGGAACAAGCATTCCTTCTCAGAAACACAATAGACGTAGACAAATACATTGTGGAGGAAGAGAATAGCATTGTCGATCCTAGAGGCATTCAAACAGAAGCATACTTACAAGCGCTCACCTATGATGTGAACTTCAAATACTTCAACAATGATCATATCACTGGTGATGTTAATGCCCCAATTGGCTTGAAATATCGCATCAACAATGGTGCGCTCTACGGTGTCAGGTCTGAAAACAAGATCGATGCAGGCGCCGTGAACCTCTCGCAAGCTGGTGCAACACAAGCCACAGCTAACAAGTTCCTAGAACTTCTTGATCAGCTCCTGTGGTCGGTTGACGCTCCTGATGGAAGTGGTGTCACGCTCTACATGAATGATGTGATGAAACGCCGTCTAAATTTCCTGCTCAGATTACTAGGTACAAGTGGTGGTCTTTCAACTGCTCAAGACCAATTTAACCGCACGATCAGCATGTACAAAGGTGCTGTGATCAGAGATCCTGGACTTAAGGCAGATCAAACCACAAAGATCATCACCAATACAGAGGCTACAGACGGTACCGATCCAGGTAACAGCACAAACACATCCATCTATGCGGTCAATTATTCGGAAAACCATATGACAGGTTGGCAGTTTGGCCCGCCAAACGTGCAGGATCTTGGCTTGATCAATAACGGCGTGATTTATCGCACATTGATTGATTACGCTGTAGGTTTTGTAAATGTATCGACACGCTCTATTGGTCGTTTGTACGATATCAAGATAGCTTAATTTGGCATAATGCCAGAAAGGATACGATTATGCCAACTGATGCTTTAATCACGCTTCAAGCTAGCGTTACCAAGACCGCAACGTTTCAATCTACTGCTATTGATCTGAAAACAGGCACACCGCGTAGAGGACTTAAAGCGCGTGTCATCTACTCAGCAGCTACAAATGCATCAGGATCTAACACTGTTGCATTCACTATTGAGCACTCAGATGACAATAGCACTTTCTACACACTGTCAAGCGGTGTTGAAAATAACGTTGCTCTTTCGACAACTGCTCAGAGTGGAGAGTTTTATATCCCATTCGAAACAAGCAAGCGCTATGCTCGTCTTGTAGCTACATTCTCAGGAGCAGGTTCTACGCCAACTATCACATACGGTGGTGAAATCAGCTTGTCACGTCCATAACCATCAAAGAAAGGAGAATCACCAATGGCAGTACGCCTGTCAATGACAAATTTGATCACACGTGTACGCGTGCTCATTAATGATCCATTGGGTGCTTCTCAAGTCTTTGACGATCAGACAATTCAGGACATCATGGATGAAAGCCGCGAAGATGTTGTTAATCGTTCTCTCCTTGCGAAACCAACATTTAGCGGCTCCACTATAAGCTACCTGAATTACTACTCGCAATATGGCGGATGGGAAGACGACTATGTTTTGAAGCAATACATGACAGTAACGATAACACCGTCTGCTGTTGAACCAATTGCAGGGCATTTTGCCTTTAGTGCATCTACTCTTCCTCCTGTGTGTATTACAGGCAAGCTGCATGATGTCTATCGCGCGGCGGCGGACTTGCTAGAGCGTTGGACCGCAAAATGGGCACTGGCTTACAGCTTCTCAAGCGATGGGCAATCATTCCAGAGGCATCAGGCAAGCCTTTCTTTGCTCAACCTGGCAAAGCAGTACAGAACTAAGCAGAGGCCGCGTATGGTCAATGTGATGCGATCTGACCTAACAGGAGGAAGTTCGAACGAGCTTACGTTGGGCGCTCAACCCATAGATTATATGGCATCAGGAAATGGCTAGAAAAAGAAGCAAGGCATCCACCTTGCAAGGTGAAAGTATGAGTGAGTCTACACCCGTGATTGGGCAAAAGGTGTACTACATCGATCATAGAGGCACACAGGGCGTTTTGACAGCTACCGTGCAATCTCTTGGTGATGATGGCAGTGTTGAGCTGAGTGTGCAGGATATTAATGCATCTGGTGGATCTTTCATCGTGATGGCATCTCTGCATGGTGAGGATGGCAAGCCAGGCACTTGGTATCTTCCCAAATAGGAGTAGATATGCTTTCTGCATCTGAACTTGCATCAATTCAATCGACTGTTGCATCTGCTCTTGACATATCTATCCCGCAGTACAGAAGCGCAAAAATGCTCGATACCTATGGACACACAACAAATACCAGAGTGCTTATTGGCAATATTAAATGCAATATTATCAAGCCAAGTGCAAGTAAGCTTCAGTTGTTTGCAGAGATTATAGGCTCTCAACAAGCTATTATGCTCCGCATGATGCAAACGGAAGATGTGCAAGAAGGTGATGAGTTCCTGTACAACGATCTGTATTGGGTTGCAAATAATATACAGGATGCTGAGTCGTATACGGTTACAAAGGAAGTTCTGCTAACGGTGAATGTATGAGTGAGTCATTTAATCATTTTGATAAGGTGTCAGACGAATTGATAAAGGCTCTTGGGGATGTGGTCAGTAAAACTGCATTCGACATTCAAGCACTGGCTGCATCTAACGCACCTGTCGATACTGGATTTCTGAAAAATAGTGTTTATACAGTAACCTCTAAAAGCAGTAATTATGATGGTAGTGGCGGTGAGAAGATGCTGAGTGAAACACCAGTACCAGATAATGACTTAACTGCATACGTAGGAGTAGGGGCAAATTACGGTATTTACCTAGAATATGGGACAGTTCATCAACCTGCACAACCATATTTGACACCAGCAGTTGAAAGTGTCTTTCCTGCATTTGAAGCTGCAATAGAAGCAATTGATGACAAGATAAGAGGCGTTTAATGGCAGAAACGGCGCAAGCGTTCAAATGGGTAGTTGCCACCTTGCAAGGGGATAGCCAATGGGTAGCCGCAAGCACGGGCGGTGTATGGCAAGGATTTGCAGACATAGGGACGACTTCGCCCTACACGCTTGTAACTGCCCCATCACCAGGATCGGATGTGCTCACGATGGCCGTCAAGCGGCTCTTTACAAGGATCACATTGCAGATTAAGGCGATTGGCCCAATGAGCAA
>Ga0068855_100009464_pt1 | contig 11768 bp, 15 predicted proteins | sample KBSCornC52_FD_66592 | JGI IMG/M metagenome (GOLD analysis project Ga0068855, IMG submission 66592) | Corn rhizosphere microbial communities from Kellogg Biological Station, Michigan, USA - KBS Corn C5-2 | ecosystem: Host-associated > Plants > Roots > Rhizosphere > Soil ...
TCCAGATCGAACGCATATCCCAGTCCGGTAGGAGACGGCGGGGCAGACTGGGTTGCTACACCGTCGAGATTGCCGACCCGGTCCCAAAGCCTTTCGGGAGCTGCTTTTCTGGTGCCTCGTATTCGGAGCAATTCGCCACGGCGAGCGCAAAAGGCTAGGCGGCTTAACTCGCGGCTTTGTCGCGATGCTTGTCCACTGGCGAGTGTTCCATCCGCTCCTGGCTTTCGGCATCCAGAGCACGAATCAGTTCTTGGGCGCGCTGCACCACCTTTGTCGGATCTTGCTCGCTGGCGGTGGCCTGAGCGAGTTCCCGCCAATTCGCCGATGGGGTATTTCGGGATTCGCCAGTATCCCGCTTTGGGGGTTTTGGATCGGGAGTCATAGGGTCTTTTTAGAAACAGGTATTCACAATATTAGGTCACTTTGTGGGTACCTGAAAGCGCCATGACACGCCAAAGCTCGCAGGTCACAAGGTTAGGGCAGCCCGGCCGGGGCGTCGGCGCTCTCGAGAACCATCCAGATCCTCGCTTTTAGGAGCACCCCTAACGGGATCGCAGACCCGAAGTGAAGCAATAGCAAAGCCCACTGGTGGTAGCTCCAGCGGGCTTTCCTTTGGGCAGTGGCATTAAGATGTGTGCGGTTTACATCATGCTGCCGAGTCCTCATCTCCCAGGTCTAATGAGGAATCTTTCAATGCCGATTCGCCGATTTTGATGTACTGCTGCACCAATGGATCCCCATCAGACGGCTCGGTGTTCTCCTTTTTTGGGAGCACGAGATGCGGCTGAATAGGGTCTTCGGTGTTCCTCCTCTTCCGTCTTGTTATTTTCAACCGACTTGCGGAACGAGGTAGCACGCTAAGAATCTATAAAAGCCAAATGTTCGGTGCAATACAGTTAATCGGGTAGATAGCTGATGGACGCTTCAGAAAACCTCTTTCCCGACCCAGTTCGCGTGCGAGATCTCGTCGCGTTTGCGAATGAGCGCCGGGAATCATCGCAAGCTGGCCTGTATACGCCGCCCGCACCTCAGACCCATGCCGCGTTCTACGAACGAGACCATTTCCTGGGAACCTTCGGGGTGGGCTGGAACTTTTTCTCCGTGAGTTGTGAGAAGTGGAAGGGGACAAGATCAGCTTCGGCAGATGAGATTGGTAGATTCCAGGTCATGATCCGCGGTCCCGAGGAGACCGGCTTGCCAAGGCAGAAGAACTGAACTACCGTTCCCCCCGCATCAGGTCAGCAGTAGTCTCGCGCTTGCGGATGACTTTCGCAGATTTCCCTGAGACGAGGATCTCTGCTGGACGCGGCCGGGTGTTGTAGTTGGACGCTAGCACCATGCCGTAAGCGCCGGCGTCGAGAATCGCGAGCAGATCACCTTCGGCGGTTACCGGCAATTGGCGATCACGCGCAAAGAAGTCCCCCGACTCGCAGATGGGTCCAACAACGTCCACTGTCTCCGCCCCAGCACTCGTCGATGAAACCGGAACAATCTGGTGCTGTGCCTGGTAGAGCGACGGACGAATCAGATCGTTCATGGCCGCGTCCACGATCACGAACTTCTTGTCGCCATTAGTTTTGCGATAAACCACGCGCGTGAGCAGAACGCCGGCGGGACCGACGATTGCGCGGCCCGGTTCGAGCAATAGCTTGAGTCCAAGTCCCCGCAAGGGACCGGTTACGGCTGCTGCATATTCCGCAGCCAGGCTGGCGAAGTCATCCGAGCCGTCGCGATAGTTGATTCCCATGCCCCCGCCGGCATCCACGTACCGGATGTCGTGGCCAGCCTGGCGAAGCTGCCGGACAAGCTCCGCAACGCGTTCCATGGCTGCATTGAACGAGGAGAAATCACGAATCTGCGACCCGATGTGAACGCTCACCCCCGCAGCTTGCAAGTACTTCGCCGTGGCAATGTTTTCGTAAAGCTCCCGCGCCTGCCCGATCGGTACTCCGAACTTGTGCTTATGCAGTCCCGTCGAAATGTACGGATGGGTATCAGCGGGAACATCAGGATTCACCCGCATCGCAACGCGAGCATTTTTCTTCAAGCGTCCGGCCGTGCGCGCAATCGAATCAAGTTCCGACGCGCTCTCCAAGTTGAAAAGCAGAATGCCTGCTTTCAGCGCGGCTTCCATCTCGGCGACTGTCTTGCCCACACCGGAGAAGACGACAGTTTTTGTCGCGCTGCGGCCCACACGCGCCACTCGCTGCAACTCGCCGCCGGAGACTACATCAAACCCACAGCCGAGTGAAGCCAGCAGCTTCAAAATGCTCAAATTCGAATTGGCTTTGACCGAATAGCAAATCGCGTGGTCCTGCGCGGCAAAGGCCTGTTGAAACGCCTTCACGCGCTCGCGAACCATGCCCGCCGAATAGACGTATAGAGGCGTGCCGAAGCGCTTCGCGAGTTGGGCAAGCGGCACTCGCTCGCACAGCAATTCACGCGTCTTTCGGCCGGAGTTGTAGAGGAAGCCGGGAGGCCGCTGATGGAGTTCGCTCACTTGCGCTTGGACGCACTCCCTTTCACTTTGATCGCCACAACGGTCTGATCGTCGAAGGTATCGACACCTTTGGCGTGCTCGGCGGCGGCCTTGAACACCGATTTCACAATCGACTCGGCGGAATTGCCGTGGCACTCGTTGATGACCTTCTCGAGTCGCGTGCGTCCGAACAGATCACCAGCTTTGTTGGTGGCGTCGAGAATGCCGTCGCTGAAAAAGACGAACATATCCTCTGGTTCGGCCTGGAAAGTGAATTCGTCGTACTCGGCATCGTCGAACAAGCCGAGCGGGAGGCCGGTGGCCTCAATCAACTGCACCTTCCCTTTACGGCAGAAAACGGGGCGGGGGAGACCTGAATTGGAAACCTGGAGTGTGCGATTTTCATCGTCCCAGACGGCGTAGATCAGCGAGACAAACTGTCCTTCGATCCGCCGCTCCGCCAGCGAATAGTTCACGGCAGCAAGCATCTCGGCCGGTCCAGGCTCCATAGGAGCGTGGGACCGCAGAATGCCGCTCACCAGAGCCGCATAAATCGCAGCAGGCGCGCCTTTGCCGCTGATGTCGCCGATCGCCAGTGCTAACCGCGAATTGGAATAAGGCAGAAAGTCGTACAGGTCGCCACCAATGGCGCGCGCCGGAGAAAACTTGGCCGCAATTTCCAGGTTAGGCAGCTTTGGGCGCGACTGCGGAAGCAACCGGAACTGCAGTTCGCGCGCCATTGCCAAGTCGCGTTCCAGGCGCTTTTCCTGACGCGCCACCTGTTCGTAAAGACGCGCATTCTCAATCGCGATTGCAATCTGGGCCGCCAGAGTCGTAATCGTGCGCTGGTGATCGTCGGTGAAGAAGCCGCGCTTGGTGTGTTCAAGATCAAGCACGCCGATCACGTTGTCCTGATAGATCAGCGGCACTACCAGCTCCGACCGCGTCTCCGGATTGGTCTCGATGTAGCGGGCATCCTTCTTCACATCCCGCACCAGCACCGCCTGCTTGTGCTGCGCCGCATACCCGACCAACCCTTCGCCGACTGGAATGTCGTGCTTCAGCTGAATGTTCTCCTGAAAGCGCAACGAGAACCGGTGCTGCAGCGTCGTACCCGCGGAATCGAGCAGCAGGATGCTGAACATCTGGAAGTCGATGAGGCGGCTAAGCAATTCGCCCACGCGCTTCAGCAATTCGTCGACGTTCAGAATGGAGGTCAGCTCGCGTGCGATTTCATTCAGCAGAAGCAAAGTCCGTGCCTGCCGGCTGATCCGCGTGTAAAGGCGCGCATTCTCGATCCCGATCGCCATCCGCGAAGCGATCAGGGTCAGGAGCCGCTTATGTTCCTCGGTGAAGTGGTGTGGCTGCGGAGACTCGATATCAATCACGCCAATGACGCGGTTTTTCACGATCAGCGGAACCGCAAGTTCCGAGCGCACGTTGGGAAGCACCGGAATATAGCGGGAATCGGCGGCGACATCGTCCACGAGAATGGCTTCGCCCTTCTGCGCTGCCGCGCCAGTAACGCCCTCGCCCAGCTTAATGCGCATGCGCTCGGCCACTTCGCGCTGGTGGCCAACGCTAAAGCGGAAATACAGCTCCTGCGTTTTTTCATTCAGCAGAAGGATGCCAAAGATCTCATAATCAATGACTTTGCGCACCAGTTCCGCGACCCGGCGCAGGGTCGTGTCGAGGTCGAGGGTGGTATTAACCACGTCGGCGACTTCGAGAAGCAACGGATCTACGTGCGTCTGCACTTCTGACTTGGCGACAGCCATTTCCACTGACCAATGATAGCAGCGTGAGTTGCGGAAAACGGGAGAGTCGTGCGGCGGCCGTCGCACGTCGCACGACGGATGAGCCTTAGAGATGGCAGGCACGCGCCAACGAACCTTTGAGTGAAGCGCACGACGTGCGACTCACGACGTGCGACTCAGGGCGCCACCCCCGGTATCACCCTGATGTCGGGCAGGTTGCGATACTTCTCCGCATAGTCGAGGCCATAGCCGACCACGAACTCATCCGGGATGGTGAATCCCACATAATCGGCATTGATTGCCAGCTTCCGGCGCGAGGGTTTGTCGAGAAGTACGGCCACGCAGAACCGCCGAGGCTGATGGCTCAACAACAGGCGTTTGAGGAAGCTGAGAGTCAGCCCCGTATCCAGGATGTCCTCGACCAGCACCACGTTCTTGTCGCGCAGCGAATGCTCAACGTCTTTGGTGAGGCGAACCTCGCCAGTGGAATCCCAGATACTCTCCTGCTTCGGCCCGCGCGGATTGCCATAGCTCGACACGCCAATGAAGTCGTAGCTGGCATCGAGCTGCACCTGTCGAATCAGATCAGTCAGGAAAACCGCTGCGCCTTTCAGCACGCCCACAAACAAAACCTGCTCACCGTGAAAATCTTTTGTGATCTGCTGCGCCAGTTCCGCGATGCGCGCCGCAATCTGCTCGCGCGAGATGAGTATTCTCAAGTCGTTCACGGATGAACATCTTACGCTATGAGCTATGAGCGATGAGCGACGAGCTATGAGCTACTAGCAGGGTGTCATCGTTCTCGCTACGCTGGTTGCTAGAAGCTCGAAGCTAGTGGCTAGTGGCTAGTAGCTTCCCACCCGCTACATTGAACCAAAATCGCGCTGCCATCTAGAATGTTGCGGTCACCTGGAGAAAGAAAGACAATGCAGCTCAACGGACTGAAGATCACTTGGCTCGGACACGCCACCTTCCGCATTCAAACGCCCAAAGGAAAAACCGTTCTCATCGATCCTTGGGTGATGAACAATCCGGCTTGCCCGGATTCGGAGAAGAACCTGAAGACGCTCGACGTCATGCTGATCACCCACGGCCACGGCGACCACATTGGCGATGCGGTCGAAATCGCAAAGAAGCACAAGCCGAAGATAGTCGGCATTCCAGAGCTTTGCCGCTGGCTGGGGAAAAAGGGTGTGGAGAATCTCGCAGAGATGAATAAGGGCGGCACGCAGCAGGTCGGCGACATTCGCGTCACCATGGTGCACGCTGACCACTCTTGCGGCATTCAGGATGGCGATCAGCTTGTCTACGGTGGCGAGGCGGTCGGTTATGTCCTCGAGTTCGACAACGGCGTGAAGATCTACCATGCCGGCGATACCAACGTTTTCGGCGATATGGCGATTATTCGCGAACTCTACGCGCCGCATATCGCCATGCTTCCTATTGGCGATCACTACACCATGAGCCCGCGAGAGGCCGCGTACGCGTGCAATCTGCTGAAGCCGCAAACGGTCATCCCTATGCATTTTGCGACATTCCCCGTGCTGACTGGCCGCCCCAGCGACTTGAGCAAGCTGGTGAAGGGCATCGAAGTTTGCGAGATGAAGCCGGGGCAGACAATTGCGTGAGGACAGTCAAAAAACCTTCACCACCGAGGACGCAGAGGCACACAGAGGAAAAACACAGAGGGAACACACAGAGCAAAAACACAGAGGTTTGCAAAGAAGACTCTTGGAGAGCCCGCGCGTCGGCAGAGCCCGCTGCCTCTGTGGCGTTCCTTTGTGTAACCCTGTGCCCTCTGTAGTGAAGGATTCCAAACACTGAATCGGAATCCCACGAATGCGAATCTCACAAGAGTTGGTCTACTTTGAACAGGAAAGAATGAAACATGCCCGACGCCCCAAATAAACCTGATTGGCTCAACTACGAAATCACGATACCCGCGGTTGAGAGTTATCTGTACTCGATACTGCCTGCCCGCGATGAAGTCCTCACACAAATCGAGAACGAAGCCATCAAGCGCGATATTCCGATCGTCGGGCCTGCGGTTGGCCGATTGTTACATCAACTCGCGCTGATATCCGGCGCGAAAACCGTCTTTGAACTTGGCTCTGCCGTCGGCTACTCCACCATCTGGTGGGCGCGCGCGGTAGGAGAGGGCGGACGCGTGATTTACACCGATGGCGATCGCAAGAAGGCGGACGAAGCTCGCGGATACTTCGAGCGCGGCGGGGTTGCGGACCGCATCACCATCAAAGTCGGCGACGCACTCGAACTCCTCTCCGAACAGAAGCAGGAATACGACATTATTTTTTGTGACATCGACAAGGAAGATTATCCGCGCGCGTTCAAGCTGGCGGTGCCGCGCCTGCGCAAGGGCGGGCTGCTGGTTGCCGACAACGTGTTGTGGAGCGGCCGCGTGGCGCAGGAGAATCCATCCGAAGCTTCGACCAAAGCGATCCTGGAATGCAATCGACTGCTGTATTCGTCGACGGAGCTGTTTCCGACGGTTCTGCCGATCCGCGATGGCGTGGCGGTGGCGGTGAAGCGCTAGAGACGCTTACATCAGCTTGAGTTCGGGGAAATCCCGCGCGTAGCATTCTTTATCTAACGTGAGCAGGCAATCTGTCAGAAGCAGAGCGTGAGAGCCAACCACAAAGTCAACCAGCATTCTTTTCGGAGAAGCTCCGCCTGATTTGCGGCGGCGAATTGCGTAGCGCGCAAATCGTATCGCAGCTTCCTGCCAGACGTGTTCCCCAATCTGGAAATCGGTAACAATACCGGTGTCCCGGAGAAACCGCACGACCATTTCTCCGGTTACGCCGGGGCAGGCGTGGAGCTCGCAAAAAACCGGAGCACTCACGATCAGGGTACCGTGACGCTGCGCCTCTTCGAGGGCTTCTTGACCGTGTCGCGATGAGGGTTCTCCGGTCCACAGAGCCGAAATGATGTTGGCGTCCACGGCGGTTTTCATCTGCTTTAGTCTTCGTCGCGGAGCTCGGCCTGCCATTTTCGAGAATCGAATGGATGTTTGACCTTCCCAGCTAAGATGCCACGGTACTTCTCGAAGGGGTTTTCGGCTTGAGCGGCCTTTGTAATGATCGTTTCACCCGCATGGTCGCGAAACTCAACCTGGTCGCCCTGTCTGAGACCTAATCTGCGACGAACTTCGATCGGCACCGTGACCTGGCCCTTGCTTGTGATCCGGCTTCGAAATGGCATGGTATTACTTTCTATTCTGAGGTAATACCTATCATATCACCAGGCGCAAGGCCTGGTACCTATATTGACTTCACCGGGATCGCGGTTACATCTTCCACCAAGCCTACTTCCTTCTGCAGGAACGGCTCGCCGTAGGTGACGCCGGCCAGCATCCCATAAAACCGCGCCATGGATTCAATTCGCGCGCGGATTTCGTCTCGTGCAGGGAAGATGTCTTTGCCGGCTTCCTGATCGCTGAACTGCGTTTTGTAGGCCATCAACGATTCGAACCGAGCCTCAAACTGATCGGTGATATCGACCACGAAGCTGGGACGAATGTCGTAGTAAAGCGTTGCATAGATGATCTTGAATGGACGATGGGGCGCCGCTGTCTCGCCCGCACCTCCCGAAAACTCGCCATATGCAGCTCCGGGGGCACCCTTCGACAAGCTCAGGGCAGGCTCTTCAGTCGTGCCGCGATGAGTCCTAGTACTAGCGGCTTTAGCCGCCGAGGGCTCTTGTCTCTCTCCGGCAACTACACTCGCGACCGCCGAAGCGATTTGGCTGAATGCTGATTGTTGAGTGCTAAGGGCTCGGTCGACGTCCAACTTTGCCAATCCCGCTAGAAAGCACGCCTCATATCCCAATTTCGACGCCGTGTAGTGGTCTGGATGGCGGCCCTTCCAATATGGAAGAATGACCACCCGCGGCCGCGTCTGCCGGATTACTCGGGCAACTTTTAGGCGATTCTCCCATGTGTTCTCAACCCGGCCATCGGGAATGTCGAGCGCCTCGCGCCACGAGACTTGCAGGATTCTGGCTGCCGCAGCAGCCTCGGCCGCCCGATCTTCTGCGGATCCGCGCGTGCCCATCTCCCCGCGAGTGAGGTCGAGAATGCCGGTTCGCTTGCCTTGCTCGGCCATCTTGAGCAGCGTGCCGCCGCAAGTCTGCTCTACGTCGTCACGATGCGCGGCAATGGCCAGGATGTCGAGCTCGGGCGTTGCCATCAGTCCAGGTTCCCCTGCTCCAGCACGACATTCTCGCGAACAATCAACCGATGTGCCGCCATTTCTTTGAGCTTCGGGAGCACGCGGCGGACGTGCTCATCGGTATCGACGAAAATGACGATCACCGGCAGTTTGCCGCCGGCATCAACCAAATGGCTGGTCTTCACCCGCATGCGCCCCAGAAATCCGGCGACCGCGTGCAGCACGCACGCTGCAAAGACATTTTCTTCGCGCAAGTAATTGAGCACGGCGAGGTGCAGTGGCCGGCCGTGCCACTTGTCGGATTCGTTCAAATACATCGTGACTTGAACTGCCATCGCGTTCTGCATTCTACTTCAGCGCGGAATCAAATTCCTGTTTGAGAATCGAATACACCTCGATGTCGACGAACTCGTCCCACTTCACGATGTTCTGCCGCATGCAGCCTTCGTACTTCATGCCAATCTTGGCCAACACTCGTCCTGAAGCTGGATTGTGTTTGAAGTGCCCGGCGAAAATACGGTTGAGGCCGCATTTCTCAAACCCGTATTTCACCACGGCGCGGCCTGCTTCGGTCGCGTAACCGCGTCCCCAATACGGCACGCCAAGCCAGTAGCCAAGTTCGGCGCGTTTGTGTTCGGGGTAAGGATGCAGGCCCATGCCGCCGATGAATGTGTTGTCATTGCGCAGTCTGATCCCGAGCCGCAGTTCATTCTCTTTAGCCGCACTACCGAGGAAGTCACGTGCATCTTGCTCGTGAAACGGATGCGGTATCCGCAGCGTCGTCGCCGCTACTCGACGATCTCCGATGAGCGGAACCAACTCGGGGATATCGGCTTCGCTTAAGGGCCGCAGGATCAAGCGCTCGGTTTCGATCAGCAGTGGTTCCATGGAGTTGCTGAGTAGCAAGTAGCTAGTTGCTAGTGTCAGTTCTAGTACAGCAACCAGAAATGGAACTCGCAACTGACAACTAGCTACTAGCAACTAACAACTTCTACATCGCTCGTGCCAGTGCCATCCCGCCCAGCGCGGCAATCAGGCAAAGCAGGTTGTTGGAAACGAAGTTGGTCATCATCAGCGCCCACTGTCCCTGCTGGAAGTAGGCCATGGTTTCAAAGGCGAAACTGGAAAAGGTTGTGAATGCGCCGCAGAAACCAACCACGATCAGCAGTCGCCATCGCGGATCGAGCAGCACCCGTTCGCTCGCCCAGATCATGAAAAATCCGACAATGAAGCTGCCCGCCACGTTGATGACCAGCGTTCCGTAGGGGAATACCGGCCCGATTACTTTTGCCAGATATCGGCTGATCACCCAGCGCGCGTTGGCGCCGAAGATGGCACCGAGAGAAATAACGAGTATGTCTTTTATGCTTTCGAACACGATGGAGTCTCCGCCACTCAAGTGGTAGGAGTTATCAGCCTGTGCCGATCATTAAAGCACAAGCGGTTATGGCGAACTCCATCGCCGTCAGTCATTATGTATCACAATTGCGGGTGGGGAAACTAGAGTGGAGGTTCGAAGGGTGTCTCACGTGAAATCTTTTCAGCTGGCGTCATCCCAAACGTTGGCGTACTTCAGAAACGGAGTGATCTCGCGGGGGTCAGGTTAGGTGCCTCCACACGCAAGATCCCTCTAGCTCGCCCTGAGTAAGTGACGGCGAAGCCGGAGCGCATCGAATGGGTTCCCGCTGGTGAAAGCGCAGGGATGACGCATTGACGGGCAACGGACCGGGTCCGCCAAGGACTAACGACCAAGGACGGGTTTACTGCACCCTCTGCAGCCTGCTGATCAGCTTCTGGGCCAGGTTCTCGTCGGATTCCGACCACAGCAGACGCGTCTCCGCCCCGACACTCTTCTCTACATGCGTGATGTATTCGACCAGCAGTTGAACATTCGCGCGCACTCGTGACTCGAGCTCCGAAGTCAATTTCAGTTCCTCGTGCAGGAACGGCGTATCCAGGCCGAAGTCGACCTGGATCTCGCCTTGTGCTTCCGCCTCGCCTTCTTCGAACTCCTGTGCCCTGGCGATGAACTTCATGGGCGTGGGCCGCTTGTGCCATTCACCATCCGCCGACTCCGGGGTCCACAGATCCCAGTTCGCTTCGAAGACGTAGGCGTAATCCTCATGCAACAGATCGGCGGCCGCGAGCACCGCCTCTTCCGGCCTGATTCCCGGCTGGTAGCGCTGCTCGAGAATTGTGGCCTCGTTCCACGACACCGGGTGAACCGAAACTCCTGCAATTCCGGGCGCCCCTTTGGAATAAGGGAACTGTTGCATGGCACGAAGCGCGTGCGGAAGCAGGTCTTCCAGTTCCGAGTCGCGAAACCAGAGGCTGAGATAAAGGGTATCGGCCATAATGTTCACCACGGAGCCGCGGAGACACGGAGAACACAGTTAGTGAAAAATTCTGCGTCAAAGTGACTCTACGCAACGACTGGATTCTATTTTAGAACGGCAAGCAGCCGGATACTGAGTTCCCGCCACTCCGGAAATCTGCGCCGCGGCGGCCCCGGTTTCGAGCCACTCACGATTGTTTTCTCCGTGTCTCCGTGTCTCCGTGGTGAGTACCCTGAGTTGCCGCGGATTTGTATCTCCGCTATCGTTCATGCCGATGAGAAAACTGCGGGTTCCACGTGGGTGGGTTATCTTCTTTATTTCGATCATCACTTTCGCTGCTGCGAATTCCGCAGCTCAGAACACGAATTCCGCGCAACCCCAGGCCAGCACCTCGCGCAACAATGAATTCAACATCGTCGATTTTGGCGCGCGAGCCGACGGCAAAACGCTAAACACATCGGCGATCAATGCGGCTGTCTTGGCCGCCGCCAAGGTCGGCGGAGGCACAATCACATTTCCTGCCGGCCGCTACCGAACCGGTACTTTTCGCCTGGTCAGCAACATTACTCTGCAACTACAGGCGGGAGCGGTGTTAGAAGGCAGCAAAGAACTCTCGGATTACGGCGACATCACGGACTACGGACTCGGGCGCGTTTATGGCACAAACAGCTCCGGCGAGGGCACCAAGGTTGGGATCGTCTTTGCCCACAACGTGGAGAATGTCTCGATCATTGGGCCCGGCATCATCGACGGCAGCGGCGACTCTTTCTTCGATCCCAGCACGCCGCACTTTTCTATGGACTTCGATCCCAGCGTCACCCGCCAGGGGCAACGTTCTCTCGATGCCGTGCACATGACCGCCGATGGTCCCATTGCGGCAAAGCCTTCTGGACGCCCGGGAACGATGATCGTTTGTTTCGACTGTAAGAATGTTGTCATTCGCGACGTCACTTTTCGCAATGCGCCCAACTGGACAGCGCATTTCCAAAACGTCGAGCGCGCTGTG
>Ga0068855_100009470_pt1 | contig 11764 bp, 12 predicted proteins | sample KBSCornC52_FD_66592 | JGI IMG/M metagenome (GOLD analysis project Ga0068855, IMG submission 66592) | Corn rhizosphere microbial communities from Kellogg Biological Station, Michigan, USA - KBS Corn C5-2 | ecosystem: Host-associated > Plants > Roots > Rhizosphere > Soil ...
GCCCTCTTCACCGATGCCGGCGAGCTGCTCGGCCTCGGCAAGGCGCTCTGGGTCGAGCCGAAGTAGGCGTCAGTCCAGCAGGCGGCGCACACGTTCCTCGCGCGCCTCGCGCGGCAGCCGCTCACCGTCCGACCCAGGGACGTAGCCCCACGTGTTCGAGTCCCCGAAGCAGACGATCGTGCGCATCAGCGTCGCAACCGGATCGCGTTCAGATCGTGTTCGCGGAGCTCGTCGATACGCGCGAGCAGATCGTCGACGTCGTCGTGTTCGGCGTGGATATACCGGCCGGCAAGCGCGTCGTAGCGGCCCGTCGCGAGCTTGCGGACGAGCTCCGCGGAGAGCTCGGGCGGCGTCCAGCCGCCGTCGTCGTCGGGGAAGACGCCGATCGTCATTGCCGTTCGCACCCGTCCCGGGCTGAACAGGAAGACAGGGATGTCGAGCTTGTTGTTCAGCGTCTCGGCGTAGCGGCCGATCGCAGCCTTCGACGACGTGTACGACGTGTTCGACTGACCCGGGAGGTATGAGGCACCGCTCCCTGTGATCGCGATCCGCGAGCAGTCGTGCGCGAGCGCCGCTTCGCAGCAGAGGTGCACGCCGAGCACGTTCACCTCGAAGATCCGCCAGAAGTCGTCGCCGTTCCCGACGCCGGCGTTCGCGACGAGCAGGTCGACGTGGCCGATCTGGTCGAAGCAGCGCTCGACCGACGCGCGATCGGTGACGTCCAGCTCGACCGCGCGTCCGCCTGTCTCGGCGGCGACTGCCTCGATCTCGCCGCGCGAACGGGCCGTGACCACGACCGACCAGCCGTCGCCGGCAAGCGCACGCGCGATGTTCGCGCCGATGCCCCGGCCGCCGCCCGTGACGACGGCCACGCCCTCAGCGGGCAACCGCGGCCTCGATCCCGGCGAGCGACTCGGGATTCTCGAGCGACGACAGGTCGCCGGGGTCGGTGCCGAGGGCGCTCGCGCGTACGGCGCGGCGCACGATCTTCGCCGAGCGTGTCTTTGGCAGCGCCTCGACGAAGAGGATGCGGCCCGGCTTGAACGCCTTGCCGAGCTCTCCGGCGACGTGCGCGCCGATCTCGGCGGCCAGCTCGTCCGACGCGGCGACCTGGGGAAGGAGCGCGCAGAAGATCCAGGACGTCTCGCCCTTCAGCTCGTCCGGAACGCCGATCGCCGCGGCCTCCTGCACCGCCGGGTGCCCGACCGCCGCCGACTCCAGCTCGGCCGGGCCGATGCGCTTGCCCGCGATGTTGAGCGTGTCGTCGGAGCGTCCGTGCAGGAACCAGAAGCCGTCGGCGTCGACCGACGCCCAGTCGCCGTGCACCCACACGCCGGGCAGCCGCGACCAGTACGTCTCGACGAACTTGTCGGGGTCGCGCCAGAAGCCCCGGGTCATGCCGGGAAACGGCGCGCGGCAGACGAGCTCGCCCACCTCGCCGCTCGCCACGAGCGAATTCCCCGCCGCGTCGACGACGTCCATCGCCATTCCGAGCGCCGGGCCGCCGAGCGAGCAGGCTTTGATCGGCCCGGCCGGTGTGGCAGAGAGGAAGCACGCGCCCACCTCGGTGCCGCCCGAGCAGTTGATCACCGGGACGCGCGAACCGCCGACGTCCTCGAAGAGCCAGCGATAGGGCTCGGGGTTCCACGGCTCCCCGGTGGTGACGAACGTGCGCAGCGACGAGAGGTCGGCGTCGGGCGCACCGTGGGGGAGCAGCGCCCGAGCAAGTGTGGGCGAGAGCCCGAGCGACGTGACTCGCTCCTGCTCGACGGTTCGCCAGAGCCGGTCGGGCGCCGGCCAGTCGGGCGCTCCTTCGGCGAAGACGATCGTGCCGCCGAGGGCGCCGACCCCCACGACCGTCCACGGGCCCATGATCCAGCCCATGTCGGTGGCGAAGTGCATCACGTCGCCCTCGTGCACGTCGGCCTGATACGCCGCCTCGCGCGCGATCGACACCAGAAAGCCGCCCTGCACGTGCACGACGCCCTTCGGCTTTCCGGTCGTGCCGGAGGTGTAGGTGAGCAGGTACGGGGTCTCGGAGTCGACCTCGAGCGCCGGGAGCTCTCCGGGCTGCTCGTCGAGGTCGAACGGCGCGAGCACGACGTGCTCCACGCTCGGCGCCTCGCGCAGCGCCGCCTCGACGATCTCGAGCATCGGCACGGGCCGGCCGCGGCGCGTGGACTCGCGCCGGGTGATCACCACCTTCGCCTCGCTCGCCTGGAGGCGTTGCGCGACAGCGGGGGCGGCGAAGCCGGAGAACACCGGAACCTGGATCGCGCCGATGTGCGCAATCGCGTGCGAGGCGACGGCGACCTCGGGCGACATCGGCAGGAAGATCGCGACGCGATCGCCCACCCCGACACCGAGTGAGACGAGGTGCTCGGCGAGGCGCGTCACGTCGTGCGACAGCTCGGCATACGTGAGCTCGCGGCGGCTCCCGTCCTCGCCGAGTCCCACCGCGGCAACCCGCTCGGGCGCGCTCTGCGCCCAGCGGTGCGCGCAGTTGTGCGCGATCGAAAGCTTTCCCCCGACGAACCAGGTCGTCCACTCCGGCCCGCGCGAGTCGTCGAAGACATCCGTCCACGGCTGCGAGAACTCGAGCCCGAGATCCTCGACCACGAGCGGCCAGAACCAGCCGGGCTCCTCGGCCGAGCGCCGAACGAGCCCGGCATAGTCGGCAACGCCGGCGCGGCGCATCAGCCGGGTCGCATTCGCATGCTCGAGCGTGGCCCCATCCGGCCGCCAGACGATGTCGCTCATCGCCGCCATTCAATCAACCATCGGCGCGACTGACTGTTAGCAGCTGCTAACTTAGCGCCCGCTAACGTCAGACGCGAAGGGGAGATTTCGATGGTGCAACGCTTTGTGACCCCGGAAAACAAGAAGTGGTGGACGCTCGGCGCCGTCTCGGTGGGGCTGTTCATGATCATGCTCGACAACACCGTGGTGAACGTGGCTCTGCCGCGGATGCAGTCGTCGCTACACATGCAGCTCTCGCAGCTCGAGTGGGTGGTGACCGGCTATGCGCTGACGTTCGCCGCGTTCATGCTCACCGGCGGCAAGCTCGCCGACCTGCTCGGCCGGCGGCTGATCTTTATGGCCGGGCTCGTTGTCTTCACGGGGGCGTCGCTCGCGTGCGGGCTCGCCCCGAGCGGCAACTTCCTGATCGGCGCGCGCGTCGTGCAGGGACTCGGCGGCGCGCTGATGAACCCCGCGACCCTCTCGATCATCACCGCGACCTTCCCGCCGAAGCAGCGCGGTACCGCGATCGGCATCTGGGCGGGCGTCTCGGCGATGGCGCTCGCGATCGGTCCGCTCGTCGGCGGCCTGCTCACCGAGCACGCCAACTGGAACTGGATCTTCTTCATCAACGTGCCGATCGGGATCCTCGGGCTGCTCGCGATCCCGTTCTTCATCGACGAGTCGCGTGACACGTCGCTGCACCAGCGGCCCGACGTCCCCGGTCTTGCCACCTCCGGCATCGGGCTGTTTGCGATCACCTACGCGTTCATCGAGTCGAACAACTACGGCTGGGGCTCCGGCCGCATCGTGGGCGCGTTCGTGGTCGGCGGGGTCGCTCTCGTCGCGTTCGCATTGCTCGAACGGCATCAGCGGGTGCCGATGCTCGACCTGTCGCTGTTCCGCAACCGGACGTTCAGCGGTGCGAACACCGCGATGCTCTTCGTGGGGTTGGCGATGTTCGGCACGTTCTTCTACGTGTCGATCTATATGCAGAAGGTGCTCGACTACTCGCCGGTTCAGGCGGGCGCGTCCTTCCTGCCGATGACGATCCTCGTGATCCTGATCGCGCCGCAGGCGGGCCGGATCTCTGACCGGGTCGGCTCGCGCTGGCTCGTCGGCGGCGGCATGACGCTGCTCGCGATCATGCTGCTCTACTACTCGCGGCTGGGCGCGCACGAGTCGTTCTGGTCGATTCTCCCGGGCCTCTTGATCGGCGGCGTGGGCATGGGCTCGACGATGACGCCGGTGACCGCGGCGGCGATGGGTGCCGTACCGGTCGACAAGGCTGGGGTCGGCTCGGCCGTGCTCAACTCGATGCGCCAGGTTGGCGGCTCGCTCGGGATCGCCGTGATGGGCGCGATCGTCGCCTCGGGGATCGCCAGCTCGCTGCAGGCGGGCGACACACAGGGAGCGGCGTTCCTGCACGGCTTCCACGACGGGCTGCGCGTCGCCGCGCTGCTGGCGTTCGCGGGGGCGATCGTCGCGACGATCGCCATCCGTAAGACGGTGCATCACGACGCGCACGAGCCGGCGCACGCCGTCGAGGCTGCGTGACGAGGGCGCAATGACCGCCACCAGGCAGCGGCTCTCGGCCTTCGAGCGGCGGCAGGCGGTGCTGGACACCGCCTGCCGCGTGTTCTCGAAGCTGAGCTACCGCGGTGCGACGACCGCCGAGATCGCGCGCGAAGCGGGCATCTCGGAGCCGATTCTCTACCGTCACTTCGGCTCGAAGCGCGACCTCTATCTCGCGTGCCTGGACGAGGCGTGGCGCAGCTTCCGCGAAGGCGCGGAGCAGGCGATGGCCCAGGATCCGCTGCGCTGTCTCGGCGCGGTCGCCGACGCGTACATGGCGAAGGACAAGCGGATCCGCGTCGTCGACCTGTGGATTCAGGCGCTCACCGTCGCTCCCGAAGACAAGGTGATCGCGGTCGCGCTGCGCAAGCAGGTGCGTGAGGTGCACGAGTTCTTCGCCGGCGTGATCCGCGACGGTCAGCAGCGGGGTGTCGTCACCGAAGACCGCGACCCCGTGGCAGAAGCGTGGATCTTCGTCGCCGGCGGGTTGCTCGCGACGATGGACAGCCGCCTGGGCGGTGTGCTCGGCGACGATCTCGAGCGCGTACGCACCGAGCGGCGGCGCTGGATGCTCGACACGCCCTAGCCTCTCCCGTCTCACGACATGGAAAAGCCCCGGCTGCGGCACCCGGGGCTCTCCCTGGTCAGGCGGGGCGCCGGGTCGGCGATTCTCGAGTTCGGCCCTGCGGCACGGCCGGCTGCTCGAGAGGTGATCGCCTCTGGCGCTCCAATGCACGTCGACCTGGCGTCAAGCCGTTGTGCAAGTTCGGCCACTGTAACCAGTCACCACGGCGCGTGTCAAGTGCCATGGTCAAGTGATTCGCAAATCCGGTTGTTGACGCCAAAAAACCAGCAATGATGCCTCTTTCGAGGGACTGTCCAAAGCAGGGGATTGCAATCGGGTCAAGTGTGCGGCATGCTTCGGTGCGATGGCTCCTCGCGCTGCACGAGGAAGCGCCGCTTCCACGCCGATCTCCGCCGCTCCGCCGGTGGCCGCTTCAGCGCGCACGGTGCGTGGGCCGGGCCTCGGCGAGCGGTTGCGCCAGCTCAGGGTCGCGGCCGGTCTCACCCAGTCCGATCTGGCGGGCCAGCGCTTCTCGAAGGAGTACATCTCGCAGATCGAGCGCGGCAAGACGCGCCCCACGACCGACACGATCGAGTGGCTCGCGCTGCGCCTCGGGATCGACGCGGGCTTCCTGTCCACCGGCGTCTCGACCGATGCGCGCGCGAAGGCCGAGGCGCTGCTGGCGCGCGCCGACTCGCTGCTCTCCGAGCACGTCTTCGAAGATGCGATCGCCGAATATGCAAAAGCGTTGCCGGCGGTGCTCGGTACGGGCTCTGCCGAACTGCGCGTGCGCGCGCTGAACGGCGAGGCGATGGCACGGGCGCAGAGTGGCGACGTGCGCACCGCGCTCGGACTGCTGCACGAGTCCCGCGCCCTCGTCGAGCGCGACGAGTTTTCCGACATCGACCGCGCCGAGGTGCTGTATCGACTCGGGGTGTGCCGGTACATGCTCTCGAGCATCTCGACCGCGGTCGGTCTGTTCAACGAGGCCTTGGTGCTGGCCGAGCGCTCCGGGCTACCCGATGACCAGTTGCGCCTCAACGTCTTCGCGTGGCGTTCGCGCTGTTACCGCAGGCAGCGTGACTACGAAGCGGCACGCGAAGACGTCGAGCGCGCGCTCGAGCTCGGCGAATCGATGCAGGACGCGCGCGCGCTGGGGGCGGCGTACTTCCAGGCGTCGATCCTCGCCGACCGGGCCGGGAAGTGGGTGCTCGCACGTACCTACGCCGAGAAGTCGAAGGTGCAGTACGAGGAGCTCGCCGACCGGGCGAATGTCGGACGGCTGCTCAACAACCTCGGCGGCCTCGAGTTCCTGCTCGGGAAGCCGGATCTGGCGGTCGAGCACCTGAAGCACGCCTTCTCGGTGGCGCTCGAGATCGGCCGCGACGAAGATGCTGCAACCGCGGTCTCGTCGCTCGCGCAGGTGCACCTGCGCACCGGCGATGTCAAGCGCGCCGAGGAACAGGCAGTGCACGCGCTCGAGATCATCGGCGACCGTGAGGACATGCTCGACGAGATCGGTGCTGCCCGGCTCGTGCTGGGCCGGGCACTGCTCGCCCAGGGCCGTCTCGACGAAGCGGAGCTGGCGCTCGCCGAGGCCGAGGGCGCGTTTGCACAGCTGTCGTCGACGTCGCACCGCGCCGCGGCCTGGATCGCCCAGGGCGACCTGGCGGCGCGTCGTGCCGACGAACGCGGTGCCGCGGCGCTCTATCGCCAGGCAGCCGAGGCTCTCCAAGACATTCGCTTTTAGGAAGGAGGTGTTCTCTGTGGCAACCAAGATCGCTCTGCTCCTTCGCCGGCGCAGCACGCTCATCCTGGCGGTGGCCGTGCTGGCAGCTGTTATCGGCTCGGCGTTCGGGCATGTCAGCCCGATGGGTATGTGGGACGGCCCCCTGTAGGCCAGTCCTCCGCGACTTGCGCGCTGCCAGCCGGGGGGAGCTGGTACGCGCGCCGGTCGGGCGTAGCCCGAAAGAAGCACGTCGTCGGGCGCGCGTCCCGTGAAGGGGCTCTAGCCTGATCCGCACCGGGGCCGCAGGCGGTGGCAAAGCATCGAAGCGAGCGCCACGATCTGCTCGGGCGGCCGCACCCCACTGGGTAGCATCGACCCGGTTGTCAGAGGTGCTGTTTCGAGGGTCGATCTAGGAGGAGCTCGATGAGCGGGTATGCAAAGGACGTTCTCGTCACGACCGACTGGGTGGCAGACCACCTGGGCGACCAGGGAGTCGTGATCGCCGAGGTCGACGAGAACACGGGCCTGTACGACGAGGGGCATATCCCCGGCGCCGTCAAGCTGCACTGGCAGGAAGATCTCCAGGACCCGCTCGAGCGCGACGTGGTCGATCAGCCGGCGTTCGAGCAGTTGCTTGCCTCACGCGGCATCGGCAACGACACCACGGTCGTCGTCTATGGCGACAAGAACAACTGGTTCGCCGCCTATGCGTACTGGTACTTGAAGCTGTACGGGCACGCCGATGTGCGCATCCTCGACGGCGGCCGGCAGAAGTGGATCGACGAGGGTCGCGAGCTGACGACCGAAGCGCCGCAAGCGGCGTCGGCGTCGTACACCGCCAAGCCTCTCGACGAGTCGATCCGTGCCTATCGAGACTACGTGCGCGAGGCGATCGACAAGGGCGGCAAGGCGCTCGTCGATGTGCGCTCGCCGCAGGAGTACGCGGGCGAGCTGGCGGCGCCTCCCGGCTACGAGAACGAGGGCGCCTCCCGGCTGGGCCACATTCCCACCGCGCAGTCGATTCCGTGGGCGCAGGCCGTGAGCGAGGACGGGACGTTCAAGCCGGCTGACGCCCTGGCAGAGCTCTACGGTGCCAAGGGCGTGACGCCCGAGCAGGAGACGATCGCCTACTGCCGGATCGGCGAGCGCTCTGCTCACACCTGGTTCGTGTTGCACGAGTTGCTCGGCCACGAGAACGTCCGTAACTACGACGGCTCGTGGACGGAGTGGGGCAACCTCGTGGACGTTCCGATCGAACGGTAACGCCGCAAGACCTCAACTCGGGGCGCGCACGGCTTCGCCGTGCTGGCGCGCGGGCACGGTTGCGAGGACCGAGCCTGCGAGCACCAGCGCGAAGCCGATGCCCATCCCGCGGGTAAAGGCCTCGCTGAGCACGGTGACACCGAGGATGGCGGCGACCGCCGGGTTGACATAGGTGATCACGGTTGCGCGCACCGGGCCGATCTCGGCGATCAGCTGGAAGAAGAGCAGGAAGGCGAGCGCGGTGCAGACGACGGCCAGCGCGATCACCGAGCCGCTCACCTTCCACGACGGGACGCTGCCCGGCAGCGAAAACGCGGCGAACGGTGCATAGGCGAGCGCCGCCAGGCCGAGCGAGGCGGCGACGACGCCGAGCGGCGGCGCGCCGGAGAGCCAGCGTGCGAGCACGATCGGCCCCAGGGCGTAGCCGACTACGACGATTGCGACCTCGATCAGCGGCACGACGCCCGCACCGTGGACGTCGAGCCCGACGAGGGCGGCGACGCCCGCGATGCCCACGAGCAGGCCCGCCCAGCGACGGCCACCGTGGCGCTCGCGGTCGCCGGTGAACGTCGTCACGACCGCGCCGACGAGCGGCACTGCAGCGATCAGCAAGCCGGTCAACGAGCTCGAGAGCTTCGTCTCCGCCCGTGCCAGCAGCAGCCAGGGCGCCACGATCTCGACGCCGGTGAACGCGAGCATCGGCAGCCACAGCTTGAGCAGCGGCCTGAGCTCGCTTCGCAGGGCGGCCACCGGCAGAAGCAGCAGTGCGGCGATGCCGGTGCGCGCGAAGACGAGCGTCACCGGAGTGAGCTCGCGCACGGCGACGCGGATGAGGAGGTAGGGAACCCCCCAGATCACACACATCGCCGCGAACAGCAACCAGCCGCGGCGGGTCATCTCACCTGTCTACCAGTCCGCCGCTTCGTCGGGGAACGAACGAATTCAGCCCGCGCCGTCGCTGGAGCCGGCGCGCTCCACGACGATCTGCGGGATCCGCGCGCGCGCAGAGAGGCGCAGGCACATGCGCACGATCTCGGCGCAGTCCTCCGGCTGGATCATCTCCTCGGGCGCGAGGCCCGACCACTCCGCCATCGGTGTGGCGACGAACCCGGGGCAGATCGCGATCGCGCGCACGCCGTCGGCGTCGAGCTCGGCGTTCTGCGAGCGTGTCAGGGCGATCACGGCTGCCTTCGTCGCGCCGTAGACCGTCAGCCCCGGCGTCGGTGTCGTGCCGGCGATCGACGCGAGGTTGACGATCCAACCCTTCGTCTTCTTCAGGTGCGGGATCGCCTCGCGCGAGACGAGCAGCAGGCCGCGAAGATTGACGCCGAGCTGCAGGTCGATGTGCTTTGCCTGCAGTGACTCGACGGTGCCGGCGATGCCGATCCCGGCCGAGTTGACGAGCAGGTCGAGGCCGCCGAATCGCGCCACGTGCTCCTCGACGGCACGCACGCAGTCAGCCTCCTTCGACATGTCGGCGGCGATCGGCTGCGCACCCAGCTCCGCAGCGGCCGCCTCGATCTTCTCGCGCGTCCGCGACGCGAGCGTCAGGTCGTAGCCCTCGTCGCGCAGCATGCGCGCGATCGCCTGCCCGATCCCTGACGATCCTCCGGTGACCAGCGCGCTCGGCATCAGGCGAGCCTAGATGATCCATCTGAAGGAGAGCAGGCGGCTCGCGCGAATGTGGCGGCGTAACACATCCTCTCCCAGGGTGGCGGCGGCTTTCAGGCCGCCGCTGCTCTTTAGAGTGCTCGTGTGAAGCTGACCGATCTCGCGACGGCGGGCGGGTGCGCGGCCAAGTATTCGGCGGCGCGGCTCGAGGAGTTGCTGCGCGGCTTCGTGCCTGCCGAGGCCGAGAACCTGCTCGTCGGGCTCGATCCTGCCGACGATGCCGCGGTGTATCGCCTCGACGACGAGCGCGCGCTCGTGTTCACGATCGATTTCTTCCCGCCGATCGTCGACGATCCGGGCGACTTCGGTGCAATCGCCGCGACGAATGCGCTCAACGACGTGTTTGCGATGGGCGGCCTGCCGCTGCTCGCGCTCTCGGTGGCCTCGCTGCCGGAAGAGCTTCCGAACGAGGTGGTGGCTGCCATCTTCGCCGGCGCCGACCGCCAGGTGCGGGCGGCGGGCGCGATTCTTGCCGGCGGTCATACGATTCGCGATGCCGAGCCGAAGTACGGTCTCGCGGTCGTGGGCACGGTCGCGCCGAGCGGTATCTGGACGAAGGCGGGCGCCCGTCCAGGCGACGTGATCTTCCTGACGAAGCCGCTCGGCACGGCGCTCGTGCTCGGAGGCGCGAAGCGCGGATTGGCAGACCTGGGCGAGGCGGTGCGCTGGATGTGCACCCTGAACCGCGACGCCGCCGACGCTCTGCGGCCGTTCGCGCCCAACGCCGTCACCGACGTGACGGGCTTCGGCCTCGCCGGTCACACGCATGAGCTGGCGTCGCGCAGCGGCGTGGGCGTCGTGCTCGACGCCGCGCGCCTGCCTGCGCTCGCCGGTGCGCTCGAGTCGGCGCGGGCCGGCGTGTCGACCGCGGGTACCCGAAACAACAGGGCCTACGTTCGGGTCGAGGTAGGAGACGTCGCACCCGAGCTGGTCGAGCTCGCCTACGACCCGCAGACGTCCGGCGGCCTGCTCGTGTCGCTGCCGAAGGACCGGGCGCCCGCGCTGGAGGCGGCGTTCGCGAGCTCAGGGCTGTTCCTGGCGCGCATCGGCGACGTTGTCGAGGGGTCCGGCATTCGGCTTGCATAGCGATACAGTTCGACCGTGGAGGCAAGCGCGGTACTGCTCGGGCGCCTGCGCGGTGTAGCGCTGTCGCGGACGGCGTTTCGCCGGTTGACCTGGGCAAACGTCGTCATGCTGATCGTGATCGTCGCGACCGGCGCGACCGTCCGGCTGACCGGATCGGGCCTCGGCTGCGAGCACTGGCCCGGCTGCCAGGTGCATCACTTCGAGCCGAAGAGCTACCACTCGTATATCGAGTTCGGGAACCGCCTCGTGGCGGCATTCACGATCCTCGTCACCCTGGTGACGTTCGGCGCGGCGCTGTTCACGCGGCTCTCGAGGCGCCTTCGCTGGCTCGCGTTCGCGATCTTCGTCGGAACGCTCGCGCAGGCGCCGCTGGGCGCGATCACCGTGTACTCGCATCTGAATCCGTGGCTGGTGATGACCCACTTCGCGCTTTCGCTGATCGTCCTGATACTCGGGGTGTGGCTCGCCGTCGAGCTCGACCGCCGAGCCGCTCCGGCGACGCCTGTCTGGGTGCGCCAGGCCGGCGTGGTCGTGTGGCTGGCGGCGTGCGTGCTCGTCACCAGCGGCATGTTCGCGACAGCGGCAGGCCCGCATCCTGGAAGCGCGGTCGTGCGGCGCCTCTGGTCTTTCGAGCCGGCTGTCTACTGGCATGTGCGCGCGACGGCGGTGTTCGGGGTCTCCTTTGCGCTGCTGCTCGTGTGGCTCGTCCGGCACCGCAGCCCGCATGTGCGTGGGGCTCTGGTCGTGCTCGGTCTGATCGCGGTGCAGATGACGATCGGCGAGGTGCAGTACCGCACGCACCTGCCGTGGTGGCTCGTGCTCACCCATGTGACGGTTGCCGCAACTGTCTGGGCTGCAGTGACGGCGTTCGGCATCCGTTTCTGGCGGCCGGCTGGGGCGGCGTAGGATGGCCCGATGGCGAACGAGCTTCAGATCGACGAGCACCCCGCGCTCGACCGTCCCGTCCTGATCGCGGCGTTTCGCGGCTGGAACGACGGCGGGCAGGGTGCGTCGCTCGCAGGCGCCTATCTCGCTCAGGCGTGCGCCGCGCAGCAGTTTGCCCAGATCGACTCCGAGAACTTCTACGATTTCCAGGCGACGCGGCCGATGGTGTCGCTCGTCGACGGTGAGCAACG
>Ga0068855_100009471_pt1 | contig 11764 bp, 9 predicted proteins | sample KBSCornC52_FD_66592 | JGI IMG/M metagenome (GOLD analysis project Ga0068855, IMG submission 66592) | Corn rhizosphere microbial communities from Kellogg Biological Station, Michigan, USA - KBS Corn C5-2 | ecosystem: Host-associated > Plants > Roots > Rhizosphere > Soil ...
TGATGAAATACTTCAACAGATCCCGCTCGGTGAAGTTGTACGTGCGGACGATGTCCTCGAACGGGATGCGGTTGACGAGGAGCCACGTCACGAAAAGCAGGCGAGGGTCCGCGACGATCTCCTGCTCCTGTGCGAGTGTGAGTTGATTCGCCGGGTGCGTACGCTCTGCGGCGCGCTCGAGGAGCTCGCGTAACGTAACTCCCATGAGCTCGCAGATGACATCAACCCTTTGCAACGAGAAATCGCCCGTCGAAAAGAGGCGCTTGACGGTCGCGACACTCAATTGGAGTTTGCCTGCGACATCCGCGTAGGTGAGGTCGCGTTCGCGCAGCGCCCGCTTCAGCTCCTCGACGATCAGCCCCTGCTCGGCCACGTGCTCCTCCCGTTTGCTGCGGTGGTGCACCAAGGTATCACTGGGCGATACCTTTTGGCTATTTTGGCGCAACTTTCCCGAAGGAGGTGGCAGCTGGAGACACCTTGGGCGATTGTGCGCCCCGCCATCGATAGCCAAGGGAGGTCTCGGATGCGACTCTGGAAACTCCTCTGTGTCATTGTCACGACTCAGAGTCTTTGTGGGTGTGCGTGGCTCGAGCGGCTTGCGTGCGAGCCTCACTGTCACACGGTCACGCGCAATTCTTCGAGTGTGGTGGACTTTCTTTACGGCCAAACGAGCGGTGACCCGCTTCCCCGGAGGGACGCTATTCCGGAGTTACGTTTGCCGCTGCGGGTAGGTCTCACCTTTCTGCCGCCGCGTGACGGCCGGAACGCTTTAGATGCCGCGCACCAGAATGAACTATTGGAGCGCATTCGCCAGCACTTCAGCGAGCGCCGGTTCGTGAGCGAGATCGTGATCATCCCCGATTACTACCTGGCGCAACGCGGGGGCTTCGAGGGGCTCGAGGGAGTGCAGCGGCTGTATGATGTCGACCTGATGGCTTTGGTCTCGTATGACCAGGCAGTGCACGGGGACGAGAATGGATGGTCACTGGGCTATCTCACGATCGTCGGCGCGTTCGTTTTGAAGGGCGACCGGCACGATATTTCCACACTTGTCGATCTCGCAGTGGTCGACCCGTTGAGTCGCTCCCTGGTGCTGCGCGCGGGCGGTGTTGACGTGCGTCACGGAAACTCCACACTGATCGATGCGGACCGCGAGACCCGTAATGCAGGTGTGCAGGCCTTCAGTGCCGCAACCGACCAGATGATCGAGCATTTCGATGCCGCCCTCACTCATTTCGAGGCCGAGGTGCGCGCCGGCAAGGCCAATGTCCGCGTCGTGAACAAGCCCAACAACATGGCACCGTCCCGCGGTGGAGGCGGTGGGGGCGCCCTGACCTGGACCTGGGTCACGTTGTTGGCATTGCTGGTCGCCAGCCGCGCCCTGGGCATGTTGCCATCGCCGGCCGCTGAGTCGTGATGGTGTCGCGAGCGCTCATGAGGGAGCGAACAATGAATACAACGTTTCGGGGTGTCGGCCTGATCAAGATGATGCTCCGTGCCATCCTGAGGCCATTGTTTCGGGTGCGGGTCACGGGCGATCCCCGTGTGCTGACCAACAAGCGCACGTTGATTGTGGCCAATCACGAGTCCTTTCTGGATGGCGCCCTGTTGGGGGCCTTCCTGCCGGTGGAGGCGGTTTTCGTAGTCCATGCGCAAGTGCTGCAGAAATGGTATTTCCGCTGGCTGTTGCGCTTCGTGCCGCATCTCGCGGTGGACTCAACCAGTCCCTTGTCGATGAAGCTCATCTGCCGGCTGGTCGAGACCGGCACTCCCGTGGTGATCTTCCCCGAGGGCCGACTCACCATTACCGGCTCGCTGATGAAAGTCTACGACGGAGCAGCCTTTGTCGCCGCCAAGACCGGTGCCACCGTGGTGCCGGTCCGTATCGAGGGTGCGGGCCGCACCTATTTCGGGCGCCTCGCGGGCATCTACCCCCTGAAGTTTTTTCCCAAGATCCGCATCGCCATCCAACCGCGTCGCGAGATCCCGATGCCGCAGCTGCCGTCGGCGAAGCTACGGCGCCGGCGCGCTGGCGAGCTCATGCGGCGGATCCTCCTCGACATGTTGGTGGCAACCCGCCCGCAACGGACACTCTCTGAAAGCTTCCTCGACGCGAAGGCGACTTTCGGATCGGGCTACCGGCTGGTCGAGGACATTCGCATGAAAGAGGAGTCGTACGGCTCGCTGTTGCGGATGGCGTTGGGCCTTGCGCGCCTGACCATGCCGCTGACTAAGCGCGGCGAAGTAGTCGGGATTGTGATGCCCAACGCGGCCCCGACTCTCGGCCTCATTCTCGGACTCTCCGGATCGGGCCGGGTTCCTGCCATGATCAACTACACGGCAGGTCCAGAAGGCGTCCGCGCGGCCTGTGAGGTTGCGCGCGTCGGCAAGATCTTCGCTTCCAGGTCCTTCCTCGAAAAGGCGCGCCTCGGTCACCTCCTGCAAGGGCTCCCGGGCGTCGAGGTTTACTATCTGGAAGATATGAAAGACCACCTGCGTCTCATCGACCGGCTCTGGATCTTCTGGTACCTGGTGCGCTCGAAACTCCCCAACCAGGGGCAACATCCGGACGACCCCGCGGTAGTGTTGTTCACCTCCGGCTCGGAGGGTAAGCCCAAAGGCGTGGTGCACTCACACACCTCGCTGCTGTCGAACGTCGCCCAGGTTCGCGCGCTCGCGGACTTCACGCCGCTCGACAAGTTCATGATCTCCTTGCCGCTGTTCCACTCTTTCGGGTTGACCTGTGGCGTCATCATGCCGTTGGTCTGCGGCTGCAAGGCTTTCCTGTATCCGAGCCCGCTGCACTATCGGATCATTCCGGAGCTGGTGTACGACCGTAACTGCACCGTGTTGTTCGGCACCTCCACCTTCCTGGCGAACTACGGCAAGTTCGCTCACCCCTATGATTTCGGTCGGTTGCGTTATGTCGTTGCCGGGGCGGAGAAGCTTGCCGAGGATGTGCGCCGCCTCTGGATAGAGAAGTTCGGCATCCGGGTACTGGAGGGCTACGGGGTGACCGAGTGCGCGCCGGTCATTGCGGTGAATGTGCCGATGGCTTGCCGTAGCGGGAGTGTTGGACAACTGCTGCCGGGAATGGAGTACCAGCTGGAGCCGGTGCCGGGGATCGAGGGCGGCGGTGTGCTCCACGTGAAGGGCCCCAACGTCATGAAAGGCTACCTGCTCCACGAGCGGCCGGGCGTCCTGCAGAAGCCGAAGTCGCTTGGCGAGGGTTGGTATTGTACCGGCGATATCGTGTCCATCGACGCGGACGACTTTGTGCACATCCGCGGTAGGGTGAAGCGCTTCGCCAAGATTGCCGGGGAGATGATCTCGCTGGAGGTTGTGGAGCGGATTGCGGCGAGTGCGGCTCCGGGGTTCGCCCATGCCGCTGCGTCGCGCGCCGATGCCGCCAAAGGCGAGGCCTTGGTGTTGTTCACTACAGCGCCCGGTCTGAGCCGTGAGCAGTTGAGTGCGGCAGCGAAGAGCCTCGGTGCGCCCGAGCTCGCCGTCCCCCGTGTCATAGTCGATGTGAGCGAGATTCCGCTACTGGGCTCGGGCAAGACCGACTACGTGCGCCTCAAGCAGCTTGCCGAGGCCAATGCCGCCACCGCGGCCGCCTGATGGAGTATCGATCCGTGACTGTCATACATTCCAACACGCCGTTGTGGACGCGCGGCATGGCCGCAGTTCTGGTGGCGCAATTCCTATCGGCCCTGGCGGACAACGCGCTGTTGTTTGGCGCGCTGGCGTTGCTGCGCAGCGAGCACTATCCGGATTGGGCGCCCCCGGTCATGCAGGAGTTCTTTGTCGGCGCATTCATTCTCCTGGCGCCTTTTGCCGGCCCTTGCGCGGATGCCCTCCCCAAGGGGCGCGTGATGCTGATCACCAACGGCCTGAAGCTGGTCGGCGCGCTGGGGATGTGCCTGGGCGTGAATCCTTTCCTGGCCTACGGCCTGGTCGGAATCGGTGCGGCGGCCTATTCGCCCGCGAAGTATGGGATTCTGGGTGAGCTCACCAGTGCCGAGCGGCTGGTCGAAGCCAACAGCCTGATAGAATCGTCGACCATCGCGGCGATTCTCGTGGGTGCGATTGCCGGCGGGCTGCTCGCCGACTGGAGCATCGTCGGGACCTTGGTGATCGTGACGGGCTGTTACGGCGCGGCTGCGGTCGCTAACCTGTTTATTCCCCGCTTGCCGGCCGCGCACGCTCTGGAAAAGCTCTCGCTTCCGAGTGTATTACGCGACTTCGTGCGAGCGGTGAAGGCGATGATCCGCCATCCCGATACGCGCTTCTCCATGCTGGGTACGAGCCTATTCTGGGGTACTGGCACGACGTTACGCTTCCTGTTGGTCGCCTGGGTACCGATCGCGTTGAGTAACACCAGCAACAGCCTCCCGGCCGAGCTCAACGGTGTGTGCGCTGTGGGAATCGTACTGGGCGCGGCCCTGGCGGGTAAGTTCATCACGCTGGAGAAAGCGGGGCGCGCGCTTCCAGCCGGGATACTCATCGGCGTCGCCGTGTGCATTCTATCGGGGGTCACAAACTTGGTCGCCGCATTGACCATCATGGTGCTCGTTGGCGCTTGCGGAGGCTTCTTTGTCGTGCCGCTCAATGCGCTCTTGCAGGAGCGGGGGCACGAGACCGTTGGTGCGGGCCACGCGGTTGCCGTCCAGAACTTCGTTGAATACACGGCAATGCTGGTGATGCTTGCGCTCTATTCGTTGACCGTTCGCGCCGGCGTCCCCGTCACCGGACTGGCGAGTGGCTTCGGCGTCCTGCTGGCGCTCGCCATGAGCGCGCTCGGTTGGTACCGCTGGCGCAGCCAACAGTTGCTCAGGAAATCACCGGCCATGTAACACTGAATCTTGCGCCGCCGTGCGGGGACTCGCTGATCGAAACTTGACCGCCGTGCCACTCCACCGCGCGTTTCACGATCGCCAGGCCGAGGCCGAAGCCGGTCTTACGCCCGGCCTGGCGTTCGAGTTGCACGAAGGAATCGAATACCCGCTGGCGGTCGGCCTCGGGAATGCCGGGGCCGTCGTCGTCCACGACCAGACGATTGACTCTTTCGGTTGTGAATGCCACATCGATCGAGTGCTTCGCATATCGCGTGGCGTTGTAAAGGAGATTCTTCAGTACGGTTTCCATCAGATGCATGTCGCAGCGGATGGCTAGCGCATCGCTCTGGACGCTGGTGCTGATCTTCAGATCCGGGCGCGTGTCGCGAGCTACGGATTCGGTTATCGCGGGAAGAAGAGTGGTGAAGTTGTGTGCGCTGATATTCAGTGCGACGTCCGCGCGCTCGAGGATGGCATAGCTCAACGTGGCGGTGACCAGATCGTTGATTTGCGCGATATCGCCTTTCACGTGCTCCAGCGAGCGCTGCATCTCCCCCACGGTGGACGCTTGCTGCGCCAGCTCGATCTCGAATTTCATGCGTGCCAGGGGCGTCTTGATCTCATGGGAGACTGCGTTCGACATGTCCTTGTGCGAGGCGATCAGCCCGTCGATCCGCGCCGCCATTCTGCGGAACGTCTGTGCGAGCGGATAAATCTGGGAATGCGGCTTGATGGGGACGCTGAAGGACCAGTTCCGATTGCCAAAGAGTGCGGCCGCTTTCTCCAGTGCGCGCAAGTCCCGCGTCAGCGGCCAGATCCAAATCATGAGCACGAGCGCGATTACCGCATAGAAAAGCATGGTGTAAGACCATTCGAGCGCGCCGCGGCGAGCGACGGGCTCGATGGACTTGATCGCCAACACATGATCATTGTCCAGACGCCGCAGTGTCCAGGAGGCACCGCCCGCGGCTTCCATGTACGCGATGTCGCCATGCTGGAGTTTGGTGAGCGTCTCTTGACCGGCAATGTCACGGGTTGCAAACAGCTCCATGTCCACGTGCGTTTGTGCGGCGAGACGGGCGACGCTCTGGCGCCAGTCTTGCAGCGGTACCTCGCGCAACCGATCGGCGATGGCGCTCATCGCGAGCGCGACAGGTTTGTCTTCGGCCGTATCGGTCCCGCTATACGTCTGGAATAGCTTGTCCTGCCCCCAGCTGACGATCGCCAGCGTGAATACGATCAGGAGATACAAGCCCAGAAAGTGCCGCGCCATGGTCTACCAGGCGTCGGGAACGAAGAGATATCCCTGCCCCCAGACGGTCTTGATCCGCTCCGCAGTCTCAGCCTCGTCGCCGAGCTTGCGGCGCAGCCGCGAAATGCGAATGTCCAGCATCCGGTCGGTGCCGTCGTATTCCCGTTTGAAGAGATCCTTGAACAACGTCTCGCGTGATTGGATCTGGCCGGCGCGCGAGGCAAGGTGCACCAGCAGATCGAATTCGTTTCCCGAGAGCAGGATCGCCTGGTCATCGAGATGCACCGAGCGCGAGGCGATGTTGATTGTCAAGCGCCCGAACTGCAACACCTTGCGCGCGGGCTGGTTCGGTGCCCGCGAGCGTCGTAGCAGGGCGCCAATGCGCGCAAGCAACACCCGCGGCTCCACGGGCTTGATGACATAGTCATCCGCGCCGAGCTCCAGACCCAACACGTGGTCGATGTCGCTGTTGCGTGCCGTCAGAATGAGAATCGGATTGCCGAAGTCGGGCCGCAGCTGGCGGCAGACCGTCAGGCCATCCTCGCCCGGCAGCCCGAGATCGAGGATCACCAGGTCCGGTCGGTCGCGCTCCACACGCGCCACCACCTCATCTCCCCGGCTTACGATGGTGACGCTCATCCCGTTGCTTTCCAGGTAACGGCTCACCAGCTCCGCCAGGCGGAGGTCGTCCTCGACCAGCAGAATTACAGGGAGAGTCCGGGTGTTCATGACAGGGTCGGATTGCCGCTCACGCCATCACTCGAAGATGTTCCAGGGCTCGCGCCGCTTGTGCCGATAGCGCAGCGCTTCCCTGATCACTCGCAGTACCTCGGAGGCGAGAACGTCCTGCAGTCCAGGATCGCGCAGCTGAAAAGTAAGGTCCCGCTCGAACGTCAGCTCGATACTGTAGGTGCCTTGGGAGTAGTGCTCCCAACAGCGCTTGATCTCCGGCCGATCCAGGATTACGAGGCACAGCGATTCTTCGCGCGGCGCGCTCCACTGCGCGTGAACCTCCGTCTGACATTGCTTGTCGTGGGCTCCAAGGGTGCAGATGCGCGGGCTGAGCTGGAGATGGATATCATCCTGGGCCGGCCCGGCCCCCTCGGCGCCGGCCCCGGGCGCGGTAAGCCCGGCAAGCGCCGACAGCAAGCCGGATGCGAGCAAAGAGCGGGCGGCGCGGCGTGCCGTCCGCGGCCTGCTCCATGCGATGTTTGGCGACGTGCCGGACACTCGAGCTACCTCAGAACGCGTACGTCGCGCCGACGAATGTAGTCGTGACGCCGCGCTCGTTGACTATCGGGCTCTCGGCAATCGACTTACCCAGCCGCTCGTACTCCATGAAAGCCGTGAGCTTCCATTTACCTTTCAGCGGCCGCGTGAACGCCAGCTTGATAAAGGGGTTGAGGGCTGGTCCCGGATCGTAGATGCCCGACGCGCCGTAATAATAATTGACAATGGCGGAGCTTTTCCAAGTGATCCCCGCATTGGCGGTCCAGGAGCCGCCGACGTGCGACAACGGAATTCCGAGAGCCGCGCGGATTTCATCGCCGTGGTTGTGGCCGGTGATCTCGTGCAGCAGGTCGAGCTGTCCGGTAACCGCGCCGTATTTGAACGTCCATTCGGGGCCGGCAAGGTAGGTCCACTGCCGCGACCGGGGCGGAAACTTCACCGCGGAGACCACCGAGGTCGATCCGTCGGGGTTGGTGTGCACCAGGGGAGTGACGGGCCCTAGGTTCGCGTTATAGGCGTTGAAGCCGGTGACGAAAACGTTCTGCGGATCGCTACGGTAGAAGAACACCCGGTCATAGCCCGGGCTGGCAACGAGGCTGAGCGTAGTCCGCTGGGTGTCGAGCAGCGTCACTCCGCCGTCCAGGTCGTCGATGAAGAAATGTTTACCGTAGTAGCTGAAGCGCGGAATGACGACCAACGGGATGGTGCCTTCGTGCACCACGGGGTCGGTCCTGACACCGGCGCCGAGCGAGAGACTGAAGTTCCAACCGCCGACCGCCACACAATCGGCCGCGGGCTCTTTACAATCCTCCTCCGCCAGGGCGTCCGCCGTGGGTGCCAGCGCCAGCACGGTCGCAAAAAGGAGGCGGCGATAGCGGTCCATAAGAACACCAACCCTATCATGTTTGGCGCGGCTGCTGTCATCCGGCCCCTGTAGCGGTTTGTATCCCCCCGGCTACGGATAAATACAAATTCGCGAGAGCTTGACCGTGCTTGTCAGGTTATAATGTGCTCGAGTCTCCGGAGGCTTGGAGTGACGGCACAGATTTCCATGGAGTCCCAACCTCTCCCCCGAGAGGCCGTGTCCGCAGCCGGCGACGGAAAAGCCACTCTGGCCTACCAGTACCTGCTCGAGTTGGCTTCACGTGCCGCATTCACCTGCAGCTTGATTGGCCAACACGCGGACGGCGCCGGCCTGGACGTCCGGCTGCAGGTGCGCGAGTTGCTGGATCCGCAAGCGCATCTCAGCGACTTCAGTCTCGAATTCCAGCTGCGCACCACCTCCCGCGGCCTGCCGATCGTCGATAGCAAACTCCTCTTCTCGCTCGAGGGCGATCGCTATGAGATGTTGCGGAGCGCTGCAGCGGAAACACCGCGCTTCATCGTGCTTCTCAGTTTGCCGGCCGATGATGATGCGACTTCGGCCGAGAGCCTCATCGCTCAGCGTTGCGGTCGATGGCTCTGCCTGTCCGGTGCGCCACAGGCCGCGAGTGCTGCGCCAACACCCGTGCGTTTCCCAACTTGGAATGTGCTCACACCAGCGGCACTGCGTGAGATTGCCCGACGTGTTTCCCTAGGGCTGCGGTTCTTTCACGAACAATGCGCATAGGCCGGCTGTGCAGGGCGCGGGTGGAAGGGCTTGATGCTCGGGGCTTTCGGCAGGCTTTCGGAAGAGCTGCTATAACCGCCCTTGCGGTTACCAACGGAGCGCGGGAGCCGCCGGGAGCGCCGAAGGCGCTTTGCCGCTAGAGTCGCGCGGGCTCGCGCGGCATCCAGTCGCCAAGGCATCGAACGGTGAAGACTCGCACCGATCTTTCCGCAGCTGGTCTCCAGGCACCCTCGCGTGCGAATGCAGGTCTGCCTGGCAATAACCCGGTGGGCGCCGGGTTCGTTGCGGTCTATGCGCTCGCTTATGCCTCGCTATGGCTGGCCTTGCTGACGCCCGCCACCGTTACCCTTGCGCTACGAGTCAGGCAGATGGCCTCGGGTGATAGTGCCCGTCTCATCTCGGAGGTTCTGCTCGCCGGCGCGCTGGTCGCGCTCGTCAGCAATCCGATCTTTGGTGCCTTATCGGATCGTACCCGGTCGCGTTTCGGGAGGCGCCGTCCTTATCTTCTACTCGGAGCGCTCGTGGGGCTCGGGGCGCTATGGCTCATCGCCGTTGCGCCCGGGCTACGCTTGGTGCTGATCGGATGGTGTCTTGCCCAACTTTCGTATAACGCGGTTCTCGCGGCCATGGTGGCGGTCGTCGCGGATGAGATCCCGGCTTCGCGGCGGGGAACGGTGGTGGGCGTTCTCGGTATCTGCATGCCGGTCGGGCAGATCGCGGGAACCTTCCTCGTTCAGCATTTGGCGTTTGATTTGCGGCTCGCTCTGTTGGTACCTGGGGGGATCGGGCTCATTGGGGTGTGGGCGCTGGCGTTCTTGTTGCCGGCGCGGATGCCGCCGGGTTGGCTGCAGGGTGACGAGCTCGGTGCCGCTGTGGCGGGAGCTGCCGGCGCCGCAGCGGTAGCTTCCAGCGCGGGGGCGGTAGTTACTCGCGCGGCGGCCGGTGGTGCCGGCGACGCGAAGAGGGGCAAGGCGACGGGCGGTGACGCGAAGAGTGGCGGAGAAACGCAGAGGGGCGAAGCGAAGGGTGGCGACGCAACGGGTGACGATGCGAAGGGCGGCGACGCGAAAAGTGGCGGAGAAGCGCAGAGGGGCGAAGCGAAGGGCGCTGACGCAACGGGTGACGATGCGAAGGGTGGTGACGCTAAGAGTGGCGAGGCGAAGCGTGACGACGCGAGGGATAGCGACGCGAAGGGGAGTAGCTACGGGAGGCGCCCGGGGCGGCGACTTCTTTGGCCGTTGGCTCAGCATCGCGACTTCGCCTGGGCTTGGTCGAGCCGCGTGTTGTTCGTTGTGGGCTCTGTATCGTTTCAAGCGTATCAACCGTTTCTGCTGCTGGATGGGCTCGGATTCGATGCGGCGCAGGTGCCTGGACTGATCTTCCGCTCCACGCTGGTGCAAGCCGTCATGACGGTGCTCTGGAGTCTGGTTGCGGGCCGCCTTTCGGATCGTTGGCGCCGGCGCAAGCCGATCGCCATGATCGGCTCGCTTTTGCAGGGCGCCGGGCTCTGGATTGTTGCCATGGCCGATTCCTACACCATGCTTCTATGCGGGGTGGCGATTGCCGGGATCGGGCACGGCGCGTACGAAGGAGTGGACCTTGCTCTGGTCACCGAAATTCTTCCGGATCGTGATCGCCATGCCGCCAAGGATCTGGGCGTTCTCAACATCGCCAACGCGCTACCGCAGGTGATTGCGCCACTGGCGGCGCCCGTCATCCTGGCTAGCAGTCACGGCAACTACACTCTTTTGTTCCTGGTGGCCGGGGCAGTTCCCATGTTGGGAGCCACGCTGCTGGTGCCTTTGAAAGGCGCGCGTTAGTCTGGCGGCTCGGGAACAAAGCGCGGCTGTGTAGCGGACAGCGTCGCAGCGCATTCCTGCTGCTATTGCATTCGCCAAACCGAGGCGCCATTGTTTCGGCAGCCATGGCGAACGCAACCATCATCGATGTCGCAAAACACGCGGGTGTCTCGATCAAGACAGTCTCGCGTGTCATCAACAATGTGAAGACGGTCAAGCCGCAAATTCGCGAGCGCGTCACGCGGGCCATCGAAAAACTCGACTACCACCCCAACCCGTCGGCGCGCGGCCTCGGTGGGAATCGCTCTTACCTGCTGGCACTGCTCTATGACATTTCCTGCGGCTACTATGCGACGAGCGTCCTCAGCGGCGCGGCAGAGAGATGTCGCGCTGCGAACTATCAGATCGTCATGCAGTCGTGTGATTACACGGCGCCATCGCTCGTCGAAAATTTAGCCAGAAACGTACGCCAATCGCGGGTGGATGGCGTGCTCGTGACACCGCCTCTGTCGGACCTGAGCTCCGTGATCGACGTTCTCGCTGATCACTCCATCCCGTTTGTGCGCATCGCTCCCGGCAAACAGACCGACACGCAGCACAGTGTCAGTACCAACGATCGCGAGATCTGCGCCAGCATGACGGAGCAACTAGCCTCCTTGGGTCATCGGCGCATTGCGTTCATCGTTGGCAATCCAGACCACGCCGCCGTGATGGATCGCTACCGTGGCTATCTCGATGGCCTGCGCACTTGCGCCTTGCGACTCGACAAAACACTGGTGGTGCAGGGTTACAACTCACACCTCTCTGGTGTCCAGTGTGCGCGCAAGCTGTTGAATGTGTCGTTGGCGAAACGTCCGACCGCAATCTTCGCAAGCAACGATGAGATGGCGGCCGGCGTTCTCGCCATCGCGCACAGTATGGGGCTGGGCGTACCCGAGGACGTCTCTGTTGTTGGTTTCGATGACGCGCCGCTCGCCAGTCAGGTCTGGCCCGCCCTGACCACCATCCGCCAGCCCATCTCCGACATGGCAGCCGA
>Ga0068855_100009472_pt1 | contig 11764 bp, 10 predicted proteins | sample KBSCornC52_FD_66592 | JGI IMG/M metagenome (GOLD analysis project Ga0068855, IMG submission 66592) | Corn rhizosphere microbial communities from Kellogg Biological Station, Michigan, USA - KBS Corn C5-2 | ecosystem: Host-associated > Plants > Roots > Rhizosphere > Soil ...
TGTCCTGATCGCCCGCGTCTGTCAGTCCGTGGTCCATGTGTCTCACGTGCAGACCGATGTCTTCGTGGCAGTTCGGTTTTCCTTCTTCTGCGTTCAATTGGGCTGTTTTTTGGCGCTCATGGTCATCGCCGTGTCTCATGGCATATGAGTCTCTCGAGTAGTCGCCTGGCAGCTCGAAGAAGCGATGAAGAAGCGCAAGCTCTCAAAGGCAGGCTTGGCAAAGACGCTTCGCACGAGCCGCAGCCAGCTGAACCGGTTGCTCGATCCGGAGAGCGACATCACGCTTTCGAGCTTGCAACGCGCAGCGGCGCTGGTCGGACGGCAAGTGCGCCTGGAACTGGTGTGATGACCCCAGTAGACAGCGATGCCTGAGCTTTTCGCGGATCTGCGGAGACGACCCGGATCACCCGGGCGGCCTGCCGCCAGCAACGACGATGGGTTCGCCGAGCGCTCGCCGATATTCCTCCTCGCCGATCGCATCCACCGATCGCAGCTTCGCCAGCAGCGCGTCGATCAGCGAACGCAGCCCAGGTCCCGGCGTGCCGTGCGCGAATGAACGCTGGTACTTGATCGGCCCGGGGATGATCGCGACCAGGAAGGCCATCTCGGCCGGCGTCAGCGCCTGGGGTTCGCGACCGAAATAGCGGCGGGCCGCGGGTCGCAGGCCACGCAGGTCCGGTCCCCATTCGATGATGTTCAGGTAGATCTCGAGAATGCGATCCTTGCCAAGCGCCGATTCGAGCAGGAACGTGATCGCCAGTTCCTGCAGCTTGCGTCCGAGCTGCTTGTCGCGCGACAGGAACAGGTTCTTGGCCAGCTGCTGAGTGATTGTCGACGCGCCGCGCGCGGCGCCGCCGCGCGACCAGTCGGTGAGCAGCGCGGCGGGTAGTTCGCGCAGGTCGATGCCGCGATGCCCGTAGAAGCCTGCGTCTTCGGAAAGCAGCAGAGTGCGCACGAACAGCGGCGGAACGTCGCGCAGGGCGATGAAGTCCGGGGACGCGAGCGAGACGTCGATGGGGCGGTGCGGCTCGGGGCCGTCATCGGACCTGAAGATGAAATCGCCGCGCAGGCGCGCGATCGCGGGCGGCATCTGGCGTGGCGGCCTGAAGTCGATCTTCTGGCTCACCGAGAGCGAGGCAGGGTCCGCCGGGCGGCCGCGTACACGCACGTCGATCGTAGCCGAACCAAGATCACCGCCGCCGCCGGGCGCCATTCCCAAGCTTTCGGGCACCGCGAGCCCGGATGTGCCCAGCAGTTGCGCGAAGTCCAGATGCCGCACGCCGAGTGCGAGATCGACAGTCGGATCGGTGTCGAGATCGCGCAGCGCGATCGAGCCCGACAGGGCCGCACCGGCCACCGTGGCGTGGACCTCGGGGATCTCGATCGCGCCCTCGGCCCGCCGCCAGGCGCCATCAAATCGTGTGGTCACATCCGTCGGATCCCCGAGCTGCGGTTCGTCGGTGGCGTTATCCGCCAGCGCTCCCAAGCGCGCGCCGCGCGCGCCCATGTCCACGTGGAAACGGAGCGCATCGGTTGTGACCTGAAGATCCACGCGGCCGTCCGCGATACCACCATCGAGCAGCGGTTGAGCATCGCGCCGCACGTCGAGTAGACGGCCGACGTCGAGCCCACGTGCCTCGACGCTCCACGCGCTGCCCACCGGATCCGCCCGCTTGCGGATTGACAGGCCGGCCTGCGGCTGCACCAGCGTGAGCCGGAGGTCCCCGCCGAGAATGCCCGCTACGTCCCAGGCAGTAGCCGGCGAGCTAACCCTGACCCCTCCTGGGCCCGCGACAGTGGCGGCGCGAACTGCGAGTCGCAGGCGGCCAGGCCAGGTAGCTGCGATCCTCTCGGCACGCAGTCGCACTCCATGACCGAGGTCGAGATCGAACTCCTCCAGTCGCAGCAACGGCCAGACGCCGACGTGTACCAGCCCGATTCGGGCAACTGCGCCATGGCGCGCGGCCGCGGACTCGATCCGCGCACGCACCGCGTGCTCGAGCATGGGTCTCAGCAACAGCGCGGCCAGGCTTGCGACCAGCGCCGTAGCGATCGCTCCGAGCCACCACCGTTGCCCTCGGGTTAGAAACGTAAACATCGACGCAAGGATGCCACAGCCGGATCGCGCGGCGGCTGGTGGGCTGCAGATCTGGCCCGCCCTTTACTCGACGGTGAAATGCTCATCACCGCTCAGTCGGATGGTGCCCACGAGAAGCGTCATCGCGATCGAGCCCGGTGAGGCATGAGGAATGTCGAAGAACGGCGCATCCGGCTCGGAGTGCAGGTACATGTCCTCTTGCGGTGCGCCACACTGCGAGCAGTGGTTGGTGAAGTCGCCGAGGTCCCCGTTGGGGAGCTGGGCGCGTCGATACGCGGGCCAGGGGTGTAGCTGGCGGGCGAGACTCTCGTCCATGGCTCGGACGTCGACGACGGTGAAGGGACTGAGCGGATCGCCAAAAACGGTGCCGCTTTTGCAATGAATGCAGATCACTTCGGTGGCAGTACGGCACCGATGACACGGGATGACCGTGGCAGCCACGAATGCTTCATCCGAGATGATCGTGAATTCCTGATCGCCACAGTCGTCGTCTTCGGCGGATGGAAGCCAGCGGGCGAACTTTGACGGCACCTCTTCGTTCGACTCGACGTACCAGCGCTTGGAGGTCGCGTCCCACTCTGCGCCGAGTGAGTGCAGGTCGGCGTTCTCTTCGGGTGGAACGAAAAGGTAGGTGCGCATGGTCGATCACGGTGGCGGGTGCGGGGATTGTGCTCCGTCGGAGCGGTTCTGGACAGGCTCGTGGGATGCGTGGGTTGGAGGCACGTGTGGCGGCGTGGTGGCGACATTGGCTCGGCATGCTCTGCCGGAGAGCGGCTGGCCGCCGGGACGGAGGGTGATGGAGTGCCAGTCAGGGCATGATGCGAGCTTGAGGAATCCGGCGAGGTCGGGCAGGCGCTCGATTTCCGAGGCCATCACCGCCGGCTCGATCTTGAGGTGCTGGCTGGTCGTGGTCGACCCCAACCATCGCAGGGGGCGGCGTGTCCTGGAGCGGGTGGTGTGGAGGACCTCGCGCTGACCGATGAGCTTGGACGCGAATTCCGATGTCCCGCATCGCGGAAGCGTTGGGGCTGGATCCGCTGGAGTTACTCGGCCGGATCGTCAAGCGCAAGAGCTGAAGCCCCGTCGTCGATATCCATGATCTGGTATTACTGTTTGCTATGAAATTTTCGCACCGTATAGGTGTGCGCCCGCTCCCTATTGGCGAAGGTTCCGGGAAACACGGTGACCGCGGATTTCCAGGCGCATTTCAACGAGGGTAAGTTGACGCAACGTCCCGACGGGTTCATTGTGAAATACAGCGTGAACGACGGACCGACGATCACGCGTCACTTCAGGAACCAGCCGGGTGGATGATGGCGGAGTTGGATCAATTTCAGATCATCGGGGAGATGCTCAACCGCGCGATGGCGGTGGCCCGCCGGGGTGGCGCGAACTGATGATCGACTATTTCGTCGAGGGCCCTAACAGCTGCGTGATCCAGAGCTATCTGATCGAGAAGAACGGCGCGATCGTCGAGAAGTCGCTGGACGACATTCGCGATCTGCACGTCTGGATGGATGAGCTGCAGGCGCATCTGGCGCAGGCGGGCCGGCCGCCCTTCACGAGGTGCAAGATTCACCTGAAGGCGGACGGCAAATACGAATCCACGTATGGGTATGACAAGGTGGATTGGAAGGCGCTGGTGAATCCGGACTGGAATTTCTTCCCCAAGCGGGCGCCGAGGCCGTAGGCGTCCGCCGTCGGCTCGGCGTTCGACCGAACGAACTCACTGCCGTTCAGAAGGAGGCATCCCGAGCTCTACTGAAACACGACACCGGTGTCTTTGTGGCGCCTCCGGGCATTGGGAAGACCGTTCTTGGCACGCACCTCATCTCGCAACGTGCGTGCAGCACGCTCGTCCTCGTGCATCGAAAGCCGTTGCTCGAGCAGTGGAAGGCGCAGCTGGCGATGTTCCTCGATGTCGACGAGAAGGACATCGGGCAGATCGGCGGCGGTCAACGCAAGCCCAACGGACGCCTTGATGTGGCGATGATGCAGAGCCTCGTCAGTAAGAAGGAGTAGACGATCTCGTTGGAACTTACGGTCACGTCCTCGTCGATGAATGCCACCACCTGCCGGCATTCTCCTTTGAGCGCATTCTGTCGGAAGTGACGGCGCGCTATCTCGTTGGCCTCACCGCCACTCCGCAACAGCGCGATGGTTGCCAGGCCATCACCGAGATGCAACTTGGGCCAATCCGCTACCGGGTGTATGCCAAGAGCCAAGCGGCGCGCCGACCGTTTGAGCATAAGCTGATCGTGCGAGAGACGGGGCTCCGCGTTCCCGCCGAGCGGCCCGGCAGCGGTATCCAGGACGCTTACCGCTTCCTTGCAGAAGACAAGGAATGTAACCAGCGCATCATCGACGGCATCATCGCCGTGCTCCAGGAAGGCCGATCGCCCATCCTGCTGACTGAGCGCAAAGATCATCTCGACCATCTAGCCAACGAGTTGGGTCGTCTCGTCCGCCATTTGATCGTGTTGAAGGGCGGCACCTCAGGGAAGGAGCGGCGTCAGACCCTTGAGCAACTGGCTTCGATTCCGGACGCCTCCGAGCGGGTGCCTGCAACACGTTCTCTTCGAGAATGCGAAACGCCACGAGCGCGCCCGTCTTGAGCAGCTCGTACGCAATCAATCTGGCTTCGGTGGACATCGCTGGTAACCATCAGGAGCTTCGGCCGGGTCACCCGAAGAAGCACGCATGGCTATCTTCGGCGACCAATGATAGAAAATCATCGATCGACTTTACTTCACTGGCCGGCTCATAGCTGTGCCACTTCAGGTCTCGACGTTGCCAGAAGATCCGCCAGACGTTTCGGCAGCGGACAAAGGTCGCTTTTGCGACGGCAGACTCGTGACGCTCGTCTGGTTGGCCGCGCCAAGCTGGGCGGATTTCGAAGATCTCCACACTCTGCCCTGAGATGCGATAGCCCAAGTCGAGTCGCGCACGGATGTGTGGCGGTGGCCTCCGTATCCGCATGAAGGAGTCGAGCCCCTTCTTCACACGTGCGACTTCTATTTCTGAGAGTGCCATTTGTTTCGTATCAAACTCTGCCTCAAATGATCATCGCCCGTGTGTGTCCCTTGGGTCTCAAGCCTATGGGCCACAAAGGGGGTGAACAGGAATCACTCCGGCGGCATGGTGATCTAAACGGGTGTCCTGGCGATATATCGCGGGCCACCGCGCAGGCGTTATCGTAATTAAAATACTGTATAATCAATAAGTTATAGTACCATACGGCATATTGACACTTAGGCCAGGGATGGGGTGGTCATGGCATTTCTGGATAAAATTCGTTTGATAATTGCCTTATAAGATCAATTTAATCTATTAAAATATGCAAAGCCCAGCTCGTATTGCATGCTTTACCGTCTATAGTTGATCTTATGACTCAATCCCGCCCCAAATTTTCATTCAAGGAGGTCCTGACCAAGCTGCCCCGGGGTGAGCCGCTCGGTACGGGGGCCCTCCGGGAGTACGGGGTCAGCGAGTTTCGCGCCTCGGACCTTGCACGCAGCGGGTGGCTCACCCACCTTGGCCGCGGCGTCTACATGCTGCCCGGCGATACGCTCTCCCGAGATGGCTGCCTCGCATTTCTCAGTCGTCGCACGCCGGGTTTTCACGTTGGCGGCAAGACCGCACTCGACTGGCGCGGAATCCGCCAGAACGTCAGTTTCAGGGAGGTGCTGACCTTATGGGGGGACGAGCCCAAGCGGTTGCCCGCGTGGTTTACAGAGCGGTTTTCCAGCCGGTATCAGGCGACTCAGCTATTCGATGGCCAGCTCCCCAAGGGAACCGGCCTGCAGTCCCTTCCGACCGGCCGCCCTGACGTACTCGTCTCTGTACCCGAGCGCGCGCTCCTCGAACTCCTGAGCGATGTCGGAAAAACCCAACCCCTCGAGGAAGCGCGGCAGCTCGTGGAACTCCTCCATACCCTGCGAGAAAAGGTGCTGGACCAACTGCTCGCACACACCACCAGAATCAAGGTCGTCCGCCTAGCCGAACTCCTCGGACGAGAGCTTGCCCTCCCATGGGCGGCGACTGCCGCACGGCATAGCCAGCGCATCGGTGGGGGCAAGCGCTGGGTGGCCGTTACGAAATCCGGTGAGCGTCTCGACCTGAGGCGACCATGAACCAGCAATACGTCGACACCGTGCGCCTACTGCTGGCCGCTGCCCCGGCGGTGTTCCGCTCACCGCGCTTCGCACTCAAGGGCGGCACGGCTTTGAATTTGTTTGCGCATGACATGCCGCGACTCTCCGTCGACATCGACGTCGTGTTCACCGATCACACTCTCAATCGCGAAGATGCGCTGCGAGCGATCGCGGCAGATCTCGAGGCTGCCAAGTCCGCCATCTCTGCGATGGGCTTTCGAGCTCGCGTGCCCACCGCGAAAAGAGGTGAAAACGTCAAACTGCTCGTCGAAGGACACGGACAACAGATCAAGGTCGAAGTCAATTTCGTCCTTCGAGGGACCGTGCTTCCGGTCACGCGGCGCCCTCTCGTACCGAGGGCGCAAGAGATCTTCACGACCGATATCACCCTCCCAGTCCTCGACCTTCCCGAGCTGTACGGTGGCAAGCTCGTCGCAGCGATGGACCGGCAGCATCCCCGAGACATGTTCGACGTGCTGCACATGCTGGAACACTTCGGCTGGCAGTCGCCTTCTGTGGATTGCTTCGTCGCATATCTAGCCGGCCACAACCGCCCTGTTCATGAGGTGCTGTTTCCGAACAGGCTGCCGCTCGAACCCGCCTTCTCGAGCGAATTCTCCGGGCTGACCGTCGATGAGGTCGCCCTAGAGACTCTCGAGCAGACCCAGAGCCGCCTCATAGACGAGCTACCACGTGCCTTGACCTCGCGACACCGCGAGTTCCTGCTGTCGCTCGTCAGCGCCGAACCGGCATGGGACCTGATGCCCTTCGCCAACTTGCAGCACCTTCCTGCGCCGCAGTGGAAGCTAATCAATCTGCGCACACTAAAGAAACGCAATCCCGGTCGGTTCTCCGCTCAACATGACGAGCTGGCATCACGGTTCGCGAACCTGCCACCCTGGGCGACGACACATTCGAGTTCAACATGAGTGACTCAATGACCAGTCCGTTCATCAACATTCCATTGGGAATCATCCACCTATATCAGAAACCTATCAGCATGCGCTTTGGTGAAAGGAAACTCATCGAAATCTGCCGTTCCGCGCTCAACCGCGAGCCGAGAGTCAACGAGCTCTTCCTCTTCTACAACGGTAAGCGAGACACCCTCAAGCTCTTCTGGGTCGACGAAAAAGGTAGCCAAGAACTTTCGAAATCCGTGCCTCGCGGCGGATTCCTGCTGCCCGCGCCCAAAGACGGAGAAACCTTCGTGAAGTTGGAGCGCAGCAAATTGGGCGCTCTCTTTCGAAGCTGACAGTGGAGATCTTTCCCGCGTACCGCACGATTCATGGCACAGAGGCAGACGTCATGGTCAGCGCGAGGGTAGGGAAGATGCGGCGGGACCCCGACCCGCCGGATTAACAATTGGCTCGTAAGTCGTTGAGCCGATTGGGCTGGTGGCCAGGGGCGGAATCGAACCACCGACACGCGGATTTTCAGTCCGCTGCTCTACCAACTGAGCTACCTGGCCGCCGAGTGGGGGCGCGTATTAGACCGGCTCCCCCCTACCCCGTCAAGCATCCAGCCCTCTAAGTCATTGATTTAGAGTGCTTCCCAGCGACCAATTCCGCCTGTCGCGCCCCGCACACCAGCTCGGGATCCGCCCGCCCACCGACCCGCCCGGCGAAATTCCCAGTCACGCGCATCACTCCGCATGCCTGCCCCGGTCGGACGCCCGAGTGCGGACGAGATTTCGCGACCACCTTGTTACTCACAGCCCCGCGCCCCGCCTTTCTACGATGCCGCCATGCATCGCATCGCACGCAACATCCCCACTGTCCGCGCATCCCTCACCGACGCGCCGCGCACTCGCGAACGCCCGCACGATCCCCGCATCCGCCGCCTCGCGAGCGACTTCCTTCCACGCGATGAAGTAACCCCTCCCCCCATTGAGAGACCCGCTCCCCCATCGCCGGACACCACTCCACCCTGCCGTCAGGCAAATGTGAACTCGACGTGCGGGCGACCACACTTTGCAGCACGTAGCCGCCGACCGAATGCAGCTCACGAAGTGCATCCAGAAGGCGGCTCGATCGCATCTCGAAGAAGCGATCGAGAGCACCGAACGAAACTGAAGTTGAAGCCGAACCAGGGAGTCCTTATGCGCAATGTTCTTCCGTCACTGCTCATTTCCACCGTTATTGCGCTGACCCTGGCTGGCTGCGCAAGGAATGAAGCCGCCGAGTCCGCAAGCGCTGCGGCCGCCGCTCCGCCTCCGCAGGTGAGCGTGGCTCAGGTCGTCCAGCGGCCCGTGAACGAGTTCGACGAGTTCACGGGCCGGTTCGAGGCCATCGAGCACGTCGATCTGCGTCCGCGAGTGTCGGGATACATCTCCTCCGTTAACTTCGTGGAAGGCCGTGAGGTCAAGAAGGGCGATGTGCTCTTCATCATCGACCCCCGTCCCTATGAGGCCGAGTTCAAGCGAGCCAAGGCTCAGCTGGAGCAGGCGCGCACGCAGTTGAGCCTCGCCAAGTCCGAGCGCGAGCGGGCGGCGAAGCTGGTGCAGTCGCATGCGATCTCCCAGGAGGAGTTCGACACCCGAACCGCGGGCAATGATCAGGCCAGCGCGAACGTCGATGCGGCGCAGGCTGCTCTCGACTCCGCCCAGCTGAATCTGACGTGGACGCGAGTGACCGCGCCCATCGACGGCCGCATCAGCCGGGCGCAGGTCACAGCAGGGAATTTCGTGACCTCCGGTCAGACGATGCTGACGACGATCGTCTCGCTCGATCCGATCTACGTCACTTTCGATGACGACGAGCAGGCCTACCTGAAGTACGCGAAGCAGGCGCGCGACGGCGATCACGCCAGCTCGCGTAACTCGGCGAACACCGTGCTCGTCGGGTTGGCGAACGAAAGCGACTACCCGCACAGCGGTGTCATGGTGTTCGTCGACAACGCGCTCGACCCGGCCACCGGGACGATTCGCAGTCGCGCGAAGCTCGATAACCACGACCGCATCTTCACGCCCGGGTTGTTCGCCCGCATCAAGCTGTTGGGCCGGGACAAGCACAACGCCCTGCTCATCAACGACAGCGCCGTCGGCACGGACCAGAACATGAAGTATGTGTTCGTGGTCGGTGCGGACAACAAGATCGAGTACCGGCCGGTGAAGCTGGGACCGATCGTGGACGGACTGCGAGTGATTCGCGAGGGCCTGTCGCAAGGTGAAACGATCGTTGTGAACGGTCTCCAGCGCGTGCGCCCGGGCGCTCCCATCACACCGGAGAAGGTCGCGATGGGTGAGCGCAGCCGCGACGGCAATCACGGGAATGGCAGCGATTCGGACGGCAACACGATGCTCGCGCAGAACTAGCCGGCAGCAGGACTAGGTCGCGCAAGCACAGGAGATACACGAGGTACACAAGGGGCCACGGTTGCAGTGATCAGATGCAGCGCCAGGACGGCGTAGCAAAGGACGACACGACGCTACTGCAGCCGTGGCTCCAAGTGGAGCCGACGCCCCAGGGGAGAGCTCGCATCGGCCCGCGTCGAACGGGCAGCGAGCCGCGAGCAGGAGCCCGCGAGGGGCCGGACCACCGCTGACGATAGGCGAGGCGCGACGACCAGGCGCCCCGAGGCAGCCAGAACTCTTTCAAGGACATCCGATGAAACTTTCCAACTTCTTCATCGACCGGCCGATCTTTGCGGCGGTCCTGTCCGCTTTCATCACCATCGGCGGAGCTATCGCGCTCTTTCAACTGCCGATCAGCGAGTACCCCGAGGTTGTGCCGCCGACGGTGGTCGTCCGTGCCTCCTACCCGGGCGCGAACCCCAAGACGGTTGCTGACACCGTCGCGGCGCCGCTCGAGCAGCAGATCGTCGGCGTCGAAGACATGCTCTATATGTCCTCGACCGCGACGACTGATGGAGGCCTCGACCTCACGGTGACCTTCAAGGTCGGAGCGGATATCGATCGGGCGCAGGTGCAGGTCCAGAACCGCGTCTCCCAAGCGCTCCCGAGGCTCCCCGAGGAGGTACGGGCTCTCGGCGTGACGACGACCAAGAGCTCGCCGGACCTGACCATGGTCGTCAACCTGATCTCGCCGAACAATCGGTATGACGCTCTGTACTTGCGGAACTACGCAGTACTGAACGTGCGCGACGTTCTGGCTCGCCTGCCCGGCATGGGCCAGGTGGGCGTATTCGGCGGCGGCGACTACGCGATGCGCGTCTGGCTCGACCCCCAGAAGCTGGCCGCTCGCAACCTGACGGCCGGGGACGTTGTGGACGCGATTCGCGAGCAGAACGTGGAGGTCGCTGCGGGTCAGATCGGCGCGCAGCCCTCGCGTGATGCGCAATTCCAGCTGCAGCTCAACGCGCAAGGTCGGCTCACCGACGAGCAGCAGTTCCGCGACATCATCATCAAGACCGGTGACACGGGCGAGATCGTCCGCCTCGGCGATGTTGCCCGCGTGGAGCTGGGTGCGCAGGAGTACGCCATCAAGGCGTACCTGAGCAACAAGAATACCGTGGCTCTCCCGATCTATCAGGCGCCCAACTCTAACGCGCTGCAGCTCTCGGATGCGGTGCGCAAGACGATGGCGGAGCTGAAGAAGGACTTTCCGCAGGACCTGGACTACAGCATCGTTTACGACCCGACGGTCTTCGTCCGCCAGTCCATCGACGCGGTGGTCCACACCCTGCTCGAAGCAGTGCTGCTGGTCGTGATCGTCGTGATCCTGTTCCTGCAGACCTGGCGCGCTTCGATCATTCCGCTGGTGGCCGTACCTGTCTCGATCATCGGCACGTTCGCCGTATTGCTCGCTTGCGGATTCTCCATCAACACCTTGTCGCTGTTCGGCCTGGTGCTGGCGATAGGCATCGTGGTGGACGATGCCATCGTGGTGGTGGAGAACGTCGAGCGCCACATAGCCAGCGGACAGAGCCCCAGGGAGGCGACCAAATCGGCGATGGCGGAGGTCAGCCGGCCGATCATCGCGATCACGCTCGTGCTGTGCGCAGTGTTCGTGCCCGTGGCGTTCGTCAGCGGACTCACCGGCGAGTTCTACCGGCAGTTCGCGCTGACCATTGCGATCTCGACGGTCATTTCGGCATTCAACTCGCTGACGTTGTCGCCGGCGCTCGCGGCAGTGCTGCTCAAGCCGCACGACGCAAAGAAAGATCGACTGACACGCGTCATGGACAGGCTGCTGGGCGGTTTCTTCAAACGCTTCAACCGCGGCTTCCTGCGAACCGGCAACACCTACTCACGAGTGGTGAGTCACACGGTCCGGCGCAGTGCCATCGCGCTCGTCGTCTACGCCGGGCTGATTGGACTCACCTATATCGGCTTCAACTCGGTCCCGAGCGGGTTCATCCCCGATCAGGACAAGCAGTATGTCATCGCCATCGCCCAGCTTCCGGCGGCCGCCTCGCTCGAGCGCACCGATGAGGTCACGCGGAAGCTGGCGGAGATCGGGCTGAAGACGCCGGGTGTTGCCGGTGCCGTGCAGTTCAGCGGGATGTCCGTCAACGACTACACGCCCACGACCAGTGCGCTCATCGACTTCTT
>Ga0068855_100009473_pt1 | contig 11764 bp, 6 predicted proteins | sample KBSCornC52_FD_66592 | JGI IMG/M metagenome (GOLD analysis project Ga0068855, IMG submission 66592) | Corn rhizosphere microbial communities from Kellogg Biological Station, Michigan, USA - KBS Corn C5-2 | ecosystem: Host-associated > Plants > Roots > Rhizosphere > Soil ...
AGGCCGCCTCGCGGTCCTGCGCAACCGTAACGTCTCGTTCTACCTGTCCTCGCGCTTCCTCGGCACGCTCGCCGTCCAGATGCAGAGCGTCGCCGTCGGCTGGCAGGTCTACCAGATCACCCACAGCCTGTTCGACCTCGGCCTCATCGGCCTCGCCCAGTTCGCGCCGTTCCTCGCCCTGATCCTATGGGCCGGCCACGTGGCCGACACGTACGACCGCCGCAACATCGTCCTGCTGTGCATGTGCACCCAGCTCCTGTGCAGCCTGCTCCTCGTCGCCTTCACCCTGTCCGGCAGCAAGACCGTGTGGCCCGTGTACGCCGTGCTCGTCCTGTACGGCAGCGCGCGCGCCTTCATGCAGCCGGCCTCGCAGGCCGTGCTGCGCAACCTCGTCTCCACGAAGGATTTCTCGCAGGCCGTGGCGCTCAGTTCATCCACGTTCCAGGTGTCCGTCATCGCCGGGCCCGTGCTGGGCGGCGTCCTGTACGTGTTCGGGCCGAACGTCGTGTATGCCGTGTCGAGCACGCTGCTGGCCATCGCCGTGCTGCTGATGGCGGGCACGAAAAGCGCGCCGCAGGCCAGGAACAAGGCACCCGTCAGCTGGCATACGCTGCTCGAAGGCTTGCGCTTCGTGTGGTCGCGCCCGATCGTGCTGGGCGCCATCTCGCTCGACCTGTTCGCCGTGCTGTTCGGCGGCGCCACCGCGCTGCTGCCCGCCTACGCGCACGACGTCCTGCATGCCGGACCGACGAGCCTGGGCCTGCTGCGCACGGCACCCGGCGCCGGCGCCACGCTGTGCTCCATGCTGCTTACGTTCTGGCCCATCACACGCAAGGTCGGCGCGTGGATGTTCGGCGGCGTCGCCCTGTTCGGCGCGGCCACCGTGACGATGGGCCTGACGCACAGCTTCCATATCGCCCTTGTCGCCCTGTTCCTGCTCGGCGCCGGCGACATGGTCAGCGTCTATATCCGCCACCTGCTCGTGCAATACGAAACGCCGGACGAGATCCGCGGCCGCGTCAGCGCCGTCAACGCCGTGTTCATCGGCGCGTCGAACGAGCTGGGCGAATTCGAATCCGGCCTCACCGCGAGCTGGTTCGGCCTCGTGCGCGCGATCGTGTTCGGCGGCGTCGCGACGCTGGTCGTCACGGGCACGTGGATGAAGCTGTTCCCCGTGCTGTCGCGCATGGACCGCTTTCCACACCACGAGGCCGAAGTGGCCGCGAAGGCGGGATGATGATGGCCGAGAATCCAGGCTTCCTCGCGCGCTTCATCCGCAGCCGTCCCTACCTGATCGGCGCGCTGCTGCTCGGCGTGGCCGTCGGGCTGCTCGTGCCGGGCCACCATAACGACCTGCGGCGCGCGCTGATCGGCTGGAACAGTGGCGTCTGGTCCTACCTCGTCGCGATGGCATGGACCATGTTCCGCGCCGACCACAGCCGGGTGCGCACGATCGCCGAGCGGCAGGATGAAAGCGGCGGCGCCGTGCTGGGTGCCGTCGTCGTCGGGGCCATGCTGAGCCTGTATGCCATCGTGACGGAACTGGCGAACATGAAGGACGCTTCCGAGCACGTGAAGGCCCTGCACTATGCATTCACGGCGCTGACCGTCATCGGGTCCTGGCTGCTGGTCGGCGTGATGTACTGCCTGCACTACGCGCACATCTATTACACCGCGAACAAGCATGCGCTGCCGCTGGCATTCCCGGACGAGCACACGCAGCCGAACTACTGGGACTTCCTGTATTTCTCCTTCACCCTGTCGATCGCCGTCCAGACGTCGGACGTGACGGTCCGGACGCGCGAAATGCGCAAGCTGGTGCTGGGCCATTGCGTGCTGGCGTTCTTCTTCAACCTGGCCATCCTCGGCCTCTCGGTCAACATCGCCGCCAGCCTCGTGAACACCTGAGGCGCGTGCGCGCGCTGGATTTTCCCCGGAATGTGTAACATCAATGCAAATGTTTCTACATTCGGAGGAGTTTATGGAAGTTAATGTCAACACCGACAACACCATCCAGCGCCACCAGGGCCTCGACGAACGGGTCCGCACCCAGGTCGAGGAAGCGATCGGCCGCTTCGGCGACCACGTACGCCGCGTGGACGTCCACCTGTCCAACGAGAACAAGGAAAAACACGAAGACGGCAGCAACTATTGCATGATGGAAGCGCTCGTGAGCGGCTATGCGCCCGTCGTCGTGCATGCCCATGCGGAAAACCTGCAGTTGTCGATCTCGAGCGCCGTCGGCAAGCTCAAGCGCGCACTGGACAGCGCCCTCGGCCGCCTGAACGACAAGAAGATGCGCGAACCGCAGCCCGTGGATGCCGAGTCCTTCAAGGACCTGACCAGCGATTCCTGAGCCGTCCTCCTGCTCATCGCCGTGCCGCGCCGCGCAAGGCCCGGACGATGGGTTACGCCGTGTTTTCAATGCGAAGGCACCATGTCCAGACCACCCATCCCTGCGGCCCCCAAGGCCGACAAGCTGCTGACGATCGAAGCGGCACGCGGTATCGCCGCCCTCCTCGTCGCCTTCTACCATGGCGCGCTCGTCATCGAACTGACCTGGCCCCGCCAGGGTGCGCCGTTCGGCGGATTGTTCGGATTCGGGCATGCCGGGGTGCCGTTTTTCTTCGTCCTCAGCGGCTACATCATCTACTACATCCACCATGCCGACTTCGGCCAGCCATCCCGGCTCGGCCTGTTTGCCTGGAAGCGCTTCGCACGCATCTACCCGCTGTTCCTGATCGTCATGGTCCCGATCACGGCCAAGCACTGGCTGGCCGGCACGTTCGCGTGGGATTATTTTTTCAAGTCGCTGCTCCTGCTTCCGCAAGGCGGGCTGCCGATGCTGATCCCATCCTGGACGCTCGTGCACGAAGTCCTGTTCTACCTGTTGTTCGGCCTGGCCATCTGGAAGCTCACTCTCGGCCGCCTCATCCTGCTGGCCTGGGCCGTCCTGTTCGGCACCGCATCCATGTTCGGGCTGGACGTGCCCCCCGGCCTGCCGGGCGACACGGTCCGGACGCTGGCCTCGCCCTACAACCTGTTGTTCCTGCTGGGCATCGGCGTGGCATGGCTGCTGCAGCATTGCCGGATTCCCGTCCCGCAGCTGCTGGCACTGACCGCCGGCGTGGCCTTCGTCGCCACCGGCCTCGCTGAAAATGCCGGCAGTTTCAACAGCCAGCACGGGTACGGCATCGTGCCGATCCTGCTGTACGGCCTGAGTTCGGCCGGCCTCATCACCGGCCTCGTCGCGGCCGAAACCGCGGGCACGCTGCGCGTGGGCCGGACCGGCGGCCTGCTGGGCGCCCTGTCCTATCCACTCTACCTCACGCATGGCATCGCGCTCAGCATCGTCACCGACATGGCGCATAAATTCCACTACGCCGGCCCCGGCTGGGTGCTGCTGGTCGGCGCCGTGGCCGTGGCCTGCGTGGCGGCCCTGCTCGTCCATCGCTATGTCGAGGCACCCGTCGCGACACGGCTGAAACGGCTGTGGGCGCGACGCCATGCCGTGCCCGCCGAGGCGGTCCGGCGTCCCGCCTAGGACCGCTGCGTGGCGTATCCGCATCAACGTAAACACATCCCCGATGCCAGGCGTAGAATTATTACTTAGGGAAACACTAAGTTCCCATACGCCAAAACGAGAAGACTTGCGGGGAGACTGATATGCGAAATGGAACCTCATTCGAGAGACGGCCGATTGTCGCGCTCGTGACGCTGGCCCTGTTCCGGGCCGGCGACATCCATGCCCAGCAAGCCACCCCGACGGGCGATGCGGCCGCCGCGGCACAGCCGCCGGTCGTGCTCGTTACAGGCAAGCGCGCGAGCCTGATGTCGGCCCAGGAGATCAAGCGCGAGAACCTGGGCATCGTCGATGCCGTCGTTGCCGAAGACATCACCAAGCTTCCCGACATCAACGTCACGGATGCGCTGCAACGCATTACCGGCGTGCAAATCCTGCGCGATCGCGGCGAAGGCGCCGGCGTGGCGATCCGCGGCCTGACGCAGATGGAGACGACGCTCAATGGCCGCGAAGTCTTTACCGCCGGCACGGGCCGCAACCTGGATTTCGCGGATATCCCGGCCGAGCTCGTGGCGGGCATCGATGTCTACAAGACGTCGTCCGCAAACCTGATCGAAGGCGGCGTCGGCGGCACGATCGACCTGCGCACGCGCCGCCCGTTCGACTTCAGCGGGCGCCAGCTCGCCGCGTCCATGCGCGTGATCCACGGCGACCTCGTCAAGCGCACGCAGCCCCAGTTTTCCCTCCTCGCGAGCGAGCGCTGGAAAACGACGGACCACGGCGACATCGGCGTGCTCGTGAACCTGGCGCACCAGAAGCGCGCCTGGCGCGAGGACCAGAAATCGGAGGGCAATCCATTGACGCGCAAGGACGTGGTCGCCGGCCAGACCGTGGTCGTACCCAATGGCACCACGGAAACCACGAGCCTCGGCGACCGTGAGCGCAATGCTGCCTCGTTCGTCCTGCAATGGCGTCCGAACCCGGCGCTCGAACTGTATGCGGAAGGCAGCTACGCGGAATTCATCACGCAGCAGGACTCGCACCAGATCAATGTTTCGACGTCGCCCACGTTCGTCGCGGGCAGTCCGGTCCTGTTCCCAGGGACCAATGACCTGAAGAGCATCACGTGGACCAATGCGCCCTTTTCCGTGCTGAGCTTCGCGCGCGACACGAAGGACAGCACGCGGCAGTTCGCCGTGGGCGGCCGTTGGCGTGCCGATGCGTTGACGGTCACGGCCGACCTCAGCCACACGACAAGCCGCGACTTCCTGTTCTTTTCCGGACCGTTCATGGCAGGCACGGCCGCCCGCTTCACGCAGGACGTGTCGACCCGCGTGCCCGCCACCAGCGTCGCCGGGACCGATCTGCTCGACCCCGCGAACCTGCGCTTCACAGGCGTTGCCTACCGCACGCGGCCATTCGAGGGTGGCCTGACCGCCACCCGGCTCGACGGGTCCTACCGCCTGGACCATGCGTTCTTCGAATCCGTGTCCGCGGGCGTGCGCCTGGCCCGGCGCGACGCCGACAACATGCCGGGCCTCATCTTTGCGGACGCAGCCGTCACCGGGCTGAAGGCGTCCGACAGGCCGGACGCCGTGATGCCGAACCCATACGGCGATTTCTTCCCGGGCCAGGGCGTGTCCAGCATCGGCAACTTCCTGGTCGGCAATCTCGCCACCGCGCGCGATGCCGTCGGCCTGCGCAATGCCTTCGGGATCAGCACGCCGATCCCGGTGTCGGCCAGCGCGCTGACGCTGTGGGACATCCGCGAGGAGACACAGGCCGCGTACCTGATGACGACGTTCGGGAGTGCGGCGCTGCCGCTCGACGGCAACGCTGGGGTGCGCGTCGTCCGCACGCGCGAACGGGTGTCCGGATCGCAAACCGTTCCCACGACCGGCACGGTCGCACCCATCGCGGTCGACAGCAGCCACAGCGACGTGCTGCCGAGCGCGAACCTGCGCTATCGCGTCAATGATGGACTGATCCTGCGCGGCGCGGCGTCGAAGACGATCACGCGGCCCGATTTCAACCAACTGTCGCCGTCGCTGACCCTGATCGCGAATCCCATCAACCCGTCGCTGAACCAGGGCAGCGCCGGCAATCCGGACCTGCAGCCCGTGCGCTCGACGAACTGGGACGTGGCGGTCGAGCGCTATCTCGACAAGGTCACGTCGGTAGTCGCGACCGCGTTCCTGAAGCACGTGGACGGCTTTGTGACCACGGTCAGCAGCCCGGAAACGCACGACGGCGCCGTGTACCAGGTGAGCCGCCCGCGCAACGGCAACACCGCGCGCATCGCGGGTGCCGAGACGGGCTACCAGCAATTCTTCGACACGCTGCCGGGATGGATGAGCGGACTCGGCGTGCAGGCCAACTACACGTATGTCCACAGCAACATGACCAACGGCGCCGCCGGCGACCAGCCGCTGCCGAACCTGTCCCGGCACAGCGCCAACCTGGTCGGCATGTACGAGCGCGGTCCCGTCTCGGCGCGCATCGCGTATAACTGGCGCGACAAATTCCTGAGCGGCTTCACCAACGTCGTCGGCGTCGGCAGCCTGCCGATCTACACGCGCGGCTACGGCTGGCTCGACGCGTCGTTCAGCTACCGGGCGGGCGACCGTGTCACCCTGTCCGTCGAGGGGACGAATTTGCTGCGCACCGCCCGCTCGGCCTATTACGGCGTTGCAACCAGGCCACAGAGCGCGTGGATCAACGATCGCCAGATCAGCCTGGTCCTGCAGATCCACCTGTGACGCCGAGCCCGTATCAGGATTTCCTGATAGCGCCTACACGCAGGACTATCCCAAAATCAAGCCCGCCTGATTTTCAAACGATTGATTCTCCGGCAATCTGGTCCTGTTACCGCCAGTCGCCCACACACTGGCGGACGCGTCGCGGATAAAGAGGACAATATGGACGGCAGCAAGACCATGGCGGATGTCGGCGACTCCGGACTCTCCGCCGCGCCCCTGCTTCTACTGGCCGGGGGCAGCATCCTGTTGCTCGCCTGCGCACTCGCCGCCTGCCTGTGGCATCTCGGGAGCCACGACAGCCTGGACTTGAACGCCGGGCTGGAACTCTCAATGCTGTCGACCGGCCTGACGGGCACGCTGGCCCTGGCCGGCCATGCGCTCGGCCTGCGCGGCCGGTTCGAGCGGCAGCGCCGCGAACAGGACGATGTACGTCACCGCAATACCGAGACCATTGCCGTGCCCACGCTGTACGATGCATTGACGGGTTTGCCGAACCAGACGCTGGTGGCCGACCGCGTACGCCAGGCGATTGCAGACGGCGCCCGCACGGGCATCCCGTTCGCGTTCATGATCCTCGGCCTCGACCGCTTCAAGGAAGTCAACGATTCGCTCGGCCACGGCGCCGGCGACGCGCTGCTGTACGAGTCGGCCGCACGGCTGCGCGCGCAGCTGCGCCCCTGCGACACCGTGGCCCGGCTCGGCGGCGACGAGTTCGCCGTGCTGCTGCCCGGCGTGCGCGGCACGGACGATCCCGGCCTCGTCGCCCACAAGCTCATCGCCGCGCTGACCGCGCCCTACCTGCTGGCCGGCCATGAAATCGTCGTCTCGGCCAGCATCGGCATCGCCCTGTATCCGGATGACAGCGCCGGCATCGACGAGCTGTTCCGCTTCGCCGACTCGGCGCTGACGCATGCCAAGCGCGTCGGCCGGAACAATTTCCAGTTCTACGTGACCGAACTGACGGCGCGCTCGTCCGAACGCCTCGAGATGGCGGCGGCGCTGCACAAGGCCGCGCGCTCCGGCGAACTCGACGTCTATTTCCAGCCGCAGGTCGACCTGCGCGACGGCACCATCGTCGGCGCCGAAGCCCTGCTGCGCTGGAATCGTCCGGGCCACGGGTTCGTCCCGCCGGACAGGTTCATTCCCATCGCCGAGGAATCGGGCCTGATCATCGAGATCGGCGAATGGGTGCTCGAGACCGCCTGCCGCACCATCGTCGCCTGGAACGGCACGCGGGAGCAGCCGATCGCCGTCTCCGTGAATGTATCGACCCGCCAATTCATCCGTCACGATTTCGTCGCCACGGTCGAGCGCGTGCTGGCAAGTACCGGTTGCCGGCCCGCCTGGCTGAAGCTCGAAATCACCGAAAGCCTGCTGTTGGAGAACAATGAAGACATTTCACGCATGCTCGACCGCCTGCACGCGCTGGGACTCGCGATATCGATCGACGACTTCGGCACGGGCTATTCGGCGCTTGGTTATCTCAACCGCTTTCCCGTCAGCCAGATCAAGATCGACCGCTCGTTCGTCAGCGACATCCCGCAGGACCGCGACAAGAGCGAACTCGTCAAGGCAATCCTGTCGATCGCTGCGGCGCTTCGGCTACAGGTGATCGCCGAGGGCGTCGAAGCGACGGAGCAGGTCGATTATCTGCTGGAACATGGCTGCTGGTGCGTGCAGGGCTATCTGTTCGGCGTGCCGATGCCGCGCGCGGCGATCGATGCCGTCCTGCTCGACAACAATGGCCACAAGGAACGCCGCCTGCCGGCCGTGGTGCCGATGGTGGCAAGCTCAACGACTCCTGATATGATGGAATTTCCGCAATCTGAAACGACAACATTCGTAACATCAAGATGTCCGGCGTGACCGGGGTGCCGTTCGCGCGGCCCTGGTCCACGCCGCCAGGGGAAAACGATGACGCGTCATCTGTTGGTATTTTTCGCGTGTCTGGTGCTGGCCAGCGCCGCCCCCGCGCTCACCCTGGACGCATGGCGAGGCGAGGTCCAGAAGATGCGCCTGCTCGCCGAGCGTGACGTCCCGGAGGCCTACGCGCGCGCCAAGCAACTCGCCGACGACGTGCCGCCCGGCGCCACGCCGGTCGACCGGGCGCGCGCGCTGAACGCGCTCGCGCGCGCCGAGATCTACGAGGCGCGTACGGAAGAAGGCCAGGTGCATGCCGGCCAGGCCCTGCAGATCGCGACGTGGGCCCATGACCGCGCCGGCCAGGCCGAGGCCTACCTGAACCTGTCGGTGAATGCGGTCTTCCTCGGCCGCGTCGGCGACATCGTCACCTATTCGCTGGGCAGCATGACCGTGCTCGAAGGCCTGGACCGGCGCGACCTGCAGGGCGAAGCAATGCTGCGCACGGCCATGATGTACCGCCGCATCGGCCAGTTCGACGAATCGGTGACGCTGTGCATGCGCGCCATGGAGGCGGCGCGGCGCTTCGCCGATCCGCTCGAGCTGACCTATGCGCACCAGTGCATGGCGATCTCCTATGACCAGAGCGGGCGTCGCAAGGAGGCGCTCGAACATTATTCGAAGATGTACGAGGCGGCGCATGGCGCCGGCCTGCAACTGAATGAAGGGTATGCGCTGGTCGGCATCGGCACCGCCAAGTGCGAGCTCGGCGACGTGCGCGAAGGTGAGCTGCTGATCCGCGGGGGCATCGCCATGTTCCGCAAGGCTGGTGCGCCGACGGGCCTGGGCCTCGGGCTGACGGTGCTGGCCGACCGCCTGCGCAACCGCCACGCGATGGCGGAAGCGATGGCGCTGTACGACCAGGTCGAAACGATCTACAAGGAGCGCCATATCCGCATCGGCCTGTGGTTCGTGTACAACTCGCGCAGCAAGGCCTACGAGCAGCTCGGGCAACTGGCGAACGCGGCGGCCGACGCCGAACGCGCTTACCAGGTCGCCCGCGAGATCAACTTTCCGGTGTACCTGAGCGACAGCGCGCGCCGCCTCGCCGGCGTCTACGCGGCGCGCGGCGATTTCAAGCGGGCCTACCAGCTGTCGGTCGAAGCGGCCGACATGGGCGCGAAGGGCACGATCGACAAGTCGGGCGCGCGCATGCTCGAACTGGCGCAGCGCTACGAGACCGAGAGCAAGCGGCACGCGATCGAGGAACTCGCGCGCCGCAACGAGCAGCAGGCGTTCGAACTGCGGCAGCGCGAACTGAAACAGCGCTGGATGTGGACCGTGATCGGGGCCTGTGTCATCTTCCTGGCCGGCACGACCTATTTCCTCCTACGCCTGCGCAAGTCGCACCGCATGGTGTCGGCGACCAACCAGATGCTGCGCCAGTCGCAGGCCGAACTGCAGGAACTGAACGGCAGCCTCGAGGAACGCGTGCAGGCCCGCACGGCGGAACTGCAGCGCATCGCGCGCCAGCGCAGCGAATTCCTCACCCAGATGAGCCACGAACTGCGTACCCCGCTGAACGCTGTCCTCGGCTATGCGCAACTGCTGCAGCGCGACGCCGTGCCGCCGGAGCAGGCGGCGGGCCTGCAGGTGATCCAGAAGAGCGGCGAGCAATTGATGACGCTGATCGACGACTTCCTCGATTCCGCCAAGATCGACGCCGGCAAGCTCGCGCTGGCGCCATCCGAGGTGCACCTGCCGGAATTCCTGCACACCATCGCCAACATGGTCCGCGTGAAGGCCGAGCGCAAGCAGATCGCGTTCCACTATGAACCGGCGCCGGACCTGCCGGCGGCCGTCCGTGCCGACGAGCAGCGCCTGCGCCAGGCCCTGCTCAACCTGCTGTCGAACGCGGTCAAGTTCACCGATCACGGCGGCGTCACCCTGCGCGTGGGCTTCACGCCGCCGGGCCGGCTGCTGTTCGAGGTCGAGGATACCGGCATCGGCATCCGCAGCGAACAGATCGACACGATCTTCGAGCCCTTCGAACAGGTGGGCGACGCCCAGCGCAGGCTCGGCGGCACCGGCCTGGGCCTGTTCATCGCCGGCCAGTTCGTGCACCTGATGGGCGGCGAGATCCACGTCGAGAGCCGTGTCGACCAGGGCAGCCGGTTCTGGTTCGAACTCGACCTGCCGGTGATCGACGCCGCCCACATCGCCCTGCCGCCCCTGCCCGCCCCCGCCGGCGACGACCTCGTGGCGCCCCCCGCGGCCGAGATGGACCTGTTGTACCGGCTGGCGATGGTCGGCAATATGTCGGACATCGTCGAACATGCGCGGCACCTGGCCAGCCTCGACCCGCGCTACCAGCCGTTCGCGGACCGGCTCGTCGAGCTGGCCGGCAGTTACCAGTCCAAGGCGATCCTCGCCCTGGTCGAACGATTTCATGAGGATGTAAATGCAAGCTGACCCACAGGAAGCGCAGCGCCCGACGATCCTGATCGTCGACGACACGCCCGCCAACCTCGACCTGATCGCCAGGGGCTTCGAGCGCGAGGGCGTGCGCGTCCTCGTCGCGCAGGACGGCGAGGAAGCCCTGGGCCGCGCCGCATTCGTGATGCCGGACCTGATCCTGCTCGACATCATGCTGCCCGGCATCGACGGTTTCGAGGTGTGCCGGCGCCTGAAGGCCGACGAGCGCACGCGCGAAATTCCCGTGATCTTCATGACCGCGCTGCTCGACATCGACAGCAAGGTCACCGCCTTCAAGGCCGGCGCCGTCGACTACGTGACCAAGCCGTTCCAGATCGACGAAGTCACCGCGCGGGTCTGGACGCACCTGAAGCTGCGCGAGATGCAGACCATGCTGGCCGAGCGCAACGAGCGCCTGCAGCGCGAGATCGAGGAACGCAAGGTCGCCGAGCGCAGGCTGCTGGCCTACCGCGAAGGACTGGAACACCAGGTCGCCGAACGCACCGCCGCGCTGCGCGAGAGCGAGCGGCGCCTGGAAGAATCGTATGTGCGCCTGCGCGAACTGGCCGCCTACCGCGAACGGGCGCGCGAACAGGAGCGCATGCGCATCGCGCGCGAACTGCATGACGACCTGGGGCAGGCGCTCACGGCGCTACGCATGAAGATCGCGCTGCTGCGCGTCGAATTCGGGCACGACAATCCCACGCTCACCTATCACGTCGGCAAGATGAACGAGCTGGTCGACCGTACCATCGGCGTGGTGCGCGGCGTCTCCTCGGCGCTGCGGCCGGCCGCGCTCGACATGGGCATCGTGCCGGCGCTCGAATGGCTGGTCAAGGAATTCCGCGCCCATTCGGGGATCGACTGCGAGCTGGTCACGCCCGAACGGTCGCTCGACCTGGACGACGGCGTCGAGCTGGCGATCTTCCGCGTCGCGCAGGAGTCGCTGACGAACGTGACGCGCCATGCGCGGGCCAGTTCGGTCCACATGACCCTGCGCACGCGCGACGACGATTGCCTGCTCGAGATCGTCGACGACGGCTGCGGCTTCGCGCCGGACGGTGTCGAGCGCGACAAGTTCGGCCTCGTGGGCATGCGCGAGCGCGTGGAAATGCTGGGCGGAGAATTCGCCATCGCCAGTGCGCCC
>Ga0068855_100009478_pt1 | contig 11760 bp, 11 predicted proteins | sample KBSCornC52_FD_66592 | JGI IMG/M metagenome (GOLD analysis project Ga0068855, IMG submission 66592) | Corn rhizosphere microbial communities from Kellogg Biological Station, Michigan, USA - KBS Corn C5-2 | ecosystem: Host-associated > Plants > Roots > Rhizosphere > Soil ...
CGCAAAAGTACAACATCAGAAACACTCTTCGATATGTCAAAACATTTCTCCTGCCATCCACAATTGCCAGTTTTTTTTGTTGTTGCTAGAAGAGGTAATTGGGGGATTTAGTTCAAATTCTTTTTTACTGATAATATTATTTTCAAATAATTTCTTCTTGCTTTCCTGAATTTTTTCCTGAACTTTTTTGTTCTTCAACCAGTTCTTCTGAGGTGGTTCATATCCGATTTTGTCTTTTCGCCAGGTGATTGGCTCTGGAAGAAGATCTGAAAATGAGGTTCGCAAAATCCATTTTGTCCAGCCATTATTTATTTTAAAATAAGGCGGCAGTGAAAAGACAAATTCTACCAGTTCTTTATTTAGAAATGGCAAACGAACTTCACGACTTTGCGACATACTGTTGCGATCACAATAGCGAAGCAAACTTTGTAATTCTCCCTGGAAAAGATTATGATATAGAGCACCGTTTAAATCTTTTGGATAAACATAAGGAATCGGGTTTTCTTTTATGTACTCTTTATAAAAATCATCAGAAAAAAAAGAGTTCTTTTTATGCGAATAATGATTCATTAAATTTTTCCCGGATCTCAGAATTTCAGGAAACCTCATCCGTACATAATGTTTGAAATCCTTTTTCATAATGGTATTTACAGAATTTCCCTGATGTAATTGTAAATACGTATTGTATTGGTCAGAAGATCTTTCCGGATAATTTAATTTGAGGTCATTAAAAAACTGTTGGTAATAAGAGTGATATCCTGCCAGGTATTCATCAGCGCCCTGGCCATCCAATAAAACCGTGACGTTATTTTCTTTTGCCAGCCGCATCACACAAAATTGAGCGTAGATACTTGCGGTAACAAAAGGCTCTTCCTGGTGATAAATTAATGTTTCAATATCGTTGATAATCCCATCTTCTGTCGGAGTAGTAAAATGAGGAATAACCTTTGTTTTGTTGACAACAAGATCAATAAACTTTCGTTCATCTTTTGCAAACCCTGGAAAGACAGCGGAAAAAGTATTTTGTTTTTGATCCAAATCTTTTTTCAATTTGTTTATAACGCAAACAACTAAACTACTGTCCAAACCGCCACTAAGACTGCTTCCCACACTTACATCGCTTCGCAATCTTCGCTTTACAGAAGTATAAAAAAGTTCTCGGAATTTTTCCTGCGCTTCTGTTTCTGAAATTGAATGGTTGATATTTTTGATGTCGACATCATAATATTTGCAGACAATAATTTTTAAGTTTTCAACATTAATCTTTATGTAATGACTGTGAGGAAGGCTGATGCAATTCTTATAAAATGTTTCGCTTTCATCTTTTTGATTTTGAATGCTTCCATAATTTAAAAACGCAAAAAGCATTCGGTTATTGACTTCTTTTTTTACTCCTGCCGCCCAAAGGCATTTCATCTCACTTCCAAAAATCAATTGCTTTCCGGGAACATAATGGTAATAAAACGGTTTCTCTCCGAAACGATCTCTTGCTGCAAAAATTTCATTTTCTTTCTGATCATAAATAACAAACGAAAACATTCCATCGATTAGTGAAAGACAATTTTCTTTTTCTTTATCATAAAGAGCCATCAAAACTTCAGTATCACTTTCAGTTTTGAAGAAATATCCGTCCTTAACCAGTATTTCTTTGAGCTCAATGTAGTTATAAATTTCTCCATTGAAAACGATTGAATATCTTCCAAGATAATGCATTGGTTGACTGCCCTTTTCCGATAAATCAATAATCGAAAGTCGCCGATGCCCAAAGCCAACCTTGCCATTTTCGCTGATCCAATAGCCTTCACCATCAGGTCCGCGATAGCAAATAACATCAGTCATTTTCTTCAGCTTTTGTTGAAAAACCTCCTGGTTATTAACTGATATAATCCCGGTTATGCCGCACATTTTTTAAATAATTTTATTAAAAGCAGGCGGTTATTTTATTCTTTTTACAATAGTATTTTCCGGCAAATATTCCCGCTTACCTTCAAGGTAAACAGCAATATTTTCAGAATTAAAATTCAATGTATGTCCGTATTCGCCTTTTGCCTCCCTGGTTCCAACGATCAATACAAAACAGGACGTCCTTATGTTAACACAGCACCAACGCCAATAAGTGCATATTCGTAACAATCGTTGCGTGGGCGCCAATACCTGCGTCTTTTTTTATGAATGGTTTGATATATTGATCCTTGGTAAAAGTAGGCTGTTTAATTGCTTGCGAAGGTAATAATAATTTTTACTTTTGATATTTTTGAATCAGTACTAAAGGTATTGAGAAATTAAAAGTATTGATATAAGAAGAAGTCAGTAAATTCTTAAAACTACCCGTTTGTATAAATGCATTGAAATTGAAACTTCTACAAATAGCCTAAATTCCGGTTTCTAATATTCTTTTCAATTTTCTGTTATCCCCCCAAAAATGCATTGGTTCATAATCCGGATATGGGAAAAAACCTTTGTTTAATTTTATTGATTGCTTTCTTTCAGCAAGAAAATTTTCAACTAATTTACTGATAGTAACCGGATTATTGCTGCAACAGTTAATGATTCCTGTTATCTCATTTTGCAAGGCAATTTTTACAATATATTCAGCCACTTGTCCCACATACAGGTAATCTCTTTTTTGTTCACCGCCACTCATATTAAATTCACGATCTCCATTTTCCAAGGCCTTTTCTAATTGTGGTAGAAGAGCATTGGTATTCTGACCATTGCCAAACATGTAGAATAAACGGGCCCATTTCAAAGAAAACGAATAATTCTTTTGAAGTTGTTCCAGAAATTTTCGAAGTGTATCTTTTGCAATAGCATAAGGATTTGCGGGTAAAGAAGCCATTTCCTCATTCAACATACCTTCCTGTAAACCATATTCCATGCACGTACCAGAAATGGTAATATCAGTTGCTCCGTCTGAAACCAGATCTTTTAAAAAAGCATAATGATGAAACAGGTTTTCTTCAAAATGAAATAAAGACTGATAATTTGGTAGGCCCTCCCATGCAAGGTGAATTACTTTTTCCGGATTTTTAAAAAATTGAAAATAATTAAAGTCCTTTTCTAATTGGGAAAGATCCAGTGAAAGATATTCTACCTCATTATACCAGGAGAAAGTTTTTGCTTTTTCTTTATTTACAGAGGTAGCAATCACTTTGTGATTATTTTTTAATAAATCCTTCACAACGTAATTGCCGATAAACCCGGTAGCTCCTGTTACAAGTACCTTCATCTTTTTTTATTAAAAAATTTCTAAGGAAGGGATGGCTGTTACAAATTTACCGTTCCAGCTTTTGATATAATTTAACTGCTCACTTACCTCTCCTTTTAAATTCCACGGAAGAATAACTACATAATCCGGCCGATCATTTTTTAAGAAATCCTCATTCACAACAGGTATATGGCTTGCCGGTAAAAATTTATTTTGTTTATGCGGGTTTGCATCTACTACATATTGAATCAGGTCGTTTTTTACTCCGCAAAAATTAAGCATCGTATTTCCTTTTGCCGCTGCGCCATAGGCAACTACCGCTTTATCTGATTCTTTTTGTTTGATAAGAAAATTCAATAAGTCGAGTTTTACTTTTAATGCCTTTTGTTGAAAATTACTATAATATCCGGAATCCAGCATTCCTTTTTGTTTTTCTTTTTCCAATAATGCCTGCACATTAAATGAAATTGGCCGCGAATCATTTTTGTGTTTCGCATAAATTCTGATTGAACCGCCATGAGTGGGAATTTCATCGACGTCAAATAATTCCAAATCCTGCGATTTAAAAATCTGATTCACAGTATAAAATGATATATAAGAAAAGTGTTCATGATATATAGTATCAAACTGGTTGTTATCAATTAACTGCATCAAATGTGGAAACTCCATGGTGATAATGCCGCTTTCGTTCAAAACCATTTTCATTCCAGCTACAAAATCTACTATGTCGGGAACATGTGCCAAAACATTATTCCCTAATAGCAAATCAGCCTTTATATTTTTTGCTGCCATTTCTTTTGCGAGCCGGGTTCCAAAAAAATCATTTATAGATTCAATGCCTTTTCCCCTTGCTACTTCCGCGGTATTTGCAGTTGGTTCTACACCTAATACCGGAATATTTTTTTCTTTAAAATATTGTAATAAATATCCATCATTGGAAGCAATCTCCACTATAAGAGATTGCTGATTAAATCCAAAACGATTCACCATCATTTCAGTATATTTTTTAGCATGGTCGAGCCAGCTTTTACTGAAAGAAGAAAAGTAAACATATTCATTATTGAAAATGTCGCCTGATTTTTTATATTCGTCAAGCTGAACCAAAAAGCAGTTATGACATGTATAAACTTTTAATGGAAAAAATATTTCAGGTTCATTAAGCTCTTCTAATGAAAGGAATGAATTAGAAGCAGGCGCATTCAGCAGATCAATAAATACATCTTTTAATTCTGTTTTGCAAAATCTGCATTTCATCTTTATATTCCTTTAAAATTTTCATTTAAATAAGCGTAATTATCATCCTTTTTTGAAATTTCATTTACCGGCAAGGGCCATTTTATTCCTATCCCTGGATCATTATATTTTATTCCTGCTTCTGCATCCGGTGTATAAAAATTAGTATGATGATAAATGAGTTCACAATTATTTTGGAGCGTTTGAAAACCATGTGCGAATCCATCAGGGATCAAAATCATTTTTTTGTTTTCAGCAGAAATTTCTATACCAAACCATTGAAGAAAAGTAGCAGAGTTTTTCCGTAAATCTATAGCCACATCAAATACGGAACCCGCAATGCATCTTACCATTTTTATTTCACTGTAAGGAGGAAATTGAAAATGCATTCCTCTGAGCGTGCCTTTTTGAATGGTGAAAGAATGATTCATCTGAACCCATTCGTTGTCAAACCCTGCTTTTTTAAATTCTTCTTTACAAAAAGTACGCGCAAACCAACCTCTTTCATCCCTGAATAAATCAAGTTCTATTACATAAAGGCCATTAATGAAAGTAGGCTGAAAAGTCATTCAACTTCGTTTGAAATTTTATCCAGATTTTTTCTTAAAAGTTTCAGGCGGATAAAGCGCTCTCCGTCAAAATCGTTTTCTGAAAAGTTCATTGATTTTAATTTTTCAAATAATTCTTCCATTCCTTTTTTCAGAGTGTATTCGAGTTCAAAATCAGGCAATATTTCATATAAAAGATCAAAATTTACCCGGTAATCTCTTGGATCATTTCCCACCTCTCCGGTGAAAACAATCTTTGCAGAAGGAATTAGTTGTTGCACAATATCAGCAACATCTTTTACCTGGTAATTTTCTTCATTTGCACCAATGTTAATTGCTTTTGCCCTTACTTTTTCATCCGGCGCTTTTGCCAAAGCAATAAAAGCCCTCGTAATGTCTTTGCAATGAATCAATGGCCGCCATGGTTTTCCGTCACTCATTATGCGAATATCGCCCTTTGCCACAGCACATGATAGCAGATTATTTACCACGAGGTCAATTCTGAACATTGGCGAATATCCATAGGCTGTTGAATTTCTTAAAAATACAGGGCAAAAATTTTCATCTGCCATTTCTGTAAGTTTTTTTTCTACTTCAATCTTTGAAATCGCATAAGCGGTTAAAGGATTTACGGCAGCACTTTCATCAAGATCATTATTAATTCCTTTCCCATAAATAGAGCAACTGCTGGAAAATAAAAATCTTTTTATTCCTGCTTCTTTTGAAAGTTTTGCAAGGTTTATAGATCCGTCTTTATTAATACTATAAGTGATTTCAGGATTTATATCGCCCATCGGATCATTGGAAATAGCAGCAAGATGTATCAGGCAATCATGTCCTTTAAGGTCAGTAATTGTAATGTCTCTGATATCTTTTATTAACTCGGTATCCGGTTGGGTTACTTCTTCAACTTTTGATTCTTCAAACAGGCAAATGTCGCATCCTGTAACAGTATGCCCCTGCTTTTTCAAAAGGCTTATTAAATGTGGCCCGATATATCCTTTGTGGCCGGTAACAAATACTTTCATAATTTAAATTACCAGGTTTTCCATTTTGCCTGCTTTGTTTCCCACAGTTGTTCCAGTTCAATTTTATCCCGCATTGCATCCATGCACTTCCAAAAACCGTAGTGCTTATATGCTACCAGTTCCTGATCATTTGCTATTTGTTCCATGGGTTCTTTTTCCCATTGAATATCTTCCATATTTCCTTCCAGATACTTAAATATTTCAGGTTGCAGCACGAAATAACCGGCATTAATCCAAATATTATTTTCGGTTGGCTTCTCTTTAAAATCTTTTATTACAGAGGATGAATCCGTTTCTACCGTTCCAAATCTTGATGGAAGATGAATAGAAGTTAAAGTTGCGAGTTTGCCGTGCGATTGGTGAAAAGAAACAAGATCATGAATATTTATATCAGAAACGCCATCTCCATAAGTGAGCATAAACGTCCCGTCAGCCACATATTTTTGAATTTTTTTGATTCTTCCTGCTGTGTTTGTTTGTATTCCAGTATCTACCAGAGTTACTGTAAATGATTCTGTGTTGGCAAAATGAACATCAACTTTGTTGTTTTTTAATTCAACTGTTATATCTGAATTGTATAAAAAGTAATTTAAAAAATATTCTTTGATTAAATAGCCTTTGTATCCGCAGCAAATAACAAAATCGTTAAACCCATAATGAGAATAATTTTTCATTATGTGCCACATAATTGGCTTGCCACCTATTTCAATCATTGGTTTTGGCTTCAAATGAGATTCTTCTGATATTCTTGTTCCTAAACCACCTGCGAGAATTACAACTTTCATTCGCAATACTTATTTTAAGAAGTTTGAAATTTTTTGCTTGTGCGCTTAAATAAATTCCGCAAATATAATTTAAAGTATCAGGAGAATTAGATTGACAATGGAATTACCCTATTTTCTCAGAATTATTATGAAAGACAAAAACGCAGAAGTTTTCCTACTCTTTATAATTTCTTAATCTCATGGACCAACCCAATCGCTTTTCTTGTTTCCATCAGCGCAAATCCATTTCCTGTTAAAGTTTGTTCATACGATTTCGTATGAAGCTCTGTAAACCCATCACTGAATTCAAAGCACTCTCCATCAATATTAAGCGTTCTATAAGTGCGTTTACCAGGGCCTTTCACATCATCCGGGAGTGATTTGCATCGACACTCAATTTTCATTTTACAGAAACATTTTCCAATTCTAAAATTCCTGATGCTGTATCTTTTAGGACCTTCATTTGGCGCGGTTTGGCCACTGCGCCTATCAGTGCAACATTTTTCATCGTTTCAATTTATGTTTTGGTAAATTGTTTTAAATCGCCAGTAAAGGAACTTTTATTTACAATTTCTATTTTCACTTGATAATTATAAAAAATTATTTTGTTCTTTTTACAACGCCATTTTCCAACAAATATTCCTGCTTGCTCTCCGGACAAACAGCAATACCTTCTGAATTGAATTCCAGTTTATGTCCGAATTCACTCATCCAACCTTTTTGACGGCCGGGATTTCCAACAATTAAAGCAAAAGCCGGAACATCTTTGGTGACAACAGCTCCGGCTCCAATAAAAGCAAATTCTCCAATCGTATTTCCACAAACAACTGTAGCATTGGCGCCAATACTCGCCCCTTTTTTGATCAATGTTTTTTTGTATTGATCCTTTCTGCTGACAGCGCTCCGCGGATTGATCACATTGGTCAGAACCATACTCGGTCCAAGAAAAACGTCATCTTCACAAATTACACCTTCATAAATACTGACATTATTTTGTACACGAACATTATTTCCCAAAACAACTTTTGGAGAAACTACCACGTTTTGGCCCAGATTGCAATTATTTCCAATTTGAGCTCCCGACATCACATGACTGAAATGCCAGATTTTTGTTCCCTCGCCAATCTCACAATTTTCATCAATGATAGAAGAAGGATGAACGTAATATCTCATAAACTTTTTATTTTAAATGTTCTATAAAATGAACGGTAAGGTCATTTTTTTCAAAACAGTAAATCAACTTTTATTGCTTTTTTTATTTTTCAATATTCCTCAAATATTCACCGTAACCGCTTTTCTCAAATTTTTTCGCAAGAGCAAGCAATTGTTCTTTATCAATAAAATGCATTCTGTATGCAATTTCTTCCAAACAACCTATCTTAAATCCCTGCCGTTTTTCTATCACTCTTACAAATTCTGTAGCATCGTGCAAAGATTCAAAAGTGCCGGTATCCAGCCAGGCAAAACCGCGATCCAATACAGCAACTTTCAATTTTTTATCTTCTAAATATTTTCTGTTGACATCAGTAATTTCATATTCTCCTCTTGGAGAAGGAGCGATATTTTTTGCAATTTCTACTACAGAATTATCATAAAAATATAATCCGGGAACTGCATAATTAGATTTTGGATTTGCAGGTTTTTCTTCAATACTAATCGCGATATGATTCTGATCAAATTTAACCACTCCGTATCTTTCAGGATCACTCACTGGATAAGCAAAGATCACAGCGCCGTCAGGATTTGCAGATTGTTGCAATAAATGAGAAAACCGGCTTCCGTAAAAAATATTATCTCCCAAAACCAAAGCTGCAGCATCTTTCCCAATAAATTTTTCACCAATCACAAAAGCCTGAGCCAAACCGTTTGGTTTTTCCTGAATTTCATATTGAAGTTCACATCCCCACTGGCTTCCATCGCCTAATAATCTTTTGAATTGCGCCTGATCTTCAGGAGTTGTGATTATTAAAATTTCCCTTATCCCTGCCAACATCAAAGTGGACAAAGGATAATAGATCATCGGCTTATCATAAATTGGCATTAATTGTTTACTGATTCCCATTGTGATGGGATACAGTCTTGTTCCCGAGCCGCCTGCTAAAATAATTCCCTTCATTTTATCTTTTTTCGTATTGTTCTTTGTAATAATTCTGATAATTTCCAGTCGTTACTTCATTAAGCCATTCGCTGCTATTCAAATACCAATCAATTGTTTTTGACAATCCTTCTTCAAATTGCAAAGAAGGTTTCCAGCCTAATTCATTTTTTAATTTAGTAGCATCAATTGCATAGCGCAGATCGTGTCCGGCTCTGTCTTTCACAAAAGTGATTAGCCTTTCAGATGTTCCTTTTTCACGGCCTAATTTTTCATCCATCTGCCTGCATAATTCCCGGATAATGTCAATATTTTTCCATTCATTATGACCGCCGATGTTATATGTTTCACCAATTTTTCCCTGATGAAAAATCGTGTCAATTGCCCGAACATGATCTTCTACAAAAAGCCAGTCACGTACATTTTCACCTTTGCCATAAATCGGAATCGGTTTGTTATTGATGATATTATGAATCGAAAGTGGAATTAATTTTTCGGGAAAATGAAACGGCCCGTAATTATTAGAACAATTAGAAACAATCACAGGCAAATGATACGTATGATAGTAAGCTCTTACAAAATGGTCAGATGAGGCCTTGGAAGCGGAGTACGGACTACGAGGATCATAGGCAGTTTCTTCTGTAAAAAATCCTTCTTCACCCAAGCTTCCATACACTTCATCGGTAGAAATATGATAAAATAATTTTCCTTCAAAATTATCTTTCCATGCTTCTTTTGCCACCTGTAATAAAGAAACAGTGCCCAAAACATTTGTTTTTACAAATGCCAAAGGATCAGTGATAGAGCGATCCACATGACTTTCTGCTGCGCAATGAAGAACTCCTGTGAAATGATATTTTTCAAAAAGATTTTTTACCAATTCCATATCCAGAATGTCACCTTTGACAAAAGTGTAATTCGGCCTGTCTTCAATGTCTTTCAGATTTTCAAGATTTCCTGCATAGGTAAGTTTATCCAGATTTACAATCGTATAATCGGGATATTTATTTACAAATAACCTTGTCAGATGTGAGCCAATAAAACCCGCGCCACCGGTTATTAAAATAACTTTTTTCATGAATGAATCTAATTTTTAAAGGTTGCAAAAATATTGATTAATTTCTGCATTGTACACCGGTGGAAAACCTGCAAAAAGTTAAACCTTTAAAGTAGTTAGAAATAAAAAAAGTGTTCGATTTACCTTTGCAGGCTATGCATTACGCCTCAGTCGAAAATTTGACCAAATCATTCGGAATCAGAAACCTTTTTAAAAACATCAGCTTTCATATTGAAGAAGGAGATAAAATCGCTTTTGTTGCACGAAACGGAAGTGGAAAATCTACACTTTTAAAGATTATCGCCGGGCAAGATACTCCTGATTCAGGAACAGTTTGGATTCACAAAGACGTAAAAGTAATTATGCTTCAGCAAGAAACTGCTTTTGAAAATTCAAAATCGATTTGGGATAATATTTTAAACATCGACAATCCGGTTGTGCGTTTGGTTAAAGAATACGAAATGCTTTTGGAAGAAGAAGTTCAAAATGATATTCGGATCAGTGAATTAATAACAGAATTGACTGAAGCAAATGCATGGACATTTGAAAGCGACCTGAAACAGATTTTGGGAAAATTAAACCTACATCATCTCAATGAACCGGTGAAAAATCTGAGTGGCGGACAGCGTAAGAGAGTAGCCCTGGCGCAGGCTTTGATTGAAGCGCAATTGCATGAAGGAAAATGTATGTTGATTCTTGATGAACCAACAAATCATTTAGATGTAGAGATGATTGAATGGCTGGAAAATTTCTTGGCGAGCAATAAAAGCACTTTGTTATTGGTAACGCATGACCGATATTTTCTGGATGAGGTTTGTAATGAAATTGTAGAATTGGACGATGAAAAGATTTATGTTTATAAAGGTGATTATGATTATTTTTTAGAACAAAAATCTTTGCGCCAGGAAATCCAGCAAAGCGAGTTACAGAAGGATAAAAACATTTTCCGAAAAGAATTGGAATGGATGCGCAAACAGCCGAAGGCGCGTACTACAAAATCGAAAAGCCGGCAAGACGCATTTGTAGAAGTGGAAGAAAGAGTAAGTCAGAAAAAAGAAGTTGCTGAAGTTTCTCTGCAGGTGAAAATGACACGCATGGGAGGAAAAGTTTTGGAGATGAAAAAAGTGTATAAATCTTATGGTGATAAAGTGATCATGAAAGGATTTGATTATACTTTTAAAAAAGGAGAACGCATAGGAATTGTTGGAAAAAACGGAACAGGAAAATCAACTTTTTTAAAAGTAGCGCTTGACTTAGTTCCACCGGATAGCGGAAAAATAAATCATGGCGAAACAATTGTTTTTGGAAATTTTGCCCAGGAAGGTTTGCAATATAAAGAAGACAAAAGAGCGATTGAATATGTAAAAGATATTGCTGAATTTTTTCCTTTGGCGGATGGCAGCAAGATCAGCGCTTCGCAATTTATGGAGAAATTTGGTTTTACAGCGCAGCAACAATTTACGCCTCTTAGTAAATTAAGTGGCGGTGAAAAAAGGCGTTTGCATTTGCTTAGCATTCTTTTTAAAAACCCGAATTTTTTAGTTCTTGATGAACCGACAAATGATTTGGATTTACAAACTTTGAGAACGCTGGAAGAATTTTTGCAGGATTTTCCCGGATGCATTTTAATCGTGAGCCACGATCGTTATTTTATGGACCGGCTTGTCGATCATCTTTTTGCTTTTGAAGGAAATGGAGAAATCAGAGATTTTCCAGGTAATTATTCTCAATACAGAATATGGAAACAATTAGAAGAAAATAAACCGGCGAACATTGAAAGTAAGAAGCAGAAAGCAGAAGGTGAAATGCTGAAAGTTGAAGGGAAAA
>Ga0068855_100009480_pt1 | contig 11759 bp, 11 predicted proteins | sample KBSCornC52_FD_66592 | JGI IMG/M metagenome (GOLD analysis project Ga0068855, IMG submission 66592) | Corn rhizosphere microbial communities from Kellogg Biological Station, Michigan, USA - KBS Corn C5-2 | ecosystem: Host-associated > Plants > Roots > Rhizosphere > Soil ...
GCATCAGGATTTGATAAATATGGGTTTGATCTTTATTATAAAATGGAAGTGATAACAGAAGGAAAAACAATTCTTGCTGCAAAAGCGAAAACAGGGATGTTATGTTATGATTATGAAAAGAGAAAGCTCGTAACAATGCCTGAGGGAGCGAAAGAAAAACTGTCCGGAAAAATTCGTGAGATGTGAAACGACAAACGTGAGAAGATAAATCCGAAATCTAAAATCTGAAATCTAAAATCAGATATCATTCCAGATATTCCAATTCTCTTCCGCCTGTAAGACCAACATTTCGTGGCCATTCTCAATTGCTGTTCCATATTGTTCACCAAGAGAAAGAAATTTTGTTTTCGGAGGATTGTAAACAAGATCAAACAAATAATGTTGAGGAGTTAGTAAACGATAAGGAATTGCAGGTATTTCATCAACTTTCGGGTAGGTGCCAACCGGAGTACAGTTAATGATCACTTTATATTTTGTAATCAATTCTTCGTTCAGATCATCATAACCAAAAATATCTTTTGCTTCATCTTTTTTCCTCGAAACAAAATGATAATTGATTTTTAATTTTTCTAAAACAAACTCTACAGCAGAAGAAGCGCCACCCGTACCAAGTATCAATGCATTTGTGTGATAAGGTTTCAAATGTTTTACAAACGATTTTTCAAAGCCAATAACATCGGTGTTATAGCCGTACAATTTACCTTCTCTTATCTTCACACAATTACATGCATTCATTTTCTGCACTGCGTTTGAAGCATTGTCAAGAAATTTTATCACCGCACGTTTATACGGAATTGTTATAGCAAATCCCTGCAGCAACGGATGTGCATTCAGCACTTCATGCAAGTTATCAATTGAAGGAATTGAAAATGCGTGAAACACTGCATCAATTCCTTCCTTCTCAAATTTTTCTGTAAAATATTTTTGCGAGAATGAATGTGATAAAGGATATCCTATCAATCCATATTCCTTTATCATTTTGCAGTTTCTTTGTTAAGGTATAAATGAAATGTATCGCCACGCAAACCGATGCGCATTGCTTCAAGCGGAATAACTTCTGTTGGCGCGATGTTTCCGAGATTCACATTACAACCAAGCAATTCAAGGAAATATAATTGCTGTGCTTTTTGCGGTGCCTCCCACAAAATTCTTTCGCCCGGAATTTGCGTTAAAATTTCCTGCACCAAACCTTCACGCACTTCGCCTGTTCCGCGGTAAATTCCAACATTGCCCGATTCACGCGCTTCGGCTATCACATAAGATGAACCTGCTTCAAGTTCTGCACGCATCAATTCTATCCATTTATATGGAGGAATAATGTGTGCCGCATCTTTACTTCCCACTTCACTTAATATCGTTCCATACTTTGTAAGCTTTTCGATGTAGCCGCATTTTTCTGCATGAGGAATATCGATCGAACCATCACTCACTTCCATGTAACTAATGCCATAATCTTTGCAAATCGCGATATAATCATTAAACTGGTTACGAACAAGAAACGCTTCAAACAAAGTGCCGCCAAAATAAACCGGCACTTCGTAAGAGCGGTATGCTTCGATCTTTTCGCGGAGATTGGGCGTAACAAACGAAGTTCCAAAACCAAGCTTTACAATATCAACATGAGGATGCGCAATACTCATGAAATTATGAACTTCATTTATGCTAAGCCCCTTATCCATCACCATCGTAATACCATAAGTCCTGGGTTTAAGATTTCGTTCAGGTATCTGAGATAAATTAAAATTCATCTTGTATCGTTGGTTGTTTTTAAAGACGCAAATTTAAGGTAACACAACAATCTTTTTCTGATAAGTGAAAAAGTAATCTTAAATGTGTGTTTGATTTTTTTGTAACCGGCAGAAGTAATGCTAATCATCTTCCGTTGTGTCACTCCCTTGTACGTTCTGAACTTTAATCAACATTCGTGAAACGTGAAACGACAAACGTGAGAGATTCCGCCTGTAATAAAAATTCAATTTAAAATTTTGCCTGCAAAATTTTGCTGCTATATTTGCAATTAGTTGCATAAACAACTATCTGTTCAGCTACTTCTAAATTAATTGCAATGAAGATATTGGTTTGCATAAGCAAAACACCAGACACCACTTCCAAAATCGCGTTCAAAGATGGCAACACAAAATTTGAAGAGAACGGCGTTCAATGGATCATCAATCCTTATGATGAATGGTATGCACTTGTTCGTGCTATTGAATTGAAAGAAAAAGATGCATCAATTGTTTTGCACATCATTTCGGTTGGCGGCGCAGATTATGATCCTGTCATTCGCAAAGCTCTGGCGCTTGGTGGTGATGAAGCGATTCGCGTAAACACAACAAACAGCGATACATATTACATTGCTGCACAAATTGCGGAAGTTGCTAAACAAGGCGCATACGATCTCATTTTCACAGGTAAGGAAACAATTGACTACAACAGTTCTGCTATTGGTGGTTTGCTCGCGGGAATGCTTGATCTGCCTTATGTTTCGCTTGCAACTAAGTTTGAATTAAATGGTACAACTGCAGTTGTCAATCGCGAAATAGAGGGCGGCGATGAAGTTTGTGAAGTTGCACTTCCTGTTATTGTGAGTTGCGAAAAAGGTGTTGCCGAACAACGCATTCCTAATATGCGCGGCATTATGGCTGCACGTACAAAACCATTGAAAGTAGTAGAGCCTGCTGCAGTTGAAGCATTGACTAACGTGGTGAATTATGAATTGCCTCCTGCAAAAGCCGGTGTAAAATTAGTTTCACCTGATAACGTTGCAGAACTTGTTCGGCTGCTGCATGAAGAAGCGAAAGTGATTTAGCTAATCTGAAATGAGCAAATAAAACGAACTTGAAATTTGATATGAAGCTTCTTCTATTTTCAAATTTTCAAATTATCAAATTTTTAAATTAATCCTTATGCCAGTTCTAATATTTATAGATCATTCTGAAGGACATATAAAGAAAGCATCTTTCGAAGCACTCACTTATGGTGCAGATGCAGCAAAACAACTTGGTACAACTGCAGAAGGTTTATTGCTTGGAACAGTAAGTGATGATCTTGCATCCTTAGGAAAATACGGAATAACAAAAGTACACCAGGTAAATAATGCAAATCTTGATCATGTAGATACGCAGGTTTACGCCAAGGCAATTGAAGAAGCAGTAAAAGTTATTGGTGCAGATATTTTGGTGTTCTCACACAATCAAACCGGTAAAGCAGTGGCGCCAACTGTTGCAGCCCGATTAAAAGCCGGCATTGTTACAGGCGCAGTTTCATTGCCTGATACCTCAAACGGGTTTGTAGTTAAGAAATCGGTTTTCAGTGGAAAGGCATTTGCTAATGTGAACATTACTTCTGCGATAAAAATTATTTCTTTAAACCCCAACAGTTACAAAATAGTTGCGGCTGAAGGGTCCGCTGAAATAAATCAATTAAATATTCCAATAACAGAAGGAAAAATAAAAGTAACGGCAACGAATAAAGTAAGCGGTGAAGTTCCTTTAACAGAAGCGGAGATAGTGGTAAGCGGTGGCAGAGGCTTAAAAGGACCTGAGAACTGGGGCATTGTTGAAGATTTGGCTCATGCATTACATGCTGCAACTGCATGCAGCCGTCCTGTTGCTGATAGTCACTGGCGTCCCCATCATGAACATGTTGGGCAAACAGGAATTCAAATAGCGCCGAATTTATATATTGCTCTTGGTATCTCGGGAGCCATTCAACATCTTGCCGGCGTGAACAGAAGCAAAATAATTGTTGTAATTAATAAAGATCCGGAGGCTCCTTTTTTTAAAGCGGCTGATTACGGGATTGTAGGTGACGTATTTGATGTTGTACCCAAATTAACAGAAGAAATAAAGAAACTTCACAACGCTTAAAAGTTATTTTTCTCCTGAGGAATTTTTTCTATTGCGTGAAAATTACGCTTTCGAACTTTGATAAGTTGTTCGTAAAAATTAACATTGGGGGATATTCCGTTTGAACAAAGGCTGATCAAGCGGTCTGATGCAGTCCTAAGTTGGAAGTTCTATGTTTTAAGTTTTTGTTTTAACTGGAATTGTATTGACTGATCAAGGATTTATCATTCAATACCAAAATAAAAAAGAGATGAATTTTTATCATCTCTTCTTCATCATTCATTTCAAATTTTATAAATCGCTATTCTATGCAACCTTAAGCATACTGAGTTTGCTCTTACTGATTTTTTGTGAAGCATACTCTAAGTTTACATCTAATTTCTTGATACCGGAACCGGGCAATTCAAACATTGCATCAGTAAGAATATGTTCGCAAATGCTGCGTAAACCACGGGCGCCCAACTTATATTCCAGCGCTTTCTGCACCATGAAGTCGAGCACTGCTTCTTCAACATGCAACTCAATTCCTTCAAAAGCAAATAAGCGTGTGTATTGTTTTATCAAACTGTTTTTAGGCTCAGTAAGAATTGAGCGAAGTGTTTGTGCATCGAGCGGATCAAGATGGGTAACAACTGGCAAACGGCCAAGCAATTCAGGAATTAAACCAAAGCTCTTCAAATCCTGCGCAGTAATAAACCTTAATAAGTTACTTCGTTGTGCATCCTGTTCATTTTTGTTTACATTAAAACCAATCGCATTCGTGTTTACACGGCGTGCAATAATTTTTTCAATACCATCAAATGCACCACCACAAATGAAGAGTATATTGCTCGTGTTTAACTTGATCATCTTTTGTTCGGGATGCTTGCGACCACCCTGCGGAGGCACAAGCACTTCTGTACCTTCAAGCATCTTCAACAAGCCTTGCTGAACACCTTCGCCACTTACATCACGTGTGATAGAAGGGTTATCTCCCTTTCTTGCGATCTTATCAAGCTCATCAATATAAACAATCCCTTTCTCAGCAGCAGCTACATCATAGTTACAAACTTGTAGCAAGCGTGTAAGCATGCTTTCAACATCTTCACCAACATAACCTGCTTCTGTAAAAACAGTGGCGTCAACAATGGCGAAAGGAACATTCAACAAACGAGCAATAGTTTTTGCAAGCAATGTTTTTCCCGTTCCGGTTTCACCAACCATTATAATGTTGCTCTTTTCAATTTCAACATCATCGTTTTGTTGTTTTTGAGTAATACGTTTATAGTGATTGTAAACTGCTACAGATAAAATTTTCTTTGCATCATCCTGCCCGATTACATACTGATCTAAAAATTCTTTTATCTCAAGGGGCTTGCGAATATTAAAACGATATTGCGTTGTTTGCACTTCATGGCGCTGCTCCAGCTCCTGTACAATAATTTCCTGTGCATGCTCTACACAGTTCTCACAGATATGTCCTTCCTGGCCGGCAATGAGTATTTTCACCTCATCGCGGCTGCGACCACAGAAAGAACAATGTAGATTTGTTTGTTTTGCCATACGCTGCTGTTTTCTATTCTTCAAAAATCAGGACATCAAAAATACAAAAAGGTTGCAACAACGTGGTAGAAAAAGAAAAAATTAACCTGTCTGTTAAACAGTTAAATTTTATCGATCACTTTATCCACGATGCCGTAAGTAACGGCTTCCTTTGCGTCCATCCAGTAATCACGGTCAAAATCCTTCATGATCTGCTCCACTGTTTTTCCACAATTCTGTGCCAGAATTTTAGCACCTATTTCCTTTGTCTTGCGAATTTGATTCGCCTGGATCTCAATATCTGCTGATGTCGCCTGGAAATATCCTCCAAGACTTGGTTGATGGATCATCACTTCCGCATGAGGATAAATAAAGCGACGACCTTTTTTTCCCGCGCTTAACAAAATCGAACCCATACTTGCGGCAAGTCCCATGCAAATTGTGCTTACCGGTGAACTAATTAATTGTAGGGTATCATACATTACCATGCCGCTTGTTACCATACCGCCGGGACTGTTGATGTAAAATTTAATTTCTTCTCCCGGTTTATCAGCCTCAAGCAAAAGCATTTTTGAAACCACATCCTTTGCAGATTTATCATCAACAACTCCCCACAAATACACAGTTCTCTTTTGCAAAAAGAGTTGTTCCATTTTTTTCAAAAGAAACGAACTGCGCTGCTCCTCTTTTTCCTCTCTTTCAGGTTTGTCTTCTTCATCATCCATCACAACAGGATGCACTATGTATCTTGAATTTCTCATCATTTGATTCCTTATTTTAATTTTTGAGTTTTAATTTTTATGACCTGTCCCGATTTTTCGGGAGCCCAACTTTTGAATTTCTATTCAGCTTCTGTTGCGTCGCACTCTTGTACTGCAATGCTTAATGCATCTTTCGTGAAACGTGCAAGAAGATTCAATATCTGACGTCTGTCATCTCACATCTCACGATTGCCGATAAACGTTCCGAACGTACAAGTGAGTGACACAACCGGCGATGACCAAAGAACTACTGTTGGCAAAAAAAATATTTTAATTCTTCTTTTCTTTCTTAGGGTTTTTGAACAGTACTTCATCAACCAATCCATACTCTTTACTTTCTTCAGCACTCATCCAAAAATCACGGTCGCAATCTGCCGCTACCTGGTCAACGGGTTTTCCGGTATGGCTTGCAATGATGGCGTATAATTCCTGTTTTATTTTCTTTATTTCACGTGCAGTAATTTCTATATCTGTTGCCTGTCCGCCAATTGCCCCGCTCGGCTGATGCAACATGATGCGACTATGTTTTAATGCGCTGCGCTTTCCTTTTACTCCGGCACACATTAAGATGGCACTCATGCTTGCTGCAATGCCGGTGCAAATTGTTGCAATATCCGGTGTTACGAATTGCATGGTGTCATAGATGCCCAAACCCGCATAAACACTGCCTCCCGGACTGTTGATATACATTTGAATATCACGGGAACGATCAGTGCTGTCAAGGAACAACAACTGCGCAGTTACAATATTGGCAACATAATCATTCACCGGCTCACCCATGAAAATGATGCGATCCATCATCAAACGGCTGAACACATCCATGCTTGCTACATTTAACGGACGCTCTTCGATGATGTATGGAGTAAGGCTGGTGACATTATGCTTTAAATAACTATCAAGTGTATTGCTGCCGATGCCCTGGTGCTTCACAGCATATTTATAAAATTCCTTTCCAAAATCCATAGCTTATATTTTTTCGATTGAAGATAAGTTAAATTAATTACCCATTGTACCAAATTCCATGCAAAGCTGAAGATGCCGACAAAAGGGCAGAAATAGTTTATAGTTTGGAGTTTATAATTTGTAGTTATTTTATCTTCGAAACTTCCATCTTGCTTATTGAAAGAACTACTCCAGAAAATCATTTTCATCCTGTACATTAAACTTATCAAACATGTTGTTGATAGCTCCTGCAAACATTGGAAATTTTTCGGCAGCAAAATTTTTTATTACTTCTAATGCTTTCTGCGCCTGCTCTTCGGTAAGTCCTTCTGCAACCAAGCGGTCGATAAGTTCCTTCATAAAATTATTTTTGGAGAGCAAAGTTCTGGTTTATGAAATAAAAAACCGGGTTTATTTTACCCGGTTAAAAAAATTTAAGACTGGAAAATCAGTGATGATGATGGTGCAGTTTTTCTGCAAATACTTCTGCGCTAATATTTTCTTCGGTCACCTGTGCTTGCTGTTCAAGCATTGTAAATAGTTTGCCTGTTTGTAATTTCAAATAAGTTTCTTCAACAAACTTTTTATCCTTCATCATGCGATTCACATATTCATCCATCCACGGCGCTTCATTCATTGATTGCATTCCCATATAACCCGCAATCTGCTGCTTCGCATATTCTTTTATTTCCTGCTGCTCAACAGTAATTTTGTTTTCATTTATCAGATTGCTGCTGATCAATGTCCACTTCAACTGGTTCACAAATGTTGGATATTCTTTTTCGGCTTCTTCGGGTGTTTTTGGTTTTTCAGAACCATCTTTCAGCCATCTCTTTAAGAAGCTTTCAGGAAATTCCATTTGTGTGCTATCAATCAACTTATGATATATCTGGTCGTGCAATTGATTAGTCGCTTCGTTGCGATAATAATTTTCTATTTCCACCTTTACAGCATTTCTGAATTCTTCTTCCGTTGTAATTTCTCTTCCGGGATAAACCGAGTTGAAAAATTCTTCATTCATTTCTGCTTTTTCCACAAGCCCGATCTTCACAATGGTAATTTTGAAAAATTTATCGGCAGCGTCCTGATCACTTTTATCCAAACTAAGATCACTCATCACAAAATCTCTTTCCTTCTCATCAAATGCTTTGCTTAACTGAATTACAATTGAATCATCTTTTTTCTTACCCATCAATTCGGCACGAACAGGCTCAGCAAAATATTTTACAAGCAACGAATTGCTTTTTGTAATGCCGTCTTCTTTCACAATTCCCTGTGCATCGGTTTCAACAAATTCAAGATTCAAAATGTTTTCATCGCTTGTTACAGTTTCAGGCTCCGTCATTTTTCCGTGTCTTGTCTGTAAACGATTTACTTCATCATTCACCATTTCATCCGTAACCTGAACATTGTAACGTGTTAATTGCAGATTTTTTGTATCAACATCAAATGCCGGTTTCAGTCCTATTTCAAATGCAAAAGAGTAGTCATTCGGATTATTCAGGTCAACCGCTCTTGAGTCGCTTTCAAGTGGAAGAGGTTGAGCGAAAATATCAAGCTGCTCATTCACCATGTAATTGTTCAATTCTTTTTCCACTGTACGCAACACTTCATCAGTAAACACACTCTGACCGTACATTTTTTTTACAAGGCTTGCAGGCACCATGCCTTTGCGAAAGCCTGGCAGGTTCGCAGTTTTTGCATATTTTTTTATGCTCTGTTCAAATGCAGGTAAATAATCTTCTTTAGCCAGTTTAACAATCACCTTATCGGTCAGCAGGGCAATGTTCTCACGAGTAATAGTAGCCATAATAAACCCCCGAAAATTTTTTAGTGCGGATGGAGGGGGTCGAACCCACATGCCTTGCGGCGCCAGATCCTAAGTCTGGTGCGTCTGCCAGTTTCGCCACATCCGCGGAGAAGTTTCAAGGTACAATGCTCAAGGTTCAAGTTAAATACTTCTTTTCTTGAGTCATGGTTCTTGTTTCTTTTCGATTAAGGGGCGCAAAAATAGGGAATTTACATGCATGAGGCAAATGATGTACCAAGAAGCTTCTTTCATTTTGTTTTTTATTTTATTGTGTAACCAACTTTAGTGCTGCTATTATGCTTTGGTTGTGTCACTCCTTCAACGTTCGGAACTTTGCTCCAACAAGTCGAAAGTCAAAAAGGTCCGGAAGCCAGATGAAGATTCATCTTAATAAAAAATACTTTTGACTTTCGGTCTTTCAGACTTTACTGACTTTTCCGACTTTTAGCAACAATCGGGTTTGAATGCAGCCTTCATCAAAATAATTTTGTGGTATGACAGCAGATTATCAACGCATAGAAAAAGCAATACACTTTATAAAAGAAAATTTTCAGCAGCAACCGGAATTAGATGAAGTTGCAAAAAGTGTGTATCTAAGTCCATACCATTTTCAAAGAATGTTTAAAGAATGGGCAGGAGTTAGTCCGAAAAAATTTTTGCAATACATAAGTATTGAACATGCAAAAAATTTACTGAAGCAAAATGTTTCTGTTGCTGATGCAACTTTTGAAACAGGCTTGTCAAGTCCCGGTCGTTTGCATGACATGTTCATCACCATCGAAGGCATGACACCAGGCGAGTATAAAAACGGCGGCGAAAATTTGCACATCAATTACAGTTTTGCAGAAACACCTTTTGGTGATATCATCATTGCATCAACACAAAAAGGAATTTGTCATCTTGCTTTTTTAAGCGATGCAGAAGACGAATTGAAAAATATAAAACAAATTTTTCCGAATGCAAGCTTTCATCAAAAGACCGATCTGCTGCAACAAAACGCATTGAAAGTTTTTACTCAAAACCACATCGATCTGCAAAAAATAAAATTGCATTTGAAAGCAACACCCTTTCAAATAAAAGTATGGCAGGCATTGTTAAAAATTCCTTTCGGCAGCATCAGCACTTATTCAACGCTTGCAAAAAATATTGAAATACCCAATGCTTCAAGAGCCGTGGGAACAGCACTGGCAAGCAATCCTATTGCTTATTTAATACCTTGTCATCGTGTAATAAAATCAACAGGATTAATTGGCGAATACCATTGGGGAAGTACCCGCAAAACCGCAATATTTGGCTGGGAAGCTGCACATGTTTACGCCGAATAAAAGCAATCAAAAAAATTTTAATCGCATAAAAAAAATGATGCCGGTAATATTTCCGTTAACAAAAAGGAAGTGTGCAGTGAAAGCTCAATGCTTTCACTGCAGTTGAACGAAATGCGACGCAACGAAGTTCAGTGTCTGTTTAAAATTTACAGAAAAGGATCTTGTTGCAGGAAAATTTTGATTATCTTATTTAAGGGTTTCAAGGAATTTTTGTGTTGCTTCGGGATAAATACTTATATAATGTTTTCGAATCATTGCCGGAATTGAGTTTTGCTGTCCTTCCAAACGCACAGAAAGTACTTTTGAAGGCAGTAGTGGCATATGGCAATCGATACAATTTTCTTTTATGCTTGTACCAAGTGAGGCAGCCATTTTACAAAAATTTGCATGCTCATTATTATGGCAAATCATACATTTTTGAGAGAACAATAACAAGTTTCCCCGTTGATTAATATGTGTGTCATGGCACGTATTACATTGTAAAGTGGCAGTCATTTTAAAACATTTACTTGAAATAAGCAAGCCATATTCATTTCCATGGACATCAATATTTGAGGTATCATTAAATAAGTTGGTATTTACTGAAAAGAATTTTGATAACGTATCACCTGCTCTAAATGAAAAGGAAGATTGTTTAGCATTGAGAAATCCTGAATGACAAAGTGCACACATATCTAACTTTTGCTGTCTTGTAAATGCGTTTGGATTTATAATATATTTTCCTTGCTTGAACGCAGGGTGTTGCATTTGATATTCTACATGTTTCTCTGCCGGACCATGGCAACGTTCACAATCAACTCCATAAATAATTTGTTTACGATCATATTCTTCTGCTCTTGCAAATTCAGCCGAAATTTTTTTAAAATTGGTACTGTGGCATTCAAGGCATCGGCCCGAAATAAGCCTGTTAAAAAAAGGTTGATATTGCGGATACCCCGGGCTGTTTGACCAACTATGCGTAGGAGCAAAATAAGAAACAGGAAGCTGAAACAATTTGTTTCCTTGCCATGATAAATAAGTCTGCCCCCGTGTTCCGGAACCAATTACAATATCGAAACGGTGTGCTGATTTTTCTTTATCATGATAATATTCCACCTGATAAAAACTATTGTCACGGTCTTCCATGACAACCTTATCAAAGTAATTATAAATATAAATATTACTACCCTCATCAAAATTCCCTTTTATATAATTTTTTTGCGCTGGTTGTGACGTAAGATAATGTGGTGTGTGAATAAAGCTATCATATATTTCATGATGGCAGTTTTGGCAAATTGCTGAACCTGCAAATTGCTGTCCTTCTGAATTGAGAATGACAATTTTTCCCTCTGATTATTTATACAATTTGTCAGGATAATCATAAAGGATACTAAAGTCAGCATGACCCAAAAAATATGCTTAAGATTTTTTATATTCTCCACTTTAAATTTATATTCTTCACTTTAAAAATAAAGATTAATATAATTGAAACGTTTTTAAACTTACACGCAATGGAATTTTTAAAAACGATGACGGAATAACATTATTCTAAAAATCAACCCCAAGAGTCCTT
>Ga0068855_100009482_pt1 | contig 11755 bp, 8 predicted proteins | sample KBSCornC52_FD_66592 | JGI IMG/M metagenome (GOLD analysis project Ga0068855, IMG submission 66592) | Corn rhizosphere microbial communities from Kellogg Biological Station, Michigan, USA - KBS Corn C5-2 | ecosystem: Host-associated > Plants > Roots > Rhizosphere > Soil ...
TGATCTTCACCTTCAGGCGCTTGAACGGCATCGTGTCGCTGAAGCTGTCCTTGGTGGCGAGCCCGGCGAACGCGGGCTCGGCGTGCAGCGCGCCGGCGACCCAGCCGCGCAGTGCCGCCTCTTCGCCCGCCATGAACAGGTTGATGCCCTCGTGGGCGAGCAGCAGCGTGCCCTTGGCACCGGCCGCGGTGGCGCTGGCTTCGAGGCGGTCGCGCAGCGCGGGCAGGTCGTGCAGGGCGACGAAGCGGTAGGTGGAGATGTTCAGGAACGACATGGCGGGAAAGGAGCCGCGTGGCGCGCGGAAGACGTATTTTCGCCTGTCCCCATCATGCCCGTGGAGCGCGGGCTTCCTAGCACGGAATCCGAGCCGAAAAGTGCGCATTCCGCGCAGGGGGGCGCCGGCCCGGCTCCCTACAATCGGCGCATGGCTTTCGTTCACCTGCGCACCCACACCGAATACTCCGTCGTCGACGGCACGCTCCGCATCGACGACGTCGCGGCGGCGGCCAAGGGCGACGGCCAGGTGGCGTTGGCCATCACCGACTTGTCCAACCTGTTCGGCGCGGTGAAGTTCTACAAGGCCTGCCGCGGCAAGGGCGTCAAGCCCATCGTGGGCGTCGACGTGTGGCTGGACCCGCTGCCCGACGCCGCCGATCGCGTGCCCACGCGCCTCGTGCTGCTGGTGCAGAGCCGCCAGGGCTACCTCAACCTGTGCGAGCTGCTGGGGCGCAGCTGGACGAAGAACGTGCAGCGCGCGCAGGCCTGGGTGCGCTGGGACTGGCTGGAGGAACTGGGCGAGGGCCTGATCGCGCTGTCCGGCGCCGATCACGGGGCCGTCGGCCAGGCGCTGCTCGCGGGCGACACGCCGCGTGCCGAGGCCGCCGCCCAGGAGCTCGCGCGCATCTTCCCGGGCCGCTTCTACCTCGAGCTGCAGCGTGCCGGCCTGCCCAACCACGAGCCGCACGTGCGCGCCACGGTGCCGCTGGCCGCGAGGCTGCAACTGCCCGTCGTCGCCACGCACCCGGTGCAGTTCCTCGATCCGGACGACTTCGACGCCCACGAGGCCCGCGTGTGCATCGCCGAGGGCGAGACGCTGGCCAACCCGCGCCGCGTCAAGCGCTTCACGCGCAACCAGTACTTCAAGGGCCAGGCCGAGATGGAGGCGCTGTTCGCCGACATCCCGTCCGCCGTCGCCAACACGGTGGAGATCGCGCGCCGCTGCAACCTCACGCTGGCGATGGGCAAGAACTACCTGCCCGACTTTCCCACGCCCATCCTGGCCGACGGCTCGGCCATGCCGATGGACGACTACTTCCGCCAGCTCAGCTTCGAGGGCCTGGAGGATCGCCTCGCGCTGCTGTACGCCGACGCCGCCGTGCGCGACGCGAAGCGTCCGGAATACGTCGAGCGGCTCGAGTTCGAGATCAAGACGATCCTGAACATGGGCTTCCCCGGCTACTTCCTGATCGTGTCGGACTTCATCAAGTGGGCCAAGGCCAACGGCTGCCCGGTGGGCCCGGGCCGGGGCTCCGGCGCCGGCTCGCTGGTGGCCTACGTGCTCAAGATCACCGACCTCGACCCGCTGCAGTACAAGCTGCTGTTCGAGCGCTTCCTGAACCCGGAGCGGGTGTCCATGCCCGACTTCGACGTCGACTTCTGCCAGGGCAACCGCGACCGCGTCATCGAGTACGTGAAGGACAAGTACGGGCGCGCGGCGGTCAGCCAGATCGCCACCTTCGGCACCATGGCCGCCAAGGCGGCGCTGCGCGACATCGGGCGCGTGCTGGGCATGGGCTACGGCCATGTCGATTCGATCGCCAAGCTGATCCCCGCCCCGCCCGGCAAGACGGTGACGCTGGCCAAGGTGCCCGAGAAGCCCGACCCCGGCCTGATCTACGCCCGGCTGGAAGCGCCCGAGCTCGACCAGCGCGAGAAGGCGGAAGAGGAGGTCGCCGAGCTGCTGGCGCTCGCGGCCCGCGTGGAAGGCATCGTCCGCAACATCGGCATGCACGCCGGCGGCGTGCTGATCGCCCCGGGCAAGATCACCGACTTCTGCCCGCTGTACCAGCAGCCGGGCAGCGAGTCCGCGGTGAGCCAGTTCGACAAGGACGATGTCGAGGCCATCGGCCTGGTGAAGTTCGACTTCCTGGGGCTGGCCACGCTCACGATCCTGGAGCTGGCGAAGGATTTCATCGTCGCGCGCCGCCCGGGCCGCGAGAACTTCGACTACGAGACGCTGCCGCTGGACGACCCCAAGGTCTATCGCCTCTTCTCCGATGGCCTGACCGAAGCCGTGTTCCAGTTCGAATCGCGCGGCATGCAGGGCATGCTCCGGGACGCCAAGCCCAGCCGCCTGGAGGACCTGATCGCGCTGAACGCGCTGTACCGACCGGGCCCGATGGACCTGATCCCCACCTTCGTCGCGCGCAAGCACGGCAAGGAGCAGGTGGAGTACCCGCATCCGCTGGTCGAGCCCGTGCTGTCCGAGACCTACGGCATCATGGTCTACCAGGAGCAGGTGATGCAGACGGCCCAGGTGCTGGGCGGCTACTCGCTCGGCGGCGCCGACATGCTGCGCCGCGCGATGGGCAAGAAGAAGGCCGAGGAGATGGCCAAGCACCGCGAGATCTTCCGCGAGGGTGCGGCCAGGAACAACATCGGCACCGCCCAGGCCGACGAGATCTTCGACCTGATGGAGAAGTTCGCGGGCTACGGCTTCAACAAGTCGCACGCCGCCGCCTACTCGCTGCTCGCGTACCACACCGGCTGGCTGAAGGTGCACTGCACCGCCGAGTTCTACGCGGCGAACATGACCATCGAAATGGGCGACACCGACAAGCTCAAGGTGTTGCTGGTCGACGCCAAGCAGTTCGGCATCACCTTCACCCCGCCCGACGTCAACATCTGCGTGCATCGTTTCGAGCCCGCGCCCGGTCGCGCCGGCGACAAGCTGATCCACTATGGCCTGGGCGCCGTCAAGGGCACCGGCCAGGGCGCGGTGGAGGCCATCGTGGCCGCGCGCGAAGGCCGCACCGAACAGAGCGACGTCGCGCGCCCGTTCACGAGCATCTTCGACTTCGCCAAGCGGGTCGACCGTTCACGCGTCAACAAGCGCGTGGTCGACGCGCTGGTCAAGGCCGGCGCGTTCGATGCGCTGCATCCCGATCGCGCCAGCACCTTGGCCAGCGTGGGCCTGGCCTTCGAGTGGGCCGACGCGCAGGCGGCCCACGCGCAACAGGGCGGCCTGTTCGACTTCGGCGGCGGCGACGAGCACGGCGCCTCCACGCAGGAGCCGGCGCTGGTGCCCACCGAGCCCTGGAGCATCCGCGAACGGCTCACGCTCGAGAAGACCGCCATCGGCTTCTACCTGTCGGGCCACATGTTCGACCAGTACGAGCCCGAGGTGCGCAAGTTCTGCAAGCGCCGCATCGCCGATCTCATCGACTCGCGCGAACCCCAGGTCCTGTGCGGCATCGTCAGCGACCTGCGCATCATCAACGGGCAGCGCGGACGGGTGGCCATCTTCAAGGTCGACGACCGCTCCGAATCCATCGAGGCCGTGGCCAACGAGGAATTGCTGGACGCCAATCGCGACGCGCTGCGCGACGACGAACTGCTCGTGGTGCAGGGCAAGGTGCAGCCGGACCGCTTCACGGGCGGCTTGCGGCTGAACGTCACGCAGGTCTGGGATCTGGCCGCATCGCGCGCCCGCTTCGGCCGCTACCTGTCGGTGCAGGCCGAGGCCAACATCGGGCCGCTCACCGAGCTGGTCAAGCAGTGGCCGGCCAAGCGCTCGATCACCGAGCACGGCGAATCCGTGCAGGGGCTGGGCATCCGCATCAAGGTGCGCACGCAAGGCGCGGCGGCCGAGCTCGACCTCGGCGACCAGGGCCGCTTCTGGCCCAGCGACGACGCGCTGGCGCGCTGGAAGCAGATCATGCCGGCGCAGCCGCCGCAGGTCGTCTACGACTGAGGCCGGGGGGAACGGCGCGCGGGCCGCGGTCGTCTGCGCGTTGCGCGCATTCCGCTCGACGGTGCCGGGCCGAGGCGCCAGCGTTGCAGCATGTGTGCGCAATGTTGCTGGGCTTTACTCGGGAGACTGACAACTGTCACCAAGCTGACCACGTTGAAAGGGGGCACCCCATTTAACATGGAGCCCCCCATGAAACGCACCCTCGTCGCCGCCGCCGGCTTCGCCCTGTTCGCCGCCTCCGGCTTGGCGAATGCGGCGTCGTGGTCGGTGTTCGTGGAGCCCGGCATCTACGGCCGCGTGGCCATCGGCGGCTATGCCGAGCCGCCAGTCGTCTATACGCCGCAACCGGTCATGGCCGTGGACAACGGGTATGGCCAGGTCGTGGAGGAGGTGGTCGATCCGGCCTACGCCACCGACCAGCCACCGGTGTACCTGTGGGTGCCCGAATACCAGCGCCTGCATTGGGCGCAGTACTGCCGCGAATACGGCGCCGTCGGCGTGCCGGTCTATTTCGTCGACGACGGCTGGTATCGCGCGAACGTGATGCACCGCAACTGGACGCAAGAGCAGCGCTCGTGGTCCCAGCAGCAGTGGCTCGAGCAGGATCGGATGGCGCGCGACCGCTACGAACGCCAGCGCTTCGAGCAGCAGCGCTGGGAGCAGCAGCAGCGCTGGAATGCGCAGCGCGAGTGGGACGGCCAGCAACAGCAAGGCCGTTGGGGCCATGGCCACGACCGCCGCGGCCCGCCGGAGGGCCAGAACCAGATCAGCTGGGGCTCGGCGCAGGGCTACCTGCCGCACCAAGGCAACCCGGGCGCGCGCCCGCAGCCGCAGCCGCAACCCGGCGGTGGTCAATGGCAGGGCAACGGGCACTGGCAGCACGGCGGCCAGTGGCCCCAGCCCGGCAGCGGTGGCCGGCAGGTCGGTGGCGGAAGCGGCACCCCTGCGGGCACGGGCGGCTATGGCGGGAACGGCGGCTACGCAGGCAACGGCGGCTATGCAGGCGGCAGTGCCTACGCGGGCAACGGCAACGGCGGCAGCCTCGGCCGCGGCGGCTACGGCGGCAATGTCGCACAGCAGCCGCCTTCGGCCTCGCAACCGCATGGCGACGGCCGCGGATGGCAGGGCGGTGGACAGAACAACGCCGGCGACCGCCATGGCGAGGACCGCGGCCAGGATCGCGGCCAGCGCGACGATCGCCGCAGCCCGCCGGAGCGCCATGGCGGCTTCGAGCACGGCCGCGGCGGCGGCGGACGCGAGCGCTGAAACCGGCTCCGTCAGGGCGCCGACGCCGCGCACCGCCGCCCATGCCCTGGCATCGCACGGCGAGGCCCCTCGACCCATCGCTTCCATCCCGAGAAGCCGTCATCCTGCGCGCAGCCGCAGGATCCACCTGGGCGCCGACGCGACATCGCCAGCGTGGATCCTGCGACTGCGCGCAGGATGACATTTCGCGGGACGGCATGCGGCGCATCCTGGCTGCCTGCGCTGCGATGCAGGTGCGTGTGTCCTGCCTCGCCCCCTGACGCGTGACGCGCATGGACGTGGGCGCGCGCCCGGCACCGCGAGCGCGATGCAGTCCGATGCGCCGGCCAGCAGACCTTGCGGGCCCCGTGCCTCGGGCGCACATGGCATGGCCTGCGATCGACATGGCGGTCGAGCGCTGCAGTTCGGGATGGCCCGTGGCGTCGGCACCGGCGCATCGACACGCCGTGGCATCGCCGCCAATTGGGCATCGCCCCGGATGGCCCGCCCGCCCGACCTCGCGGATACTGCGCCCATGCACGCTGCATCCACCACCGGCTTGATCCTCACGGGCGGCGGCGCTCGCGCTGCCTATCAGGTGGGCGTGCTGCGCGCCGTGCATCGCATTCGGCGCGACGCCGGCGCACCGCCCGGGAACCCGTACCCCGTGCTGGCCGGCACCTCGGCCGGGGCGCTCAACGCGGCGGCGCTGGCCACCGATGCCGACGACGCCGACGCCGGCATCGCCAAGCTCGTGCGCGTGTGGGAGAACATGCATGTCGAGCAGGTCTACCGCACCGATTCCTTCGGCGTGATCCGCACCGGCGCCAAGTGGGTCACGATGATGTCGATGGGCTGGGCGATCGCGCGCATGCGCAAGCTGCGTCCGCGCTCGCTGCTGGACAACCGGCCGCTGCACGGCCTGCTGGCCGAGATGATCGACCTCGATCGCGTCGAGCGCCTGATCGCGGACGGTCACCTGAGGGCGTTGGCCGTGAGTGCGTCGAGCTACACGTCCGGCAGCCACGTCACGTTCTACCAGTCGGCCGCCGAGCACCTGCCGTGGTTCCGCTCCAACCGGATCGCGGTGCAGGCGCCGTTGACGATGGCGCACCTGCTGGCGTCGGCCGCGATCCCGTTCATGTTCCCCGCCGTCACGCTGCCGATGGAGGGCGCCTACGAGTGGTTCGGCGACGGGTCCATGCGGCAGACGGCGCCGATCTCGCCCGCGATCCACCTGGGCGCCGACCGCATCCTGGTGATCGGGGCGGGGCGCATGCGCGAGCCGCCCGGGCCCCGCGTGCTGACGCCGTCGCCGTACCCCTCGATCGCGCAGATCGGCGGGCACGCCTTGTCCAGCATCTTCCTGGACGCCCTGGCCGTCGATGCCGAGCGCCTGCAGCGCATCAACGCGACGCTGTCGCTCATACCGGAGGAGTTCCGTGCGAACGCGGCGCTCAAGCCGGTGCGGCTGCTGCTGATCTCGCCGTCCGAACGCCTGGACGACATCGCGGCGCGCCACCTCGATGCGCTGCCCGGTTCGATCCGCGCGCTGCTGCGCGGCATCGGCGTCTCGAACGCCGGGCCCGGCAGCAATGGCGCGGCCCTGGCCAGCTACCTGCTGTTCGAGGACGCCTTCACGCGCGAGCTGATGGCCCTGGGCGAGAAGGACACGGAGGCGCGGCGCGCCGAGGTGTTGCAGTTCTTCGACCTGCCCGCCGCCGCGACCACCGCTGCCCAGGCCGCCACCGCGACCGCATGACGACGTTGCCGCGCGAGTGGGCGCCAGGGTCACCCTCGGTTCGACGAGCCCGTGCGGCGGATGCCGCCGCCGTGGCCGCCCTCTACGCCCAGCTCGTGTCCAATCCTGCCATGGCGGTGCTGCCGATGCGCCTGGACGAACTGCGCGGCTGCGCGGACGCGGCACTGTTGGTCGCGAGCACGGGCGACGCGCTGGTGAGCACCGTCTTCGTCGCCTGGTGCCCCGATGCGATGTTCGGCCGCCGGCCATTCGCGGTGGTCGAGAACATCGTCGTCGATGCCGCGGCGCGCGGCCGCGGCGTGGGCGCGGCGCTGCTGGCCGAGGTCGAGCGCCTGTGCCTGGCGCGGGACTGTTCCAAGATCATGTTGCTGAGCGCCAGCGAACGCGCCGGGGCGCACCGATTCTTCGAGCGCAGCGGCTATGCCGGGGACCGCAAGCGGGGGTTCGTGAAGTACCGCTCGGCGTTCGCTTCGGGCGACTGATTCGCACCAGGCGGGCGCTGGCGGTCGGCTTCACGCCGGGCGTCATCCGGCGCGCTGTCGCAGCGGCCCACCTTGGCGGCGTGGCACCGCGCGGTGCGTGGATCCTGCGACTGCGCGCAGGATGACGGCATGGCTTGCGGGGGGTGACATGGCGTGCCAGGCAAGCCAGGCAAGCCAGCCGGGCCAGCCGAGCCAGCCGAGCCGCCCTGTGCCGCGTCGTCCATGAAGAACGCCCCGCGAAGCGAGGCGTCCTCCAGGCCTGCCGGCGCGGGCGCGCGGCCCGCGCGCGGCTTACTTCTTGGTGGCCGACGCCGCCGACGCGGCCGCCGCGGCCTTGTCGGCCTTCTTCTGCGCGGCCTTGGCGGCCTTGTCGGCCTTGGCCTGGGCGGCGGCCGACGCCTTGTCGGCCTTGGCTTGCGCCGCAGCGGCCTTCTTCAGTTCCTTGGCGGTGCTGGCCGGGGCGGCAGGCGCTGCCGGGGCGGCGGCCTTGGTCGCGGCGGGTGCGGGCGCCGGGGCCGGAGCGGGCGTCGCGGCCTTGGCCGCGGGGGCCGGTGCCGGCGTGGCCGGCTTGGCGGCGGGAGTGGCGGGCTTGGCCGGGGTCGCGGGGGCGGTCGCGGCCGCACCGGACATCGCTGCGCCGTTGACCGTCAGGCCGCCCTCGGACATCTTGGCGGCGTTCTTGTCGCCGATGCCCTTGACGCGGGCGACCAGGTCCGGCCAGTCCTTGAAGGCGCCGTTCTTGCGCTCCTCGACGATCTTGGTGGCGGTGGCCGGGCCGATGCCCTTGACCGTGTCGAGTTCGGCCTGGCTGGCGGTGTTCGCGTCGACGGCGAAGGCCGAGAACGCGAAGAAGGCGAGCAGGATGGCGAGAAGGCGTTTGATCATGGCGGCGTCCTTGGGTTGACTGCGTTGTGCGCGCGGGTGGGGGCGCGACGACCCGTTGCGGCGCCCGGCACAGCGACGCCGCATGCCTTCTCAACGCGTGCCGTGTCCGGCGGTTGACGTTTCTTCACGAAACCGTGGCCGCCACGGCCTCCGGCTCAGGCCTGCTGCAGGTCCGCCAGGATGGTCGTGACCAGGGTCTCGCACCAGTGCGCGTTCGTGAAGCGCCGGGCCTGCGGGCTCGCGAGGAATTCGCGGATGCCGGCCTGGTACATCGCGAAATGGCCGGCGTCGATGCGCTCGATGTAGGCGAGCAGATCGTGGCCGGTCTTGAACTGGTCTCCGTCGATGAAGCAGTCCTCGGGGATCGGCGGCTTCGAGTGCGAGGTACCGATGTAGACGGGCACGCAGCCGCTGGTCAGGCAGTCGAAGATCTTCTCGCTGATGTAGCCGGGGCTGCCGCGCGAGTTCTCGTAGCAGATCGAGAACCGGGCCCGGTCGAGCACCTGGTGCTTGCGGTCGACCGTGCCGCGCCAGCTCGGGAACGCCGGCGGGGCCTCGGCGTCGAGGCGGCGCTTCCACTCGTTGATGCGCTTGACGATGCGGCCCAGGTGGCCGGGCTGCACGGCGGGGATGTCCCAGCCCGGGCCGAACAGCGTGAAGCGGTCGGCGGCGTGCTCCTCGAAGAAGCGGATCGCCTCGACGCGCCGGTGGTGCAGGTTGCGCGGGTGCGGGTGCAGCAGTGCCTTGTTCGAGGCGATCAGCACGCAGAACAGGTCGCGTTCCTTGAACGTGGGCACCTCGCGCGGCGCGAGGTCGTTCGGGTAGTCGAGCTGCAGCACGTGTTCGCCGTCGATCAGGTCCTCGTTGCTGGTGAAGATCTTGCGGTAGCGCGCCAGCTCCACGATGTCGCCGTTGATCGGCCGCACGATCGGATCCTCGTACAGGTAGCCGTAGCTGAACGGATGCGAGACGCTGCGTTGCGCGTTCAGGTGCAGCTCGAACTCCACCTCGCGGCCGGCGTTGACGTCGCGGGTGTTGAGCTCCACGCCCTCGGCGGCGAAGCGTTCGCGCAGCTGGCGCCACGGCAGGAAGAAGTCCCCGCCGTTGGGGCCGGCGCCGGGCCGGAACGGTTCGTTGGCGCGCAGCCGGTTGACCACCAGAGTCGCGTAGCGCATCGGCGCGAGGATGGTGGTGGGCGCGCCTGTCACGGGAGCCCCCTGCGCGATGGATGTCTCATGGCTCGCTCTCGCAGGCCTTGAGCAGGCCGCTGTAGATCGAGGTCGGCGCGGGCACCGTCTGCCAGTTGTTGTGCCAGTGGATCGCCCAGTGGCGCTCGGTGGACAGGGCGTGCATGTCGAGCGCCAGGTTGTCGCGCGGGCCGAAGAACTTGCGGGTGTCGCCATACAGCATCGACGCAGGGTTCCACAGCGGATCGAACAGCCTGGTCGGGTGCACCAGGATGCCCAGCTCGTTGCACACGTGTTCGGCGAACAGGATCCAGGGCAGGAAGTTCTCGAGCTCGTTGCCCTTGCGCACCAGCGCCGTGCTCCATGTGCGATTGGGCAGGTACAGGATCGCGGAGTTGGCGAACTGGAAGGTCTCCCAGCGATAGGCCCAGGCCTTGTCGGCGCAGTGCGTCGTGAGGTCGCTGGTGAAGCAGACGTCCAGGTCGACGTACAGGCACTCGTCCGGGTAGTGCTCCAGAGCGATCAGGCAGCGCGCCAGGTCGCCGCGGTAGGCCTTGTTGCGGGTGAAGCCGTCGAACAGCGCCGACGAGTGCTTGTACGTGAGCCCGAACAGCGGATGCTCCCACGCGTTGCGGCGCGCCCATTGCGGCGCGAGCCTGCGGTGCACGGCGCTGGCCGCCTTGCGCGTGCGCGCCCAGCGGTCGTAGCGCGCGACGGGCTTGGCGCTGACGTGCTGCTCGATCAGCTTGTTCAGCGAGAACGAGCGCACGGTGATGCGCGGATGCGACTTGATCCACTGCAGCTGCGGCAGGGTGATGGCGCTGGCATCGTCCTCGTCCAGCCACAGCTCGTAGCGCGAGTCGGGGTGGTGGCGCAGGAAGCTGCGGAAATGCAGTTCCGTGACGGCGGGCAACTGGCCGGACCAGTAGCCGAAGAACACGACGGGGGAGGAGTTGGGCGCCATCAATGAACCAGGTCGAAAGCCTTCAGGAGGATGCGTTCCTTCCAGGTGGCAGCGCGGATCGCCGGCGATTGCGTGCCGTCGATCGCGTCGCGCACCTGGTCGTAGAAGCGGTCCCAGCGGTAATGGGTATCGATCGCCTCCTGGCCCAGCCGCTGCGTCTCGCGCAGCTCGGCATCGCTGCAGGCCTGCAGCTTCCTGAACACGATCTCCGCGGCGGCCGTGTCGTTCAGCGGCACGTTGACGATGCCCGGGCGATCCTCGTAGCCGCTCTGCATCGTCACCGTGGGGATCAGCCCCCACGCCATGGATTCGAGGATGGTGGTCGGGTTCGCGTCCATGGCGCCGACGGTGATCATGAAGTCGAACTCGGCCACCTTGGCGCGCGCTTCCGGCTGGGAGAAGTCCATGAAGCCCAGGACGTGCACGCCCGGGATCTTCTTGCGGCCCTTGCCCGCCCAGCTGATGTCGGCGCTCTCGCACTGCAGCTGCAGCTGCGACAGGTAGCCGACGTTCTTGTTGTGCGCCGTGTGCCCGATGTAGAGGAACTTGCGCTGGCCCGGCGCATTGAACTGCGTCTTGACGAACGGGAAATACGTGCGGTTGACCGCCAGGTCCATGTGCCGCATCTTGGGCTTCCAGCGCCGGATCGTCGCCTGCTCGATGCGGTTGAACCAGAAGTTGCCGGTGATCGCCAGGAACAGGTCGCACTGGTCCATGTGGCGGTCGTAGTAGGCCACCTGGCGCAGGTCGTCCACGTACGGCGCCATCAGGATGCGGCGCGCCCAGCCAGGGCGCTGCACCGAGCGGTCGAACACCGAGTCGCGCCGCCAGTGCGGGTGGCCCAGCAGGATGTCGCCGGGCTTCGGATCGATGGTGACCTGGTCGCGCCAGCCGTAGAAGCGCACGTCGTAGTCGCGCGCCAGCCGGTCGCCCACTTCGTTGCCGATGCAGAACGGCGACGAATTGCGGGTGGCGTCACGCGGATAGACGAAGTGGACAGTGGTCATGACGGGCAAGGGGCGCGGGCGATGGCCGCCGCGCAGGATAGCGGGCGCCCGTGCGCGTCACGCGCGCGGGCGGGTCGAGAACGACGGACGGCGGCGCGGCGCCGCCGGGCGGCACTATTCCTTCCAGTGGTCGGAGATCCAGGGCGAGGCCTTCGCATGGCGCCAGTTGCCGTTGCTGCGGCCCACCAGGGCGTCGGGCGGGTTCATCACGCCATGGAAGACGATGATGCGCGCCCCCTTCGGAATCGAC
>Ga0068855_100009486_pt1 | contig 11753 bp, 9 predicted proteins | sample KBSCornC52_FD_66592 | JGI IMG/M metagenome (GOLD analysis project Ga0068855, IMG submission 66592) | Corn rhizosphere microbial communities from Kellogg Biological Station, Michigan, USA - KBS Corn C5-2 | ecosystem: Host-associated > Plants > Roots > Rhizosphere > Soil ...
GGCTTCGACGAAACCCAATCGTCCTACGGCAGCACACGCGGCGAGACCGGCGGTTTTGCGCGCAACAAGCGCGGCCCGATGATTATCGAAGGCGAACTGGTCGCGAAATCCACCGGCACCGTTTCGGAATTCTCGCTCGACGACCGCGTGTTTCACCAGAAATTCGGCTACGGCCATGTGGTCAAGGTCGACGGCAACAAGCTGACGATCGCGTTCGAGAAGGCCGGCGAAAAGAAGGTGGTCGATAGTTTTGTGGAGCGGGTGTAACCCCTCGAAAGCCCTGCGCAGTCGCCTCGCCGAAGCAGCCCGCCAACTGCGCGGTATTTGAATGAATTGTTAGACCGAAAACTCGCAAGTGCCGGAATAGCGTACGGCCTTGGGATCAGTGGGTCCGTTCATCAGAGTTACCGAAATATGACCAAGGCAGATGCATTTCTCAGCGAGCTCGACGAGGCCGTCTCGCGCGGCACCCCGGAAAGCCGGGCGCGGGCATTGTGGCATACCACCGATCTGATGATCGCGGGCCATTACAGCGAAGACGAAATCTGGACCTTCGGCGCCGTCATCGGCCGGCTCGCCGACGAGATCGAGGTCGCGGCCCGCGCAAAGCTCGCCAAGCGACTGGCCCACTTCGACGACGCGCCCGTCAACGTCATCCACAAGCTCGCTTTTGACGATTCGATCGATGTCGCCGGCCCGGTGCTCAAGGAGTCCGAACGGCTCGAGCCCTACGCCATGGTCGCCAATGTCTGCCTCAAGAGCCAGTCGCATCTGCTCGCGATCTCGAAACGGGAAACGCTGGTCGAGATGGTCACGGACGTACTGGTGACCCGCGGCGACGAGGAGGTCGTGACCTCCGTCGCCTCCAACAAGGGCGCGCGGTTCTCGGAGAGCGGCTTCCGCCACATGATCGAGCAAGCCGAGAACAATTCCATTCTCGCCGAGCGGCTTGGCCTGCGCCAGGACATCCCACGAAGCGTGTTCGAGCAGCTGGTCGCAAAGGCGTCGGACGAAGTGAAGAAGCGGCTGCAACGCGAACGCCCCGATATGGGCAAACCAATCCAGTCGGCGGTGGCTAACGTCACCAGCGAACTGCAGTCCAAACTCGGCCCGGCGTCGAAGAGCTACGCTGCCGCGAAGCAAGCCGTGACCGCCCTGCATCGCCAGGCCAAGCTGAACGAGAACAGCATTTCCGGCTACGCCCGGACCCGTAAACTTGAAGAAGTCACGATCGGGCTGTCCCTGCTGTGCGCACTGCCGGAGGATCTGGTCGAACGCGCTTTGTCGGACACGAACCGGGAAACGCTGCTGACTCTGGCCAGAGCGCTGCGCTTTTCGTGGGATACCACCATGTCCCTGCTGTTCCTGGGCGCCAGGGATCACCGTATCGGCTCGACAGAATTGAAGGACCTGAAGGACGAATTCGGCCGGCTCAACATCGAGACATCGCGCGGCATGCTGAAATCCTATCAATCCCGCAACACCGCTGCGGATTTCAACCCCGATACGAAGCGCCAGGCTGTGACGCGTTGAGATACCGGATCCGGTTTCTGCCGGCAGATATTCGGCAACGAATTGAATTGTGGCAGCCTTCCTGTAAGGCAAGCTGTTACGTCTGACCGGTTTCCTGGCGGAGCGGCGCTTGCACGGCCGCATCCGGGTTCCTATCTGTGAAAACTCGCCCCCAGATCAGGCCTGCCGCGCCGTTTGATCGCTTCCCGCATTTCCGACTCATATTGTCATGCTCTCCATGTCCCCCATCATATCCGTCTCGAATCTGTCGAAAACCTACGGCTCCGGCTTCAAGGCGCTGAACGGCATCAATCTCGACATCAACCGCGGCGAGATCTTTGCGCTGCTCGGCCCCAACGGCGCCGGCAAGACCACCCTGATCAGCATCATCTGCGGCATCGCCAATCTGAGCGAAGGCCGGGTGATGGTGAACGGCCATGACATCAACCGGGATTATCGCGCCGCGCGCTCGCTGATCGGGCTGGTGCCGCAGGAACTGCACACCGACGCCTTCGAATCGGTGTGGGCGACCGTCAGCTTCAGCCGCGGCCTGTTCGGCAAGCCGAAGAATCCGGCCCACATCGAAAAGGTGCTGAAGGACCTCTCGCTGTGGGACAAGAAGGACAACAAGATCGTCACGCTGTCCGGCGGCATGAAACGCCGCGTGATGATCGCGAAGGCGCTGTCGCACGAGCCGCAGATCCTGTTTCTCGACGAGCCGACCGCCGGCGTCGACGTCGAACTGCGCAAGGGCATGTGGGAGGTGGTGCGCGCCCTCCAGGCCTCCGGCGTCACCATCATCCTGACAACGCATTACATCGAGGAAGCCGAGGAGATGGCCGACCGCATCGGCGTCATCAACAAGGGCGAGATCATCCTGGTCGAGGACAAGGCCGGCCTGATGCAGAAGCTCGGCAAGAAGGAATTGAAGCTGCACCTGCAAAGCAGGATCGACACGATCCCCGCTTCGCTGGCTGCCTATCATCTCGAACTGTCCGAGGACGGCCGCGCCGTGATCTACGACTACGACACCAAGGGCGATCGCACCGGGATTACGAGCCTGCTCAGCGACCTCCGGGATGCCGGTATCCGCATCTCGGACCTCGATACCAGGCAATCCTCGCTGGAAGACATCTTCGTCAGCCTGGTGAGGGCGCCATGAATTACCGGGCGATCCGCGCGATCTACCTGTTCGAAATGGCGCGCACCTGGCGCACGCTGCTGCAGAGCATCGTCTCGCCGGTTGTCTCGACCTCGCTGTATTTCGTGGTGTTCGGCGCTGCGATCGGCTCGCGCATCACCCAGGTCGAAGGCGTCAGTTACGGAACCTTCATCGTGCCAGGGCTGGTGATGCTGTCGGTGCTGACGCAGAGCATCGCCAACGCCTCGTTCGGAATCTACTTTCCGAAATTCGTCGGCACCATCTATGAAATATTGTCGGCGCCGATCTCCTATCTGGAAATCGTGATCGGCTATGTCGGCGCGGCCGCGACCAAGTCGATCATCCTCGGCCTGATCATCCTCGCTACAGCTGCGCTATTCGTGCCGCTACATATCCATCACCCCTGGTGGATGCTGACCTTCCTGGTGCTGACGGCGGTGACCTTCAGCCTGTTCGGCTTCATCATCGGCATCTGGGCTGACGGCTTTGAAAAGCTGCAGATGATCCCGATGCTGGTGGTAACGCCGCTGACCTTCCTCGGCGGCAGCTTCTACTCGGTCAACATGCTGCCGTCGGGCTGGCGCACCATCACCCTCCTCAACCCGGTGGTCTACCTGATCTCGGGCTTCCGCTGGAGCTTTTACGAGATCGCCGATGTCAGCGTCGGTTTGAGCCTCGCCATCACGCTGGGCTTCCTCGTGCTCTGCATGGTTCTGGTGTGGTGGATCTTCAAGACCGGATACCGGCTGAAGAATTGACGCGCGAAAGCGCGTCATTCCGGGGCGCGCCTTGGCGCGAACCTCAGGTGCGCAATTGCGCTCCGGGGAATCTCCAGATTCCGGATTCGATGCTACGCATCGCTCCGGAATGACGGAGCCCTAATCAATAACACCGGAAATGGCCGTGACGATTGTAGTACCCGCGGCAGCGATAGCCGCGCCGGTATCCACGATCGGGTATTCCGAACACGCCCTTGACCGCGCCCACGGCGCCGCCCACGCCGGCGCCGACCGCACCACCGACCACGCCGCCCGCCGGGCCGGCGACCCGGTTACCTTCGTAGGAGCCTTCCTGCGCGCCGCGCACGATACCCTGGGCCTGCCCGGCATGGGGAAGCACCAACAGAGCGAGGGCCATGGCGGCTATCGCGAGCCAGAATCTGGCCGGTAAACCCACCGGCAGCGCTGCCGTCTTGACCCTGATTTTGTTCATCTTCAATTCCTAGGAAGCCGGCATCTTGCGGCCGGTGAAGCGGCGGGACTTTCCAACGCAGGACCGGCGAAAAAGTTGCGCGGCGGCGACCAGGAAATGAACCCATCGCCTCGCCGCTCGCGAAAACGTCAACGGCGACAGCCCCAATGGCCGCCGCGCCGCCTTGATTGCGCCGCGACACGCATTAACGATGCAGGTGCAGCCTACTGGAAACAAAGCCGGGTTCCGGGCATATTGGATGCCGGGGGACGGAGAGAAGCCGTGCTGCAGCTGGCCCGGAGGCCAAAGGTAAAATGCGTTCCTTCCTCATTGCTTTCACCGCGCTGACGCTGCTGGCGTCGGGCGCCGCGCAGGCCAAAGTCGCCATCACCATCGACAAGGACAACCAGCAGATGACGGTCGCCGTTGACGGCGTCGCGCGTTATCACTGGCCGGTATCCTCAGGCATTCCTTCGCGCGAGACGCCGAGCGGCAGCTTCCGCGCCTTCCGCATGGAAGAAGACCACTACTCCAAGGAATTCGACGACGCGCCGATGCCGCACTCGATCTTCTTTACGAAGGCCGGCCACGCCATTCACGGCACCGATTCGGTCAGCCGTCTCGGCACCCCGGCCTCGCATGGCTGCGTGCGGCTGTCGCGCGACAACGCCTCGACGCTGTATGCGCTGGTCCAGCAGGAAGGCGTGCTCAACACCACGGTGACGCTGACCGGCTCGGCCCAGGTCGCGTTGGCGCGGAATCCGAAGCGTGCCAATACGGCCGTGGCGCGCCGCGCCCCGCAGCCGCAGATCGACCAGCAATATGATTCCGCCGGCGATCCGGTCGTGATCACGCCGCAACAGCAGAACACGGTGCCGGTGCAGCGCGCCGATGACGGCTATATCTATCCGGCCGACGGCTCTTCGAACGAGGCACGCTATCCGGCGCCGCCGAGCCGCCGCATCTACGACACTCAAGCCTATCAGCAGCAGCAATATTACGGCAACCGCGGCTACGCCCCGGCGCCGCAGGGCTACTACCAGCCGCGACCGCAATATCAGCCGCGCGGGCTGTTCACCTATCAGGATTAGCCGGTTTTCATCCCAGCGATCGCAGCATTACTGCGATCGCAACCTTATCCGTCCGACGCGCCCGCCAGCGGGCTGCCTCGTTGAACCGTCAGCCGCGATTTCTGCCAGAGGTCGTAAACCGCCATCCCGGCGGCCATCGCCGCGGCAAAGACGATGACCCCGGGCGACAGCGTTGCGAGACTTTCCAGCGCCGGCCCTGGGCACAGGCCGACCAGGCCCCATCCGATACCGAACAACGCGGCGCCGGTCACCAGCGGCAGGTCGACCTCCGATTTGCTCGGCCAGAAATATTGTTTGGCCAGCCATGGCCGCGGGCGCTGGTTGGCCAGCATGAAGCCGGGCACCGAAACCGCCAGCGCCGCGGCCATCACCACGGCAAGGGTTGGATCCCACGCGCCGAAGATATCGAGGAAGCCGAGAACCTTGGTCGGCTGCACCATGCCGGAGACGAGCAGGCCCGCACCGAAAATCAGACCGCAAAACAGGGGCGCGATGATCCACATGGCTCAACCTCCCAGCACATGATGGGTGATGGCGACCGTGATCACGGCCGTCGTCATGAAGACGATGGTGGCTGCAATCGAGCGCACTGATAACCGCCCAATACCGCAAATGCCGTGACCCGAGGTGCAGCCACCGCCGAGCCGGGTGCCGAAGCCGACCAGCAATCCTGCGGACACGATGATCACCCAATTCGCCGGCAGTTTGGGCGGCGGCATCCCGTGGCCGATCCAGCCGGCGATGATAGGTGCCAGAATGAACCCGGCGATAAAGGCGATGCGCCAGCCTTTGTCCTCGCCGCGCCAATTGAGCAGGCCGCCGAAAATTCCGCTGATGCCGGCGATGCGGCCGGTCAGCAGCATCAGCAGCACGGCGGAAAGGCCGATCAGCGCTCCGCCGATCGCAGCCGAGAGGGGAGTGAAATTGGCCATAAATGAGCTCCAACGGTTTGACGGCAAAACTGAATTATAAACCCAACGTGCAGGCGCGTGCGCGTCTTGGTGAAACGATCCTCCCAGGGCGTTTGACATTGTTCCCTATTTGTTCTATCCTCACAATTCTTTTCGCCGGTGGTGGTGTTGTTGTCGATGCTCAGTTCATTTCCTCAAGCGCTGCGCGCTGCATATTTCATCGCTTGCGTAACATTGTTTGCGCCGATGGCTTCAGCCGATCCCGCGCAGGCACAAGAGAGCCGTCAGTCGCCGCCCCCCACGCTCGTTCCGACATTTGAATCGCTGCCTCACACCGCATTGCCGACGGCGCGCTTCGAGAGTTGGTGCGGTCAGCATGACCGGTATCTTCTCGACGAAAACGGAACGTTGAATGCCTATGAGGCCGGCACCAAGGTCGCGGAAGTGGCCGTTTCGCCCGGCAGTTCTTTGCAATGTCGCAGCGACGGGCAGCAACTGATCTATCAAGGTACGGGGCATGTGACGAAGGTTGATATCGCAAGCGGCGACAGTCAATGGCTCGCGGCTTTCGATAACAAGGGTGCTACAATTTCGATCTCGCCGGACTTTAAGAGCATTGCAACGTCCGTTCCGCTGGAACTGAAGCCGCCCGCGGCCCAGCTCAAGGTCATTCTGGTCGGGGACAAGAAAAACGGAAACAAGACGGAACGGCCTTGGTGGATCAAGTGGAGCGACGATGGTTCGAAGATCGCCGTGGAGTATCCGACGTTCGTCGAAATTCTGGATCGCAACGGCGTGAAACTCGCCTCCATGACGAAACCAGACCATGGATGGGTTAAAGGTGGATGGTTCGACAGGGATCAACGGGCGCTGACGCTGTTTATGGAGGAAGAGCAACCTCCGGGATCGGTTCTCAAATGCAACTTCACCGAAAAACAGTGCCTCGTGCGCCCACGAATTGAATCGATCTCGATCGGTGGGCGCGGAACGACGGGCACCGTGATCCCCTTGGGCAAGCCTCCGGTGCGGGAAGACGACTCGATCCAGATCGCGGAGAAATACGCTGCCTAGATCAGAAGCGCCAATTCGAGGCTTCTCGTGCGTCAGGTGTTTTCGACCAGGACCGGTCTTTGGCCGTTCGAAATTGCAGTGTCCCCCTCCGGAAAGTGGTCGATCCTGACGTGGGACGACTCGCGTCGGCCGGGATGCGAACACGGAACGGGCGCCGCCCGCGTCTACAAATGCTGGCAAGGCATGCTCGTGGATTTAACCAAGGTGAATAAATGACAGATCAATATCGTCCCTACATTCCTCCCAGGCCGGCGCGACCGTTCGAACGAAACTCCGATTACAAGACGAGAATAGATCCTATAACGAAAAGAGAAAAATTCCATGCCGGCGTCGATTATCGCGCGCCTCGGGGAACGCCCATTCCAGCTCAAACCCCCGGCGAGGTGGTTTATTCGGGCTACAACGAAGGCTATGGAAACACGGTCATCGTGAAGACGACGAACGGCTACGGACTTTATGCACACATGGACGAGCCTTCTCAGGCGCGCATGGGCGACCGGATCTGGCCCGCTGATCTCCGCCTCGCCGCTTCATCAGTTTGGATTGTCTGATCCGGATCGCGGGATGTCGTTCGCCGAGCGCTTCGGCGACTGGCGGCCGGCGTCATCCGATGGTCAGGCGACGGCGCCCCGTGGATTGCCTGGCATGATCGAGGAACACTTGCGGCAGCAAGGCGTACTGGGAGCCGGCTTGCCCCAGAACACGACGCCCGCTACGCCGCCCGCCTCCTATTTGCCCGATGAGGAAGCCGGCTCGTTCGCCGGTCGCTTCGGTGACAGGCCACCGGTTCGGCGATTGTCGTCTCGGTGGGACTGAGCACCTAACGCCACCGCTGCAAAAACGGCAACGACGTTCGGCGTACAAATTGTGTACGCCGTTTGTCGTTCGCCCCTACTGCTCTCCGTCGCGCAGCCGGCGCCAGACTGCACCGAGCACGTTGGAATAGTCGTCGGTCCAGACCCGCTGGTTGTCTTCGGCCTCGGTCAGCGCCCACACGTCCGACGACGCCAGCTTGCCGACATCGGCCTCCTCCCGCGCCGACACCACCACCGAGGTCGAGAAGATGTACTCGTTGTCGCGGCCGGAATCCTCGCTGTAGACCCAGCTCTTCATCTCGTTGGCATCCGCAATGCCGACAACGACGCTGGCGAGTTCGAGGTGCCGGTTGGAAACGTGCATCACCACCGCGCCCTGCGGCGCCAGTTTCTGCTTGTAGATTTCCATCGCCTCTTCGGTCGCCAGATGAATCGGGATCGCATCCGACGAATAGGCGTCGACGATGATCAGGTCGTAGACGCCGTCGGGCTCGCGGGCGAAGGTCAGCCGGGCGTCGCCGATCACGGGCTTCAGGTTCGGTTCGCAGTTCTGGATATAGGTGAAGTATTTCGGATCGCGCGCGGTATCGACCATCGACTGGTCGATCTCGAAGAACTTCCAGTCCTCGCCGGCCTCCGACGCGCAGGTCAGCGTGCCCGACCCGAGCCCGATCACCGCCACCCGCAGCGGCGCGCCTTTACGTTCGCGAATGGCCGTGATCGCCTGACCGATGCCGCCGTCCTTGTGGTAATAGGTGATAGCCTCGGGCCGGCCGGTGACGGGAGTGCCGTCGTCGTTCTTGAATTTTTCGGCGCCGTGGATCGTCGTGCCGTGCATCAGCACGTGATACTGCCCGTTCGGCGTCACCACGATCTTGTGGACGCCGAAGAAGCTGCGCACGGTTTCGACCCGGCCGTCGTCGGAGGGATAGGCGCGCAGCAGCAGCAACGCGACCGCGACGGTGGCAAAGATCTTCCAGCGGCTGACGTTGAGGCCGAGCGCCAGCAGGGCCGAGAGCACGCCGACCGCGCCGATCACCCATACCCGATGCTCGTCGATCCAGTTGAACAGTTTGCCGGTGGAATAAGACGGCGCGATCAGCGCCACCGCCAGCACGGCGAGGAACGGCCAGTACCAGGCGCTCCAGCGCGGCAGGCGCTCGTCGCCGGACGGACGGCACAACGCCGCCAGCGCCAGCAGGATCGGATATTCGGCGACCCAGGAGAACGTGAACGGCGCGATCAGGCCGGCAAACAATCCGCCGACCATACCGCCGAACGACAGCGCGACGTAGAAGCCGGTGAGATATTTCGCCGCCGGCCGGGTTCGCGCCAGTTCACCATGGCAGGCCATCGCGATGACGAAGAAGCAGAGCTGATGCCCGCCCAGCGTCAGCAGCAGATTCTGCTCGCCACCGACCGCCAGCAGGATTACCACGCCGGCGATCGCCAGCGGCTGCGCCAGCAGCATCCACTTGTGCGGCAGCAGCGGCCGCGACTGGAACACCAAAACCCAGGTCAACAGATAGAGCGACAGCGGCAGCACCCACAGCAAGGGTGCTGCGGCAACGTCGGTCGAGATATGCGCGGTCACGGCGATCAGGAGGCCCGACGGCACCGCGGCGAGAAAAATCCAGCGCGCGCGCACCATCCAGGACGGAGCCGGCGCGTCGGCGTCGTTATCAGGCATGTTCAGTGCGGCGGCGTTGGCCGGCGAGCGCAGCAGCAGGATGCCGCAGGCCGCGATCAGAACGATCAGCAAGCCATAGCCGCCGGTCCAGATCAGGTTTTGCATGCGCAGCGTGAACATAGGCTCCAGCAGCACCGGGTAGGACAACAGCGCCAGGAAGCTGCCGATGTTCGAGGAGGCGTAAAGGAAATAAGGATCGGGGCCGTTGGGGTGGCCGGTGCGAACGAACCAGGCCTGCAGCAGCGGATTGTTGGCGGCGAGCGCAAAGAACGGCAGCCCGATCGAGACCGCAAACAGGCCGAGCAGCCAGAACGCATAGCCCGAGGTCGGCGGCTCGCCCCACCCGCTCGCGATCGACAGCGGCAATGTCAGCAGCGCGACCGCGAGCAGCACAAGATGAATCGCCACCGGAATCGCGCGATTTTTGATCTGCATCAGGAAATGCGCGTAGGCGTAGCCGCCGAGCAGCAGCGACTGGAAGAACACCATCGCCACCGACCACACCGCCGGCGAACCGCCGAGCCGTGGCAGCACCATTTTGGTGAACAGGGGTTGCACCGAGAACAGCAGCAGCGCACTGACGAAGATCGCGGCGGTATAGACCACCAGGATCAGCCGGTTTCGCGCAGCGGACGACTGGTCCGTGACGACGGATGGCTCAGAAATCATGAAAGCTCCGGCTTGGCGGCGGAATTCTTGGCCACAGCGAGCCAGAGATGCGGATTTGAGCATATGGCATCATGGCGAGCAATGCGGGATAAGAGATGTCATTCCGGGGCGATGCGCAGCATCGAACCCGGAATCTCGAGATTCCGGGTCTGGTCCTGCGGACCATCCCGGAATGACGGACCAACGCCAATCAAACCTTCTTGAAGCGAACATGAACGAAGCGGACGTCGTCATCATCGGTGCGGGGCATAACGGCCTCACCTGCGCGGCCTATCTCGCGATGGCCGGACTGCGGGTGAAGGTGGTCGACCGCCGCAAGGCGGTCGGCGGCGCGGCTGTCACCGAGGAATTCCATCCCGGCTTCCGCAACTCCGTGGCGGCCTACACCGTCAGCCTGCTCAACCCGCAGATTGCGGCCGACCTGAAACTGGCCGATCACGGCCTGCGGATCGTCGAGCGCCGCGCCCAGAACTTCCTGCCCGCGCCCGATGGCAGCTACCTCCTGACCGGCGAAGGCCGCACCCGGCAGTCCGTGGCCAAACTCAGCCCGCGCGACGCCGACCGTATCGAGACGTTCTCGCGCGAGCTCGAAGTCATCGCCGACGTGCTGCGACAATTCGTGCTGCGCGCGCCGCCGAACATCGTCGACGGCCTCGGTGTCGGCGCCGTTCGAGAAGCCTTCAATGCGCTCGGCACTGCCGGCATTCTGCGAACGCTGCCGCTGGAAGCGCAGCGCAATCTGCTCGATCTGTTCACGTGCTCGGCCGGCGAGATGCTCGACGATCGCTTTGAAAGCGATCTGGTCAAGGCGCTGTTCGGCTTCGACGCCATCGTCGGCAACTATGCGAGCCCCTACGCCGCCGGCTCCGCCTACGTGATGCTGCATCATGCGTTCGGCGAGGTGAACGGCAAGAAAGGCGTCTGGGGCCACGCCATCGGCGGCATGGGCGCGATCACGCAGGCGATGGCGCGGGCGGCGCGCGGCCATGGCGCCGAGATCGAGACCGAGGCCGGCGTTCGCGAAGTGATCGTCGAGCGCGATCGCGCGGTTGGTGTCGTGCTCGACAACGGCACGACGGTCCGCGCCAAATATGTCGTGTCCGGCGTCAATCCGAAATTGCTGTACACGCGGCTGATCCCGTCAGGCGCGCTGACGCCGGAATTTCTCGAGCGTATCGGCCGCTGGCGCAACGGTTCCGGCACCTTCCGCATGAATGTCGCGCTCAGCACGCTGCCGTCCTTCACGGCGCTATCAGGCCTGGGCGATCATCTCACCGCCGGCATCATCCTCGCGCCCGGTCTCCCCTACATGGATCGCGCCTGGCAGGATGCCCGCGCACATGGCTGGAGCCGCGAGCCCGTGGTCGAGGTGCTGATCCCATCGACGCTGGACGACTCGCTCGCGCCCGAGGGACAGCATGTCGCGAGCCTGTTCTGCCAGCATGTCGCGCCGGAATTGCCGGACGGAAAATCATGGGACGACCACCGCGAAGAAGTTGCCGATCTGATGGTCGCGACTGTCGACCGATACGCGCCCGGCTTTGCAGCCAGCGTGATCGGGCGTCAGATCCTGTCGCCGCTCGATCTGGAGCGGCAGTTCGGCCTGCTCGGCGGCGATATCTTTCACGGCGCGCTGACGCT
>Ga0068855_100009488_pt1 | contig 11752 bp, 8 predicted proteins | sample KBSCornC52_FD_66592 | JGI IMG/M metagenome (GOLD analysis project Ga0068855, IMG submission 66592) | Corn rhizosphere microbial communities from Kellogg Biological Station, Michigan, USA - KBS Corn C5-2 | ecosystem: Host-associated > Plants > Roots > Rhizosphere > Soil ...
GCGTGCGCTGGAATGGATTGTGGTTTGCATCTCCAATCCTATCCGCTCACGCGCCGCCCTCACCTCTTTTGGTTGCGGCTCCGCCGCGCTGTGTTCTCCGCGTCCTTCGCGCTTAACTCGGCGGTGGTCTCAGGAGAGGCCTATCGGTCCTTCAGCAGTGGCGCCTCTTTCTTGCTGTGCTGAAAAATGCTCCGCGCGTCCTTGATGGAGACGCCTTCGATGAAATAGGCGACCGCGGCGTGACCGATGGAGTAGGTACCCGCGCCGGCGACGGCCCCGGAGATGGCGTTGCCCCAGCCGGGGAGGAATTTGACTGCGGCGCGCGCGCCTTCGCGCAAGGCGAGGCCGAGGCCGACATTGGCGCCCACGGCGGTCATGAATTCGGCGGCGAGCTTGGCACTCATTTCGCGTCCGCTGATGTGCATGATGCCGGCGACCATGGTGGCCTGGAGGGAGGTGAGAATCGGGAAATCGGCCAGTGGAATCGGCTGCGCGCCGATGGCCGTGCAAATGGCGGTGACGGACTTGATGACCACTTGCGCGATCTGCTTTTGCAGCGCGCGGTTGCTGGAAAGACGCGCCATCTCGAGCTGCGCTTCTGCGGGAAGCTCGATGGCGACGAGTTCCGCGAGGCGTTGTCCCGCGGCATCGCCGTGCAGCGCGAGCGTGCCGACCATGCGCGCGCTCAATTCCGGGCGGGTGTGCAAGACGGCGTGGAGTTCCTGGCGGGCGGCTTCGGTATCGCCACTGGCGCCGGGGAGCAGGAGGCCCATGAGTTTCGGCGACGGTCCTTCTTTGGGTGTAACGATCGGAAGAAGCTGCACCGCGTGATCCAGATCGGCGCCAAGCGAATCGTCGATCGGACCGGCTGGACGCGCGAAGAGGAAGAGGTCGGGCGGTTCCTGGGTGAGCGCTTCGCGCAGCAGGGGCAGTGAGGCCGGGCGGCGCGCATCGAGCAGACGCAGGCTGCCCCGGCCGGTGCGACCGATCGTTTGCCAATGGTGGTCGCTGAGATTTTCCTCGCCAGGCCGGAACACCTCGTCGCCAAAGAGCGTGGCCAGCAACTCGGCCTTGCCCGCGCCATTCGGTCCCACGAGCACGAGGCGCGGCGGGCGCTGCATGAGAAAAAGCGTCTTGATCGGCGTGATCTCGCGCAGGATCGGCTGCTGCAGCCCTGCGGGAAGCTTGTTCACGAGCGCTTCGAGTTTTTCGTAGAGGGGCAGAAATGAGGAAGGCTTCATCGAGGCAGGCACTGTTTTAACCGGGTTGTTTCACCATGGCGTATCCGCCGCTGTTTCGCCAGCGCGGACGGCGATCCGTCTCAAGACAAAGAAATGACCACGGATTTCATGGATGACGCGGATTCTTCCCAGACGTCTGAGCGTCACGGAATCCGTGAAATCCGCGTCATCCGTGGTCAAAACGCCATTCATTTGATTGTCGATACGTCCTCTCAGGAAACGTTGGAGGAACTGATTTTGCGTGTTCGCGCGCGACTTTTTTCGCGCGGTTTGTTTGGCTCACGTGCCGAATGTCCGAACAGTCCTCTCCCTCCGCTTCCCACGCGATGGCCTGGCGCATCGCGAACGTGGCCATGCTCGTCGTGCTGGCGATCGCGGCATTCCTTCTTGTACCGCAACACGAACCGTGGTTCGACGAAGTGCAGGCGTGGTTTCTGGCCCGCGATGCCAGCGTTTGGGATATCCTGTGGAAGTATGCGCGCTACGAGGGCAGCCCTTCGCTGTGGCATCTGCTGCTGGCCATCCCCGCGAAGGCAGGCGCGCCGGCGATGACCTTGAATTACATCTCAGCGGCTTTGGCGATCATCGGTGGAGCATTATTGCTTTTCCGGAGTCCGTTCCCGCCCCTGCTGCGCATCTTGCTGCCGGCGACGTATTTCTTCTTCTATCAGTACGGGATCGTCGCGCGAAATTACGCGCTGCTCATGCCGCTGCTCTGGCTGGTGGCGGTGGTGTATCCGGGACGGTTCACGCACCCGTGGCGTTATGTGGTGATGCTCATCATCGTCACCCAGGTGAGCCTGCACGCGGCGTGGATGGGCGGCTCGCTCATGTTGTGTTTTCTCTGGGACGCGTGGCATCGCATGAAGTGGTCCGTGTCGCGGCTGTGGCCGTTGACGCTGGCCTTTGCCATCGATACGGCGCTGATCGTCGCGCAGCTCTGGCCGCCGGCAGATTTCTCCGGCCCGGACTGGAAAAAGGTGGACCATGCGCGGATCACGACCGCGCTGAATGAAGTCCTGCTGGGTACGGTGCTGCCCTGGCCGGCGCTCTCCGTGCTCGTGCTACTCTGCGCCGGTTGTTTTTTCTACACGCGCGGCGTGCTGCTTTCGTATCTGCTTTCGGTGGGCGGGCTGCTGGCCGTGTTCATCCTGCGCTTTTACAGCGTGTGGCACGGCGGGATGCTCTTCGCGCTGCTCATCCTGCACACGTGGCTGGCCCTGGTCAGCCCGGTGCGCCGCCCCATCGGGCGCATGGCCGATCGTTGGTGGCCGATGCTGGCGACCGGGGCGCTCACGGGCGTCGCGCTCGTGCAAGTTTATTGGTCGACGATGGCGTGGTGGCACGATTGGAAATTCCCCTATTCCGGCAGTCGCGAGGCGGCGCAGTACCTGCGCGAGCACGGCATCGACAAGCAGCGCATCCACATCTTCAAGTTCGCCACCTGTGCGGTGTTGCTTGGCCTGGATCACAATCCGTTCGCCAACGTCGCGCCGTATATGCCGGGGTCGTTCTGGGTCTGGACGAAGCAGATTTTCGCCGGCCAAAATCCCAAGGCGCTCGTAGTGGGGGATCCGGATTGGATTCTCGTCGGGGCGCAATTGCGTCCGGCGGCGGATGTCATCCCGCCGCCGTTGCCGGGCTATACACTCGACCACGTCTTTTCCGGCCGCTTCATTTGGAAAGACGGCTTTTATCAGACGGATACGTACTACCTATACCGTCGCGTGGCGAAGTAGAGGCGGCGCGCCCAGGCGGACACCATTTACGGCAACGCCGCGAGGATTACATCCAAATGCTCCTCCGGCTTCACCTTGCGGAAGACGGCGTGGATCTTCCCCTCCGAATTGACGATGAACGTGCTGCGCTCGGTGCCCATGTATTTGCGCCCGTACATGCTTTTCTCCACCCACACGCCGTAGGCTTCGACGATTTTCTTTTCCTCGTCGCTGATCAGCGGGAAAGGGAGCGAGTATTTGGTGACGAACTTGGTGTGGCTCTTCGCCGAGTCGATGCTGATGCCGAAGACCACGGCGCGGCCGGTGAATTCCTTCCACGCATCGCGCAAGGCGCAGGCCTGTTTCGTGCAGCCCGGCGTGTCGTCCTTTGGGTAGAAATAGAGGACGACGGTCTGGCCTTTGAAGTTGGCGAGTTTGACGGTTTCGCCCCAGCCATAAGTGCCGCCGACAGCGGTGGCGGTGAAGGTGGGCGCTTTGTCGCCGGGTTGCAGTTCTTTGCTCATGTTGCGGTAAAAAGAAAAAAGGGAGGGGTTGAAGATAAGCCGCGTGCCCGTTACTTGCTCTTCATTTCGTAGACACCGTCCCACGGCTCGCTGGGCGGATGCACCTGCAATTCCACGCAGCGCGCGATGAATGTCTCGGCCAATCCGTCGCCGGGGGCCTGTGTAAGGACCTCGCGCCAGATTTCTTCCGCGGCGGCGAAATCACCGGCACGATACAGGCGGACCGCTTCCTCGTGCCGGGGAAGCCATGGGGGTTCGGGGACACCGCACCGGCTGAGCACGGTAAAGATTTCCACCGGCTGTGTCTTCCCTTTGACGATGATGAGATCGACCGAGCGGAGGACAAATTTGTCGCGTACCAACCCGGCGACATTTTCGCCGACGCAGGAATCGATGTGATATTGCTTCGTCGCTCCCTCCAGCCGGGAGCCAAGATTCACCGCATCACCGATCGTCGAAACTTCCATCTTCGCTTCGCAGCCGAGATTGCCGACGATGGCTTCGCCCTGGTTTACGCCGAAGCCGACCTTGATGGCGCCGATCCCGCGGTTGACCCATTCCGCATTCAGTTTCGCGGTCTTCGCCTGCATGTCGAGCATGGCGGAGACGGCGCTCTCGGTGTCGGTGAGCGGGCCGTTGCTGATAATGCTCCCCCAATGCGCCATCACGCAATCGCCGATGAATTTATCCAGCGTGCCGCGGTGCGCGTAGACGATGGCGACCATGGCCTCGAAGTATTCATTGAGCTGCGAGACGAGCGCCTGCGGATCGGCCGTTTCGGTGCGCGTGGTGAAGCCGCGGATGTCGGAGAAGATGATGGTGATCTGCTTGCGCTCGCCGTGGAGGGTGTTGAGAAAGCTGGCCGGGTTGTCGAGCACCTCGCGGGCGACATCCTTGCCAACATAACGATCGAGCGCTTTGCGCGTGCGTTGTTTCTCGATCCGGTCGAGCACTTGCTCCCATGCCGCCCAGACGATGCCACTGGCGACCAGCGCGAGCAACGGGCTCAGGAGCGAGGGAACAAGGTTGTAATTATTCGCCAGATTTTGCGCGATTTCGTAGTATCCCAGAATGGCCAGAGCGAGGACGAAGAGACGCAGAAGCGGTCGCCGCACCCAGGCACCGAGTAGCCAGGCCGCAACGCCGCCGACTCCGATGAGCGCGAGATTCGCTTTCGTGGAGAGATCGGTGAGAAAGTCTCTCTTCAGCGCGGAGTTCAAGGCGTTGAGGTGAATATTGACGCCGGTAGTGATGCCATAAGGCGTCTGCACCCGGTCTTCGGAGGCCTGCTCCGTATTGCCGATGACGACGATCTTGTCGCGGAAGAGTGCGCCGTGGTTATAGGGAGGCGCGTTCCATTGCGCATCGACGAAGATCTCGTGGAGCGAATGTGGGACGACATCTTCCGAGTAACGAAAGATGACGGGACGATGCCCGGGGGGCAATTGGTTGACGAAGCCGGCCTTTTCCAAGCCCAGCGCGGCCAGGGAAAAAATCTCGCGGGTGTTATCGCCGGCGGGGATGCCGAAGTATTCCTCCACGCTCGTGCGATAATAGATGTGACGCACCAGACCATCCGCATCGGCGCGGATATTCACGAAGCCGATCCACGAGGGACCCTCGGCGGGCGGTTGCAATGTCTCCGCGGGGAGGATGTAGCGTTTGTCGATGAGATTGGAGCCGATGACCACTTTGTCGCGATGGCGGAGCAGGGCCGCGCGGAAAACATCGTCGCCCGGTTTTTCCGCGGGGAAAACGATATCGAAAATGATGGCGCTGGCCCCGGCGTCGGCGAGGCGATCGATGATCGCGGCATAGACCTCGCGCTTCCAGGGGAAGCCTTCCTTCATCAGCCGCAGGGTCGGGGATTTTTCGAGGTCGTCGCTAAAGACCGCATCGAGCGAGCGCGTGGCTTCGTCGATGCCGAGCAGGACGATGCGCGGATCGGCGGGTAAGCGGCGCGCGGCGCTATTCGTGAGCAACCAGTCGCGGCTGGCGCGCTCGGCGTCGCCGTAAAACCAGCCCTGCACATAAAGAACGGCGACGGCAGCAGTGCAGAGGAGGCAGATCATCGTCAAGGTGCGATGATGGGGAGGAAGCCTCGATGTCATGACGCAGGTAAATAGCGGCTGGCGGGCTGGGAACAAAGCGGGATTTGGCCGGAGATTGCGGCTTGACGCCAATTAGCCATCGGAACAGCCTGCGGCGTCGTGATCGTAATCCGTTCCCTCTCGTTCACCAGGAAGGTGATTGTTGTTACTGCGCTGATGGCGCTCGGAGTATTGCATGCCGCGGATGTCCCGCCGCTCGCGTCGGCGACGGTCACTCGCGTCGAAAACCATGTAAGTTATGGCAGGGTGGCCGGCGATAAGAGCGAAACCCGCCCGGCGGCGCCGAACGATATCATCAAGGCGAATAACTTCCTGATGTCCGAGACGGATTCGCGCGCGGAACTGAAATACGAGGACGGCACGCTCGTGCGCATCGGGCAGAACACGATCTTTTCCTTCGACGCGGCCACGCGGACGCTGAACCTGAAAAAGGGGACATTCGTTTTCTACATGCCGAAAGGCAAAGGCGGTGGCACGATCAAGACCCCAAGCTTCACCGCGGCGATCACCGGCACGGTGGGCAAGGTCTCGAACAATCTCATCGCGATCATCGAAGGGGAGATCACGCTTCTGCCTTCCGGACGCAAAGTGCCGGCGGGCTTTTTTGCGCGAATCAATGGAGACGGAACGATCGATATTTTGCCCTTCGACATGACCAAGGCGTTTGACGGCAAGCTGATGACTTTCAACGGTCCGCTGGTCTCGCTGCCGGAGACGGCGTTCGGTTCGATGCTCAATTACTTCCAGAGCCTCGGGCGCGACTACACCGACGTGAACAACCTGCCGTCCAGCGTGGTGCATTTCAATCCGAACAAGCCGACGCCGACACAGACGCCGGCCGTCCATCACGCGACGCCTACTCCCGCCCCGCAGACCCCCACGCCGCCGCCCACGACCCCGTCGTCGTCGCCGCCGTTCCAATCTCCTCCTCCGTAATGCGATGGCACTCCCGGCATTTTCGATGAAAGCGCGTTTCATAACTCCATCGCTCCTGCTGCTTCTCGGTCTTTGCGGCTCCGTGTTCGCGCAGGATGGCAAGACTTATACTTATCATACCCAAGGTTCGCTCGCGCAGAGCTCGAAACAGAGCGCGCAGGAGGTCGAGGACATCGGCCAGATCGACGAGGAAGGTGGGAGCACGACGCTGCGGGACAAGCTGCGTTTCAACATCAACTTTCAGACCGCCTACACGACGAATGCGTTGCTCCAGGGCAATCACGGCAGTGGTGACGTGCTCTTCCTTCCGTCGTTGGACGTGGGCTTTCACACGGCGCTGAGCAAGCACTTCAACTTCGATCTCGATACGAAGGTGGATTCGGTCATCTACTCGCGGTTCCAGGATCGTGGCATTGTCGGCTACAGCGCGCAGGCGACGCTGGACTATCATATCAAACAGGGGTTGCCGCGGTTTTACGCCACGCTCGAGCCGTATCGTTACGAGAGCTTCGATACCGGGCAATTGCAGACCGAGGCCATTGGGTTTACCGGTGGCACGGACTGGGGTGTCCCGTTCAATGGCGGGCGCACGCTGGGTTTCGTCGGGTATAGCTTCACGGAGTATTTGTCCGATCCGGACATCGACACCCGCATGGTGCACCGCGCGGTGGTGGGCCTGGCGCACCAGATCCGCACGAATCTCACGTTGCAGCTCTACTACGTCTATCAGTTCAGCGATTACACCGATTTCGACCGCAGCGATTCCAAGCACACCATCTCCGGCAACCTGATCTATCAATTCAACGACCACTGGTACGGCAGCTTCACGACGAGCTTCATCAATAACGGCTCGACGCAGGAACACGCCGCCTACCAGAGCTTCAGCACCTCACTGGGGCTGTCGCTGCATTTCTAATCCGCCTTCGCGCTGGCGGAGAATTGCTTTCCCTCGCTGCGCAAATCCCATGCGGCGGCGACGATTGCCGGCCAGTCCTCCAGGAGCCGGCCATAGCTGGCGATGAGCTTTTGCATGAGGTGGCGGTTCTCTTCATTCGTGCGGCCGCCTTTTAAATCATAGGGGATGTCGAAGTCCTCCTGTTGCATCCGGTCGCGCGAGTAATCGAGAAAGTCCCGAATGTCGCGCCGCCAGAATTCCGGGGCATCGATTTCGGTGAAAAGGGTGTGTTCGAGCGCGACGATCTTTTGGCTTTCGTGGGTGAGCACGATGCGGTGCAGGGCTTCGCGGAAATCGAGCGCCGGCTGCGCGGCAAATTCGCAGAGATAGCGGCCGAGCTTTTGCATGCGAGCCGGGGTGTCGGCCTGGGTGGCCGGTTGATGGCCCGCCATGATGGCCCGCAGGATTTGCGAGAATTCGAACACGGAACCTTGTCGCGCGCGATTGATCTCCCCGGGATGCAGCGGTGCATTGACGCCGTCGGTTTCGTGACGAAGACAGAGCGGCAGATGTCCGGAGAGTGCGCCCGGACAGCAAGCTCCCATGGTGGCGCCGAAAACGAGGTCCTCCGCCGGGAGCACTGGAAAGAAAGGCGGCAGCAATTCGCGATGATCGAGCCCGATCGCGATGCCAGGTGAGACCGTGCCGTCACCGACGGAAGGCGTCGCGATGCGCGCTACGGCTCCGCGACTGGCGAAGCTGGCGCGATAGCGCATTTCGGCCTCGGCCGGAAGTTCCCTTTCGGTGCCCTTGTGGGGAGCGTAGAAGCTGGAGGTCGGAATGGCCGGATTGCCCGCATGCCCGAGGTGCGTCGTGCGAATGCGCGCCGCCCCGGAATCCATCAAACGGAGGAACGCGAGACCGATTTTGCGCACATTGACCTCATTGACCGGCACACCGGCGAGCAGGTCGCCCAGATCGCGGCCGAGGAGCTTTTCCTGTTCGGCGAGATAATCGCGCGGCTCGAAGCTGACCGCCTCCAGCGCGTCGGTCCGGTCGGCGAAGACCCAACGATCGTAGGGATCGGTATCGGAAAAGAGGGCGAGTTTGAAATCGCCCGCGTCCGTGGAAGCGAGTTCGCAGAGGACATCGTCATCCACGGCCGCGAGGACGCTGCCGGCTTCGTGCAGCATCAGCGCATTGCGATTCGCGCCGCCGGGCGAACCTGCGCCGAAAGGATCGAAAAGCGCAAACTCCACGGCTTCCGGCCGGCATTGGCTGCGCCGGATGAGCTCGGTGGCGAAGAGCCGCTTTTCCTGCTCGCCGAGATAACGCAACGCCACGCCGAGTTCACCCGCGCGCTCACTGGCCAGGCCGCGCAGGCGTCCCCGGTGCCCCGCGTCCACCGCACTGTCCGCGACAAGAAAATCGACGGTGCGGCCATGCGCTTGCACATTTTCCGTGAAACTGCCGAGGGCGCGCAGGAGGAGGTCGGCGCGGTCTCCTCCTGTGGAAAAGCCGATGGCGCCGATCTTCGCGGGCGTCGCGTTCGATTCGCGGATCGCCGCGGCGCGCGTGTGGAGTTCGGTGCGCGAGATGAAGAGTCCCGCCCGGACCAGCTTGCGCTGCCAGGAGCGCAAGGCTTCGATTTCCGCGCTGCCCCAGGCCTGCGATTCCGCATAACGCGCGATATGCCCAGGCAGCGAACGGAACTCCGTGCACCGCAAGGCAAAATCCACCACGAAGGACGGCATCAGGATCGGCAGATGATCGCGCACATACACTGCCCGCGTATCCTCCCCGGCGACGAATGCCGTGAAAGGCGTATGGCGCCACAGTTCCCGGGACGGTTCCGTAGCGGAGCCGTCATCGGTTGTGTCGAAGTCGTGGATGGAGTTGTCGAAGTCGTTGGGGGCCATTGTGCGCCGCAAAGGGCCTGCGCGGTTGCCTTCCAACCGCAATTCCCGTTCCATGTAGGGGTTCCATGACTACCGCGAACAAAATCACCATCACCCGGATTCTTCTGATTCCCGTCTTTGTGATGATGGCGATCTACTACGGCCGGAGCGTGCAGATGGGGACACCCGTCGAATGGCAGCGCTGGGCGGCGATTGCCGTCTTTACGGTGGCCGCGGCGAGCGACGGCATCGACGGCTATATCGCCCGCCGGTTCAACCAGCGCACCCGCCTCGGGGTGGTACTCGATCCGATTGCCGACAAAGGGTTGCTCCTGACCGGGATCATCACGCTCAGCGTTTCGAATTGGGCCTACGAATTCCCGGCCTGGTTTGCGGTGCTCGTGGTGGCGCGCGATGCGGTCATCGTCATCGGCACGCTCACCCTGCATTTTCTCAACGGCAGCGTGCACGTGCGCCCGACTTGGATGGGCAAAACGGCCACTGCGCTGCAGATGGTCGCCATCGGCGTCTACATGCTCCAATACAACCCCTTCCAGGAGAACCTCGTCGTCGGTCGCTGGAATCTCGACGTTGCCTTCCTGGATATTCCCGTCTGGCTGGCCGGCATCTTCACCCTGCTCTCCGGCATGGGCTACCTGGCGCAGGGCGTCGCGCAGATGCATCACCACGGGCACCCCGATCCAAAGGATCAGAATGAGGTTTGAGGAAAGTTGATAGTGGATAGTTGATACTGGAGGCTTTGCGACAGGTCCGTGGTGCCGTGGGGACAATTGATAGCCGCCGGTGGTGTGCTGGACGCTTTCCCATGGCAGTGTTTTAAACCAAAACTTGCGAAGACGACTTCCTGCCCTACCCTACGGGCCGTTTTCCCTGCGATGACCTGAGTCGAGAAAGCGGCTATCAACTATCAACTCTCAACCATCAACTTTCCCAAGTGTCCCGCACCGTAGCCATCGTCGGCCGCCCGAATGTCGGCAAGTCCGCTCTCTTCAATCGCCTTGCCGGACGGAAGATTTCCATCGTGCACGACATGCCGGGGGTGACGCGCGATCGCATCACCTCGCTGTGCAAGCTGGGGAATGATCCGTTCGAGATCATCGATACGGGCGGCATCGGCGCCAATGTGGACGCCAGCTTTACCGAGCAGGTTCGCGCCGAGGTGGAGATTGCGCTGGGTTCCGCGGATGTGCTGCTTTTCGTCGTGGATGGCCAGGATGGCTTGACGCCGCTGGACGCGGATTTGGCCCGCCTGCTGCGCCGCACCGCCAAGCCGCTGCTCATGGCGATCAATAAGATCGATGTGGATCAGCACGGGCCGCGCGCCGCGGAGTTCTCCCAACTCGGTTTCTCGGATTCCATCGCCATCAGTGCCGAGCACAACCGCGGCATTCTCCCGCTGGTCGCCTGGCTGGAGCGGATGCTTCCCGCGCCGGTTTTCGAGGAAGGGGCCGGCTCTGATCCGAAGTCGCCCATCAAGATTGCGGTTGTCGGCCGCCCCAATGTCGGCAAATCCTCACTGACCAACGCGATCCTGAACGACGACCGGACTTTGGTTTCGCCGATCAGCGGGACGACGCGCGATGCCATCGATATTCCCTATGAGCGGCATGGGCAGCACTATGTGCTCATTGACACCGCCGGGATTCGTCCGCGAGGCAAGGTGGACAACTCGGTCGAAGTCTTCAGCGTGATGCGCAGCGAGACGAGCATTCGCCGGGCGGATATTTGCTGCCTGGTCATCGACGCCGAACAAGGAGTGACGGCTCAGGACAAAAAGATCGCCGGGATGATCCAGGAGGAAAACAAGCCGTGTGTCGTCGCCTTCAACAAGTGGGACCTCATCAAGGATCGGACGGAGAGCAAAGAGGAATTGAAGGAGGTGCTGGAAGGATTGCGCGAGGAATTATTCTTCATTCGTTACGCGCCCAGCATGCTGGTCAGCGCCAAGACCGGTGCGGAGCTCACGCGGCTTTTCAAAACGATTGAACGCATCCGGAGCGAAGCGCAGTTCCGCATTGGCACCGGTGTGCTCAATCGGTTGCTCGCCGAGGCGGTGGCCTTGCATCCGCCGGCCATGAAGAGCGGCAAGCGCCTGAAAGTGCTCTTCGGCACGCAGCCTGATCGGCCGCACGGCAAGGTCATCCCGATCCCGGAGTTCGTTCTTTTTGTCAATGACGACGGACTGCTCGACCAGAGCTACCACCGCTATCTGGATTCCAAATTGCGCGAGAAAGCGCCCTACACCGGTCTGCCGATTCTCCTTCACCTCCGCGCCCGTACGGGGCGGGACAAGAGCAACGACACGCGCGGTCAAAAGTTCGGCCGTAATCCGGAAACCGGTGGGCGTCCCCCGACGGGTCCGCGCAAACGGACGAACAAAAAAGCGGACAAGCCGCGGCGGCGTTTGG
>Ga0068855_100009493_pt1 | contig 11749 bp, 9 predicted proteins | sample KBSCornC52_FD_66592 | JGI IMG/M metagenome (GOLD analysis project Ga0068855, IMG submission 66592) | Corn rhizosphere microbial communities from Kellogg Biological Station, Michigan, USA - KBS Corn C5-2 | ecosystem: Host-associated > Plants > Roots > Rhizosphere > Soil ...
CGTTCCTCACGGACGATCCGCGCCAGGCCTCGGAGCGACTTGATCTCCCTCAACAGGTTGGTGCCCGACCGATCGATAGAACAGGGCCTGTGCCTGATCGGCATTTCGTCGAGCTCGACGCCTTGCGGACCGGGCGCGACGGTGACGACGTCGTGACCGCGGTCCACTAGTGCCCGGATGAGACCGGAACGGAAATTGCGGATGTTCCAGATACTGTTCGCTGCTATGAGGATCCGAGCCATGCCAGTCCAAAATTTCAAGCGAGAGCCGCCATCGGTGGGGACAAGACATGCTCAGAGCAGAATACGCGTGTCATGCCGCGAACGGACGAATCTACTATTAGCCCCTTGTGAGTCATTTCTAGATTAGCAAGTGAGAGTCGTTTGGTGGAGCGGGCCATTCGCCCAGGAGATTGACGCTGGAGCACGATCCGACCCAGCTACTAACCAATACCGTCACTCCGACAGGCGCACATCCCTTCTACGGTCGCTGGTCATCGGTCCTAATTCGCAGGCGGTTTCAACTGGCGACAACGGTGTTGTTCGGATCGCTGGTTCCTTGGCTCATCCGCAGCCTCTTTCTACCGGGCGAGCCGTTCGAAGCTTCCGCCGTGAACACCTTCATTGCGAACGCGATAGCGATTGTACTCGCGTTCTGGATGCGCCTTTCGATCGAGTCCTATCCCGGAATACGTCGCGCCTATGTCATTTTGCCCTCGGCGCTCACGGGCCACGGGCTCGCGCTCCTCTGGTTCGTGCTCACGCGCCTGCCTTATGATCGCGTGGCGCTCGTTCTCGGATTTACGGTTCACGTAGCATGGCTCTACGCGATTTTCGCCTCAGCTGAGGTTCGAGTTCGACGACGGATCGCGATTGTCCCCTTCGGCGGAATTCAGTTGCTGGACAGGATCAGCGGCGTCGACTGGATACTGCTGTCGAGAGCACGGCTGCACGACACTCGCGGCTGCCAGGCGATCGTCGCGGATTTCACCGCAGACCTGCCTGAGGAATGGGAAGCATTCCTAGCGGAGGCAGCCTTGGCAGGACGGATCGTTTACCAAGTCAAACAATTGTCTGAATCGCTGACCGGACGTGTGGAACTGGAACAGCTGTCGGAGAACAGCTTCGGCTCTCTGGTTCCGGCGCGGGGATATTTCTATCTCAAATCGTTCGCCGATTTCATTTTCGCGGTACTCATGCTTCCGCTCGCTTTGCCACTCATGGGTATCATCGCAGTTGCGATCAGTCTGGATAGCAAAGGACCTGTGCTGTTTCGGCAGTCGCGCGTCGGTCACGCAGGCAAGCACATTACGGTCTATAAGTTCCGCACCATGCGACAGGCGCCGATCGAGGACGAGCGGCGCGCCGCAATCACATCCGACGCAGATGAGCGTGTCACGCGGGTCGGAAGGATTCTTCGTCAGTTTCGCGTCGACGAACTGCCGCAAATCTTCAACATCCTCAAATTCGAGATGAGCTGGATCGGCCCGCGGCCCGAAGCGGATGTGCTCTCCGGCTGGTATGAAAGCGAGATTCCCTTCTATCGCTACCGTCACGTGGTCAAGCCAGGGATCTCCGGCTGGGCCCAGGTGAACCAGGGACATGTGGCCGACGTCGAGCAGGTTCACCGAAAACTTCAGTACGACTTCTACTATATCAAATACTTCTCGCCCTGGCTCGACCTCCTCATTCTGGTGCGCACGCTGAAGACCGTTGTGACTGGCTTTGGTGCCCGCTGACGGCAGCTCATACTCTCGCCGGACGAGCATCGGCCAATCGGACCAGAATTAAGCCGCCGCTCAGCCATCGCTGCCGCGGACATTTGATGCATAGCAGGACGGCCGGGAATGAACCGCTCCAGCGACTTCGGCGCCGCGAGCCGTGGCAATCCGGTCCGCGAGACACGCTTATGTGAAACTTCCGGTAATTTTCCGAGTCCGTCCACCGCATCGAGCTGACGACGAGGAAAGATTTTTTTGCGGCGTCTGAGTCGATTGGTTCTCAGGACAGGCTCCCAATCGAGGCCTCACGGCGCTGTTCGGCCAACCACGCCTGAAACATCAGCACAGCCCACATTGCTGCACTGGAATCTTGAGTTGCTGCCAAATGGCGCCGCCAGCGCCGCCGGACTGCCGGGGCATCGAACCAGCCTTCATCCTTCAAACGACGTTCGTCCAGAAGCTCCTCCGCCCAGTCTCTGAGAGGTCCTCTCAGCCAATCACCAAGCGGTATCGCAAAGCCAGCCTTAGGTCGCTCAAGCATCTGGCGCGGCACCTCTCGATAAAGAAGCTTGCGAAGGATGCGTTTACCCTCGCCGTTCGAAATCTTGAATTCGAGCGGGATTCGCGCGGCCACTTCGGCGACTCGATGGTCAAGGAAGGGAATTCGCGTCTCGAGACTAACGGCCATCGATGCCCTGTCGACTTTGCACAGGATATCATTCGGCAGATAAGAAACTGCGTCGCGGTACATGATCCGCAGCTCGTCCGGCGCGTTGCCTGGAATGTCCAGGTGCCAATCATCGGACCGGGATTTTGCCTGGATGACAGGGGAGCCCTCGACGCTCCATTCATCGAGAAAGCTCGAATATACGTCGCAGAATTGTCGTGCAGCCGCCGACGCCCGGACTGCCTTGTGGAGTTTGGGGCCGACGTCCGCTCCCCCATTTCCCCGAAGTAAGAGCGCAGCCCCCCTCCAGAATTTTCCCGGGAGTCGACTGAGCGGCGCTCCGACCGCAGCTCTTAGCGGAGCCGGTACACGGCTTATGCGGCGCCACAGCCGCGGGGCATGAAAGTGGCGGTAGTAACCCCCAAAAAGCTCGTCGCCGCCGTCTCCAGTGAGAGCGACGCTTATCTCGGAGCTTGCAATCTGGCTTACGAGATACGTCGGAATCTGAGAGCTGTCCGCGAATGGCTCATCGTAGATCGACGACAGCCTTGGGATGACGTCCAATGCCGATCGCTCCGTCAGGATTTCCTCGTGGTGAATTGTGCCAAGGTGCTGGGCAACCAGTCGTGCAAACGGCGCTTCATTGTATCGGCGATCGTCAAAACCAATGGAAAAGGTCCGTGCCGGCTGGTTGGAACAGCGCTGGTAGATTGCCGCGATCGTTGAGCTGTCTATTCCCCCCGAAAGGAACATTCCGACAGGCACGTCCGCCAGCGATTGCTCGGTGACGGCACGACCCAGCGCAGAGTCCAGTTCAGCAAGCGCATCCACTTCATTCCGGATCGGATCTGCAAATCCATTCCGTACGACATCTCGATATGACCAGTAGTGGGTCAGCCGCACCGGCCCCGGACCATCTTCTACTGGAGGGCTGTCGAGCGGCATTGCGGCAGCTGCCGCAGGAATTGTCAGAAACGAGCCAGGCTGCAACTTGAATATCCGTCTGTAAATCGAGAGGGGAGACGGAATGCAAGTCCTTTCCGCAAACAATTGGAGGGCGTGACGGTCGATCTCGTTAGCAAAGCGCGGATGTCTGCGGAACGCTTTTAATTCCGAACCGAAAAGAAAATCGCTTCCGATCCAGCCATAATAAAGCGGTTTCTCGCCGAACCGATCACGAACGAGGCTGAGGACGCGATCTTGGCGATCCCAAAGTGCAAACGCAAACTGGCCAACGCTTCTCTCGAGCGCTTCCTGCAGTCCCCATGCAGAAATCGCCTGGAGCAGAACCTCAGTGTCGCAATAGCCGCGCCAGCCTTTGGTCGGCAACTTGCCGCTTGAATCCAATTCTTTGCGAATTTGGTCGAAATTGTAGATTTCGCCATTATAGTTGAAAACAAACCGGCCGCAGCTCGACATCATCGGCTGGTGGCCCGCTGGCGAGCTGTCAATGATCGACAGACGCCTGTGAGCAAATCCTATGCCCGCTTCTTGATCGATCCAGCAGCCCTGGTCGTCTGGTCCACGATGAGCCAGTGAGGTCGCCATGCTGCGGAGCAACTCGAGCCGGACCGGTCCTGAGGTTAGAATTCCGGCGATACCGCACATTCCGGAACCTGTAGCGAATATGCCGTCCGAATGGCAAAGGCGACAATTCGCATTGATTCCGCCGCGTACAAAAGGTCCTGATGAGCGCGCACTGGCGGAGCTGTCCCGCAAAGCGTCGCCGGTGGGGACTTGGTTGGCACTTCAAATTTGCCGAGATCGTCGTAGCGCGTGATACGGAGGCTCATCTGTTCAACATCCCATATCTCCACAGGATAAGAGAAGAAGAGCTGAAGGAGGTTATCCGTGAGCTTCCGCGGGGCGCGCGCGTCTTAGATTTCGGTGCCGGTAGCGGCCATCAAGCTGCGATTCTCCGCTCCGAAGGTTTTGAAGTCACCGCCATCGATCTGGCGAACAGCGACTACTCCAATCACACCGCGTTCGAAATCATTCACTATGACGGTAAGCGCATTCCGTTACCGGACGATTCTGTAGACGTTATCTTCTCATCCAATGTCCTCGAGCATGTCGAGAACCTATCGATGGTGCTCTCCGAGTTTGCCCGCGTCCTCAGGAGTGACGGTATCGAACTCCATTTGATGCCGACGCCTGGCTGGCGCTTCTGGACGTTCATCGCGGGTGTTCCTACGGCGGCGATTGCGACGGCTTCTTTTCTTGTACACCTCTTCAAGAAACTGCCTCCGGGCACTCGCTCGTCTGCTTTGCTCAAGGATCTAAAAACTGCAGCCGGCAGCATACTTCCCATAGGCCATGGCACCTCATCGGAAGGCATCAGCGAACTCTGGACCTTCTCGGTTCGCGCTTGGAAGAGACGCTTCAGAAACAACGGCCATAAGGTGATCGAAGACCGGGGGCTCGGGATTTTTTATACGGGGCACATGCTTTTCGGCGAGAGGTTAAGCTTTGCCAATCGCCGACGCCTCAGCCGCACTCTGGGAAGTGCCGTCCACATGTATCGCGTCCGGCCGAAGTCGGGAGTCGTCGGCTGAGCTCCCAGGGATGGACGACCTGCGATGCGCCTGGTCACTGCGGAGTCTTTGACGGACCTCATCCATGCGACTTGCGGCAATCGCAATTGCGTCGCCTACATGGCCGGGCTTGCGCGCACGCTCTTCCCACGGGGCAAGGCTGCGCGAGAGCGCGTCATATCGCCACAACTCATAACCTTTCTCTCGGAGCGTTGACACGACCTCCTCGAGCGAAGTGTTCGAGCGATGGAGAGTGCGCCTTGTAAGCTCGATGGTCCAGACAGGCGGGTTGTGGCGCTCGAGCATGGCGCCAGCCAATGCAAGCGGCTCCGCGCCTTCAACGTCCATTTTACCGGCCGCGAATGACAAGCCCTTCATTTCATCAGCCAGCCGAACAGTCGGCACCTGACGCGTTTCACGAGCCCGGCGCAGGCTGGCAAATGCCCCCGCCGCGTCCTCTCCAACGCTGAACTCCACCATGGCGCTCTGATCCGAGACAGCGACTTCTCTGAGTTCGACGTTGAGGCACTCGTTGAGCGCGATGTTCTCGCGAAAGCGGTCCGCGCAGATCGGATCCGGCTCGAACGCGAGAACCTTGCCCGCTGGTCCGATCAGCTTTGAGAAGAACAGAGAATAAAGCCCAATATTGGCTCCCGCGTCGATGACATTGTCGCCCGGCCTGAGATAATGTTCGAAAAAGGCCATTTCATGTGGATCGAACAGGCCGTTGAAGTAGATAACGAGGCTGGCGTTCGAGCTGTCCGAGTAGCATCGCACCTTTCCGCCGAAGTATCTCGCGGTGATCGGCCTGCCAACCAGCCGTTTCCAGAGCTGCCACCCGGCGGCGCGGGCCAATGCCCGCATCCTGCGCCCCCTATTTGCGGGGTGCGTCCAAATAAGATGGACGATTGTGAATGCGGGATTCATGCCGTCCGGTTATCAGCTTCGCGAAGACGCGTCACTTGCGGCCTCCGAGCACAGGGTTCGACGGACGAATGTCATCGAATATATGGAGCTCTATGAAAGGTACACGGGCGGTGTCGCGCAGGACCTTTATCGGCGCAACGGGTGCGACGTTTCTCCTCCGCACATCGCCAATTCGTGCCGATCCAAGCCGAAGTGAAGCCAGGGACATCAGAAGCTTCGGCGCTGCTGGCGACGGTTCCCAGAATGACACTCCGGCCTTTGCCGCGGCAATGCGAGCCGGGACCCCTATCTACGTCCCAGCTGGGACCTACCTGCTGGAACAGGTCACAATTCCGTCGAGACGGACGATACTGACTGAGGGCTATTCGACAATCTTTCGGCAGCGCCGTGGAACCGCCCCCGGAACCAGACTGCTCAATGTTGTGGGGAGCAATGTCGAGATCGGTGATTGCACGGTCGAAGGAAACATCGACTCAGACGCTGGCGAGCAACACCACGGCATTTTTGTAGGCGCCGCGCCGGAAATCGGGAATCTCACCGATATCGTGATTGGCAATATACGCGGGCACAATCTGCGCGGTGATGTCGTTTATATCGGATCTGCCAACGGCGCAGTCGCAAAACGGGTGCGAATTGGCAAAGTGTACGGTGTCAATGTTCTCCGGAACGTCGTTTCGATTGTCGGTGGCGTTGCCATTACCGTCGAGGCAGTTGCCGGGTCGGCCGTTGGATACGCGCATCTCGACATTGAACCCGATGGTTATAATGGGCCGGTCGTCGGCTGCACCATCGGATCTGTTCACGGCAATTTCGTCCAGATCGCCGGCCAGACAATCAAGTCATATGTGGACGAAGTGAGGATCGGGCTCCTCGATCTGGCGGGAGAATGCACGCAGAGCGTACCAGAATATAAGCCGGGGCTTGCTCGGGCTGACGCGCTCACCCTTCGGAACATCCGCTCGCTCGACATTGGCCGGTTCATCGCGCAGGATTTCAAGGGCGCCGCAATCCGCCAGATCTGGAATCCCGGGGGAGTACCGGACCAGCGGGTCCATATTGCAGCAGCCGAGCTAAGCAATGACTGCCGCGACGAGCCGGACGGCGCATACATCAACGGTAGCCCCCGAGCTACCCGGTTGAGTATCGACAGTCTCTCGACGGACACACCGCCTGAGGGGGTTGACGTTGTCCGGGACTGTAAGGAAGCACGAATTGGCCAGTTTCACGGACGGCTCCGCAAGGGAAGACGTTTGATTGCGAGCTCACCAGACGACACCCAAGGACTGCTATATCTGGTCGGCGGCGGAGTGGCGATCTATGGACTTGACCGACTTAGGCAATTGGTGACGCGCTAAGCGATGCTTGCTAATCGGCGCTCATGGGCATCACCGCTGGACGACCGCTGCGGGTTTTCAGGGAAGGCCTCGCCAAGGCCCTTGAGGGGGCGACGGACGTGCTCGACATCGGTACCGAGCAGCGCTTCAGGAAAGAGCTGAGGCCGATCGAGCACTGGTTCAAAGGTAAGAACTACAGGGCGGCCGGTTATCGTCCACGTATGGATTTCGGCGAATATAATTGTGACCTGGACCTCGACATCTGCCACATAGATCTGCCTGACGCTTCTTTCGATTGCGTTATTTGCCTCGAAGTTCTCGAACATGTGGGAGACCCATTCGCCGCGGCGAACGAACTTCAGCGAATTCTGCGCCCGGGCGGCTTCCTGTTTCTTACAGTACCCTTCCTTCACGCGTACCACGGGAAAATGGGTTCCAAGTCCGCCGCGCATGATGACTTTCCAGACTATTGGCGCTTCACTCACCAAGGCCTCCAAAGGCTTTTTGGGTCGCTGTCGGATTTGGAGATCACGCCGCTGAATGGGCCTATTGAGTTCAGGCTCCGCTTCACCCCGCTGGAAAAGTGGATCGACCGTGCCCCGCTGAGAGGCGCGATCGACTGGCTCGACCGTCCACGGCTCGGCGGAACAACAACTCGGCATATGCTGTTGGGGCGGCGCCCACGGGCGCGGCTGTCAACCGCAGCATAGAGCAGCTTCGTCGGTCATGTGCGAAGGAAAAGACCGAGAATTGTCTGGGCAGAGAAGCTAGGAGGTAGAACGCACGACAGAAGGCGGCCGGCCACACTTGAAAGTGTAAGGTTCCCAGATCGGCCATACCTCAGATCGATCACTTGGAGCGTGAGGCCGTGCCGGGCCGCTTTAGCGGCATAGAATGCGCTGATTTCGGCACGGTTCATGAGCCAACGATGCCGATCGGTCGGGGTCCTCTCCAGAAATCGATATTTGTCACCCAAGCCGGAGGTGAAAACGAATTGGATTCGAGACTTTAGATCATATGTGTTTGGCAGAGAAACCAACATTATTCGCTGTGCAGCATCCGCCAAGCGATCGAAAACTTCACTCGGATTGTCCAGATGTTCCAGGACATCGAGAGCAACGACGGCGTCGAACTTCCGGTCCAAGCTGATGCGTGCGATGTCGCCGACATATTTGACCCGTCCACGCGTATCGGAATTCAAATCAGCACCGGCATATTCCGCGGTTGGGAATTCGTCCGCCAAGCTTGCATCCCGGCAACCCACGTCGAGAATCGACGTCGGATTAAGCGGGCTCAGGATTTCAGCTGCAAACTTAATTCGCGACATGGGCTGAAGAATCCCCGCGCCGGCGAAATCGCGGACGCCGTTGGTTAGCTAATGCGTTTGTGCGGCAGCGCAACCCTGACGGACCTAGGGCCGTGAGCGGGAGAATCGGATATGTCGGCGCCTGGGAAGCTCGCGACGTGTTGCGCCCCAAGATCAGGCAGCTAGACATCAGGCGATGTACCTCCCTGCACTGAACGCGCCGGGGCGACCGCCAACTACGATACCCCCAGGCTCAAGATTGGCCGAGGGGGCCGCCGACTTGCTTGAATGTGGCACGGGCCTCCCTGTCGGATGAGCGGCTCCAGCGATAGACGCGCATTATCCAAGCCGCCGGAGACCTGTGAATGGAGAGCTTTGAAATCGAGCGGACCCAGCGGTGTATGGCAATTAACTGCTTCCCTTCGCAAATTGCGGAAATGCAACGTTCGTGCTTTCGCTAACATTCTGCTAGAATTACGTTAGTTGTTGCGATGATGCTTCAGAGCTTCGCTCGATCTGCAATACTCAACATCAGTGCCGCTGCGGCAGGTCTTGGGGGCACCCTCTTCATCACTTGGGTGTTCGGGTTAACAGAATTCGCCTATTACACGATCAACTTCGCTAAGCTGTCATTGATCCTTATCGGATCCGAGCTGATCCCCAGCTCGTTTACGGTTTTCCGCCTGCAAGAGGACGAACATTTCACTTCGGCGCTTCCCGTTTTCTACATGAGCTTTGCATTCGCGGGTATGACGGTGGCGGCGTTACTCGTCTACGCCGGAGTCTTCGTCCACGGTTCTTGGTTCATGCCCATATTCGTCTTTAGTTCGGCCCTGCAGCGCTATTTCGACAGCCAGGCGCAGGCGAGCGGCCGCGTGGATGCGTATTTTTGGATTCCAGCGACGAGCAACATTTCTCGGCTGGTCCTGTTGGCGGTGTTCTCGCATATGGCCGTGTCAAAACCCGACGTGCTCTGGGCATCGATGGTTGCGGGCGGCCTCATCGGACAAGCGGTGATGATATCGCGGTTTCCCGAGTTTCTTGATCGTGATGCCTATCGTGCACCCCTCGCCAAGATCCAGTATCTATGGAAAATTCGCGCCGAATATTATGAATATTATGCGAACTCATTGCTCAAGCGGGCTCGAGACACTTTTCTTCCGATTTTCTGCGATCTGGTTATCCCGTCGAAGACTGAGATAGGCAGATTATTCGTCTTCACTCGGGCAAACGAGGCCGTGTGTGGGCAGGTGCGTGTCCTGGAAGCATTCATGGTGAACCGCGCAATCCGGGAAGACCTGCGCCACGCGCGCCACCGGATTTTTGGGGTCATTGGTCCCTTGGGGCATGGCGCAGTGGCCGTGATCTCACTTCTTTTGATGTACCGCCACGGCATTCGGGCTACCGACGTGGTGCTTGCCTTCGTCGCCGGTCTGTTCATCTACCCTTACATTGCCGAACTCTTTTGGCGCAATGACGCGCTTGCATCGTTCAGCCCGCGGCGGGTTACCTTGTCTCTTTTGAGCTTTCTGGCTGGGCTGGTGATTCCGCCCGCAATGGCCTGGGCTCTAGGCCTTCTGAGCGTTCCGGTGCTGCTCGGCAGTTACGTGCTCGGCCAAATGCTTGCTGCTTTGAGCTACAGGCTGTTCCCGAGCGCTCTGAGCGTGAACGTCCCCGAGCATCGCGCATGAATTTGCCTGCCGCCTCCAAGCGGTTGACCTACATTGTCAATCACCTGTCTGCGGATGACGCTCAGCACTTCGCGCATATCCCTCGATTGTTGTCGGAAATGGAATCGCTGGGTTGGGAAATAGACCTTCTGAGCGAGCGCGGCGGTGACGGCAACGCCGAAGTGCTGGGAAGGCGCGTCACCTATCTCTCCCGCGCGAGCAAATTGCGCCGGATGGTGCGGCTTGCCGTGTGTCTGTTCGCAATGCGCACTCGAGGAGGACGTTTGGTCTTCGTACGCATCTCGAAGTTTGCCGCTCTCACGTCCGCTCTGCTCGGCCGGATTTTTGGATGGAAGACAGTCTACTGGTTGAGTGGCACTGTCGAGGACTTCAATCGAAGGTCGGGAGCGAGAGGAAAGGTCGGCCTCGCTGGCATGCGGCTACTTCTGAAGTTTGTAGATCGCCTGGCAACCGGCCCGGAAACGATGGTCGGTTATTATTCGGCGCAGTACGGCCTTTCGAGGCAAAAGATCCTAATGCTCTACAATGACATCGATATCCCTCAGTCGGCTTCAGGCCGCGATCCAGCAGCAATAGCATCAAAGGTCCTGCTGGTGCATCGGCTTTCGCCCGTTCGCGAAGCAGATCGTTATTTCATTCCCTTGCTCCAGGCCCTTGGGCGCCACAGTGGCAACATAAATACTCCTGTGACGCTCGACATTTGCGGAGACGGACCCGATCGACGTCGGCTCGAGTTCCTTGCCGAAGGTGCCCCGAAGGGAGTGGTTGTCCGATTTCATGGTGCAGTCCCGCAGCGAAAGCTTGCGCCCTTCTACGAAGCTGCGGATATGTTCGTGATGCCAAGCTATCGCGAGGGTTTTCCGAGAGTTATGCTGGAGGCAATGGCTCACAGTCTCCCGATCGTTGCAACCGACGCCGGGGGAACTCGCGATCTTTGTGGTCCCGCGCAGCGACAATATGTCGTCGATCGGCACGATGCGAACGCCTTCGGACGTGCCGTTGAGCGCTTGCTGTCGTCAAGGCCTGAGCGCCGTGAACTCGCCGGCGAGAACATGGTGACGGTTCAACGTTATTCGACGGCCAAAGTCGCGCGGATGTACGATGAAGCGCTCGCTGGCCTAATTGGCGAGCCTGCGGCGACGTAGCTGGTGCCGAAAAGAAGCGATCTGCGAATCGTCCACATCGGTGCGGGACGTTATCGTCCCGGGGATCGGGAGCATGTGACGTACGGAATCTGGCGTGAGCTAGCTTGCGGCTTCGGCCATTATCACGCGATCGGACGATCCGAAAGCCGTCCGGCGGAGTGGACGGATGGTAACTTGACCGTCACTCTCGTTCGCAGTTTTACCAAGCGTGAGCTCGAATTCTTCGCCACGCAATTCTGTTTGGTTCGTAAGATCGCCGCCGAGCAGCCTGACGCCATCATATGTCAGTCGCCTGTTCTGGGAGGATTTGCAGCGATCGTCACTGCACACCTGACCGGCGCGCGAGTATTGAGTGAGTTTCACGGTGCCGAATTCTTTACCGATGCTCCTCTCGGTTCGCGCGACTGGCTGCTGCAACGGCTGGC
>Ga0068855_100009497_pt1 | contig 11746 bp, 11 predicted proteins | sample KBSCornC52_FD_66592 | JGI IMG/M metagenome (GOLD analysis project Ga0068855, IMG submission 66592) | Corn rhizosphere microbial communities from Kellogg Biological Station, Michigan, USA - KBS Corn C5-2 | ecosystem: Host-associated > Plants > Roots > Rhizosphere > Soil ...
GGGAAATTCGGCGGCGCGGCGTTTGTCCTCTTCTACATTCTCGTTTCCGTCGTCATCGGCGTCCCCGCCCTCATGGCGGAGTTCGCCCTCGGAAGATTTTCGCGGCGCGGACCGGTCGGCGCGTTCGCGGCGGCCGGACTGCCATTTGGCCGCCCCGTTGGATGGTTCTTCTTCATCGTCGTGACCGCGGCAACCGGATACTACACCGCCGTCATCGGCTGGGTGTTGTATTACGCGATCGGCCAGCTGGCGACCGCGCTGCACATCTCATTCGATGCGTCGGCGGTTTTGCCGCCAGACAGTGGCTTCGTCGTCAAGTCGTTCGTCCTGCAGCTCGTTTGCACGGGCGCGGTGATTGTGACGTGCGCGCTCGTCGTGACGAAGGGATTGCGCGGCGGCATCGAGCGCGCGAGTAAAGTCGTATTGCCGATTTTGCTTATCGTGATTCTCGTTCTGATGGTACGCTCGCTCACGCTCCCGGGCGCGATGGCCGGCGTGCGCTGGTACATCTTGAAGTTCCGATTCGTCGATCTTACGCCGGCCGTCATGGTCGCCGCCATTGGACACGCGATCTTTTCGCTGTCGCTGGGCGGAACGTTCATGGTCGTGTACGGATCGTACCTCGACCCAAACGAGAGTCTGGCGCGTCCGGCGATCTGGACGGTGATTGGCGACACGGGGTCCGCGTTGCTCGCCGGATTCGCCGTGATTCCTGCCGTATTCGCGCTTGGTCTTCAGCCGACCTCGGGTCCCGGGCTCATTTTCGCCACGCTGCCAAAGGTGTTCGCCGCGATTCCGGCGGGCGGATTTTTCGGTTGCCTGTTCTTCATTGGTTTATTCGGCGCGGGATATCTGTCCGACATCGGCGCGTTCGAGGTGTTGGTCGCGGGCATCACCGACAACACGAGGATCGCTCGGTCGCGGGCTGTGTGGCTGGTTTCGGCGGCGATCTTTGTCATCGCGATTCCGCCGACGATCAACAATCGCATCTTTGTGCCGTGGGATTTGACCTTTGGCTCAGGCATGCAGACCTTGGGCTCGCTGGTGGCGGTGCTGACGGTCGGGTGGTGCATCACTCAATCGGCAGCGCTGCGCGAGCTTGGCGCGCGCGGAGAACGTTCGGCGCCGATGTGGCTCTACTATTGGATCAAGTTCGGCATTCCAGCCATCATCGGTGGCGTTGGAGTTTGGTGGTTGTTGTCGAGCGTGTTTGGGAAGGTGAGCGCGGTGTAATGACGTCGCTCATTCATCTGGTTCGGTCAGGGTCGGGCGAGTGGCTCGGCTTCGATCTCGAAGCTGATCCAGGAAACCCTCAATGAGGACATTGGCATCTCGGGCGGCGAGCTTGCTCTGTCGCCGCGGGGGAATCCATACCAATTTCAACGCTACCTGCACGACCACACTGAGACACCAATGACCATTCTCACACAACTCGCCGACGAGCTGAGCGCCGGCTCGCTCAAAATTGTCGATCTCACCCAGCCGCTCGGACCTGACACGCCGGTGATCGGACTGCCGCCGCAGTTCGGCCAGTCGCCGGGCCTCACGATGGAGGTCGTCTCATGCTTCGACGACAAAGGGCCGGCGTGGTACTGGAACGTGTTGCATCTCGGGGAGCACACCGGGACGCACTTCGACGCGCCGGTGCACTGGATCACCGGGAAGGACCTTCCCGATAACACGTGTGATCGGATTCCCGCGAAGCGACTCGTCGGCCCGGCGTGCGTCATCGACGTGACGCGACAGGTCGCGGCCAATGAGGATTTCCTCTTGATGCCGGACGACGTACTCGCGTGGGAAAAGGAGCACGGACGCATCCCGAAAAATTCGTGGGTGTTGTTGCGGACGGGCTGGAGCGCGCGCACCGACGCGGCGTCATTCCTGAACGTGCGAGATGATGGGCCACACAGTCCCGGATTTCACAAGACGACCTCGGAGCTGCTCGCACACGATCGCGACATTCTGGGGGTTGGCGTCGAGACGGTCGGCACCGACGCCGGCCAAGCCGGGATGTTCGACCCGCCCTTCCCCAATCACTCCACGATGCACGGTGCCGGAAAATTCGGACTGGCAAGCCTGCGCAATCTGGATCAGCTGCCGCCGACCGGTGCAATCGTGATTGCGGCGCCTCTCAAGATCGTCGGCGGAAGTGGAAGTCCGGTCCGCGTACTGGCCATTGCGCCCTCGGAGCCATTATGAAGTCTGTTAGGCCGGCCTACTCGTCGGCCGGTATCGTCACGGCACTCGCTTTCACAGCCCTCGCCGCGAGTCGCGCTCAGGAGCCGCGCAGACTCATCAGCGCCGACTCGATTCCGCGCGATCTCGCGGCAGCGCTCATCGCATCCGGCGGGTTCGGGGCCGATCCGCAAATTCTCATCGGGTCGATGCCGGAGTGGATCGCCAACCGACTTTCGATCCCAAGCGGCGCGCGCGTGCTCGGCTCGGCGTTCCTGGGCACGACGGTCGTCGCGGTTGTGACAATGCCCGTCGCCTCGGATACAATGATGAACCAGCTGAAGAGCGACTTGGTGCGGCGCGGCTGGACCAACCCCCCGCCACAGCCCAACTACGGCGGCGGCTTCAGGCCAGCTCCGGCGGGAATGGTGCCCGATGGTCCTTTGACCCGCGTGACACTCTGCAGCGATCAACAAGTATTGGCAGCGTCCGCCGCTCGCCAACGCGGGACTGTCACCAATATCACCTATCGGATCTCGGCGACGGGCGGCTACAGCGTTTGCCGGCCGCCCAAACTGCCGGTTGGCTCTACGCGATCGGCATTCCCGACATTATACAATCCGCCCGCGGCTCTCGACGCGCGGATGAGTGGCGACTGCGCGAACAACTTCAATGGATCGGGAACGAGCACCACACTTCGCACCTCGATGTCCGCGGACGCGTTGCTCGACCACTACGCTCGGCAGCTACAGGACTCGGGATGGACCTCGGCCGGTGAGAAGGCGTCCATCGTCGGCCGCACGTGGTCGCGGACCGATTCCGCCGGAACACCAGTGGACGTGGTGATCACGGTGACGACACCGGCGCAGAATTCAGCCTGCCGCGAGTTGAACCTGCAAGTCCGTACGATGCAAAAGCCATGAGAGCTCCTGTATTGATGCTCACATGCAGCATCGGCGCCGGAATCGTTGCGGCGTGCGCTTCGCGCGCACCGCAACCGCCCGCACCCGCGACGCCAAGCACAAGTACGGCAACGTCGACGGTCAGGCGCGTGTCAATCAGCGACTCGTTCAGCCCGCGGAGTGGCGACGCCGCGATTCGTGCGTTCGTTCCCGACGTTGCTCCCTCCGACTCGGGTGGCGAGTGCATGGTGGCGCGCACGGGCGGCTCCGGCGCAACCGTCGTATCAGCCGTGTTTCCGACTCGCGCAGCGGCACACACGCGCGCAACCATCACGTTCGATTCGTCCGGCCACCTCGTTCGATACAGCGAGCAGCGCGGCGTAGGAAAGATCCCGTCCATGGTTGGTATGACCGACGCGCAGCGCGATAGCACCTTGCGCGCAGCTCTGAACGCCACACGATCGACGAACGTCAGCCTCGACTATCCCATCGATCAGGCGGTCGTGTCCAATCGTGGCGGCGGCCGGCCGACTGAGGCAATCATCGGTAATGTCCGCCAGATCGAGAGCCTCGAGAAACTCGGGCCGTTGACCGCTCGCATCGAGCGAATTCGGAAGTTGTGTGGAGTGTAATGGAGCTCAGCCCGAGCTTTCTCTTGCCTCCGCCGCGCGTCCCGCGAACGTGCGCAGCAGATATCGCAATGATGGAATGAGCACGAGCGCGCCCGCGCCGAGCCCGATCAGCAAGAGCGTGAGCGTCACCCTGGGCGCCGACGCCTGGCGAATCGAGACTGTCATCGGGATGATGAACGGGTATTGCGCAACCGCCCAACCCCAAAGGATGAGCGTGACCTGAGCAGCCGCGGCCAGCCGCGCGAGACGGAAGTTGCGCCGCCACAGCGCGAGGATCGCCGTCACGGCGGATATCGCCGTGCAAAGATGCAGCAGCCACGCCCACGCTCCGCCGACAACACCTTCGATGACACGCGGCGCCTCCCGGCGAGAGAGGAAAAGCGCAACCGCAGCGAATACCGCGACCGCAATTGCGGCAGCCAACGCTCGCGCACGGAAGTCGTCGCGCAGCGCAGCATCGTCACCCGCCTCGACCGTCAGGTAGACCGCGGCCAAAAACGCGAACAGCGCCAACGCGAAGAGACCAACCGCAAGCGGAAACAACGCGAGCCACGGCGAAACAAAGATCTCTGTGAAACGTGCAGCACCAATGCGACCCGAGGCAGTCGCAACGTCACCACTCGCCACCGATCCGATGATCACGCCGAGCAAAACGGGTGTCACGGTGCTCGCGCTGGCGAATGCAACGCCCCATCGCCGACGCGCGCGTCGCTCAGAGCTGCCATAGCTGCGAAAGACGAATGCCGATCCACGCAGCACGATGCCGATGAGCATCAGCGTGATCGGGATATGCAGCACGATCGCGAGCGTCGAGAAAGCGAGTGGAAACGCCGTGAACATCAACACGACGACGACGATCAGCCATACATGATTGGCTTCCCAGATCGGCGCGATCGACCTCGTGATCAAATCGCGCTGCGCATCGCGACGGGGACCGCTCGCCAACAGATCCCACAGTCCGCCACCGTAGTCCGCACCGCCCATCAGCACATACGCGTTCAATGCGAGCACCATGATGCCCGCAACGATCTCCGGAAGTCCAATCGATGAGAAGAACGCCGATGCCGCGCTCACATCGTCTCCCGCACCATCGTCATGATCAGACGAATGACAATGGCGCTCAATCCGATGTAAAGCGCGGCGAATGCCAGCATCGGTACGATGAGTCCCGGCATCGGAGTCACCGCGTCGGCCGTTCGCAAAATGCCCTGCACCACCCAGGGCTGCCGTCCGACTTCGGTCACCGTCCAACCGGCCTCGGTCGCGATGAAACCAAATGGCGTGACGATCGCGAGCGCCCGCAGCAGCCAACGGTGTCGCGTGACGTCGCCAGCCCGAAACATCACGAGCACAGCCCACAGACTCACCAATGCCATCGCCGTTCCTAATCCCACCATAAGTTGAAACCCGGCGTGCACGGGCGGCAGCGGCGGCCAGTTCTCTCGTGGAAACGCGGCGAGCCCCTTCACCTCGGCATCGACGTCATGAAACGCGAGCAACGACAGCCCACGCGGAATCTCGAGCGCGAAGCGCGTTCGTTGCGCGTCGACGTCAGGCCATCCGCCGATGCGAAGCGGCGCGCCGCGCTCGGTCGCGAACTGTCCCTCGAGCGCCGCGAGCTTCGTCGGTTGCCAAATCGCCACCGTCCGCGCGCTCACGTCGCCCGAAATCGGCTGAAGGATCGCCGCGGGCGTTCCCACCATGAGCGCGAGCGTCAGCGCCCGTCGATGAAAGCGCGCGTCCGGCTTGCGCAAGAGAATCGCCGCGTGGATTCCGGCGACGGCAAGTCCTGTGGCCGCGTACGCCGCGAGAAGCATGTGCAAGCTTTGCTGAAACGACGACGGATTGAGCATGCCGGCAATCGGATCGATACTCACGATCTGCGCGCCCGACATCGTCACACCCGTCGGCGTGTTCATCCACGCATTCACCATCACGACAAAGATCGCCGACGCCGCTCCGCTCGCGGCAACGATCAGACCGGCCGCCAAGTGCGCGCGCGGGGAGATGCGCTCCCAACCGTAGAGATACACGCCGAGGAAGATTGCCTCGGTGAAAAACGCGAATCCCTCGAGGGAGAATGGCAAGCCAACGATCGGTCCGGCAAACTGCATGAAGCGTGGCCAGAGCAATCCGAGCTCGAACGACAGCACCGTCCCCGACACCGCGCCGACCGCGAACAAAATCGCGCTTCCCTTCGCCCACCGCTTTGCCAATCGCAGAAACACTTCGTCGCCCGTGCGCCGCCACCGCCACTCCGCGAGCACCATCAACAACGGCATCGCGATCCCAATCTCTGCAAATACGATATGGAAGCCGAGCGACAGCGCCATCTGCGTGCGGGCGGCGAAGAGATCGGACATGGACGAATTGTAAGACAACCCTTGTCGCCGCGCTGTAGATTGGAAGTATGCGCTTCGCATGGGACGATCCGGGGAACGACAGCAACAACCAGCCAGACGACGAGTTCGATCTCGATCGAGACTTTCCGCTCGGCGACGGGACCGCCGACACGGACGGTATCGTCACATGCCCCTATTGCGGCGAGTCGAACGTGATCAGCCTCGACCCGGGCAGCGGAGACGCGCAGGATTACGTCGAGGACTGCCAGGTCTGCTGTCAGCCCTGGCGCGTCTCCGTACATTATCGAAACGACGGAACCGCCGTCGTGCACGCTGTAGCACTCGACGACTGAGACGAATCGAAACGACCGAGGCGACAATGGCCGACATCACCGGCATTCATCACATCACGGCGATCTCCGGCGACGCGCAGGAGAATCTTGATTTCTACGCCGGTGTGCTCGGCATGCGTCTCGTCAAGAAAAGCGTCAATCAGGACGACCCGGGCACCTATCACCTCTTCTACGCCGACGCCGACGGTCATCCAGGTACCGACCTCACGTTCTTCCCGTTCCGATTTTCCGCGCCCGGCAAGCTCGGCGTCGGACTCGGCATCGAGATCTCGCTGGCGATTCCGGACGGAAGCATCGACTACTGGCGACAGCGGCTGTCCGAGCACGGCGCAAAGCTCGGCGAGGAAGAAGTGCGTCGCGGCGAGCGCGTGCTCACGTTGTCAGATCCGCATGGCCAGCACCTCGCGTTGGTCGAGACCGCCGACGAGCGTGAGTTCACACCGTGGCCCCGCAGTCCCGTTCCCGCCGAGAAGCAAGTGCGTGGATTGCACGCGGTCCGAGTGTGGGAGCGCGATCTCGCGTTGACGGCCTCGTTTCTTACCGACGTACTGGAGTTCAGCAGCTACGGCGAAGAGGGCGGCTGGCATCGCTATGGCGTCGGCGGCGGTGGCTCGGGCAAGCACATCGAGATCCGCGAGCTGCCTGATACGCCGCGCGGCGCATGGGGCGTAGGCACGATGCATCACGTCGCTTGGCGCGTTGCCGACGAAAGTGTCGAGCTCAAGATGCGCGAGCGCGTCGCCAAGGCGCATCGTCGGCCGACGGAAATCATCGATCGATTCTGGTTCAAGTCGGTGTACTTCCTCGAGCCGGGCGGCGTGCTGTTCGAGCTTGCGACCGAAGGGCCCGGCTTCACCGCCGATGAAGAGCCCGAACATCTGGGCGAGCAGCTCGTGCTGCCGCCGTGGCTCGAGCCCCAGCGCGACGCGATCGAGTCCGCGCTGCCGGCGCTGCGACCGGCGGCCGAAGTCAAAGGGTAATGTCGCCGCCGGGGTCGTTCTTTCCTTTGACCCCTTTCTTGACCTGCGCGGCCGATTCGGCGAGCGCGCGCTTGGTCGCCGCTTCGTCGATTTCGATCGTGAGCGCGGATCGCTTTCCATCGGCCGAGACGTCGCGCTTGACGCTCAACACGTGCCCTTGCTTCGCGCCGCTGGGCAGCAGCGATTGAGGGACTATGATCATCGATTTGCCGTCGACCTCGACGGACGCCATGGATTCCTCGATCGAATCGATGACCCAGCGATGCGCGGAATCGGACATGAGCGAAGTTGAAAGAGGTCGGGGGAGCGCTACGGGATTGGATTGCACTCGGCTTGCGTCGAATGCTTGTCGGACGGACCCTTCATGTTTCGCGTTCCACGCTTCACCGTGACGGTGAATTTCCCTGCGGCTGTGCCAGGGCTACGGAACTCGACGGTGCCGTTTTGATCGGTGCGATACCACGGCACGTGATGCGCGCGATACAATGCCTTCGCTTGTGTGTGCATGTGCCCGTAACTGTTGACGGCGCCGACCGACGCAACCAATAGCTGTGGATCGATCGCGTTGACGTACGCGTTCGTGACGCCGTTGCAGCTTCCGTGGTGATCAGCTTTCAGCACATCGACGTGCATGCCGGGGTTCACGTCGTAGTGTGCAGGGCCCAGGAACCAGTTGATCGCTTCCTGTTCTGCGTCGCCGGCCAGCCACATGGTGAACGACGCCGAGTCTGGGCCAATGAGCTTGACCACGGCGGATCTGTTGTTTGGATTCGTCGATGCTGGATCGGACGTCGGAAGTGGCCGCATGATGTGAAGCTTGGCGCCGCCCTTCATCGTGATGGTGCAAATCGGCGTGCCGTTCGCGCACGGATCGTCCGTATCGCGATAAATCAGTTGGCCACGACCAACGCGCGCGATGATCGAGTCCCGCAGGTGCTTGAGATTCGCCGTCGCGAACGGATCCTTGTTCTCGAAGAAGAACCGGACCGTGATGTGCCGATGGCTCATGAACAATTCGCGAAGGCCGATCAGATGGTCGGCGTGCGGGTGCGTGAGAATCACGACGTCGAAGGTGCTGTCGTTGAGTCCCAGCGAGTCCAGCAGAAATCCAAAGCGCGACATCTCCGGACCGCCGTCGATCAGTACGCGACTGCCGCCATTCTCGATCAGCGTCGCATCTCCTTGACCGACGTCGAGCACGCGAACCACGAGCTCCGAGCTCGGTGGAGTCGTCGCCTTCGTTGCGGCGGACTTCACACTGGATGCTCGCGACGCGGCGTCCGAACTCCCGCAGGCGGCCAACGTCAGCAGGCTGGCGACGCAAATCGCTGATCGACGAATCGTCGCTGACATAGTCTCGCCTACGGTGCTCCCTTCATCATCGAATCGCGTTTCGCCTTGAACTCGGTCCCGGGCTTCCATTGTGGCAGCGCATCGGCCTGCGCGATCGCATAGCCCACGCGGAACAGCACGCGCGCGTCCTCGACGGCGCCAGACAAATCCCAGTCGGGTTTCACTTCATCTGACGGTTGGTGATAGTTGTTCTTCGTGTACTCGTCGCGCTTCTCGATTCCATACCCGGCCGGCTTGCCGATGTACTCGATACCGGCATCGACGTCGAGCGCGGGCACGCCCTCTTTGGCGAACTCGAAGTGATCCGAGCGATAGTAGAAGCCTTTCTCCGGCTCCGGGTCGGGACGCACGGTACGATTCTCGGTCTTGAGAATGTCGGTGAGCACGTCGTCCAACGTCGAGTTGCCGAGTCCGATTACCGTGAAGTCGCTCGTCTTTCCCCACTGATTCACCCCGTCGATGTTGATGTTCGCGGCGGTTTTGTTCAGCGGATACAGCGGATGCGTCGCATAGTATTTCGCGCCGAGGAGCCCTTTCTCTTCCGCCGTGACGGAGAGAAATAGGATGGAGCGGCGCGGCGGTGTCGGAAGCTTGCTGAACGCATTCGCGATCTCGAGAATTGCCGAGGTTCCGCTCGCGTTGTCGATGGCGCCATTGTAGATCTGGTCGCCTTTGAGCGAAGTGTCTCGACCGAGGTGATCCCAGTGCGCGGTGTAGACGACATACTCGTCCTTCTTGTCGCCGCCGTCGATCTTCGCGACGACGTTGTGCGACTGAATTTGCCGGGCGTCGATCTTCACGTCGAAGTTTGCTTTGGCCTTGAGCGCGACAGGCTTGAAGTCTTTGCGCGCCGCGGCCGCCTTGAGTGAATCGAAGTTCTGGCCCGCCGCGGTCAATAGCTCCTTCGCCTTGTCGAGCGTTATCCAGCCTTCGATTGGCACTCGCTTCTCTGCGTCGGGCGACAGCACGTCGAACTGCTCTTGCGAATTGCTGCTTCGCACGACGTCGTAGGGATAACCGGCCGGTCCCGTCTCGTGAATGATGATCGCCGCGGCCGCGCCTTTGTCAGTCGCGATCTCGTACTTGTACGTCCATCGTCCGTAATAAGTCATCGCGCGACCCTTGAACATGGTCGTATCGAGCGCGGTGTCGTTGGGGACGCGAACCGGCGGATCGTTCACCAGCATGAGCATCGTCTTCCCTTTCAGATCGGCGCCTTTGTAGTCGTCCCATCCGTATTCCGGCGCGACCACGCCGTAACCGACGAACACGATGTCGGAGTTCTCGACCTTCGTCTCCGGGCGCTTGTGCCGCGAGTTCGCGATGTAGTCGTCCGGATATTTGAGGGCGATCGTCTTCCCGCCCGCGGTGAACGACGCCGTCGGATGCGCCTTGTACCCCATGAGGTCGACGTTCTGTAAATACGTGCCGTCCGGATTGCCGGGCTTGAGTCCCATCGCCTTGAACTGTTTTTGCAGGTAGGCAATGGTTTTCTGCTCGCCGGGCGTTCCCGGAGCGCGACCTTCCGTCGAGTCGTCCGAGAGATCTCTGATGTGTTGGAGCAGGCTATCCGCGGTGATCGCCAGCGCGGCGGTATCGGCCGCGGCGGTCGATGTCGAGCCGCTGGCCGATGGTGTTTTCGAACACGCTGTCGAAAGCGCGGCTATCATCAGAGCGGCGGCGGAATAGCGGTACCGGCGGTCGCTGGGATAGTTAGTTCTCACAGTAAGAATTTGTTTGACGTGAGTGAGGACGACACGACGGGAACTGCCTCACGCGGTGAACGCTCTTCAAGCATAGAGCAGAAACCTCCAAACATCGCGCCGAGTCACGGCTCCCGAACCTGCTGCCACGATCCATACATTGGGTTTGGAAGAATGAAATACCGCCGGCCGAACTCGTCGAGAGCACGCGCATCGTTGCGAGCAGCTTGGCTCATGTTCGGGAAGTCGAGAATGTTGTCCCCGAACCATGCAACGACATTCAGCGCGGCAATTCCGGCGGCCGCATTTCCAGTTTGGATCCGGCGGAAGCGCGGATTCTTGTCGCTCTCGCCTCCCGGCTGGCACAGTACGATATCCGCCTCGATGCCGGCCGACTGCAGATTCGCCCGCGTCGGCGCACACAGTGAATCGGCACGATTCGTCACGATCGCCACGCGTCCGCCGAGTGCGTGGACCTTGTGCGTCAACTCGGGTGCGCCGGGAACGGGCGGCGCCGCGCGCTCATTGACCCACTTTGCCCAGCTCGCCTCGGTATATGCGCTGTCGAGCACAGCCCGGCGACGTTGATACTCGGAGTTGTCGAGCACCGTCTCGTCGGCGTCGAGAATGACGGCCCACGATTGCGGCGCTAGCCCGCGCGCCAACTCGGGTATGCGATCTCCGGCAACCGCATAAGCCTGTCGCGCCAGCGCTCGATATTCGGCCGACGATCGGAACCATCGGATGTCATTCGGTAGCGCGCGAGCCGCGGTCGACGCTGGTGTCGGCTGCGTCGTCGGAGCCGAGCGCGTGCAGGCGCCGACGCACAACAACGCAACGAACACCGACCCATGCGAGAAGGCGAGCTTCACGTCGCCGGCTCGGTGGCCGCCGTGATGAGCTTCCCGCGAGAGTATACGTTCACGCCATGATCTCCGTGCAACAATAAGTGCGCGTCAGGATTCCCATACTTCTCCATGAGATCCAGCATCATGACTTCTTCACCACTCCACGGATAGGCATACACCAAATCGAAATCGTCCAGTCCGTGTCCAAGCTCCGCGTATGCGGACACGCCTTGTCCGATTGTCCCAAGCCTACCGTCGCCGGTCTTTGGACGCCACCGATAGCCCGACGGGAGAAAGCTCCCCGCGACGAACCTCGCCCGCGACTCGTACCGCTGCGCCAGCGCACGCGCCGTCGTGACCAAGCTGCCATCCAGCTCGATACCATATGCGTTGAAACCAAGCAAGTCGGCCATGATGACGACGACGCCCGTTGCCGAGCCCCACTCGAGAAACTCGAG
>Ga0068855_100009498_pt1 | contig 11745 bp, 6 predicted proteins | sample KBSCornC52_FD_66592 | JGI IMG/M metagenome (GOLD analysis project Ga0068855, IMG submission 66592) | Corn rhizosphere microbial communities from Kellogg Biological Station, Michigan, USA - KBS Corn C5-2 | ecosystem: Host-associated > Plants > Roots > Rhizosphere > Soil ...
TGATAGATCGTGAAATTTGTCCCGTCAAAATAACCCAGCCCGACGGCCTCCAGCGACAACCAGATCCGGCCGGCGGCATCGGCCGCCATCGAATTGACCCGTACGCGCGCCCCGGCTTCGCTGGCATTGATGGCAAAACGCGTGAAATGTCCGTCATCAAAGCGATGGAGGAAACCATTGGCCGCCACCCAGACGGTGCCGGCATGGTCCTGGGTGATGGCACTGGCTGAATCCGAGCTCAAACTCGTCGGATCATTGGGTTCATTGCGATATAAAAAAAAGTTCTTCCCATCAAAAACATTCAAGCCGCGCGCGTTGCCAATCCAGAGATTGTTGTTCAGATCGGCGTAAAGGTTTTGTGCTGCATCATTGACCAGGCCCGTGGCGGCGTCTGGATTATGCCGCAGCACGATGAAATTGCCCGCGTCCGCGGCCACCCGATTGACGCCGCCCGCGATCGTCCCGAACCAAATACCGCCGCTGTCATCTTCGAAAATGCTCGAACAGGAATTATCGCTGATACTATTGATGTCGAAACCCTGGTGTTGGTAGTGGACGAATTTTTTCTCCGCGGAATCATATCGGTCCAGGCCTCCGAGGGTGCCTACCCAAAGTCGGCCCTGCGAATCGAAATGCGTCCGCAGGACACTGCTCGCGCTGAGGCCGTTCGGCAATCGCTCATCATGCCCGTGATGGACAAAGGTGTCGGCCTGGGGATCGAACTCGTCGAGCCCGCGCGACGTGGAGATCCACAGTTTGCCCTCGGCATCCCTTTGGATGTCCTCGATATTGTCGCCCCGCAAGCCGTTTCGACTGTTCGTGCCGTGCGGGAAATGGGTAAATCGCCCGGTCGCCGGGTCAAAACATTCCAACCCGCTGTGCCGTGTGCCGAGCCAAAGGAATCCCGTGTTGGTATCCTCGCAGATCGCGCGCACGTTGCTTTCGCCCAGGCTGTCGGGGCGGGCCGGATCATTTTGATAGGTGAAAAAAGTCCCCTTTACCGGATCAAACCGACTAAGCCCGCGATTGCCTCCGATCCAAAACACGCCGTTATGGTCTTGCGTGATCACCCAGATGGATGTGTGGGGGCAACCATCCGGCTTCTGTGAACCCGGTTCGTACCGAACAAAATGATCCGCCTTGCGATCGTATCGATTGAGCCCGCCGCCGTCGGTGCCGACCCACATTGTCCCTGAATGGTCGAAGTACAGGCAAACCACCAGGTTATGGCTTAAGCTCTGGTCATCGGCCGGGTCGTGCTGATAGATCTTGAAAGCGTAGCCGTCGAAACGGCAAAGCCCGCCCAACTCGGTGCCGAACCACATGAACCCCTGCGGTCCCTGGGCGATCGTCATGATGTGCGCGTGGGCGAGTGGACCGCCGTCGGTGGGATGGGTGAAACGAACAACGGCGTCGTCGTCGGACGGCCGCGCCGGCGCTTCGGCTGCGGTTAAAAATCCTCCGCTCGAGAAGAGGAATCCCCATACCGCGATCAACACCGGCAAGCCGGCGCTGGAAATGAGCGTCGTTCTACAATGACTGAATGCTGACTTGGCCCAGCCCTTCTGATGTCGCTTGGGGGTCACTAACCTACTCTAGCACAGTTCAATACAAGTCCAATTTTTTGTTAAAAGTTTTCCGCGATAAGTGAAGGTTTTTGTACTGTTTTTGTACACTTTTCGGCATTTTATCGCGGTACTTCAGCCGGAATCGCGATTTTTTCCCATCGGTGGCTGGTCTTCAGTTGAGAGGAGATTTTCATCTCATTCACCATAATTAAATGGATCGGAGAATTTCGGATCGGTCGGGACCGCCGTGTCCGTCAATGTTTTCAGGAACGCCACCAGCGCGGATTTCTGCGTCGCGGTGAGATTGAGTCGACGCACCGTGCCGTTGGGATTGCGCAACGGCGGCGACAGGTTCGGGTTGTCGACCACGCCGGAGTTGTAAAATTCCACCACCTGGTCGAGCGTCGCGAACCGGCCGTCATGCATGTACGGACCGCTCACCTCGATGTTGCGCAACGACGGCACCTTGAACTTCCCGTAATCGTTCGTGTTGCCCGTGATCCCGCCGACCCCGGCGTCGACGTACGGATATTCGAGGCCATTATTGTTCAGCGCCGGGCCGGGGACAAAATTGTCCGTGCCATGGCAGGCGGCACAGGTGGCGTTGCCGACCTGGCCGAGGAAGAGCTGGCGACCCAGATTTTCCTGGGCGGTGAAGTTGGAAAAATTCATCGTCTCGCCGACATCATATTTCGATTGGACGGAAACGATTGACCGGACGAATTGCGCCAGCGCCCGGCTGATGCGGTTGGTGGTGATGTCCGGGGTCCCGAAAGCCTGCGCGAAGAGGTTCGTGTAAAACGGTTCGGCCGCCAGGCGGTTGGTCAGCAACTCGAGCGTCATGCCCATCTCGATCGGATTTTGGATCGGGCCGAGCACCTGGTCTTCGAGCGTGTTGGCGCGTTCGTCCCAGAAAAAATGTTTGCGCTGGTACCACCGGTCGTTGGCGATCCGCATCGCGTGACGTGACCCGACGCTGCCGTCCCAACCGACGCTGAACTGACGCGGATCGGAAAATCCGTGGGCTTGTTGATGGCAGGACGCGCAGGCGATGGTCTGGTTGGTCGAAAGCCGTTTGTCATAGAACAGCACGCGTCCGAGCGTGGCGGCGGCATCCGTGACCGGGTTGTTGGCGGGCGTGTTGTCCTGCGCGAGGATCGGATTGACTGAAAAACTCGCCGGCAACGCCGGGTTCGCGTAGTTGAAATTCGTCGTCGGCAGGACCAGCGCGTTGGCCGTCGTGCTCACGATCGTCTGGGCCGACGGATCGTAGACCGTCCGATAGAATACCGTCCCGGCATCGGGGTAGACGCAATGGTACAGGCCGTTGAAGACTTTCACCTGTTCGACAGCGGACCAATTTACCAGGTCAGGGGAATTTTGGATCGTCCAGACCTGGTTGGCGGTGTTGGTGAGGTTCAGGCTGATCTGTCCGTTCCCGGGCGTGAGGCTCAGGGATGCATTCGTCCCCACGCCGGCGGTGGTGGCCACAGCCGGCGTGGAAACGGGCGCGAGGGCGAGAACGGAGAGAAGAGCGACGCGTGAGGCAAGGTTCGCTTTCATGCCGCCACGTTACGGCAAGGCACCTTAAGGAAGCGTGAAGGATGAAGAAATCGTGACCTTGCAGCAGGCGCGAAGCGTTCGGACTGCGGGGCTTAAGCGCCGCTTTCTAATTCTTCGCTTTCGCCAGTTCTTCCTCGAAATCCACGATCTCTTTGATCTGCACCAGGAACCATTTGTCGATCTTGGTCAGGTTGTAGATCTCGTCGATACTGAAACCCCCGCGCAAAGCATGGCGGATGAAGAAAATCCGTTCGGCATTCGGCACGGAAAGCTTCCGCGAGACCAAATCGCGCGGCAAAATGTCGCGATCGCCATAGACGTCGACGCCGATGCGCCAGGGTTTGCCGTCGCCGCCCAAACCACTGCGGCCGATCTCGAGCGAACGCAAACATTTCTGCAAACTCTCCTTGAAGGTGCGCCCGATGGCCATGGCCTCGCCGACGCTCTTCATCTGCGTCGTCAGCGTCGGGTCCGCCTGCGGAAATTTCTCGAACGCGAACCGCGGGATCTTCGTCACCACGTAATCGATGCTCGGTTCGAAGCTCGCCGGCGTCTCGCGCGTGATGTCGTTCTTGAGTTCGTCGAGCAGGTAACCGACCGCGAGTTTTGCGGCGATCTTGGCGATCGGAAAACCGGTGGCCTTGGACGCGAGCGCGGAACTGCGGGAGACGCGCGGGTTCATCTCGATGATGACCATGCGGCCGTTCTCCGGGCTGACCCCGAACTGGATGTTCGAGCCGCCGGTCTCGACGCCGACGGCGCGGATCACGGCGAAACTCTGGTCGCGCATGATCTGGTATTCCTTGTCCGTGAGCGTCTGGATCGGCGCCACCGTGATGCTGTCGCCGGTGTGCACGCCCATGGGATCGAAATTTTCGATCGAACAGATGATGACGCAATTGTCCGCGCGATCGCGCATCACTTCCATTTCGTATTCCTTCCAGCCCAGGAGTGATTCCTCGATGAGGATCTCGTTCACGGGGGAGAGGTCGATGCCGTTTTTGGCGATCGCTTCGAATTCATCCTGGTTGTAGCCGATGCCGCCGCCGGTGCCGCCCAGCGTGAAGGCGGGGCGGATGATGAGCGGGAAACGGCCGATTTTTTTCGCGACCTCGCGCGCTTCGTCCAGGTTGTGCGCGACGCCGGAGATCGGGACATCGAGCCCGATGCTGAGCATGAGATCCTTGAACGCGAGGCGGTCTTCGCCTTTATGGATGGCCTCGGGTTTGGCGCCGATCATCTCGATACCATGCCGTTCGAGTGCGCCGTTCTTGTGCAGGGCCATCGCGGTGTTGAGCGCGGTCTGGCCGCCGAGCGTGGGGAGCAATACGAGTTTTCCTTTGGCGCCGGTCTTTTGCATCTCGGCTTTTTCGCGCGCGATGATCTTTTCCACGGCTTCGGGCGTGATCGGTTCGATGTAGGTGCGATCCGCGAATTCGGGATCGGTCATGATCGTGGCCGGGTTGGAGTTCACCAGGACGACGCGGTAACCTTCTTCCTTGAGGGCTTTGCAGGCCTGGGTGCCGGAGTAATCGAATTCGCACGCCTGGCCGATGATGATCGGGCCGGCGCCGATGATGAGGACGCTGTGGATGTCAGTGCGCTTGGGCATCGCTGGATTCTTGATTTACGATTTGCGGTCGGCGTTTTTCGCCAAAACAGCGCGAAATTGAACACCGATTGCCGGAAAAATGAAAGTCATTTCGAAGCCGTTCCCGGAGCGTCTCCGTTTCAAACGGGCGCCTGGCTCGATCCGGGGGAAAACGGCTTCCCGGTCGACGGCTGGCCTCGCGCCGGCACGGGCAACATTTTGAACAAGGCCCGGCCCGGAACCTCCACGTAGCGATGGGTCAGAGTGGCGATTCCGATGAGCGCCGCCGTGTAGATACAATAGATCGCAAAGTACCCGCCAGGTCCGTTGTTCTCGGCCTTGATCGCCGGAATCAGAAGGGTCGCAAACAATAAAGGATGGATCAGGTAAATCGAATAGGAAACATCGCCGAGATGCCCGAAGACGCGGTGGAACACCGTGACGAACACGCCCCGGACCTGGACGGCGGCATAAACCACGGCGCACAACAGCGTCACGCTGACGAGGTCGCCCAGGGGTTTGAAGTCGATCCAGGCCAGGCTGACAGGGACCAACAGGACCGCCCCCGTCCCAACCAGTGAGGCGCATCGCGACGAGACCGGGCGCCGCCGGTAACATTCATAGCAAATGATCCCGAAAATAAATTCGGGGATGCATCGAAAGACACTGTGCACGTCCAGCGTCCGATAATGCCAAACCACGGCGACCAGGCCCAGCATCGAAGCCGCGAAGGCCAAACCCAGTCGAGGCCCGCTCAATCCGCGGACGATCCGGATAAAAAACGGCGCAAACAGGTAGGCGATACATTCACTGCTGATCGACCAGGACACGCCGTTCAATGCGCCGATCTTCGGAAATGAATTTAACAGGAAAATGTCATGCAAATAGGCTCCCGGCCTCCAGTCCCCGAAGCGGACCAGGATGATGAACAAAAACAGCGTGGAGGCGATGAAATGCAGTGGGTAAACGCGCCCGAACCTTGCCAGGAGGAACCGGATAAAACCCTGCGGGCGGGCTGCCGGGAAAAACCAGTCCTGATAGACATGTGTCAGCACAAATCCACTGAGGATAAAAAAGAAATCCACGGCGAGATAAGCCCGCTGAAGCAGAGGCCATCCTCTGCCCAGGCTCAGCTGCATTGCCGGCAGTATCCACATTACCAGATGAAGATGGTAAATGAGTAACGCGGCAACGCCGCGCATTTCCGTCAGCAATGGGAGGACCAATTTTGCATCCGGTTTTCCCATCGCCATCATTATAACCGGCGAGGAGCCCATGACGGAAGCGAAAATGTCCTTCCGTCCTCACCGGGCATGACACGCAAGTTCAGGGATTGAGAACCGGTTATCAAACGACCACCGGTTGATGATAGAAAATTGAACGGCAATCTGCGTTCAAGTGAGGAACTGGTACAACCGGAACACGAGCCAGCCGAGCAGGGCGCCGGCGGGAAGGTCGACGAGGTAATGTTGCTTGGTAAAGACGCAACTGATGGCGATGAGCAGCGGGAACGCGAGCGCATAGACCCCGAGGTGCGGGAACAGGTGCATGGCGGTCAGCATGGCCACGGAGGTATGCATGCTGGGGAAACTGTTGGCCGGGGAATCGAAGCTTTGGACGAACGCGAGGAACTTCTCCGAATTCCCGCGGCGCTGGTTGACGGCCCGCCATTCGTCGGGCGTCGCCACCGGGAAAAACACGAAGAACGCCATCTGCGCCGCCAGCAGCAGGATATAGCTCATGGCGATGTGCAGGAACTGGCGCGGGGATTCGACGGTGAAATTGATGTAGACGATGACCGGGTAATACAGGCCGGAGTAGATCCAGACCCAGCGCGGCCGGTAGGGGATGACGTCATCGAGCGGCGTGCGGAGGTTGCGCGGCTGGTTGACGTAATTGCGCTGGCACCAGAAATAGAACTGGTAGACCCCCACAATGAGAAAGACGCTCATTACGAGGTCGATGGCATAATCCGACGCGTTCATGGCTGCGGCTGTTCTGATTTCCGGACAATGGTTACGATCCTGTGACATTAAAACACCACTAAGCACACGCCAAATCAAGCGGTAATTATCAAAAAATAGGCGTACGCCGTGGCCGGAAACGGCATTGAAAGGACGTCACCTATTTGCTACAACGGTGAAAGCAGGCGCTTTTCCAAGGAAACCGATCGCTTATGAAAAAGTTCTTTTTGTTCTCCTGTTTTTTTGCCGCTGCCCAGGGCGCCTTCGCCCAGGGCACGTCCTTCACGTACCAGGGGCGGTTGACCGACGGCCCAGGTCCGGCGACCGGGATTTACGACCTGCGTTTTTCGATGTTCGATACCCCCACCGGCGGCGTGCAGCAAGGCGCCACCGTCACCAACGCCACGACCGGCGTCACCAACGGGTTGTTCACCGTGACATTGGACTTCGGGAACCAGTTCCCCGGCAATGCGCGATGGCTGGAAATCGGCGTGCGCACCAACGGCGGCAGCATCTTCACGACGCTTTCACCCCGGCAACCGCTCACCGCGACGCCTTATTCCGTCACCGCCGGCAACGTCACCGGCCCCGTCGCCGCTGCCAACCTCAGCGGGACGGTTCCCATCGCCCAATTACCATCGACGCTGGTGACCAATGGCGCCAGCGGCGTCACGTTCAACGGCTCCTTCACCGGCGCCGTGTCCGCCACGACCTTTACCGGCACCATCACGTCCAATAACATCGCCGATTACTCCGTCACCGCGAACAAACTGGCATTGATCCAGGATTATTACCGCGCGTTCACCCTGCACAATCCGTTGCCGGGCGTCGACGAACCTTTCGGCGGATTCGGCTTCGGCGAAATCATGGCGCCGCTGGGCAGCGATCGTTTTGTCGTCGGCGGATATGACGCGGCCTACCTGTACAGCAGCAACGGCACCTTGCTGTTCTCGTTCGCGAACCCGAACCCTCCGACGAATGGTTATGATAATTATTTCGGTTATCCGGTCGTGCCGATGGGCGGCGACAAGGTCTGGATCGATGCGGAGTTCGACGGAACCAACTCCGCCGGGTTGATCTACCTGTTCAACACCAACGGCACGGTGCTGAACATTCTTACCAATCCTTTATCCGTGAGTACCGATTTCGGTCGCACGATCATACCGATCGGCAATGACCGCCTGTTCGTCAGCGCGGATTTTTATGGTGTCGGCACCAATTTCGCCATCGGCATCGCCTACCTGTTCAACACCAACGGCACGTTGCTCACCACCTTCACCAACCCGGCGCCGTCGCGGGCCGATTTCTTCGGGAACGCAGCGCTGGCCCTCGGCGCCGATCGCCTGCTGATCAGCGCCCCGGAGGAGGATTTCGTGACGACCAACACCGGCGTGGTTTACGTGTTCAACACCAATGGAGTTTTGTTATCAACCTTCACCAATCCGGCCCCGACAGCGTTCACCGGCTTTGGCGAATCGATGGCGCTGCTCGGCACCGACCGGCTGATCATCGGGTCGAGCAGCAATGTTTATATCCTCAACACCAACGGCACGCTGCTGACCACGATCACGAATGTGACGAACAACCGGCTCGTCCCATCCCTTGCCGTCCTCGACAACAACCGTCTGCTGGTCGGTTTGCCCGGCTACGGCGTCGGGAACATGACCAACTCCGGCATCCTGTATCTCTATGACACGAACGGCACCCGCCTGTTCACCATCCCCAATCCGGCGCCGGCGACGAACGACGAGTTCAGCTTCGGGCTCACGGTCGTGGGTGACAAAGTCCTCGTCGGGGCGAACGGCCCGGCGACCACCAACGCTGTTTACACGACCAACGGCTACGACGGTATCGCTTATCAATTCGCCTTCGATTATTACGTGCCCGGATTGCTGGCCGATACGTTGCGTCCCGGCGCCGTCAACACGGCGGCCCTCGCCGATGGCGCGGTGACGGCCGACAAGATCAGCGGCGTTTTGTTTGCCAGCCAGATCCCCAACATCGACGCCGGTCTGTTGACCAGCGGCCTGCTGGCCGACGGCAGGTTGTCCACCAATGTCGCGTTGTTGAACCGGAATCAGAATTTCACCGGCGCCAACACCTTTTATAATCCCCTGAACTTTTTCTACGGCACTTACAGCGGCTTCGGCAACGGACTGACGCATCTGCAATCGTCCCAACTCGAGGGTTCCATACCGACGGCGTTGTTGCCCTCCGGCTTTTTGACGAATACTGCGACGGGCGTCACCTTGACCGGCACGTTCGCCGGCAACGGGAACAGCCTGACGAACCTCAATCCCACCAATCTCCTGGGCATTGTCCCGGACGCGAAGCTTTCCGGCAACGTCGCGCTCCGCAGCGGGGGAAATTCCTTTTCGGGCAACCAGATCTTTACCAACGGCAACATCGGCATCGGCACCACCAACCCGCTCGCGCCTCTCGACGTCAACGGCGCCATCGCCGCCGGCAGCCTGCGCGCGCCGGGCGCGGGCACGAACACCGACACGTTTGCCTTCATCCACGTCGCGGTTTCGACCAATACTTCTGCTCACATCACGACGATATACAATCCGCTGATCGACAACGATCCGGGCGCGATCCTGATCGTCACCCATAACTGGACGGCCGATACCAACGCCGTGACCAAATATGAGACCAATCTTTTCGGGGTGTTTTACTCCAATCCGCACTGGGCCATTTTCCATGAAGACCACACAACTCCCATCCTGGGCCGGGCGTTCAATGTGCTGGTGATTAAACCGTGAAGCTCAGAGTAATCGGGACTGGTTGCCGCCCGGCGCTTTCAACCCCAGCTTTTTGTAGCTGAGTTCCGTGGCGATGCGTCCTTGCGGAGTGCGGTTGAGGAATCCTTCCATGATGAGGTAGGGCTCGTAGACTTCTTCGATCGTGTCCGGTTCTTCGCCCACCGCCACCGCCAGCGAATTCACGCCCACCGGTCCGCCACCGAACTTGACGATGATCGTTTCCAGGATGCGTTTGTCCATCTCGTCCAGGCCGTTCCCGTCGATCTCCAACATCGCCAGCGCCTTGTCGGCGACCTCCGCGGTGATCGTGCCGTCGTGCTTGACCTGCGCATAATCGCGGACGCGGCGGAGCAGGTTGTTGGCGATGCGCGGCGTGCCGCGGCTGCGACGCGCGATCTCCCGCGCGCCGGCGGGTTCGATCTCGACCTTCAACAGGTTGGCAGAGCGGACGATGATCGATTCCAACTGTTCCGCGTGGTAATAATCCAACCGCTCGCGCACGGCGAACCGCGTCAGCAATGGCGCGCTGAGCAGGCCGCTGCGGGTCGTGGCGCCGATGAGCGTGAAGCGCGGCAGGTTCAGGCGCACGCTCCGGGCGTTCGGTCCCTGGTCGATGATGATATCGAGTTTGAAATCTTCCATCGCCGGGTAAAGATATTCCTCGATGGTTTTCTGCAGGCGATGGATCTCATCGATGAACAGGACGTCGCCTTCCTCGAGGTTGGTCAAAAGGCCGGCGAGGTCGCCTGCTTTTTCGACGGTGGGGCCGCTGGTGCTTTTCAGGTTTGACCCCATTGCTTTGGCGAGAATATGTGCTAGGGTCGTTTTGCCAAGGCCAGGGGGGCCATTCAACAAAATATGATCAAGAGGTTCTTTGCGTTTTTTTGCGGCGGCGACCGCGATTTCCAGTCGCTCTTTAACTTTCGGTTGGCCGGTGAATTCGGAAAAAAGAGACGGTCGCAGCGTCATTTCCAACGCCGCGTCGGGATTGTTCAAGTTGGCCACCGCGCGTTCAGGCATCCGCCTGAGCATGAAAGAATTGCCGCGCAGCAGCAAGCGCGATCCGTAGCCGGGCAACTGTCCGCCACCAGGGTGTCGGCCCCTCACTGTGCACAATTTTCAATAAAAAGTGCTGGAAAATCACAATGCGCTTATGCAAACTTCGCGTCCCCTATGGGACTGAAGAAACGAATTTTACGAGCGGTCATCCTGCTCTCCGCGATGTTTTCCGGCGTCAACGTGTTCGCCGGCGATTCCGATATCAACCTGCCGCCGCTGGACGTCTCCTTCGTCAACGGCAGCGTGAGCGGCCGGCTCATCCTGTACTTCGGCCTGGGCGTTTGCGTGATCGGCGCCTTGTTCGGTCTCTTCCAGTATAAGCAGACCCGCGCTTTGCCCGTCCACAAACTGATGCGCGATGTCTCCAACATCATCTGGGAAACCTGCAAAACCTATCTGTGGCAACAAGGAAAATTCCTCGCTGCGCTGTGGGTGCTTATCGCGCTGTGCATGATCTATTATTTCGCCGCGTTGCAGCACAAATCGTTCGGCAACGTGGTTATCATCCTGGCTTCTTCGATCCTCGGCATCCTCGGCAGTTACGGCGTCGCCTGGTTCGGCATCCGCATCAATACCACCGCCAACTCCCGTGCCGCCTTTGCCTCGCTCGCCGGCAACTCGCTCAAGACATTGTTCATCCCGCTCACCGCCGGCATGAGCATCGGTCTGCTGCTGGTCTGCGTCGAATTGTTCTGCATGATCTGCATCCTGGCGTTCATCCCGAAAGAACTGGCCGGACCGTGCTTCATCGGCTTCGCGATCGGCGAATCCCTCGGCGCCGCGGCGCTGCGCATCGGCGGCGGCATCTTCACCAAGATCGCCGACATCGGGTCCGACCTGATGAAGATCGTTTTCAACCTGCCCGAAGATGATCCGAAGAACCCCGGCGTCATCGCCGATTGTACCGGGGACAACGCCGGCGATTCCGTTGGTCCGACCGCCGACGGTTTTGAGACCTACGGTGTCACCAGCGTCGCGTTGATCGCCTTCCTGGCGCTCGCGCTCGTCGCTTCGCCGATCCTGTGCGGCAAGCTGATCATCTGGTTGTTCGCGATCCAAAGCCTGATGGTCCTGGCGTCGCTCGCGTCGTTCTATATCAACAGTTTCATGAGCAAGGCGCGGTACGGCGGCAAAAAAGATTTCAGCTGGGAATCGCCCCTGACCGACCTGGTCTGGATCAATTGTATCCTGGCCATCATCGTCGCCTTCGGCGCCAGCAAGCTGTTGCTCGGTGA
>Ga0068855_100009505_pt1 | contig 11741 bp, 12 predicted proteins | sample KBSCornC52_FD_66592 | JGI IMG/M metagenome (GOLD analysis project Ga0068855, IMG submission 66592) | Corn rhizosphere microbial communities from Kellogg Biological Station, Michigan, USA - KBS Corn C5-2 | ecosystem: Host-associated > Plants > Roots > Rhizosphere > Soil ...
TCTTCGTGCCGCCGGCCTTCGCCAAAGACGCGATGATCGAGGCCATCGACGCCGGCATCCCGCTGCTCGTGGTGATCACCGAGGGCATCCCGGTGCAAGACACCGCCGAGGCGTGGGCGCATGCCAAGGCCACGGGCACCACGCGGATCATCGGCCCCAACTGCCCAGGCATCATCACGCCGGGCGAGTCGCTGGTCGGCATCACGCCGGCCAACATCACCGGAACCGGCCCGATCGGGCTGGTCAGCAAGTCGGGCACCCTGACTTATCAGATGATGTTCGAGCTGCGCGACCTCGGCTTCTCGACCGCCATCGGCATCGGCGGCGACCCGATCATCGGGACGACCCACATCGACGCGCTCGCCGCGTTCGAGGCCGACCCCGACACCAAGGCGATCGTGATGATCGGCGAGATCGGCGGCGACGCCGAAGAGCGCGCGGCCGACTTCATCAAGGCGAACGTCACCAAGCCGGTCGTCGGCTACGTCGCGGGCTTCACGGCTCCCGAGGGCAAGACGATGGGCCACGCGGGCGCGATCGTGTCGGCCGGTGCGGGTACGGCACAGGGCAAGAAGGAGGCCCTCGAGGCCGCGGGCGTCAAGGTCGGCAAGACGCCGAGCGAGACCGCCGCGCTGATGCGCGAGATCATCGCCGGGCTTTAGCCCCCAGGGCGGTTACCGGTAGCCTCACATCTTGATGGATGCCGCGAGCGACGACCTCGCACAGGCGACCGAGATCTTCGGCCGCGTGCGCGGTCGTCTGTTCGGGATCGCCTACCGCATGCTCGGCAGCGCCTCCGAGGCCGAGGACATCGTGCAGGAGACCTGGATCCGCTGGCAGGGGACGGACCGTTCCGTCGTACTCGATCCGCCCGCCTTCCTCGCCACGACCGCGACCCGTTTGGCCCTGAATCTGGCGCAGTCGGCCCGTGCCCGACATGAGAGCTACATCGGCCCCTGGCTGCCCGAACCGGTCGACACCTCCGCCGACCCGCTCCTGGGCGCCGAGCGCGACGAAGCGCTCGAGCTGGCGGTGCTCCTGCTGCTCGAGAAGCTCACCCCCACCGAGCGGGCCGCCTATGTGCTGCGTGAAGCATTCGACTATCCGTACGGTCAGATCGCCGACATCGTGCAGGTGAGCCAGGTCGCCGCGCGTCAACTCGTGAGCCGCGCGCGCAAGCACCTCACCGAGAGACGCCGCGCACCTGCGCCCCTGGAAGCCCAGCAGAGGCTGCTCGTTGCCTTCATGTCCGCGGCTCGACGCGGCGAGATCGACGAACTGGAGAGGCTGTTCGCCGAAGATGTCGTCAGCTACTCCGACGGCGGCGGCCTTCCGCGCATCTCGCAATTCCCGGTGGTCGGGCGTGAGCGCGTCGCCAAGTTCTTCCACGGCTTCGCCCCCCGGTTCTGGCCCGGAGTCGACCTCACCCCCTCGACGGCGAACGGCCAGCCCGTGGCGCTGCTCTCGCGAGACGGCGAGGTGTTCGGGCTGGTCGCCCTCGTCGCGTCGGCGGAGGGTGTCGAACAGGTGCTCTGGGTGATGAATCCCGACAAGCTGAGTCGGGTGGCTCAGCGGACCGGTTGAGCCAGCCAGTTCTCGAATCGAGTCGGCGCGAGAATCGCGTCGGCGCCTGGCAGCAGGTCGTTCTCGGCCAGCCGGGCGCCGAAGTACCGTCCGAGCGGGTCGACCTCGACCTCGCGGGGATCGCGCCGGATCCGCAGCTCCCGCTCGATCAACTCGTCCAGCCGGAAGACCTCAGGGCCCGCATGCTCGACGATGGTGTTCGTGGGCGCGGTGACCGCGGTGTCGGCCACCGCAGTCGCGATGTCGTCGGCGGCGATCGGCTGCACGAACGCATGCGGCAGGGCGATGCGGCCACCCTCCGTCGCGAAGTCGGCGATGCTCCTCAAGAACTCGAAGAACTGCGTGCCGTGCACGATCGAGTAGGCCATGCCCGAGTTGCGGATCAACGCCTCCTGCTGGGCCTTCGCGAGAAAGTACTTCCCCTCCTCGCTGGCGAGACGTTCGGTGCCGACCACCGAGAGGGCGACGTGATGGCGTACGCCGGCCGAGTGACCGAAGCTCAGCAGATTGAGCGTCGAGGTCTCGAAGAACTCGATCGCCCCCTCGTAATCGGTGTAGGGAGAGTTCGAGACATCGATGACCACGTCGGCGCCCTCGAGCGCTTCGGGCAGTCCGACGGTGGTGTAGCTGTTCACGCCCGTGGCGCGCGAGGCCGCGATGGCGTCGTGCCCGGTCGAGCGCAGTTGCTGCACCACCCGGGTGCCGATGAGTCCTGTGCCTCCTATGACGACGATTCTCATGCTCTTCATCCCCTGCTCGAACGGGCGCCGGTCGCCCGTGTCACCTGCTCAGACCGGATGGCGCACCGATCTGTGACACGGATGTCACACAATGCGTCGGCATTCGGTCTGGGTGAGTGAGGGCGGCGCACGGCCGCCTCGAGAAGGGACTCGCATCATGAAGATCGTCGTCATCGGAGGCACCGGGCTCATCGGCTCGAAGCTGATCGAGGTGCTGACCCCGCAGGGGCATGAGCTGTTCGCGGCCTCGCCAAGCACCGGCGTCAACACCCTGACCGGTGAGGGCGTCGCGGCCGCCCTGGCCGGAACGGACGTGGTGGTGGATGTCTCGAACTCGCCGTCGTTCGCGGATCAGGCGGTCATGGACTTCTTCCAGACCTCGACCGGCAATCTGCTGCGACTCGAGGAGGAGGCCGGGGTCGGCCACCACGTCGCCCTCTCGATCGTGGGCGCGGACCGCGCGCCCGACAGCGGGTACCTGCGGGCCAAGGTGGCCCAGGAGAAGCTGATCATCGAGTCCGGCCGGCCGTTTTCGATCGTGCGCGCCACGCAGTTCTACCAGTTCGTGTCGAGCATCGCCGATGCCGCCACCGTCGACGGCGAGGTGCGAGTGCCGCTGGGCTCGTTGCAGCCGATGGCGGCTGAGGATGTGGTTCAGGCCCTCGCCCGGGCGACGGTCGCTCCCGCGACCATGAGCACGCACGAGATCGGCGGGCCGCGGGCGTTCACCATGCCCGACCTCATGCGGATGACTCTGACCGCATCCGGTGATCCGCGCGCGGTCGTCGGCGATCCGGAGGCGCGCTACTTCGGCACCCGGCTGACCGGCAAGGAGCTGTGCCCGGGAGACGATGCCGAGCTGAGCCGCACCACGTTCTCGGACTGGCTGGCTGCGGCCGCCCCGTCGACTCGCTAGCCGCGGCGGCTCACGGCCTCTTCTTGATCGTCTCGTTCCACATGAAGGCGAAGAAGCTCGGCGTGCCCGACGTGGTGCGCACCTCGGGCGTCTCATGCACGAACTCCGAGCCGCAGGCCAGACGCAGCAGGAAGTCGGCCAGGTCGGCGCGCGAGGTGTAGCGGCCGCTGAGGTGCTCGCTCGCCGAGACGCGGTAGTCGCTGACGGCATCGGCGGCGAACAGGCCGGAGGGGCGCACCACCGTCCAGTCGAGCTCGCTCGCCGCGACCACAGCCTCCATCCTGCGCATGTCGTCGTAGGTCGTCTTGCCGATGCCGTTCACCACGTAGGGCTGCAGCACGCGGTTGAACAGCCGGCCCTCTGCGGGATCGTCGTGCGGGTCGACGGCGCTCGAGCTCACGCAGGCGAGGCGGCGCACGCCGTGCTCGGTCATGCCGGCGACGATGTTGCCCGTGCCGACGGAGTAGATCGTGATGGGTTCTTTGCTGAACGGGACGCCGAGGGTCGAGAGCACCGCATCCTGGCCGGCGATCGCGGCCGAGACCGAGGCGGTGTCCATCGCATCGCCGGCGACGACGCGCAGCCGCTCGTGGTCGAGCCCGAAGGTCTCGGGGTGGCGGGTCACGGCGGTGACCTCGTGGCCGGCGCCGAGTGCCTGCGCGGCGAGCACGCGGCCCGTTCCGCCGTTGGCGCCGAAGAGCGCGATCTTCATGGTCTTTCCTCTACTCTGTTGTCAAGGAGTCATATAATATGCAAACCGTATCATATGGATCAGATAATGAGTGAGGCCGATGCGGCACGTGATCGCCGCCGCGCGATCAACGGCGTGAAAGAGGGCCTGCGCGAGCTGCGGACGCAGCTCGCCGCGCTCAACCACCGGGTGGGATCCGAGGCGTCGCTGCGCGACGCAGACCTCGACACCTTCGACCTCGTGGCCAGGCACGGGCCGATCAGCCCGAGCGCCCTCGCGCGGCTCGCGGGGCTGCATCCGGCGACCATGACCGGCGTGCTCGACCGCCTCGAGGCGGGCGACTGGATCTCGCGCACCCGCGACGCCGCAGACCGGCGGGCCATCGCCGTGGCGGCGAACCCCGCCAAGACCGGAGACATGCTGCGGCTGTTCGCCGGGATGAACCACGCCATGGATGCCGTCTGCGCCGAGTACGACGACGAGCAGTTGGCCACGATCCGGAGCTTTCTCGCGCGAGCTGCGCAGGCCGGCCACGAGTCGGCCGAGCTACTGGTCCCCTAGGATTCCGGCATGCGCGCTCGCCGACTCGTCCTCGCCGCCACCATCGCGGTCGCCGCGCTGCTGCTGGCCGGGTGCCAGTTCATCCCGAAACCCAACGGGAGCACGACCACGGTGACGACCCACACCGATGAGGCGGTGCCCTCCGGCCTGCAGAAGTTCTACCAGCAGAGCCTCACCTGGAAGAAGCAGAGCGGCGGCATCGACTCGACCTTCGTGACCGTGCCTCTGAGTTGGAGCGACCCGAGCGGCGCCACGATCAAGATCGCGATCGCGCGGCACTCGGCAGGCAGCGGCAAGCTCGGTTCGCTGCTGATCAACCCGGGCGGGCCGGGCGGATCTGGGTACGACTTCGTCGACCAGTACGTGAACTACGTCGTGACACCTGCCGTGCTGAAGAAGTACGACATCATCGGCTTCGACCCGCGCGGGGTCGGCCGCTCGCGCCCGGCCATCACCTGTTACACCGATCCGAAGCAAGAGGACAAGCTGCTCTACGGCACCTACGCGAGTCCGTACGGCACGCAGGGCTGGATCGACGAGCTCACCACCGTCGAGAAGAACTGGTCGGCCGCGTGCCTCAAGAACACGGGGCCGCTGCTCGGCCACATCGACGCCGAGAGCAATGCGCGCGACATGGACGTCATCCGGGCCGTTCTGGGTGACACGAAGATGCACTACCTCGGCTACTCGTACGGCACCTACCTCGGCACGATGTATGCCGAGCTGTTCCCGAAGAAGGTCGGGCGCATGGTGCTCGACGGCCCGATCGACCCGCTGGTCGGGCAGCTCGACTCGCTGGCCACGCAGATGGCAGGGTTCGACAGCGCGCTCAAGGCATACATGGCCGACTGCCAGAGCCACAAGGGATGCCCGTTCACCGGTTCGGTCGAGAACGGCCTGCAGCAGGTGCGTGCCCTCCTCGACGGCATCGATGCCCGGCACCTGGTCGGCTCGGACGGACGGGCAGTGGACTCCGCCACGGTCGGCACCGGCATTTCGTACACGCTGTATTCCAAAAGCAGCTGGCCCGACCTGACCCAGATGTTCAAGGATCTGGCCGACAACGACGCCGACTCGACCCTCGAGAACGCCGATGGCTACAACAACCGCAGCCCCGACGGCACGTACAACAACGAGACCGATGTCTACGCGGCCGTCACCTGCGCCGAGAGCGACATCGGCACCGACGGCATCACCCCGCTGCAGGGCCTGGCCAAGATCGACGCCGCCGCGCCCATTCTCGGCAAGTACTTCGCCGAAGACGACTACGCCGTGCTCGACACCGCATGCTCGAACTGGCCCGAGCCGGTCGCGAAGCTGCCGACGAAGTTCGACGCGGCCGGCGCCCCGCCGATCATGGTCGTCGCCACCACCAACGACCCGGCGACCCCGTACGCGGGCGGTGTCTCGCTGTCGAAGCAGCTCTCGAGCGGCGTGCTGGTCACCCACAAGGGCGAGGGCCACACGGTGTACGCGCAGGGCGACTCGTGCGTCGATTCGACGGTCGACGCCTATCTGATCAACGGCACGGTGCCGGCTTCCGACCCGATGTGCAACTGACAAGCAGAATGGATTCCATGACCACCGCTCAGAGCTCCGCCTCCTCAACCGCCGCCCCGAGGGGCCTCCGTCTCTTCAACGCCCTGATCGGGGTGACCACCCTCGGGATCTTCCTGCAGGCGATCACCGCCGGTGAGTTCGTCTCGCAGAAAGACCGAGACGGGTGGATCACGGCGCACAACATCATCGCGAACGCGACGATCGTGGTCGCCCTGGTCACCGCCGTGGTGGGGCTCGTGCTGGTGCGCGCGACCGACCGGGTGCTGGCGTGGTCGGGTCTCGTGCTGTTCGTGCTGCTGCTCGTGCAGACCGTGCTCGGGCATCTGATCACCGAGGGCAAGGCCGACGGCTGGATCGGCGTGCACGTGCCGCTGGCGTTCGTGGTCGTTGCGCTCGCCGTGTGGCTCGCCGTGCGCGGCGCCCAGGTGCGGCGCCGCAGCGCGTAGTCGCCGATCCTGAGCGATTCCGGGTTCGACCGGAACGCCGCCTCGGCGCGCCCGCGTTCGGCGGCTAGGGTCATCCCGACATGACCCGGCGCCTGACTCTGCTGTTCTCGGCCTTCGAGGCGCTGCTCGTCGTGGCGATCGGGGTGGCGATCCCGCTCGTGCCCCTGACCGTCCTGTGGGCGGCGCAGTTCGGGTTCGGGCCCGACTGGGCGATCTTCTGGCGCGGCGCCGCCGACATCTGGCTGATCGGCCACGGCGTCGACGTGACGTTCACGCTCGACCCGACCACGGCGGCCGCGCTCGGAGTGGCCGGAGCCGGCGCTCCGGTGAAGATCACCATCGCCCTGCTCGGCTTCGCTCTGCTCACCATGCTGCTCGGGGTTCGCGCAGGGGAGCGGGTCGCCGAGACCGGGCATCGCGCTCTGGGTGAGCTCACGACCGTCTTCGTCTTCGGCACGGCGTCGAGCGTCGTCACGCTCACGGCCCTGAACGGCGCCGCGCGCCCGTCGATCTGGCAGGGTGTGCTGCTGCCGACCCTGGTGTTCGGCATCGGGCTGTTCCTGGGCGTGCTGCGCGAGGGGCGAGAACGGGGCCCGGATGCCGCGGGCAGCTCCCCGCGCGACTGGATCGACGCGTGGCGCCCCCTGGTGCGCGCGGCTGCGGTCGGAGCCCTCCGCGCCGGAGCCGCGGCCGCCGCCATCACCACCCTCGTCAGTGCCGTGGCGGTCGCGCTGATGATCGCGGTGAACTACGCCCAGATCATCCGGCTGTACGAGGCGCTGCACACCGGGGTGGTCGGCGGTGTCGCGCTGACGGCGGGCGAGCTCGCCTTCTTGCCGAACCTGGTCATCTGGGCGGCGTCGTGGTTCGTCGGCCCGGGATTCGCGATCGGCGCCGGATCGCACGTCTCGCCGCTCGGCACCGCTCTCGGCCCGATGCCGACGATCCCGTTGCTCGGGGCGCTCCCCACCGGGGAACTGGCCTTCGGATTCGCCGGCCTCCTGGTCCCCGTGGTGGCCGGATTCCTCGCCGGCGCGGCGGTGCGCCCGATCCTGATCCGAGCCCTGGACGCGGCCGCCGATCACAACGGCCCCGCTCCGCACCTCCCCGGTCTCGTCGTCACCGCCCTGGGCGGTGGCGTGTTCGGCGGCCTGCTGCTCGGGCTTCTCGCGGCGGTGTCGGGAGGGGCGGCCGGCCCTGGGAGATTCCAGCAGGTGGGCCCGGATGCCCTCGCGGTCGGGCTGGCGGCAGCGCTCGAGTTCGCCGTCGCGATCGGCATCGGGCTCGCGGCATCCGGGCGGCTGCCTCGTCGCGGGCGCGCCGACCGGTCTCGGTAGGCTGAGCCCGTGCTGCGACTGGTCGTCTTGATCTCGGGCGGCGGGTCGAATCTGCGGGCCCTGCTCGAGGCCTCGGACGACGCGGAATTCCCGGCGAGGGTGGTCGCGATCGGATCCGACCGCGACGCGGAAGGGCTGGCGCACGCTGAGGAGTCCGGCATCCCGAGCTTCGTGGTGCCGTTCGGCGCGTTCGACAGCCGCGAGGCCTGGGGCGATGAACTGCTCGACCAGCTGCGGCAGTGGCAGGCCGACCTGGTGATCCTGTCGGGATTCATGCGCCTGCTGCCGCCGCGCGTCGTCGAGGCCTTGAGCCCGGCGCTGCTCAACACGCATCCGGCGTATCTGCCCGAGTTCCCTGGCGCGCACGCGGTACGGGATGCGCTTGCGGCGGGTGTGAGCGAGACCGGCGCCAGCGTGATCATCGTCGACAACGGGGTGGACACCGGGCCGGTCGTGGCTCAACGACGCGTGCCTGTGCTGCCGGGCGACACCGAGGGGCGGCTTCACGAACGCATCAAGGTGGTCGAGCGTCAACTGCTGGTGGATGTCGTGCTCGATGTGGCGAACGGGCGGATCGACCTGGCATGACCCATAATGTCTGGCCCTACATCGTGTCCATCCTGGCGATCGTCCTTGGGGGCGCTGCAATCGTCTTCAGAAAGCCGATCACTGGTTTCATACTGAGGCAGCAGTCATCTATGTTCGGGCGAGCAGCTGACCCAATAGTCAAGCGAGGTCGACCGTGGAATGACGTCGTGGCCGGAGGTTTTGCGATCGTATTTGGTCTGCTGGTGCTGGCACTTGCGCTATTCGTGCCGCCATATCACGCCTAGCAATCGGACCGAGTCAAGTGCGCGCTCGCGCTAAACTGAGTCCTGTCGCGACTGGCGTTCAGATGGGTGACCATCGGGAAGCGGCTCTGATCGTTTCGGCCGTTCGCCTGGGCTGAACCGGACCCTCTCCCTGTCCGGTCGTACCCAGAAGGAGCCGCCGATGTCCGGTCCGTCCATCGATCCCGCCGCCTACCGCCCGCGCGATCTCGTTCCGATCCGCCGCGCGCTCGTCTCGGTCAGCGACAAGACCGGGCTGATCGAACTGGCCAAGGCGCTCGCCGAGGCGGGCGTCGAGATCGTCTCGACCGGATCCACCGCCAAGGCCATCGCCGACGCCGGCCACCCCGTCACGCAGGTCAGCGACCTCACCGGATACCCGGAGTCGCTCGACGGGCGCGTGCGCACACTGCATCCACTGGTGCACTCCGGGCTGCTCGCCGACCTGCGGCTCGAGTCGCACGAGGCCGAGCTCGCGGCCCAGGGCATCGCGCCGTTCGAGCTGCTGGTGAGCAACCTCTACCCCTTCGAGGCGACGGTCGCCGCGGGCGCCGAGCCGGATGCCGTGGTCGAGCAGATCGACATCGGCGGCCCGGCGATGGTGCGCGCCGCCGCCAAGAACCACGCCAACGTCGCCGTCGTCACCAGCCCAGACGGTTACGCCGACATCATCGACGCGCTGAAGAGCGGCGGCACCACCCTGCTGCAGCGCCGCGAGCTGGCGCGCGAGGCGTTCCGGCACACGGCTCGCTACGACGTCGCGGTCGCCAGTTGGATCGGCAACGTGCTCGCCCCCGACGACGAGGGCTCGGGCTTTCCCGGCTGGGTCGGTGCAACCTGGGATCGCGTAACCCCCCTGCGCTACGGCGAGAACTCGCACCAGCGCGCCGCCCTCTACGGCACTCCGGGCGCGGCCGGCATCGCCCAGGCCACCCAGCTCGGCGGCAAGGAGATGTCGTACAACAACTACGTCGACGCGGATGCCGCGCTGCGCGCCGCATACGACCACCCGACCCCGACGGTGGCGATCATCAAGCACGCCAACCCGTGCGGCATCGCGACGGCCGACACGATCGCCGCGGCCCATGCCGCAGCGCACGCCTGCGATCCGGTCTCGGCGTACGGCGGAGTGATTGCGGCCAACCGCCCGATCACGAAAGAGGCGGCCGAGTCGATCGCGCCGATCTTCACCGAGGTGGTCATCGCTCCGGGGTTCGAGCCCGAGGCGCTCGCGATCCTGCAGGCGAAGAAGAACCTGCGCCTGCTCGAACTGCCGACCAGCTATGCGCGCGGCGAGACCGAGCTGCGGCAGATCTCGGGAGGCATCCTGCTGCAGCAGGCCGACACCCAGTTCGAGCGTCCGCTGCAATGGAAGCTCGTCGCGGGTGAGCCGGTGGATGCCGCCACCCTCGCCGACCTGAGCTTCGCCTGGATCGCCTGCCGCGCCGTGAAGTCGAACGCGATCCTGCTCGCCAAGAACGGCGCGAGCGTCGGCGTCGGCATGGGACAGGTCAACCGGGTGGACTCCTGCCGGCTCGCCGTCGAGCGTGCCGGAGACCGCGCTGCGGGCAGCGTCGCCGCGTCGGACGCGTTCTTCCCGTTCGCCGACGGCGCGCGCATCCTGATGGATGCCGGGGTCACCGCGATCGTGCAGCCCGGCGGCTCAATCCGCGACGACGAGGTGATCGCCGCCGCGAAGGAACTCGGCGTGACCATGTACTTCACGGGGGAGCGGCACTTCTTCCACTGAAGTCGCCGCGGTGCCATGCTGTGCGTCATGAACCGCATGCGCCTGGTTCCTCTCACGATCGCGGCCGGCGCCATCGCCGTGTTGCTGGCCGGATGCTTTCCCTCGGGCGGCCCGTCCGGCTCGCCGAGTGCATCGCCGCCGTCGAGCGCGTCCGCCTCCCCCAGCTCGACGCCGACCGCGACGTCGGCCGCCGGGGCCGCCTGCTCGCGGGACAGCGTGAAGATCACGTACCAGGCGACCGACAACAGCGCGGGGCACTTCCACGGGATTCTGACCTTCACGAACACCTCCGCAACGGCCTGCACCATGAACGGCTACCCGACGGTCTATGTCGGTCGACCGGAAGCCGAAGGGACGATGGGGGCGGCGTCCACCCACGACACGAGCTCGACGCCCACCCTGGTGACCCTGCCGCCCGGCGGCACGGCGCATGCGGCCACCACGACCACCGATGCCGGCGTCGTCTGCGATAACCCGGTCGACACGAGCTACCTCATCGCGGCGCCTCCGCTCGATCACCCCGTCGACATCAACGCCGATGGCGAGCACGTCTCCGACGTCAACGTCTCCGGATGCAATGACGCCCCGGTCTCGCTCATCCAGGTCGGCGCCGTCACCGACTGAGCCGTCACCATCGGAATCGAGTCTTGCTCCGAGACCAGCCGCGGGCATAGTCTGGAGGGCTGCTCGGTGCTCGCCGGCGGCACGGCCACCGGTCGTTGAACCCTCGGGGAGGCTGCCATGAAGACATTCGGGATCACGCGGAAGACCGCGCAGACGTCCGCTGTCGTCGCCGTCGGCCGCCCGGTCGTGCCCGGCGCCCGAGTCGGCACCCGACTCCCGTAGCGGCACCGCCCGCCAGCAACTCGGCGGCCGTCGGAGCACTCCCGGCCGCAGCATCCACCCCAGCACCGCCGCCAGGTCGCGCCTTGACGCGCGTCCGCCCGACTCCGGAAGAGTCATGTCGAACACGCCATCCACACCGTCCACCCCGCCGACGCATCGGGCGTCGACCGCGCGCACCATCCTCCGCATCATGCCCTGGGTGCGCCCCGCCCTGCCCCGCATCATCCTGGGCATGGGCGCCGCCCTGCTGGCCGGGCTGGTCTCGCTGGCCATTCCGCTGGTGCTGCAGAACCTGGTCGACGGCCCGCTCTCGAGCGGTGACGGCGCGCAGATCTGGCCCGCCGCCCTGCTCGTGCTCGCGCTCGGCGTGCTGGAGGCGGGCTTCATCGCCGCGCGCCGCTGGCTGGTGCTGAACCCCGGAACGCACGTCGAGGCCTCGATGCGCAACTCGCTCTACGCCAAGCTGCAAGACCTGCCGGT
>Ga0068855_100009508_pt1 | contig 11741 bp, 7 predicted proteins | sample KBSCornC52_FD_66592 | JGI IMG/M metagenome (GOLD analysis project Ga0068855, IMG submission 66592) | Corn rhizosphere microbial communities from Kellogg Biological Station, Michigan, USA - KBS Corn C5-2 | ecosystem: Host-associated > Plants > Roots > Rhizosphere > Soil ...
CCTGCTCTGCTTCGTAATCGAACTCGTCCTCTTCTTCCGTGTCTTCTTCTTCTTCGGGTTCGACGATCGGCTCTGCCACCGCGACATTCGCCCCTGGAGCAACACCAGCACTCGCAATAGGCGAAGGCTGCGACTTCAGCATCGCCCTCAATTCGTCCGCTGTGCCTTGATCCGATGAAGCATCAGCCGCAACCGGCTCCGGAACTGGCTTGGCCAGAGGAGGGGCTGGCGTAACGTGGCCTAGCTCGTCAAAACCTTCGTCAAACTCGTGTTGGTCAGACTCAAACATAACTACGCCTTTCGCCGGGTTTCGCGACCGCACATACTCATCGCAGGAGCAGCTGAGACCATCTGGCATTCTCCCACGTTGGTAACTCAAGAGCAAAGTACCGCGGTAACCCCACTCTACAGCGGAGTTCGCTTTCTTTGGCCGGTAACAAAGTGACTAGCTAGGTTCACTTGGCCTAGACCCGTCCACCGTCCAGAACATCCCGCAGGGCGAAGCTCGTTTCCAATCGCGTCACTCCCGGCAGCCGCGACAACTCGTTCTGGTGGAGGCGCCCGTAATCATCAATCCCCGCAACCCGCGCCACCAGCATGTAATCGTACTGGCCCGCCATCAGGTGACAGCTCACAATCTCTCTGCAATGCCGAACAGCCGTCTCGAAGGCGCTCAGCACCGGCGCAGACTGCCGCTCCAGAGTCACGCGAATATAGACCGTCATCCGCTTTCCAAGCGCCCGATCGTCAATCGTCGCCCGATACCCTCGGATCACCCCCGCAGCCTGCAGCGACTGAATCCGTCTCGACGCGGCTGACGCCGATAGCCCCACCGCCTCGCCTACTTCGAAATTCGTCGCGCGCCCGTTTCGCTGAAGATAACGCAGGATCGCCGCATCCAGATCATCCAGATCAGCTCCTTGCCCGTCCTTCGCCTCTATTGAGCGAGGTTCTTGCGCAGAACCGGCTTCTTCTTCACGCTTCGTGCTCATGACTTTGATTTAACACGATCTTTGCACACATTGGAACCCGATCACGCCTTACGATGTGTCTCACTAGGAAACAAGCGATGAGCCGCAGCGCCGGATCAGCCCTCCCCCTCCACCCGGGTTCCGGCGCTTTCAGTTTTGCCGCACAACCCTTCCCCCACACAATTCCGGCACAGGCCGGTGCCCTCCGGCCGGTGCGGTCGCCAGGGTGGCTATGAGCATCCGAAACTCTGAATAAGGAGCACCTATGATCATCGGCGTACCGAAAGAAATCAAAGACAACGAAGCGCGCGTCGGTGTCACTCCGGCAGGCGTTCGAGCCCTTTCCGAAGCGGGTCACAAGGTTCTGGTCGAGACCCATGCGGGAGAGCTTTCCGGTTTTACAGATGAGGACTACCAGAACGCCGGAGCCGAGATCGTTGGCGATCGCGGGCACGTCTGGGGAAAATCAGAAACCGTGGTCAAGGTGAAGGAACCGATCGAGGCAGAGTACGCCTACTTCCGGGATGGCCTCGTCCTGTTCACTTACCTGCATCTAGCGCCGATCCCTGGCCTCACCAACAAACTTCTCGAAGCCAAGGTCACCGGCATCGCCTATGAAACCGTTCGCGACCGCCAAGGTACTCTGCCGTTGCTCACGCCCATGAGCGAAGTCGCAGGGCGCATGAGCGTCCAGGTCGGAGCAGCGTATCTGGAAAAGGAACACGGCGGCCGCGGCATCCTCCTCGGCGGAGTCCCCGGTGTCCCTCCGGCCCACGTCACCATCGTCGGCGGCGGCATTGTCGGCACCAACGCCGCGAAGATCGCCCTCGGCTTCGGCGCCAAGGTCACGCTGGTCGATATCAACCTGAATCGCCTCCGCGAACTCGACGACCTCTATGGAGGACGCCTCTACACGTTGGCCTCAAACAGCTACAACCTCGCGAACGCAACACGCGAAGCCGACCTGGTCATCGGCGCCGTCCTCATCCCCGGTGCAACTGCTCCTAAAATCGTCACTCGAACCATGGTCTCGCAGATGAAGAAAGGCGCAGTCATCGTGGACGTCGCCATCGATCAGGGTGGCTGTGTTGAAACCGCAAAGCCCACCTCGCACTCCAACCCCAGCTACGTCGTTGATGGCGTTGTCCACTATTGCGTCACCAACATGCCTGGCGCTGTCCCGCACACCTCCACGCTGGCGCTCACGAATTCCACCTTCCCGTACCTGATGCGAATCGCAAATCTCGGTGCCCGTGAAGCTCTCAAACGGGACCCCGGGCTCGCCGAAGGCCTCAACACCTTCGAAGGCAAAGTTACCTATCGCGGTGTGGCCGAGAGCCAGCAACGCGATTGGACCGCCGCCTCAGACCTGCTTTCGTAGAAGCGACCGCATCCCGCCGGGCGATCATTTCGCCCGGCTGTTTCCGTTCGCTACTCCCTACTTCCTACTCCCTACTTCCTACTCCCTACTTCCTACTCCCTACTTCCTACTCCCTACTTCCTCCGTCCCCTTGTCCCCTGCTTCTATAATCTCCCCATGCTCTTTGAAGGCGGCTCCCGGCGCAGAACAGTTGCCTTTCTCGGAGCCGGTGTGTTGCTGATTGCTCTTGCCTTTGGGGCACTGCAGGCCTTCAACACCTCTAAAATCAGCTTTCTTAATCCCGAAACCTCCGGAGAAACGCTCGCCTTCACGGGGCTCACCGTTGTCGTGTTTCTCCTGCTGCTTGTTCTGCTCCTCCTGCTGCTCCGCAACATCCTCAAGATCTATGCAGATCAGAGCAGTAGTGCGCTCGGCACTCGCTTGCGTACACGCATGGTTGTCGGCGCCGTCCTCATCGCGGTCACCCCGGCCGTCTTCATGTTCCTCTTCAGCTTCCAGTTGATGAATCGTTCCCTTGACCGCTGGTTTTCGCCCAACACCACGCAACTCCGCGAAGATTCCACCCGCGTCGTCCTCGAACTCGCCCAATATGTCACCAGTAATGCCGGCGGCGAAGCCGAATCAATTGCAGCCAGCGGAGCCGTCGATGGCGACGCAGCAAATCTCCGGCAAGCCCTCGCCTCTCATGGCGTCACGCTCGAGGGCGGTTTCGTTCTCATCTACGACAAAGACCGCCACGTCGTCGCCACCTATAACGCTCCTCCCGATGACACACCGGCCAGCCTTATCCCCTGGCTGCCCGAGAAGTCCGGAGACACCAAATTCCAGTCCGCCGCGCCGCTGCGCAACCCGCTATCCGCCAGCATTCTCACTTCGGCGCAGCGAAACGATGAACCCGTCATTCGCGTTTCCGGCCAGGATTATGCCTTGGGGAAAGCGATCACCGAATCCGGCAAACTTGTGGTCGCAGCCCTTCCTATGCCCCAGGGCCTCAGCCAGACCACCGCGCGCATCCGTGCCGGAGCAGCCGAGTATTGGGACCTCTTTCGCTCCCGCAACAGCATCCGAGCCACCTTCTTCCTGATGCTGCTGCTCATCACCGTCGTGGTCTTCTTCTCCAGCGTGTGGCTCGCGCTCTTCCTCTCCAAACAGATCACCCGCCCAGTCGAAGCCCTGGCTGATGCGATGGACGAGATTGCCGCTGGCAAGTACGAACACCGGGTCGGCCTCGTCACCACCGGCGAGATGGCCGAACTCGTTCGGTCCTTCAATCACATGGCAGAAGACCTCGACGCCAGCCGCAAACTCGCCGAGTCTTCCTCTGCCCAGCTCACCGCCGCCAACCAGTCCATCGAAGAACGCCGTCGTGAACTGGAAATCATTCTCGAAACAATCCCGTCCGGCGTAGTCACGCTCGACTCCTCCGGAACCGTCCTTCAGGCCAACCGTGCCTTCGCAGCCCTCATCGGGCAGGACGAAAATGCTCGACTTCGCGGCCAGAAACTTGACGCGCTGCTGACCTCCGAGGTTCTCGACGACCTTGCCGGCGTCATCCGCCGGGGGCAGCGTATGGGCGCAGCCTCAGCTGAGCTCGAATTCCACCTGCGCGGCCGTAACCTGCACCTCGCCGTCACCAGCGCCCGCCTCGAACTCGCCAGCAGGCGTCCAGGCACAGTGCTTGTAATTGAAGACACCTCGGAACTGCTCCGAGCCCAACGTCAGGTCGCGTGGAAAGAAGTGGCTCAGCGCGTTGCGCACGAAATCAAGAACCCTCTCACACCCATCGCACTCTCCGCCGAACGCATTGGTCGACACCTCGATCGCCAACAGCCCGACTCGCCCTCTGTCATCCGCAAGTGCAGTGAAGTCATCCTCTCCTGTGTAGGCACACTGCGCACTCTGGTCGACCAGTTCTCCGCATTGGCGCAGTTCCCCGCTCCCCAGCCCCGCGCATGCGACATGAATCAGGTTGCTGACGAATCTCTCGCCCTCTTCGCTGGTCGCCTCGAAGGAATTACCGTGCAGCGAAACCTCGAGCCCGGGCTCCCCCCCGTTATCGCCGACCACGATGCCCTCCGCCGCGCCCTCGCCAACCTCATCGACAACGCCGCCGAAGCCATGCAGGGCAGTCTGCTCCGCGTGCTCTGCGTGCAAACCTCGCTCAGCGAAGACGGCGCTGCTGTCGAAGTCGAAGTATCGGACACCGGCCACGGCCTCACCGAAGAAATCCGCGAGCGCCTCTTCCTGCCCTTCTACTCAACCAAGAATCGCGGTAGCGGCCTCGGTCTATCGATCGCTGCCAAAATCGTGCAGGAGGCCGGCGGCACCATCCGCGCCGAAAGCAACACTCCGAAAGGCGCGCGTTTCCTCATGCGCCTGCCCCTCGTTGAACATACCGAGTCTGCCGCTCACGACAACAGCGCTACCGCTACCCATGTCACAGAGGTGCGCTCTTGAATCACGTCCTGGTGGTCGACGATGAAGCGGAGATCCGCTCGTCACTCGAAGAAATCCTCGCCGAGGAAGGCTACACCGTCGCCACGGCCGCTACCGCCGCCGAAGCCAAAGTGCTCATCGAAGACGCTCCATATGATGTAGTCCTTCTGGATATCTGGTTGCCAGATCGCGATGGTCTCGACGTTCTTGCGGACATTCATTCCCTCGATGCCGAGAAACGTCCCGAAGTCGTCATCATCTCCGGCCACGGCACCATCGAGGCTGCAGTCAAAGCCACCAAACTCGGCGCCTACGACTTCCTCGAGAAGCCGCTCTCGCTCGACCGCACCCTCATCGTCATCAAAAACGCCGTCGAAGCCCGCCGCCTTCGCAACGAAAATCTCGAATTCAAGCGCCAGTTCAGCCTTAGCGCGGTCCTCACCGGAGAAAGCGTCCCGGTCAAAGCGCTTCGTCAGCAGATTCGGCTCATGGCGCCCAGCAATGGGCGTGTCCTTATCTATGGCGAATCCGGCACCGGCAAGGAGCTCATCGCCCGCGCCATCCACGCCGAAAGCCTTCGACGCGATGCCATCTTCGTCGAGCTCAATTGCGCTGCCATCCCCGAGGACCACATCGACTCCGAGCTCTTCGGCTACCGGCGCGGCACCCAGCCCGGCGGGCCGCCCGAACAGCGCGGTACGCTCGAACGCGCCGACAGCGGCTCGCTGTTCCTCGACGAAGTAGGCGACATGAGCCTCAAGACCCAGGCCAAGGTGCTCAGCGCTCTCGACGACCAGATGTTCACGCCCGTCGGCGGCTCGCAGCCCATCCGTGTCGACGTCCGCCTCATCGCCTCCACCAATAAAGACCTCGAAGAAGAGATCGCCAAAGGCAACTTCCGCGAAGACCTCTTCTACAGGCTCAATGTCGTCCCCTTCTTCGTCCCACCGCTTCGCGAGCGCAAGCAGGATATTCCCCTTCTCGTCCGCGAATTTCTTGCCGACTTCGGTCGGCAGTATGGCCGCCCGCGCATGGAAATCAGCGAAGAAGCCCTCGAAGTTCTCCAGCAATACCATTGGCCCGGAAACGTCCGCGAACTCAAAAACGTCATCGAGCGCGTGCTCATCCTGAACCCGCGCACCTTGCGCATCGAGCGCAGGCAGGTTCCGCCGCTTACACAGAAATCCGCCGCGCGCGCAAAAGAGGACTTCTCCACCCTCCAGCAGGCTCGCGACGCCTACGAACGCGACTACATCCTCAAGAAGATTGAAGAAGCCCGCAACAATGTCAGCCGCGCCGCCGAACTTCTCGGCCTCGAGCGCAGCCACCTCTACCGCAAAATGAAAGCCCTCGGCATCAGCATTCGCGAGTAGCTGCAACCCCCAAATTTCGCCCACGCGAACCGCTTCATTTACATTGCGCGCAAGGGAACCACTCTCTCCGTTTCAGGACTGAATGGACCTCAAATGTTTCCCATCTACCGGAAACTTGCTAATCATCGCGAATACTCCGCCGATACATGCCTGTAGCAAACAACAAATCTCTTGAAGTGAACGCGGGTTCAGATCAACACCGTAACGAAGTCGCGGAAGATCACAGAACCAGATGAGCTGGAACTGCGATCAATGCACTCCATTGAGAACGGATGCGCCTAATCGCGGCTGGCTTCTCGAGGATGCTTCGCCTGCGCAAAACGAATGAAACGGGGCCTTATGTCAACAGCAGTTATCGAAAAGACTCTGAACGCAACGGAAGCTGCGAAAAACCGTTCGCCCCTGCGCGATGCCGAAAGGACACAATTCGCGCCCGGGCAGTCGCGCGAAAAGATGGAACCCGGTGCTCAGGCCACTGATCATCGCACCGGAAAATATCTCACCTTTCTGCTGGGCCCCGAAGAATTCGCCATTCAGGTTCTCAAGGTTCGGGAGATCATGGGCATTCAGGACATCACCGCTGTGCCGCAAACGCCTCAGTATGTGAAAGGCGTCATCAACCTGCGCGGGAAAGTGATTCCGGTGGTAGATCTCCGCCTTAAATTCTGCCTGCCCGAGATCGCTTACACGCAACGGACTTGCATCATCGTCGTGCAGGTGCAATCGGCGGGCGTGGCACTGCACACCGGAATCATCGTCGACGCGGTCTCGGAAGTGCTGAACCTTGCGTCCAACGATATCGAAGATACGCCGGATTTCGGCGATGGCTGCGGCTCTGCCGCGAGCTATTTGCTCGGCATGGCAAAGGTCAAAGGCAAGGTCAAGATCCTTCTCGACATCGATCGGGTCTTGAGCGCGCAGGAAGTGCATGGGCTCGATGCCCTGGCGCACGACTAACGGGATTGAAGAGAAGGAGATTGAGTGATGGCATCGCAAATGACAATTGGAAAGAAACTCTTCGGAAGCTTCGGAGCTTCGTTACTGCTGACTTTGATCGTGGGCGGCACGTCCCTCTGGCTGATCAGCAGCCTGGGGGCAGGCCTGAATAAGACGGTCAATGTCACCGCGCGGAAGCAGCTTCTCACGGCCCAGATCGATACAAATGATTCAGACATGTTGGCTGCAGAGCGCGGCATACTGCTCAGGGCATTGACCAGGGAACCTGCGCTGGTCGCTCAATACAATCAGGATTTCCAAAACGCGAGTTCATCGCTGAAGACGAACCTGGATGCTTTGACCCCATTGATTGAAACAGAGAATGGCCGGAAGATCGCCGCGGCAATCGAAACCTATCGGGGCACAGCCGTCCAACTTCATCAGCAGTTCCTTCAGCTAACGACCACCGGCAAAGACACCGAAGCAGCCGCTCTTCTCAAGGATAAGATCATACCGAACCTGGATGCATTGGGTGAGCAGGCGGGTGCGGAAGAACAAGTGGCAGGCGAACTAATGACCACCGCACTCAAAGAGACATCCACGCAGGTGACACTCGGTAACTGGGTCACCATCATCATGCTCCTGTTCTCGCTTGCAGTGGGCGCTGCAATTATCCTCGTAGTACGCAACATCAATGCCTCCCTGCGCAAGGCAATCAGCGATCTTTCTGAAGGCGCGGGACAGGTAGCCAGCGCGGCAGGGCAAATCTCTTCATCCAGCCAGTCGCTGGCGCAGGGCGCCTCAGAACAGGCAGCTTCCCTCGAGGAAACCTCCTCCTCCAGCGAAGAAATCAACTCGATGGCCCGGAAGAATGCCGAGAATTCAAATACCGCGAACGGTCTCGTCATGCAGTCACAACAGAAGTTCGAACAAACCAACGACTCGCTGCAGTCCATGGTCACCGCCATGGGAGATATCAAGAACTCCAGCGACAAGGTCTCCAAGATCATCAAGGTCATCGACGAGATCGCTTTCCAGACAAACATCCTGGCGCTCAATGCAGCCGTCGAAGCGGCGCGCGCCGGAGAAGCCGGAATGGGCTTCGCCGTAGTCGCAGACGAAGTCCGCAACCTCGCGCAACGATGCGCCCAAGCCGCCAAAGACACTGCCGCTCTGATCGAGGAATCCATCACCAAATCGAACGACGGTCAGACAAAAGTCGATCAGGTTGCGGTCGCCATCCGCGCCATCACTGAGGAATCCGCCAAGGTAAAGACGCTTGTGGATGAAGTCAGTCTCGGCAGTCAGGAACAAACCCGTGGTATTGAGCAGATCGCCAAGGCTCTCACGCAAATGGAACAGGTAACCCAGCAGTCTGCCGCCAATGCCGAAGAAAGTGCGGCTGCAGCCGAAGAACTCACTGCCCAAGCCTCCACGCTCATGGAAGTAGTAGCTCAGCTCAGCAGCATGGTCGGCGGAATGCAGGAAGCCGACCAGGGTCGGTCCGCGCGTGCCGTGTGGCATGCCTCAAGGAACGGCGATCACAAGCCTCAGGTCAAGACCGCTAGATTCCAGATCGGCAAACCAGCGCTCAAATCCGATCCGATCCCAACCGAAGCGGATTTCAGATCGATGGCTTGATCACCTAGCTCAGCCCACTCGTTCTTCTTCACGATGCGTTTCCATCCAGTGATGCCGTACGCATTAAGTGGAAACGCCTCACTACCGCGTGCTCACTATAGAAGGATCTGCCCCATGTCGAACCTGGAACCGATGGCAGGGCCCAGCGGTGCGCTGCAAACTCTGTGGGCTTCCGTTGAAGAAGCCGCAGTCCAACTTGTTCTGGGAAACTTCGACAGCACAGGGCGCATTGAGGATCTCAAGGGCATTTGTGAGGAGGCCGAACTGGCCGGCCGACCGGACGTGGCCGGCGTCATCCGTGACGTACTCGATGCGGCCTCCAAGGGCGAAGCTGAAATCGTTCCATCACTCTCACATTGCATCAAGCGCATCCAGCAGATGCTCTGTCTTACGGATGCCGAACCCGAATCCTGCCAGACGCCGCCCAACTCCGCAGCGGCAAGCTCCTCTCCCGTCCCCTTGGGTGAAGACCGCGAATTGCTCAACGACTTCATCCTTGAATCCCGCGACCACCTGACGCAAGTCGAAGTGCAGATGATCACCTTGGAAAAGGATCCCGCGGATGCCGAGGCGATCAACACCGTGTTTCGCGCATTCCACACTATCAAGGGCCTGGCTGGATTCCTCGGCCTCGATGATATCGGCAAAATCGCGCACGAGACCGAGACCCTGCTCGACCTCGCGCGCAATCACAAGCTCACCATCTCTTCAGGAACCGTCGATCTCGTGCTTGCAGCGGCAGACTTTCTAAAAACATCACTGCTGCACCTCGAACAGCGCATGGCTGGAAGCGACGCCGGACCCGCTCCGGAAAACCACTTGCTGCTTGAACGCATTCACAGCGCAGCAGCGGACGTGCCCGAAGAGCCCGCACCATCGCCGGAGTCACAGCCAAACTATGCCGCCAGTGTGCGCCCCGCAGAACAGCCGGAGTCATCCGGCACAGAATGGACCGGCCCCGAGCGGCGCGCTGGTGAAGATCGCAGAACCCGCGGCACCGAAGCTCATTGCGTAAAGGTCGACACCGCCAAGCTCGACTATCTCGTCGACATGGCCGGCGAAATGGTGATCGCCGAGTCCATGGTTCGCCACCATCCGGAACTCGCCGCTCTGCACAGCCCGGCAGTGCTTCACAGCCTTGCGCAACTGGCGCGCATCACGACCGACCTGCAGAAGACTGCCATGGCCATGCGCATGGTCCCCATCGGCGGCCTTTTCCAGAAGATGAACCGCCTCATCCGAGATTTGGCCCGGAAGACCGGCAAGCGCGCGGAACTGGAAGCGGTCGGCGCCGATACTGAACTCGATCGCAATGTCGTTGAAGAACTCGCGGATCCACTCATGCACATGGTCCGCAACGCGGTTGATCATGGGCTCGAGTCGGAAGAAGAGCGGCTTGCAACTGGTAAAGATCCAGTCGGGCGCGTTCGCTTGTGGGCTTATCATCAGGCTGGCCACATCGTAATCGAGATCGCGGATGACGGTCGCGGTTTGAATCTCGAGAGAATCATTGATAAGGCCCGCCGAACGGGCCTCATCGAAGACGGATCCAATCTCTCAGAAACCGAAGTCTTCAACCTGATCTTTCATCCAGGGTTCTCTACAGCTGCTGAGATCACCGACGTCTCCGGTCGCGGAGTCGGCATGGACGTGGTGAAGAAGAAAATTCAAAAACTGCGCGGCCAGGTCGAGATCAAGTCAACTCTCGGCCGCGGAACATCCTTTCTCCTGCGCATGCCTTTAACGCTGGCCATCATCGACGGTCTGGTCGTCGGTGTCGGGCGCGAGAGATACGTCGTCCCAATCTTCTCGGTTCGCGAAATGCTGCGTCCATCAGCCGAGATGGTCTTCACCTTGGAAGGACGGCAGGAGATGGCGCTTGTCCGTAACAATCTGATGCCGATGGTCCGCCTGTACAAACGATTCGGCGTGCAGCCGCGTTCCGAAGAACCAACAAAGAGTGTGCTGATCGTCGCTGAAGCCGCAGGCCGCTCCTTCTGCCTTATGGTCGACGAACTCATCGGCAAGCAGGAGGTTGTCATCAAAACGCTGGGCGAAACCATCAAAGACATTCCTGGAGTCGCAGGCGGCGCCATCCTGGGCGACGGACGGGTAGGTCTCATTCTCGATCTCGAAGGAATTTTTCATTGGAGAGCCAGATGACCAGCGCGCCACGGCACCTCCCATCGGAATGCGACTTCAAGCCGTCAGTCACGCCCCTTGCACTCACAAACAAAGAGTTTTCCGCAGTGACCGAACTGGCACGGGAGCATTTTGGTGTTGAACTCGGCGCGGGTAAGGAGCAACTGATCGCCGCCCGTCTCGGTAAATTGATGCGTCGGCTCAAGTACTCCACCTTCCGGGAGTACTACGAACATCTGCAAACCGATCGCACCGGCGACTCCCTTGTAGAACTCATTGACGCCCTCACCACTAACCACACGAGCTTCTTCCGCGAGCAGGCGCATTTCGATTTCCTCGTCGAACATGTCTTTGCCGAGTGGGATAGAACTCGCCCTCTCCGCATCTGGAGCGCGGCCAGCTCCACCGGTGAAGAACCCTGCAGCATCGCCGTCACCGCGCGGGAATACTTTGGACTTCTCTGCAAGAATCTACCCTCCGTGCTTGCGTCGGACATTTCCACGCAGGCTCTCGAAGCTGCACGCAAAGGTATGTACAAATCCGACCGCCTGCAAGATGTGCTGGCTCCGTGGCTCAGAAAGCATCTACTGCGCGGCGAGGGCGAATGGCAAGGCTGGTATCGAATGCGACCCGAAGTCATGGCCATGTTGGAATTCCGCCGCATCAACCTCATTGAGCCGTTCCCGAACATCGGTAGATTCGCCGTGATCTTTTGCCGCAACGTCATGATTTATTTCAGCCGCCAAACGCAGGAGCAACTCGTCAACCGGCTCGCCAGCTGCCTGGAACCCGGAGGCTATCTGTTCGTGGGGCACTCAGAGACACTCACCGGCATCCAGCATGATCTCGAGCACGTTCAGC
>Ga0068855_100009511_pt1 | contig 11739 bp, 14 predicted proteins | sample KBSCornC52_FD_66592 | JGI IMG/M metagenome (GOLD analysis project Ga0068855, IMG submission 66592) | Corn rhizosphere microbial communities from Kellogg Biological Station, Michigan, USA - KBS Corn C5-2 | ecosystem: Host-associated > Plants > Roots > Rhizosphere > Soil ...
CCCGGGGCGGTGGAGGTACCATCGAGCAGGGCTGCGCGGGTCGCGCCGGCGGTGACCGTGGCGCCGACTGTGGAATCACGCGCGAGCACCATGATCGAGGGCGAGCTGGACGAGGCTGCTTCACCGCCTGCGAAGATTTCCGAAATCTTCAACTGCATGGTGCTGTTGCCGCCCTGCAGGATGAACGGATAGTTGGACGAAGTGAGGTTCGTCGTATCCGCAAACGCAGTCGGCGTCACCGAGGTGAAGGTCAGGGAATAACGAGCCATTGCATTACCTCAAAATTAGGGGATGTTCGCCGCGATCGACTGCCGCCAGGTACTCCGTGATGCGTCTCTGCGCGTTTCGACACTCCCCGGTATGGGCGAGGGCGACCCCGCAGGCATCGCAGAGGTAATGGTCACAGTGCTTGCACCACGCTCTTTCGCGATTACGCTTAGGATTTACCAAGACAACGGCATCGCAGTGTTGGCAAGTGAGCGTGGGGCACTCGAATTTGCCGTGCCCGGCGCCGGCCGGGAGGCCCGCTGCTACGGATAGGTGATCCGGAACGCCCGGACTATGCGAATGGTCGATTAAGAGGTAGCCTTCGTGGGAACGCTTAGAGGCCATGAATGCTCCAAACAATAATGATCTGTGGCACGGCTTTTCTGATCACAGCCATCGCATTTGCGATCCATCCCGGACTCGGCCTCGTCGTGGGCGCATTGGCGTGTTACGGCGTGGACGGATTGTTGAGTAAGGATTGAGCCGGGATGGGCGCCCCGCCCATGAGCCCCATCGTCTGCCGCGGTAGACCGGTCGAGATATCTCGTAGCGCGCGCGCCTGGCCGGCGGGCGACAGCAAGTACTGCTGAAGGGCGGCCCGAGTGAGCGGGAGCGCAAAGGGCAGCGCGGTGTGTCCCGCCGCCGCTCCAATCATCGAACCATGAATATCGATGGGTGAGATCGATTCGAAATTCTCGGTCGGTACCCGAGCGGCATTCCGGTAGTTGGTCGCAAAGTTCGCGGCCGTTCGCAGCGGACCGGTCAGGGGCTTGTTGGCGGCGAGTTGGGAGGCCAGTTTCGGCGCACTGACATCGCCAGAATCCCCCACCAATGCCTTCCCTACGGAGTAGGTTTTGGCCATCAGCTCCCGAGCGCTCTTGAAGCCGTCCAGGATGGGTTTGCCTGCCTCGCCCCGGTTCTGCAGGTTGCGCTCGATGACGTCTTCCACGGCCTTGGCGGCGGCCTTATAGGCCCTTCCTGCCGTGCTCTGCCCCGAGCCGAATGCATCATCCGCCAGTGATCGCAGATGTTGGATCGCATCGACGCCATCGGCGGCATCGAACTTGTCTTGCTTCAATGCGCCGAGCGTTGTCTCGAGTTGCGAGGTCTGGGGCTTAATCCCCGGAAAGCTGCGGTTGGCGCCTTGCGCCGGTTTCAGCAGTCCGTCGATGGTGTCCATAAACTTCGGATCGGTTGCCATCTGGCCCGCGGCGCGGACCGGGGCATATCCGTTTTGCGCGGCTTCCGTGCGAATGGCGCTCAAGGCCCCCTGAGTCAAAGGGGCATCGGGATTCTGTCCCAACGCCTGGGCAGCCAGACGATTGGTGACCGCCTGGTTATTGGTCATCGCGGATTGCGCGACTTTCTGCTTGCCCGCGATACCGCCGAGCAGGCGATTCATGAAGGAGGGATTGCCCGCGGAAGGCGCGACCACGTATCCCTGCTCCTGGGCAGCCTGTAGGGCGGCCTGCTTCATGAGCGGTTGAGAGGCCGTGAATCCTGCAGGGGCTTGCGCGCCAATCTGCGGCATCGGGATCTGGGAGCCGGCGAGCATGCTGCTCACGATCTCGGCGCCCTTGCCTACCCGATTGGTCGGCGCGCGAGTGTATTTATCCAATAGCTGGTTGGTCGCAGTCGAGGGCAGTTGCATCGCCCCGGAGTCGGCCTGCCCCAGCCAACTCAGCGGATGGCCCAGGCTCGCATTGTTCCAATTGATGTGCCCGGTCGCCAGATTGCCCAGCGTCGTAGTGGCATCAGCGGCCATACCCGGAAGCCCGGTGATGGCCTTGACGATCGGGCGCACCGCGGCGCTGCCGTAGTCTTTCGCGATATCGAGCGCCGAGGATGATGTAGGGGCGGCCGCTTTTGCCTGGGGCATACCTGTCGCAAGCGCGGCGAAATCGGGATCGAGTCCGGGTTGGACCGCCGGAGCGGCTGCTGGAGTTTGCGCAGGGGCAATCAGCGAGGCGAAATCAGGGTCCAGCGCCACCGTCGCTCCCTTGATAGTCATTCGGCCGTGGTGCCCACTTCGCATTGGCAGCCTTGTTCCACTGTGCGAGGAACGCAGGCGCCTTATCGCCCATGGACTGGATGATTTCCTGGCGCTGTTTGGGCGCCGTGCTCGCCAGGATGTAATACAGCGGGTTGGTGTTGGAGACGAACTCACCACGAACGTTGTTCACGCCTTGGATGTCATTCGCGTTCATGCGGTTTTGCGCTACTTGTGCACGCGCGATTTTGTAGCGGGCGATGCCATCGAGGTAACCGCTCACCTTCTCCAGTCCATCCGCGGACATGGTGAGATTGGGTAGGCTTTTGCCCATGATGCTGAAGATTTGCGCGGCTTCCCGGCTTCCCAACTGCTTGGTCGCAGCAGCCTGCAACTGAATCGCAATTTTGTTGCCGACCTGGGCGGAGCCGAGTTCCTTCTTCTCCTGATCAGTGAGCAATCCGAGCGAGTTCAACGTGTCGAGCCATTTGGTGCGCGTTTCCGCAAACCCATTGGGTGTGAAATCAGAGGCGGCGCGACGCAGCTCAGCCGTGTTGGTCAGCATGTCCTTGCCGGATTCCAGATCGCTCTTGAAACCCTTATTGTCCTCCGCGGCCTGCTGGGCGCCCGCCTTGATGATCTCGGTTTGACCGGGGCCGATGCCGGACATATTGGCCGGCGGCCCGCTGCGAGAAGCCGCTTTAGCCGTCGGCTTACCTGTGGCTGGAGCACCTGCACCACCTCCGCCGAGAAGGGTCGAAACAGGAACGCGGTACTTGTTGCCCGCGGCATCGGTCACTTCGGTGAGTTCGCCCGTGGCTTTACCCTGCGCTTCGGCGCCGGCCATCGCCGCTGTCGTCGCGGGAGCGCCGGGAATCGGGGACTGCACCCCGTTGACAATCTGCTTACCGGTCTGCGGATTGAAATTGCTCATGCCGAGCGCTTGCGGGGTAATGCCACCAAAGGTCGTCACATCGCCATTGAACTGCCCGACATTCAACATGCCGGTGTCTTTCAGCAGTTTGGTATAGGCAGCCTGGGCGATCGGCTTGTTGCCGGTCTGAATAGCCTGCTGCAGGATCTGCTGATCTTGGGCAATCTCCCCTTTCGCCGCGGCCATGGTGGTCGCGTGAGCCGGATCGTTCTCGGTCTGAAATTTCGCCGCATCGATCAACTGCTGTCCGCCAGGCCGACCCATGAGACCGAGTATCGCCCCCAAGTTCGCCATCGAGGCCGGGCTGCCACCGGGACTCTGCGCCGCAACCGTAGGTGACGTCGGCACCCCCGGTGCGCCTGGCTGTGCGTTGGGATCTTGACCACCACCCTGTCCGCCCTGCGCGGGCTGTCCCTGTGCGCCTGGTTGGCCGAACGCCTGCGCCATCGCCTGCTGCAGATACGGGAACATCTGCACCGCCTGTTGGGTACCGATGCCCTGCTGCATCAAGGCGAGCTGCTGCGCGGCATTCTTCTGCTGTGCTTCCTGCGTGCCCAACATCGAGCGACCGAAGATGCCCGCGAAGTTTCCGGGCGTGTTGGAGTTGGCGAGCAGTTGCATCCCCAACTGCATGGACGGGTCGCCGCTCATCAACCCTCGGTCGAGCGCATTCGGCTGACCATAGTTCATCAGCCCTGACTGCAGGATTTGCGAAAGATCAGCCACCCAAGATCCCTCCAGCCAATGCGCCTAACAGCCCTCCCCAGCCGCTGCCGCTCGAGCCACCGAATGCGCCCCCGATCGATGATCCGAGGCCGGATCCGGTAAGCGCGCCACCCAAGGCGCCGGCCGTGGCATTGAAGGCGGGATTGAACGTCTGGGTTGCACCCAGGTTGCCGTTGACGCGCGCCAGATACTGGTTCAGTGCGTTCTGCGGTGCCTGGATGTACTGTTGCGACAGGTTCTGTACGTTCTGCCCGGCCCCGTAGAGCGCGTTCTGCATGCCCAGTTGGGAGTTCTGCAGGCCAGGAGCGGCTCCCAGTGCTGCCTGTTGGAGTCCTGCTTGCGTGTCAAAAGCGTGTCCGTATAGATTCGCGCCGAAGTTGCCGAGAGCCTGCGCCGTCTGACCCTGCGAGGCATCGACATTGCGCCCCGAATTCGCAAACTCGCTTGCCATCTGCTTCTGGATCTGATCCGCGCCCTGCTGGAACAGTTGCCCCAACATGGGGTTCTGCATCACGTTCCCATTCAGAGTGTTGGTCGCGAAGCCTTCCGCCGCGTTCACGGACGGATCACCGTGACTCGCCAAATCAGAGATGTTTGAAATCGCCTGATTCTGTTGAGGCGCAAAGGGAGCAACCAGTTGATTCTCGTTCTGGTACTGCGATTGCGCCTGGTTCAGTCCATAGGATTGATAGGGAAGCTGCCAGGAGGGCGCTTGCGTGGTGGCTGACTGTTGGTTTGATCCGCCGTTCATAGACTATACCGGATGGAAATCGCCAGGGTTTACGCCGTTCTGAGTGGCCCACTGATAAATGGCGTTGGCCGCCTGTGTGGGACTGATGACCTTGCCGCTTTTGTCGTAGAAGGTTCCGGGGTTGGAACTGGCGTTCAACAAGCCATTGTTGGTACCGAAGGTGTTCTGACCCGAGTTGGTATAGTTGGGCTTGTATGTGACACCGGAGGACTGCATCCACCCTCTCATGGCGGCATTACCTTGGGTGTTCTTGCCCGTCCACGCATCCCCGATCATCAAACCCAACTGCTGGGCGACGAAGGGGGCGGCCACCGCAGCGGCGGTGCCTGCGAGGCCTAGGGATGCTCCAGAAGCCGTGCTTCCCGCTGCTGCCCCGCCACCCGTAGCAAAGGACCCAGAGGCGGCAAGCCCAGCGGGCGCGGCGGCCCCTGCCGCTGTCCCGCCCAGCGCTGCCGCCGCATCCGCAGCCGCTGCATCGACGGCTGGAGCGACCGCACTGGTGCCGATCTCGGACAGAGCGGGCGCACCGCCCGCCATCAACCCGGCCGGTTCGGCGGCAGGCAATATCGAGGCAACTGGCATCGATCCGAGCTGGGTAGCCGTTTCAGTTGCGGCCGCGTCTGCGGCGGGACCAATGGCCGCCGTATCCGCAGCGGTCGGACCCAACAGCCCGCTGAGCGCGTTGTAGCCGCTCTTGAGCAAGGACGGATTCTTCGCGAGCGCACCCAAGATGCCGAGCGCGGTTCCACCGATTCCACCCCCGCCGGCGCTCTGAGTGCCATTGGTGACGCCGGCCGGCATTGGCAATCCGGGCGCCGTGGGATACGGGCCTTGAATGGGCCGCCCGGCCATGTTGTAGGCGACATTGCTCCAGTCGCCCGGCTGAACGCTTTGGAGCGACGGTAGGGAACCCCCACCCATGAGCCCTGCTTGTTGCGTGGGCTGCTGCAGAACGTTCCCCATGAGCCCGGAAGGCATGCCCTGCTGCCAGGAGACCGTGTTCGAGGGCGGCACCCAGCCGGTTTGAAGGCCTGCCAGAGGATTCACAGCGGCCTCTCAGCAACGATGCCGGTCTGCGCAAAGCGCCGATCCCATCGCAGCCAGCCTTTACGGCCGTGAATTCGAATCGCCACGCACCCTAGCCCTTTCGCCCACTTGCCAATCTCATCGTGCAGACGCTCCATGAGCGGTTTTGGAATGTCTTGCCCGCAGGCGCCGACGATGAGGCAGATGAGCCCTCGGGATGTTTGAATAATCTCCGTGATGCAGATGCCGTGAACTTCCGTGGGGTCCTGAAGCCCCCAGATCTGCTGGCGCGATTCTTTCGCGTTGGTCTTAATCTGCTCTGGCGTGAGGTCGCAGCCGCTCAAGCGAGTCAGGAGCGAGCCGAAGTCATCCCAGCAGGCATCCACCTCTGCGGCGGATAGGCAGAACAGCCTCACCAGTACCCCGAGGGCTCGGCTTTGAACTCCCCGCCGATGGCCTGATTGAAGTTGCCGTTCAGGGTGATTTCCGCCCGGTGATAGTTCGCATCCACCAGGGCATCTGCAAAGTTGGTCTGCCCGTTCAACTGCAGGATGGGGGTATAGGTGATCTGATCACCCAAGCGAGCCCGAGAGCCGATCCGCACCGTGACGGCCCCACCCGGGAGCCCCGCAATCTGGGGGCGAAACCCCTGGAATAGCGCACGGCCGCCCGGGTTGAGTTCGATCTCCGCGGTGCGCAAGACTGAGACGCCCGGAGTTCCCGACAGCGTGCCGCCATACCCTCCGCCTTGGGGAGCGGCGGCGGAGGAGAACGCCTCCATGCCATAGCCAGGCACATACTCCCAATTGTCGGCAGCTCTCACGAAACAGGCGATACCGTCTGTCCCATGAGTCCATTTGTCCTCAATGTAGTTGTAAGCGATCCATGCGTTGGGGATGTTGCCGGTACCGATGAGCGGGAATGACCAGTAGATGATCTTTCGCTGCGGGTCAACGCCTGCGAAGATCTGCGGATTGCCTGCATTCCAGTTGGTCTGAAACCACCGATCGACACGCGCATCGCCGATGCGTTTGACGGACACACCATCGGTCATGATGAATCCGTCGCCAGAACACGTATAGATGCGCCCGCCCACTTTTGCCCACGATTGAGGACTCAAGGCAGAGGGGCCGCGATAGATGTTATCGAACTGGAAAACTGTATCTCCACCCACATACTGAACGCGCTCGAGTCCATTCACGTGGATGATGAGCCCCCACTGATCGCCCTGAGCAATGCCGATAATGGGACCCAAGGTGTAATCGAGAAACTGACTGCCCGCCTGAGAGGCAATGGCATTGGCACTACCGGGCGTGGGCCAGTTGAAGGGCTGATTGATGGAGCTCCATTGCAATGTAGTGGAGGCGCCCGGAAGTCCGCCCAAAATCAGAAACTGACCAATGACACCGATCGCAAGTCCGATAGGAGGATCGCCCTGCGGGCCAGTCAACTTCGCGAACGTGTTGGCGAGGCTCAATCCGTTGTATTGAGGCGGGTTGACTCCATCGGCATAGAAAATCGTGGTGCCATATTGGGCAAAAGAAGGAATCGAAGCCGCCGCTAGGGGCGCGCCGGTGAGGTTCACCAGGTTGAACGAATTGCCGGCCGCGCCCGATATGAAGTTGCTGACACCATCGGTGCTCGCGACATACAGAATACTGCTCGAGGTCTGCCCTCTCAGGGCTGAGAGGGCTGTTCCACCCGGAACTTTAAAGCCGGTTGGAATGAACAGATTGTACGGAATGTAGGAGCCGCCTGACCACAACACATTATTGGCTTCGGTGACTCCAGGATTGTCCAAATCCGCCTGGTCCGGCAGCCATTCGCCAAAGCGGAACTTCTCCGCCGGCTTGATCCGCTGCACCTTCTCCGCGAGATCGCTCATGCGATTTCGATTTGCATGGTCGCTGATCCCCAGCGCTCAGCCTTGTCCTTGTTGAGGATCTGCTCCAACTCCGATTCGTACTCGGCCTGCCAGAGCTGTTTGCCTTCTACATCCCGCAGATACAGCATCGCCTTCATCATGGCCGCGCAGAAGATGAGGTTGGGCGCACTCGTGACCATCCAGTTGGTGGTCTGTGTGGCGTTCAGTAGAGCCGCAGTCTGATAGTAGGTACCTTGAATGCTATAGGCACTGTCGGGATACGGGCCAAACACGAAGGCACTGGTGCCGCCGGGCTGGACATCACGCGCGATATACGCCGGGGGTCCTTGGGCCTGACGCAATGGGTAACGGGCGTAGATCCACTGCGGGTCTTTCCAGATCAATGTCTGAACGTTCCCGCCGCCGTCGGCCATGGTGAAATATTTCGGCGCGATGAATCCGGTTGGAACGGGGACAGTGCCGTTGGTGATGGTGTTGGGGCCATAGTAGGCCTCCATCAGGGAAATGCCGTTGCCGTCGTTCTTGTCGAAGACGTCTTTATTGATCATCTCCTGCGCGGCCTGCAGGAAGTAATCGGTGATGAAGGTACCTCCCGCAGGGGAGTACAGGTCAGAGCGGTGCGTGTAGTCCGCGATCGCTTGGGACAGGGACGCGTAGTCGCTGATCGTCGGCACGCGTCATATCCTCTTGTCCGAGGTGGTCCGGAAGTACTTGAACTCGGGCCGCTTCAGCTCGCGCATGATGCGGCGGTTGGCGTCCTTCTCGAAGATCTGGCCGGCGGGAATGCCGAGTCGCTGGGCTGCAGCTTGAATGATGTTGAACGGCAGACTCATAGTCTGGCGGAAATCACCGCGTTTTCCGAAGGAACCGCGAGACTCCCACTCGGCCCGCCGCAGCTTGGCGGCGTATTCCAAGTGAGGTTCAACATCCTGGTAGGTGTTGACGATGAGCTGTCCATCCTGCTCGTGCGCAGTCACGCGGTGGGCGCGATCCTGAAGCGCCTTCTGGATGCTCGTCTCAGTCGCAATCACTGCGTCAGTTCCGTCAGGATCAGCGTCGCGGCCGCTCCACCATAGGCGCGGAGCTTGTCACCTTGGAAAGCACCGATAATGAGCGGAGGATCGGTGGTCTTGATGCATAGATCGCTGGTCGCGGTCGCCGCCGTGGCGCCGGCTTGGGAAATGGCGATGTTGGCCCAGGTGGCCGTTGCCGTGGGCTGGAGAGAGACCGCAATGGCGCGCGTCGAGGCGCCAAAGGCTGTACACGAACCCGCCGCGCTCGATGAGCCGTTCGGGACAGTAATGCTCTGTCCTGAGCCGGAGATCGGCCGCCACGGCTGGACCGTGTAACCCTTGCTCATCGATCAACCGTTGGTGTCGTAGATGGCCGCGTGCGCGTGCTCGTTACCCATTTCCAGCGTGTATTCGACCAACAGCATCTTCTGGTCCGAGTCGCCGGTCTTGGCAAGCGGGATGGTCTGGAAGGGACGCAGGTAAGCCACGCGGATATAGTTCGGGTTCACGAAGTCGATATCACCGGAGGTCGCGAGGAAGATATCCGGGATCATCTTCACTTCGCCAAAGTCGCTTTCGTAGACATCGACTTTGGTCAGCAGCGTTGCATCCTCGACCTCGATGAAACGAGTGCCGGGGCCGGTGAAGGCTGAGACGTTCTGCTTGTTCTTGGCGCTCATCAGCGCGTATTCCGGAGATTCACCGGAGTTCTTGTAGGCCAATTGCAACGCGGTCTTGACGTTCGCTTCCGTGACGGCGGACGAGCCCGAATAGGTGCGTGTCGTGGTGCCGTTGTAGAAAGTCTGTCCTGCGACCGTGGTCGTGCCCGAAGGAGCCGTACCGGCGCCCGAAGCTGACACTGAGTTGGTGGCGACCCAGCAGGGCCAGCCGGACAGATTGCGTGCTGTGCTCGATGTACCGGCGGCGCGGGCAGTGTTGTTGGTCAGGATACCCTCGATGTCGCGCTTCAGCTCTTTGCTCTTCTTCAAGAGCTGGTAGCCCATCTTGTTGGAGCCACCGGCAGCGACAACACTCTGCGCGGTGCCGGAGATCTGGATCGTCTTGACCGAGATCTGCGTGTAGTTACCCATACGGCCCGTGGCCGTGATGGCGATATTCGTGGGGTTGTCGCCTTCGACCGCGGCGTTGGAGAGGTTCTGCGAAGCCAACGCGTCGATGTCCCACTCGTGGAACGTCTGGCGCGCTTCCGACTTCTTCGCCATGTTGAACAACGGCGTTTTGAACGGATCGACGTTGTAGATGGCGTCAATCAGGTCTTCCCGGATGTTGGTCTGGGTGTAAACCTGGTTTGTGTTGGTGGGAACCGTCATGGAATTTAAGACCTCGCCAATTGCTCGAAGTAGTTGGCCTGTACGCTCTGGTCCTGGTTGCGACCTCGAGTCTTCATGAATTGCTGTTTCGCCTGCGCGAGCTGCGTGACGTTGGGGTCGCGTGCCATACGCGCGCCGGGATTGGAGGCCACGGGCGCCGCACGGACTTTCTTCAACGCCTCGGCTTTGCTGGCCTGCAGGGCATGCCACTGCGCGGCATCGTTCAGCACGCGCATGTAGCGATGATCGAAAATGGAGTTGAGTTCCTCGTCCGAGAATCCGAGCTTCTTGGAGTAGGCGGTCATCTGATCGCGGGCCGCCTTGAACTTGCTCTCATCGCGCCACTCAGGAAGTGCCTGCAACAACTTCTGCTGCTCGGTCTTGAGCACGTCCGCCTGTTTGGCCTGCGCCTGTTTGGCGACCTCGGCCTGCTGCGCCTGTATCTGCTGCAACTGCCCCTGGATGGCGGCGTTGCGCTGCTGGTACTGCGTCTGCAGGACTGCCCACCGGGCGGGATCGGTCTGGCTGAGGGAGTTCCAGTCGATCGACTGATACTCGCGGACCAGTTCGTTGTACGCGATGGTGCCAAGGGTCTCGGCCTGTTTGAGCTTGTCCTGCCACTGTTGAGACAGTTGAGCCTGCTGGGTCTCGAACGCCTTCTGCTTTTCAGCGAGCGCAGTCGATTGGCTGGTGACGTCGAATTCGGCTTCGGCGCGCTTCAGGACTTCCGCAAGGGGGACGTCCGTGTCCTTGACGCGCACAGGGAGCTGCAAAAAAGACTCGCGTTCGAGACCTGCTTTCTGCAGGTAGTCATCGAAGTTGACGTATTCGGGTCCCTCGCCCTCCGAAGGTGCGGCCGTAGCCGTTTTCACCTCGGGAGGGGATTCACCTACAGCCGGCGTTGCGGACGCGGGTGGCTGAGTATTCTGGGCAGCGCGCTCGGCCTGCTGCTCGGCGGCGATCTTCGGGTCGGTGGAGTCGAATGCGCCCTTTTCGTAGAGCGATTCGAAGTGATTGGCGGCGACCGTGTCATCCGACCGGCCAGTAAACGAATTGACGGCGGTGGGATTGCTGGCGGTGGGTTGCATGCCGCCATTTCTAGCGGCTTGGGGCAACCTGAGTGTTGGGAACTACAGCGAGTTCCGCCCTCCGCTCCTGAACATGGCAATGCCCTGCTCGATGAGCGACTTGCGGCGTGCTTCCTCCTCCTGAAGTTTCAGCGCCATCTGGCCGGTCTGCGCGATCTGCTTAAAGTAATCCTGAAGCCAGCCCCAGAGCTGATCCATCAAGATGATGCGCGTATGCATTTCGCTGGCGGATATCGGAACGTTGCGTCTTAAGTACTGCAGTTTGCCCTCGATATCGGCCGTGACCTCCTGCCACAGGTTTGAATTGACGAGGGCCTTCGCGTCATTGGCGCGGACGATGGGGTCACTCATGACATCGCCTTCAGGGTTTCGAGCATCTGTGAGATCTGCGCGACCAACTGGTCTTTCTGCGAGGGCGGCGGGTTCACCATGGAGTCGGCCGGAACCACGGGCGGTTGGCCGCTGAAGGGCTCCGTGGGCGTCGCAGGCTCATTGCTGTGCGGATTCGGCGGCGTCAGGAGCGTGTTGAGCGGGGTGTCGATCCAAGGCGCCTCCACTTGGCCTGTGATGCGGATTTCGGGTTTCAGGTCTGCGTTGATCTGCAGTTTGAGGAACACCCCATCCGGATAGCGCCCAGTGTGCGGGCCGATCACCCGGAACTGCACGTTGCCGCACTCCACGTCCATCTTCTCGATGGTGAGCTGCTCGAACTCCCACGGGATCTCAGT
>Ga0068855_100009517_pt1 | contig 11734 bp, 13 predicted proteins | sample KBSCornC52_FD_66592 | JGI IMG/M metagenome (GOLD analysis project Ga0068855, IMG submission 66592) | Corn rhizosphere microbial communities from Kellogg Biological Station, Michigan, USA - KBS Corn C5-2 | ecosystem: Host-associated > Plants > Roots > Rhizosphere > Soil ...
CTCTTTGCCGGCATCTACTACTGGTACCCGAAGATGACGGGGCGGATGTACAACGAGAAGCTCGGCCAGCTGCACTTTTGGCTGACGCTCGTCGGGTTCAACCTGACCTTCTTCCCGATGCACTACATCGGCCTGCAGGGAATGCCGCGCCGCGTCGCCGACTACGCGAGCCGGTTCGCCGACTTCAACCTGTTCATCTCGATCGCGTCGTTCGGGCTCGGCCTCTCGACGATCATCTTCCTCTACAACTTCATCTGGTCGTGGTCACACGGCCCGAAAGCACCCGCGAACCCGTGGCGGGCGATGACACTCGAATGGCAGGTCGCCTCGCCGCCACCGATCTTCAACTTCGACGAGATCCCCCAGGTCGTCGGCGGACCCTACGAATACGGCGTCCCCGGCGCCCGCCACGCGATCTTCGGCGCAGCCAAACCCGAACCCGTCACAACGGAATAGTGAAGCTGGCGTGTCACACGTGCTCGTGATTGCGAACGAGACCGCGGCCTCGTCGACGCTGCTCGACATGCTGCGTGCTCGGGCGACGGCTGACGACATCCAGGTGACCGTGATCGCCCCGGTCAGCGAACCACGTCGCGGCTATGTGGTCTACGAAGACACGCGCAGGGCGTCGGCCGGAAGGCGACTCGAGCGCACGCTCCAGCTGCTGCGCGAATCGTCGATTCGGGCGCAGGGATTCGTCGTCGAGACAAGCCCCGTGCAGGCGGCGAAGGACGCACTCGCCCAGCTCGAGCCGACTCCCGACGAGATCGTCGTCTCCACGCATAGCCCGCAGCGCTCGGGCTGGATGCGCCGCGACGTCGTTCAGGAGATCGAGCGCGCGGCGAAGGGCATTCCGGTCAGGCACGTGATCGCCGAGGGCGAAAGCGCCGTTGACGAGAAGAACGTCCTCGTGCTCGCGAACGAGACCGTCATCTCCACGGAGCTGCTCGACCGGATCCGCGCCCGCGCGAAGAGCGGGCCGGCCAGCTTCCTACTCGTCGCTCCGCAGAGCGATCACGTCGCGACGCTGGAGGCCGACCGGCGCCTTCGCCGCGCGCTTTCGCTGCTGCGGACAGAGGGGATCGACGCTCATGGCCAGGTCGTCGACCCGGATCCGTTCACCGCGGCGCTGAACGCCGTTCACGACGAGCGCGTCGACGAGATCATCGTCTCGACGTTCCCACAGGCTCGCTCCGGCTGGCTGCGGCGCGACCTGCTCGAGCGGCTCCGCACCGAAACCGGCCTTCCCATCGACCACGTGGTGGCCGAAGCATGAGGCGCCGCTTGTCGGTGCCGATCTCAGGACGTGCGGGCTTTGCCCGCGCGTCCGTCTGCGTTGCCAACTTGGCACGTTTCGCCCGAGGAGCAGACGCATGACCGCCGGAGCTGCCGCCGAAGCGCACGGCCACGGGCACGGCGACGCGAACCTGCATCCGCCGCCGATCCACTACAGCTCGCGGATCGCGCCGACGGTCGTCGGCATCTTCCTGTTCATCGGGTCGGAGATCATGCTGTTCGGCTCGTTCTTCACGGTCTACTTCTTCGACCGCGTCGTCAACAACACGCACCCGTGGCCGACGATCAATCCGGCGACAGGGATTCCGTGGGAGCGGCCGTGGTTCGTCGCGCTCGTGAACACGTGCATCCTCGTCACCTCGAGCTTCACGATGCACTGGGCGACGGTCTCGGTGAAGCGCGGCAACCGCGCCGGGCTTCAGGCCGGCATGGTTCTGACGATTCTGCTCGGCCTCACGTTCCTCCTGACGCAGGTGGTCGAGTATCACCGCCTCGGCTACAACACGAGCGACTCATCGTTCGCAGCGACGTTCTTCGGGCTTACGGGCCTGCACGGCTGTCACGTGCTCATCGGGCTGATCATTCTCACGGTGATGTGCGTACGCGCGTTCCGCGGGCACTTCAGTCCCGAGCACCACCATGGAATCGAAGTGGGCGGCATCTACTGGCACTTCGTCGACGTGATGTGGATCGTCGTCTACGTCACGGTCTACATCCTCTAAGTGGAGTAACCACCAATGAAAAACCCATTCAGGACCGAAGAGTCCGCATTCCGGTTTCTCGTCCTAACGATCGCCTACGGCGCGTTGATCGTGATCGGGTCGAAGATCAACACCTGGATCGGGCTCGCCGTCTTCGTCGTCGAGACAGCGGTCGTCGGGTGGTGGATCCTCACCCAGGGGCGCCGTGAACGCCCCATTCAGCAGGCTCCTGCGGCGCATCCGGCGGGCGAGCGGCGCATCCTCGTGATCGCGAACGAGACGGTCGGAGGCGCCCCACTGCTCAACGAGATCCGTCGCCGGTCGGAGGGCGTCAACGAGCATGTGCTCGTCGTCGTGCCGGCCCTGAACTCGCCCCTCAAGCACTGGGTCTCGGATGAGGACGGTGCCCGGGACGCGGCTCAGGAGCGGCTGGACGCCTCCTTGGCCGCGATCCGGGCGGCGGGAATCACCGCGAGCGGTGAGGTCGGCGACGGCGATCCGCTCCAGGCGATCGAGGACGCGATCCGCACGTTCGCTCCCGACGAGCTCGTGATCTCGACCCATCCGAAGGGGAAGTCGAACTGGCTCGAGCGTGGCGTGGTCGAGGGCGCGCGCGAGCGGTTCGCGCTACCCGTCACCCACGTCGTCGTCGATCTCAGCGCGACGCAGAGCCCGGCGAACTAACCGGAGGCCGAAACCGTGCAGGTCGGCACGTCGGCGCACTTGGCGACGAAGACGGCGACGTCTCTCGCCTGCTGGCCATGCAGCAGGTTTGGCGTCATCCCCTGATAGGGAGCGCCCGTCTTCGGGTCAGAGGTTCCTGGATCCGTGTCCGGATAGGCGATCTGGCCGCGGACGACGTCGCGGATCGTCTGCTCGGTTCCGGCTGACGCGAAGCTCGGGCTCTTGTCGGCGCGGAAGGCGTCGTCCAGGTTCGGCCCGATCGTGCCGGTTGTCTTTGCAGCCGCCAGCGTGTGGCAGGCGCCGCACTTCGCGATGAACAGCGTCTTGCCGGTCGCCGGATCGCCGGACGTGACGCGGCCAACCGCGCCGCAGCCTGCGGCCACCGCTGCGAGCACCCCGAGCAGAACGAACCTACGCAGAGGTCGGAAGCTCCTTGCCGATCGCGGCCACCGCCTCATCGCGGCTGCTGAAGATGGAGAACACACGGTCGAGGCCGGTGATCTCGAAGATCTTGGTGATGTTTCGGTCGGTGCAGACGAGTGTCAGCTGCCCGTCGTTCGTCCGCAGCCGCTTGATACCGCCGACGAGCACGCCGAGCGTCGTCGAGTCGATGAAGGTGGTGTTGCTGAAGTCGACGATCACATGCTTGGCGCCCTGGGCGATCACTTCGAGGAGCTGCTGCTTGAACTCGGGGGCCGTGTAGAGGTCGACCTCGCCGGCCAGCGAGATCACGTATGCGCCCTCCGCGAGCTGTTCGGTCTTGATGTCGAAGTTCATCGGTTTTCCCTTCCCCCCGGTTCTGGAACGCGCCGAGTCTACTTGTGGCTCGAAACGGGTGTCGCAGTAGCCGCGCTGGCTTTCTGCTGCGCCTGGATCTGCTTGAGCACCTTGCGAGCGGAGGCTGCGAGCGGGTCGTCCGGAGCAAGTTTCAAAAAGCGCTTGTAGGCGCCGATCGCGACCTTGACGTTGCCCGCCGTCTGCGCGACCTGCGCGAGCCGGAGCTGCGTGACGGCGTCGTCAGGGCTCAGCTTGGCCAGTGTCTGGTAGACGCCGACCGCGTCGCCTTCGAGCTCGATGATCTTCGTGTAGGCCGTGTTCGTCAGGGTGCTGATCTGGCTCGTGACCGCGGACTGGATCGGGTTCGTCAGCGACGCCATCGCCTTCCCGAGCGCCGACGTCGTCACCGGCTGGAACGACGAGGTGGGCGCCAGGATCGCGCTGCGGGTTTGGGCATCCGTGTAGATCTGCTGAAATTCGGTCGCCCGCCGCTGGTAGACGCTCGCGAGCTCCTCGAGGACGGTCTGATCCTTGGGCTTGAGCGCCGTGTAGCGCTTGAGCGCGACGATCGCGTCGTCGAGCCTGCCGTCCGCCTCGAGCTTGGTCGCGAGGTCGTGCCACGGCTTCGCCACCGTTGGGTGCTGCTCGGCCTTCTTCTGCAGTGACGACGCGGAGGACCCGCTCGACGTGTTGCTCGAGAAGAAGTTCTGGAGTGCATCGCTGATCCCGGTCGAGCCCGAGCCGACCCCGAAGATCACGAAGCCGATCACGAAGACGAGGGCGAGGAGCGCGTACACCCACTTCGCGTGATGGCGCAGCCGCGCGAAGAAGAGCTGGTCCTCCCAGCTCTGGTGTTTGACCCGCTTCCCCTTGGGCTTCGCCGGCTGGGCGGCTACGCGAGCATGCGCCTGCGGGCGGCGCTTGCGGTGCTGCGTACCTCTTGCCACGCGCTTTCTCCTTGCCGGTAGCGGGACACGCCGTCCACGATCGTCTCCAGGACGCCGGTGGGGGAACCGCCGAAGACGACCCCGACCGCCGGATCCTCGACGGGATCGTACGGACTTCCGGCGAGTGAGAGCACGGTTACGTCGGCGCGCTTCCCCGGTAGCAGGCTGCCGATCTCGGCGTCGAGCCCGAGCGCCTGGGCAGCGCCGATCGTCGCGAGCCGCAGCGCCTCCCCGGCCCCGAGCGCATCGGGACGTCGTTCGCGTGCCCGCGCCATGTAGACCGCCGCACGGAGCTCTTCCCAGGGGTCGATCGAAGGCGTGGAGGCGGGCGAGTCGGTGCCGAGCCCGACGCGAAGCCCCGCCGCACGCAACTCCGTCAGCGGCGCGATCCCACAGCCGAGCATGGCGTTCGAGCGTGGGCAGTGTGCGACCGGCACGCCGTGGGCGGCGAGGAGCTCGATCTCGTCGGGCTCTACCTGCACGCAATGCGCGCAGAGGAGCTCCGGGCACAGCACCTCCTCGAGCGTGCCGACCGAGCGCTTGCCGGTCGGAGCGACGAGCACGGCGGCGTTCGCCGTCATCGGGCCGCTGCCGTGCTCGAGCCAGTCGTTTTCGTTTGCGCTCTCGGCGAGGTGCGTGCCGACGGGAACGCCGAGCGCGAGCGCCCAGTGGTAGACCTCGACGCTGCATGTGTATGGCGCGTGCGGCGAGACGCCGATTCGCACGAGCTCGGATTCCTCCACGCGGCTCTTGGTCGCCTCGAACTGAGTCGCGGCATCCGCGGGGTCCGACGCGAAGACCTCCAGATACACGGTGGCCCGGAGGCCGAGCTCGGCGGCCGCGGTCACCGCCGCCCCGGAGAAGCTGTAGTCGGCGGTCGTCGTGATTCCGGCGGCGAGTGAGTCGGCGGCGCCGCGCCGCGCAATCGCGAGCATCGCATCGTGGTCGAGTGCGCGCTTCCGGGCGATGTGCGTCGCGAGCCAGCCGGCGAACGGCTCACCGTCGCCGAAGCCTGCATACACGGCGTACTCGAGATGCGAGTGCGCGTTGACGAGCCCCGGCAGGATGACGGCGCCTGCGTAGTGGCGTTCGGCACGCCCTTCGCCGACCTCGGTGATGCGGCCGTCCTCCCAAGCAACGAAGGCGTTGCGAAGCGGCGGGCCGTCGACCGGGAGCACCCAGTCGGCGGAGACCGCGCCGGTCACGTTTGAACTGCGGCGGTCTTTAACCGGGTGGCGCGCCGGTCGAGCAATACGCAGAGCCAGATCGACCCTTCGAACAAGACGAACAGCGGCAGCGCCTGCAACGTGGTCGTGACCGGGTCGACGCTCGGCGCGACCGCCATGCCGACCACGCCGCAGAGGAAGTAGCCCATCCGCCGGTTCTTCCGCAGCCTGTCGGTGGGCATGATCCCGAGCCGCGTCAGCCCGACGAGGAACACCGGCAGCTCGAACACGACCATCATCGCGAGCAGCACGTGGATGCAGAAGCCGAGATAGGGCTTCGCCTGCGGGAGGTAGTGCAACTGCTTCGAGTTGTAGTTCGTCAGGAAGCGCAACGCCGCCGGCAGCACGACGAAATAGCCGAAGGCGACGCCACCGACCGCGAGCACCGCTGCGAGTGCGCTCAGCCAGCGCAACAACGACGCCTTGGTCTTCTGGACCGCCGGGATGAAGAACGCCCAGACCTGCCAGAGGACGATCGGCAGTGCGAGCGCGAAGCCGAAGTAGAACGAGATCCACAGCGTGGTGGTGAAACCTTCGGTGGGCGTGAAGTACTGGAAGTGCCGGTACTTCTTCGGGAGGTCGAGCGCGAGCCACCGGATCAGGTGCGAATGGATGACGAACCCGATCACCGTTCCGACGGCGAGTGCGCCGATCACGACGAAGAGTCGCTGACGGAGCTCGTCGAGATGCTCGACGAGAGATGCTTCCTCTCCGTGCTCGAGTTTGCGCGGCATCCTCGGCCGCGGCACCCGCGCCATCCCTAAAGCCCCTTAGGAGGAGACGTTTTCGGTTTCGCGCTCAGGCTCGGCGGCAACCGGAGGAGTCTCCGGTGCGGCCGGAGGAGCCGGAGTTGCGACAGGCGGGGGAAGCTCGGACCGGGCCTCGACCTTGTCGTCGTGCGAGGTGACCGAGTCCTTGAACTCGCGCATGCCGGTTCCGAGTGAACGGCCGATCTCGGGCAGTCGCTTGGCGCCGAAGAGCAGCAGCGCCAGCAGCAGCAGGAAGATCAGATGAACCGGTGTGACGAGCCCGCTGCCCATTGCTTACGGCGCGGGCCTGTCCTGCTCGACCGGCGGCGGCGGTGCGACGGGCGCAGCAGGCGCGGGCGGCGGAAGCTCCGAGCGCGTCTCGACCTTCGTCGTATCGGTCGCGGCGGTGACGGAATCCTTGAACTCGCGCATGCCGGTTCCGAGTGACCGGCCGATTTCAGGAAGTCGCTTGGCGCCGAAGAGCAGGAGCGCCAGCAGCAAGAGAAAGATCAGATGAACTGGTGAGACAAGTCCTGTACCCATGGAAAGGATGGTACCAGACTTCATTCTCGATCCAGCATCGCCGCCAGGTGCGCGATTCACCTGAAATCGAGGGTTAACAAGGGCCTCGGCTACCATATGAGCACATGGCGCTACTCGAACTGAAGAACCTCCACGTCGCCCTCGAGGACGGCACCGAGATCGTCAAAGGTGTTGATCTGGCGGTCGATACGAACGAGGTGCACGCGATCATGGGCCCGAACGGCTCGGGCAAGTCGACGCTCGCCTACGCGATCGCCGGCCATCCTGCCTACCAGGTGACCGAAGGGCAGATCCTGCTCGACGGCGAAGACATCACAGAGGCAGGCGCCGACGAGCGCTCGCAGAAGGGCCTCTTCCTGGCCTTCCAGTACCCGCAGGCGATCCCGGGTGTGACGGTGACGAACTTCTTGCGCACGGCGATCAACGCGGTCCGCAAGGCCCGTGCCGGTGGCGTCGACGATCCGATTCCCGTCAAGGACTTCCGCACCGGCCTGTTCGCCGAGATGGACCGGCTGAAGGTCTCACGCGAGCTCGCGTCGCGCTATCTCAACGACGGTTTCTCGGGCGGTGAGAAGAAACGGGTCGAGATCCTGCAGATGGCGATGCTTCGTCCGCGGATCGCCGTGCTCGACGAGACCGACTCCGGTCTCGACATCGACGCGCTCCAGGTGGTCGCCGGCGGCGTCAAGCATCTGGTCGGCCCTGAGATGGGCGCTCTCGTGATCACCCATTACCAGCGGATTCTCAACTACATTACGCCTGATCGCGTCCACGTTTTCGTCGACGGGCAGATCGTGAAGAGTGGCGGCCCGGAGCTCGCACATGAGCTGGAGAAATCCGGGTATGCACAATGGGAGAAGGAGAAGGTGAACGTCTAGATGGCTCAGACAGAGACCGAGATCGTCCAGGGGATCGGTTCCGACTACGGGACCAAGTACGGCTTCTCCAATCCAGACGAGGCGAAGGACTATTTCTTCAAGTCCGGCCGCGGCATCTCACATGAGGTCGTCGAGGCGATCGCCGAGCACAAGAACGAGCCGGACTGGATGCGCAAGACGCGCCACCAGGCGCTCGACTACTTCCTCGCCCGGCCGCTGCCGACGTGGGGCGGCGACGTCTCCGCGATCGACTTCGAGAACATCTACTACTACATCAAGCCGACCGAGAACCAGGTCGACAAGTGGGAGGACCTGCCGGCCGACATCAAGGACACCTGGGACAAGCTCGGCATCCCCGCGGCGGAGAAGGAGAAGCTCGTCGCCGGCGTCGGTGCGCAGTACGAGTCCGAGGTCGTCTACCACAAGATTCAGGAGCACCTCACGGCGCAGGGCGTGATCTTCCTCGACATGGACTCCGGCCTGCGCGAGCACGAGGAGCTCGTCAAGCAGTACTTCGGGACGATCATCCCGTCGAACGACAACAAGTTTGCGGCACTGAACACCGCCGTGTGGTCTGGCGGCTCGTTCATCTACGTGCCGAAGGGCGTCAAGATCGAGCTGCCGCTCCAGGCCTACTTCCGGATCAACGCCGAGAACATGGGCCAGTTCGAGCGCACGATGATCCTTGTCGACGAAGGCGCGTACGTGCACTACGTCGAAGGGTGCACCGCGCCGATCTACTCGAGCGACTCGCTGCACTCCGCTGTCGTCGAGATCGTCGTCAAGAAGGGTGCGCGCTGCCGGTACACGACGATTCAGAACTGGTCGAACAACGTCTACAACCTCGTCACCAAGCGCGCGGTGGCATACGAGGACGCGACGATGGAATGGGTCGACGGCAATCTCGGCTCGAAGCTGACGATGAAGTACCCGGCGATCTGGCTGATGGGCCCGCGTGCGCACGGCGAAGTGCTGTCGATTGCGTTCGCCGGCGCCGGCCAGCATCAGGACGCGGGCGGCAAGGTCGTTCACGTCGCTGAGGACACCACCTCCGTGATCACGTCGAAGTCGATCTCGAAGAACGGCGGCCGCGCCGGCTATCGCGGCCTGCTCCAGGTGGCGAAGGGCGCGAAGCGCTCGAAGTCGAAGGTCGTCTGCGACGCGCTGATCCTCGACGAGGACTCGCGCTCCGACACCTACCCGTACATCCAGATCGACGAGAACGAGGTCGACATCGGCCACGAGGCGACCGTCTCGAAGATCGGGGACGAGCAGCTCTTCTACTTGATGTCGCGCGGCCTCTCCGAGTCGGATGCCTCCGCGATGATCGTGTCGGGCTTCGTCGAGCCGATCACGAAGGAGCTGCCGCTCGAGTACGCGGTCGAGATGAACCGTCTGATCCAGCTTCAGATGGAAGGCTCGGTTGGCTAAGGCGCCGCTTGTCGGCGCCGACCAGAAGAGGGGCCGGGGCTTGGCCCCGGGCCCAATTCGCAGCGACCAGATGAGGGCGCGAGCAGTAGCCGCGCGATCGGTTGGCTAACGCTTCTGCGGCAGCCCGCTACGCGGAGCTGCCGTTGCCAGACACAACCGAGGAAGCCTGGCGGTTCACAGACCTGAAGGGCTTCGACCCTGCCACTTTCAGCCGTGTCTCGGTGCCAGGCACCGTGACGAAAGTGGAACAGATGCTCGATCTGGACGTGGCCGGTGTGGCCACGGTGACCGAGGCCGGGATCGAGATCGAGCGCGCCCCGGACGGCATCACCTTCGCGCCGCTCGGCCAGGACAACGAGCGGCTCTACTCGCTCGTCGGCTGGGACGAGAAGTTCGCTGCGCACAACGCGGCGGTCTGGCAGCACGGCCTGTTCGTCCACGTTCCGAAGGGCGTCGTGCTCGAGAAGCCCCTGTACGTCCGGATCGCGAACTCGGTCGACGAAGGCTCGCTCTTCTGGCGGCTGCTCGTCGTCGCCGAGGAGGGATCCAGTTTCACGCTGATCGAGGAGTACACCTCGTCGCGCCCCGACCTGCCCGCCTACTCCAACGCGGTCGCGGAGCTGTTCGTCGAGCAGGCGGCGAAGCTCGAGTACGTCTCGATCCAGAACCTCTCGCGCGAGACGTGGCATTTCGCCACGCACCACGCGCGCGTCGAGCGCGATGCCGAGCTCGACTGGGTCGCCGGCGGCTTCGGGTCGAAGAAGGGAAAGATCCGCATCCAGAATGACCTGAACGGGCCCGGCGCGACCTCGCGCGTCACCGGGGCCTACTTCGCCGACGGGGAGCAGCACCTCGACTACGACACCTTCCAGGAGCACATCGCTCCGTCGACCGAGTCAGACTTCGCGTTCAAGGGTGCGCTGCGCGAGACCGCGCGTGCCGTGTGGCGCGGGATGATCCGGGTCGAGCCCGACGCGCAGAAGACGAACGCCTACCAGGAGAACCGCAACCTGCTGCTTTCGCCGGACGCGCACGCCGATTCGATTCCGGGTCTCGAGATCATGGCGAACGACGTTCGCTGCACGCACGGTGCGACGCTCGGCCGCGTCGACCGTGATCAGCTCTTCTACTTGATGGCGCGCGGCCTCTCGCGCACGCAGGCGGAGCGGTTGATCGTGCGCGGGTTCTTCCAGGACGTGCTCGACCGAATCGAGCTCGAGCCGGTGCGTGAAGCGCTCGGCGCTGCGCTCGAAGCGCGCATTCCGCAGGCCTGAGTCACGGAGAAGCTGTGAGCGGCGGGTTGCCGCAGGCCGGGCTGACCAGGACGCCTCCCAGGTCCTGAACGGGCCCGAAGTGGTGCATCTCGTTGCCGTTTGGGTGCACATAGATCCCGATCGAGAGCACCCGGCTCACGTGCTTGGCCCGCGCAAGCGAGAGGATCTGCGCGGGTGTCGGATTGTCGAGCGTGTAGGTGAGCTCCTGCACGACCGGGTTCGTCAGGTAGTACGGCGGCGGCTTCGGTTGCAGGTAGCCCTCCGCCATCCGGAACCAGAAGCCGCTCTCGGCCTGCCACAGCATCGAGTTGCCCCAGAACCCATAGGGAAAGACGAGCACGTTCTCGTTGCGCGGGAAGCAGATCTTGTAATAGCTCCGCGTGAAGAACGGCCAGCGCTCCGGCGTCGTGCGGTAGTCCGCCCGCCAGAACCCGGGCATGAGCGCGAACATCGCGAGCGCCGGTAGCGCAATCGCAAGCGCGCCGCGCCGTCGTGCCGTCCAGAGTGCGACGATCACCGCGGCGAGCAGCGCGGTGAAGACCGAGAAGCGCGCGGGCAGAACGTTGTTGAGCAGCGGTAGCCGTGCGACTTCCCGCCACGGCAGCCAGGCCACGTTCTGCCCGTTTACCCAGAGCGATGTTCCGAGCGTTGCGAGCGCCGAGAGCAGCAACGCTGCGAGCAGGAAGCGCGTGGTCGCAAGGCGCCGGAAGCGCACTCCGAACCAGGCGACGATCACGAGGGTCGGCAGCCCGAGGTAGGCGCCGCGCTCGGCGTCGTTGCTCGGGAAGTGCGACGAGAGATGCCAGCGGCCGAGAATCGCGATCTGGTGCGTCGGTACGACGAAGTTGAGCAGGTCGGCGTCGAAGAGTGAGGGCTGGTTGATCGAGCCCGACTCGAAGCCGGTGAGCGCGTAGTAGACGAATGGGCTCGTGAGCAACAAGGCGAGCGCGTAGGCGCCGGTGAGTGGCCGCACGATCGCCTTGATGCGCGGGCGGCTGGTGCTCACAAAGACGAATCCGAGGGCAAGGGCGACGGCGAGCGCAAGCGACGCCGTGAAGAGGATCTCCGTCGAGAAGGTGAGCTGGAGCGCGAACAGGACACCGAGCCTCCAGGCAAGACCGCGCCCGTCGAGCGTTCCCTCGAGGAAACGCACGGTCACGAGCGCGATCAGCGGCAACAGGAAGACCGAGCTCGCATGCATGTGACCGAGCTCCTGGCCCAGCACATA
>Ga0068855_100009521_pt1 | contig 11730 bp, 6 predicted proteins | sample KBSCornC52_FD_66592 | JGI IMG/M metagenome (GOLD analysis project Ga0068855, IMG submission 66592) | Corn rhizosphere microbial communities from Kellogg Biological Station, Michigan, USA - KBS Corn C5-2 | ecosystem: Host-associated > Plants > Roots > Rhizosphere > Soil ...
TCCATCACAAAACATTCAATCAAACGATTTTGCTGTTTTATCGTTAAACGACAACGGCTTAGACCCATAATCCATCCTAAATAACATCGTTATCTAGTACAGCCCCATAAGTATTAGTACTCTTCTTGCTTCATGAGGAATTTAACGTTTTAGTGCCAACAAAACTTGATACCTTGCGGAAAACCAAGAAAAATTGATTTTATTAAACTCCTGAAGAGATATCTTTTACCATAAACGTTTATTGCAGAACAAGAAAAATCATTTAATTATCTATGCACTTATAAGTAGAAATAACTTCAGCCTGCTTTAGGATTTCTTCCATTGTTGCGGCGATATCCAAAACATCTTCTGGCCAAAGACCTAATTCCTCTACGTCCCCTCCCGGACCAAAACCAATTATTTCTTTAGTCATAAGTTTCCAAAGCTAAGATTTCAATACATCAGATTAAAGCATAGCTATCTCACCTAAAGCTTAAGCTAAATCGGGCTTTTGACTTTAGCCGCAACTGATTGATTTCATTATATATTTGGATGTGGCGGCCCGATTTTGTTCAAACTTTAATTCGGGCTTGCCGGTTGTAATTGCTGAAATTACGGGGCATAAAAATTGCTTGCATTTTGGGCGGGTTTTAAAATAGGATCAATTGCTCCCAGTAGAGCTGGGAGGTTGTGCTTATACTAATACTAGAATTAAACTTTGGAGAACAACAATTATGATCGACAATCAAACCCCTTTCACTTACGCAGAACTGCAAGAAATCATCGCCCAAAATGGCCGCGAGCAAAGAGAGGCAAACCCAGATACACCAAATTTAGTCCATTATGCGCCCATAGACTTTCTGCGTGATTTAAATAATTGGGCACGTGAAGGAGACAGGAAGGCACTCAGAATATTAGCACGGGTTTTACCTGCTTTTCCTTCAGCCCCCAAGGACGCAGCTACTGGAGAACTTGTTGGTTTACTACCCAAAATCGCATCCCACACGCAGGGCATTGTAACCGAACAGCTCTTATTAAATGTTATAGAAGCAGGATGGTGGGGCCTGAGCAGTCCACTTGTTCAAATTGCCGAACACACAAAGGGCCAAACCCCGCCTGTTGTCACCGAGGCTGTATTAATAGCCCATGCGGTACATTCCAGAGATGGAAGAACGTCGCCTGCTCCTTTTCTTCGTTATTTAGAGGAAATAGAGAAATTTTTGCCAAAAATTGTAACGGATGCCGTATGGGTTGCCTGCGGAACGACAAAGTCTGATTTGGCCGCAGAAAAAAGTCACGCCGCTGATAGGGAGAGACAGGTTGCCCAATTCAAAAGTGGCACTTGCGCCCGCACTTACAGGCAAATGTTGGCCAAACTGGAAATTGGCGGTCAATAAATCTAGCTGCAAGTACGCGGTTCCGTTGACAGATGCACCCCCGCCAATCTAAGTCTGAAATTAAGAAGCTATTGAAGCGTGTTTGGGGCGGCATCCTCCAAAACACGGAGCGGCACGAACGCCGCTCTTTTGTTTTGCCCATCTTTCGGGTACTCTGGATGTAATTGAAATGGAGGTTAACTCTGAACTTGGACTCATCTAAGGGGAGGACCATGGATGGGTGTAATCTGGAGTTCTAAAAAGGAACCGATGCAGCAGACTCAATTAGAACAGCAGGCGATCGAAAATGGGCTCCCTCACAAGCTGAGCCCCATTGCAGCGGGTACTGGAGCAAACCATAAAGAAGCAAAGGAACAAGGAAACACCCCCGCTCCGACTACAGTTTTCGAGAACGAAATCTTGGAAGGTAACGAAGGGGCTGGTATTATCAATGAAGGAATGATGAAGATCCTCATTGCGCTCCAATTAAGGGCTAAGAAGACATTAAAACACGAAGAGAATATATTCGAAGGTGTCATGGTTCTATCTAGTTTAATAATAACATCCGTAGCACTTGAAAATGGCTTGAGACACAGCCACAGCCTGGAAGAGGCTATGAAATTCTTACAATCCAGCCCCGGTCCAGAAGATGCCATTAAAGTGCTTAGCTGTATGGGATTGATCTTTATTGCTTGGGGTCTGATGGATATTTCAAAAAATAAAATGAAATCGCTGATTTTCAATTCCAATGCAGATGCTCGCCAAGCACTGGGAGCCCTGGAAAAAGCCGTAATAGATAGGGAGATAATAATTACTTCCGCTGGGAAAGAAACCTATAATATCCTAGACGGGGGACAGACGACACAAGCCACTGCAATAGAACTCGGCGGCAAAGAAAATGCCCTGCGTTTAGTTTCGCTATCCGCAGCGGACTTGTCGCCTTCTAAAACTTTACTTCGGCCAGCATCATATTCAGGTCCATCTGACCCTAATTTGTTACTTCGAGCTTCGGACGGAAATGAACCTACAATCCCGATCCGACGCCAGTCAGGCTTGGGCCGATTGGCAGGCAGCTTATACAATGCGCAGAGAAAAATAAAAACGGTGATACACTCCATTCGCGATGGCTTAAGACCTTAAAGTCGATCCATCGTCCTCACCAAAAATATTGGGATTGCATGGTTTGGTTTCTTTCAGTCAGGTTGGTGATGGAGTCATGGGGAGAGAGAACAAATAATCGGCATAATGCTCAATCAGATCCGATTGATGCCGACACAGGCAGAGGCGTCAGGCCGTGCGCCCTCTGCGCCCTGAAACTAAGCAGGCCCCCGGGTTAACCCCAAAAACCGAAAAACAACCCCGTGCATGGTAACATTTTGCTTTAAATAGAGTTGAATTAGAGTGCATGACGCATATAAATCTGGCATTCCCTATTAGTTTAGATTAAATCTTTTATACGAAATTCTTTCACCCACACACCTGAATGATATTCCATGCTTAGTGCCTTACCTATCATCTATGATACTGATAATCCCAAGCAATGCTTAAATTTCATTTGGCTGCCGTTAAGATTCGCTGTTCCTGGCCAAGCTTATTGTGATCCTATCCCGCCAGAATATATCGAAAATGCTGTAAAGACGGGAATGGATAACCCTGATGTTGACGTGCATTTATGGGTCGATTCAAAGCGCCTCACGTCGCGCCAACTAACTTTTCTGGAAGAAAGCACTTCAGGGAGTTTAACAATCTCTAACCTGCGAATAATTAATGGATATTCAAAAGAACCATTATTCCAATATGAAGATGAAACTTTCAACTGGCGGCAAAACAAACACTCTCTTATTTGGCGGCAAGTGGATGCGGCAAGAATTCTCATATGTTTGCATACCCTTGCGCATTATGATCAGGTTTTTTACGCGGATATGGACACCATCAATTTGAATGTTGCATCCGCCTCCATTCAATCTATTATGTCCGAACATGGCATTATTTTAGCCGGAAATATTAATCAGATGGGACAAGCGCGATATGAAAATGGAATGTTTGGTTTCGATCAGATGCAACGCGGCTTTTTCGAGACCCTTTATGCTGACACGATCAGAGATGCAACCAAGGATAGGCCCATCAACGGCCACCCAGCATTGGTCCATTTGCTAAATAAAGAATTTCAAAATATTGATTTGAAATCAATTATATACACGCCGCAATTTATCGATATCCCCTCTTATCACCCCATGTCAGAATATCCACAGCACGCTACACAAAACTCTCACCGCAGACCTTGGTCGACTGTTTTCAAGAAAATTAGGGAACTTGCTTACCTGCCATAACTAGTCATTAGGTGGAGCCCCGGCTAAATCCAAAACCCAAAAACAACCCCGGAGCGGCAACATTTTGCTTTAAAAATATGTAGGTTTGTAGTAGTATATTCCTATAATATTAAGCGCTCAGTGTCCCCTGCCCCATCTATAGCTTTGCCCATTAAGCTCGACTGGAACGCTGCCATAATCGCCAGCAGAGCCAACAGCGCAGCCGAGGTTATTACTTCTTTCCTGCCCCAGGCCATAGAACGCTACCAAGCCTTGGTGGCCGATCTTAAGAATGTTTTGGAAACGGACGTCATGCAGGCGCGCGAACACCTGAAAACCCTGTTGGGACAAATTAAGCTATTACCAAGTGAATGCGGTAAATTCTTACAGGCGGAGCTGCGGCACAGCACCGAGGGCCTCATCGGCTTGGCCTTTGATGGGCCACTTAAAGCTAGAATGGTTGCGGGGGCCCGCGCCAACTTGGGCAGAACAAAGATTATTATTAAGAAACAAAAAGTTAAGAAGTGACATTGCTAAATAGATTTTTTATATAATGTTAGTTTGCCCCTTCGAAATCTACTATGATGTTAATATATTTGCTCTTTAATAGCCATGCTACCTGCCTAAAAGGCAGAATGGTAGCAACACAAATATTATAGACCTAACCTCCAGGCAATAATTGCGCCCCCTGGTTAGGTGAATTATTAGAAATATTTTGGTTCGCCATACCCAGCACAATCCTCATATTTTCGTAAAAAGATTGAGTTACGCATGTTTGATACTGCGCTTCTGCTTCCGCCGATGGCAAAAATTTACGAGATACTCTAAAGTTTTGCGCATTTCCATTCTGCCCTAAGGATACCGTTCCTTCCTTGCCTAATTGAATGGCCCGGGATTTAGTGTTTATCTCTGAGAAGTGACCACGAACGGTTCTAACTTGCTCACCATAAGGCAGGATTTCTAAAGCATCAATTATATCTGCCTCGGTATGCCAAGCTGACGTTTTAAACATGCGTAAGGCCAGCTCTCTCTTTTTCGTCTCCTCTGGATTGGTAGCCGATATGACATCACAGAAACCTTGAAGAGCATCCGGCGCGACATAAAATTCAGGGCCATCAGAACCTTTATAAAACCCAAAGTCATGATAGTTGAATCTAACCCCATTAATTTCGACAGCACGCTGATGTGATTGACGCTCAAAAACAGCAGTCTGTAATTGTTTCCATAACTCATCAAGCCTATCATCCTTTTTGAAAACTACACGTAATTCTTTAATACTCAACATTTCAGGCGGCACGGGATCCAGCGCCCCATATAAAGCATGCTGGCAAAGGCCGATCGCAGCATTATCAATACAGAACTTAACTATTCCACCTCGGGCACGATGATTTCCTATCCATCGAACCGGAAATCTTTGGCTTCTCACATAAACAACATCATTGCCTGGTTTTGGCACTTTAACATTCACAATTTGATCACGGGCCATGCGTCTTTCGTATTCATCTTGCAATGGCTCATACAGACATGTTCTAAGAATTCCAATATCAATATTTAGGCGTTCCGCCATTTCTTCGAGAGAAATTTGATCTTTCGATTTAACAGGCAGGCCATCGCGCATCCGCATTTTTTGGTGCTCAGCCCTAAAGCCCATCAATTGTTGCAGGGTATAATAAACTTCTACTCCCTCAATTTTTGGCCAAGGTCTTGGATCATTGGAAGAAGAACGTATGCCGGCTGTCGGTGGGAATTCCCATTTTTGCAAATGGTCAGGTATCATATACATGCTGTTGAGCAACATGCCGACAATAAGCTGATCAATGCCATCAATAAAAGGGCATATTAATAGGGGAACTTTCTCACGGCCATCGGGGAAATGAAAAAAACGCGTGGCACGATTATGAAATTGCAAAATTCTACGCGCTGATAATCCTGGCGCATGCTGATAAACTGACTCCAAAGACCGAATATTTTTGCCTCGGTTCCAATATACGCATTCCACAACTGCTTTCAGATCCCCACTTTCAAGCCGACTGCTAATATTTTTTTCTTCTTTAGCATCCATCCCGCCCATAACGATCTCGGAATATCCCTTGCCAAACTCCGCATCCAACATTTCTTGAATAAGCCGGCAATGGGCGAGAGTAATTCCCTCATGCACTTGGGTCATCTCTCTAAGAGGTTTCCCTGTTTCAGGATGCGTTCCAACTTTAATGACCTCAACCATTGCTTTATCAATACCCGTGTGTTTAATAAAACGTAGTTTTTGCCGGTCAGTATAATCACCCCAGGCATTAAGGTCTGATGGCTTGATATCAGATTCCGGTTTAATTTCCGGTCGAACGATAATATTAATGTGCTGCGCTACTTCTTTGCGGTTTTGTGCATCTTCATGTAAAATTCGAACAGCCGGCTCATCCTCGCCAAATAAATAATCCCAGATGGTTCTCCCGTTTCTGAAAATATCCGTGGCTGTATAACCTACCGTCATGCAATGCGGGAAAAGAATTTCCTGAAAGTATTTTCTTGTGACATCTCCGCGTGGTCCCTCGTCGATTTCATCGATGATGAGCAATTCCCGATCTGCACCACGTAACCATGGATCAGGCTTACCATCTCTATCTTTGCGATAGGCCAAACTACGGCCTAAACCATGGGTCGTTATAATAATAGGTTTTTTAAGTGCCTCCAGACGCTGTGCTTTCGTACCTTTCACAATTCCGATGTTTTCTGGCGAAAACCGGTCTCCAAAAAAGCTGGGGGCAAACTCCCCAGTTGTCTCATCTATTTTCCCAACGAACTCTTCATACCACTGAATAGCCATTTGATTGGTGTTAACAGAAATAAGCGCGCGCATGCCGCCAGGCTTGCCAAGCAAGTCCGCACCTCTTGGACCAGTATTGGCGGCATCAATTAAAAATATCCCTGATACCGTTTTTCCAGATGAACTGGGCGCCGTAACACCAGTTCCTGTACGAAGCTTACCGTCCTTTTTTGGCGTTCTAAAGTGTTCAATAAGGCCGTAGGCTGCCTCTTGCTGAGAGGACCGAAGCCCATAATTCGACCGCCGCATATGTCTTTCATAGCGGTCCGTCACCGTTGGAACGATTTGAATTAATTTTTCTGTTGGAACGATTTGATTAATTTGATCTGTTGCCATAATTTTAATCCTTATACGTTAGACATTATGAAGGTTGTAATGACTGCCTAGCTGTACGCCTATTTGACGTTGCGCCGGCACGTGAAGGTGTACGAACATGCCCATAACAATTTTGCGTGGCCTCTGCACCAAAGGTTGATCGTATTGCAGCCACAAATAAGTTTCTGACCGTTGCAGTAAGATATTCTTGAGGTACTTTACGTTGGCTTTCCAGCTGCTGCCCAGTTTCTGGATCGTCTGTTCCCAAGGCAATAGAACTGTAAATTTCACCTAACGGCCAGATAAATTCTGAATTAGCTCTTTCTGCATAACGGAACGCAATTTTCTTTCTTTCCTCTGGAGCATTTTCCTCCGAACTTGCCGATTTCTCAACCGGCTTTTCTAAAACAATGGTACATTCGACAGGCCAACGGTTATCAGCTTCGCTTTCCATTAATTTTTCAGGAATAGGTGTTATGGTCCCGCCAAAGTCCCCAAGAAAGCTCCCTAAAACACTAAAAGTAGCTGGAAATCTTTCAATCTGATCTTCCCCTTTTTGAACTATTTCTGGTTCACCAATATGTGTTGCATTAATTCTAAAGCCATCTTCATAACGCAGCATATCATCAAAAAAATTCTTTAGCGGAACGTCGCCAATATGGACCTCCGGCTTCATACCTTTTGCTCGTGGCTTTTTTTCCCAAATAGCATCAGGATTGGCATTTACGAATACTTGCAACTCGGGCAGAAAGCCTTGACGCGAATAACCATTACCCATCTCAATACCCATCATAGACTCATAAGCTCGGGCAAGCGCAAGTTCTTTATTTCGGGTATGAAGATTAACAACCCTACTTCTTAAATGTTTTGCTTGTTTAGGATTTTCTATATCTCTTTCGTAAATATTAATATGCAAGTTCCAGGCAGGATTAGCCCCACCCGCATCCAAGGATAAATTAACCGGACGGATTTCAATCTGTTGCGGATTTATATCCGATCCAGGCTTAATAATAATTTCCTTTTTAAATAAATCTGGCTGGCTTGGCGGTCCTGGCAATGGTTCCCACAACGAAGTCGCCCAAGCCTTTTGCAGGCCTTCTTTTAGGTGCGTTTCAATATCCGCTCTCGTAACCCATCTCCTTTCTGCATCTCGTGCTTTTAAAAAATTAAGCACTTCATTTTTTCGGCTCTCGCGCTCAGCCAGCTCTTCAGCACTTTTATCAACTGCAGGCAAACCTAAAGGAATGGTAATTGAAATTAGCGGTTTTGCATGTTCTGGCAAACGGCTATACGGATCAGGTATCTCCATTTTTAACGTGTAAATACCGTTTGAACTTTCAACAACTTTGACTTCATCAGACTTTAACCGACCGCATGCTTGCGGCAGTGCTTGCTCATGCTTGATCGTTGTATATCCTTTGCTCATGTCAGGTACTGTGGGGGAAATTCCATCAGTATTCAAAATTACACTTTGTACCAAAATTTTCATATCTACAGCATCTGTAAGTCTGAGACTTAGTTGAATATCTTCAAATTCGCTGCTATAATTCTCAAATATACGTGTTTCTTGCCTACTTTGAGGATTCGAAAATCTTAGAGTGATTGGATATGATCCGCGGCGTGGATCAAGCGAACATTCAAAATATAATGTCTCATCTAAGATCATTTGCATTTCAAGCAAAAGACTTTCCGTATCCTGACGCAACCTTTCAAAAGTAAACATACGTGCGATTTCATAAGCTTCATTTAGTTTTTGTTGCTCAGTATCACTAAGCAAAGGTAATGCAGATGCCACTTGCTGAGCGTTGGATTCGACAACAACAGCCGCAAAGCGATCATGAGTAGGCGGTGCTGATGGTGGTTCTTGAGTAGGCGGCACGTCAGGAATACCTTCAACAGAGTCTTCAACTACTATCACTGATGCAGTTTGCTGTTGCGCCAATTCATTTTCCTGTCCTATTTTTGCCAAAGCGGCTAAATTATTATATAGTTGTTGCGATAAGTTCGTGATGTAGGTTCTAAATTCTAGAATGTCTCCTGGAGCACGGGCCGCTAAGGCGACACTCATTTCTATTGAGCTAGCATTGTGCATCTTTTCAAGTCTTTCCACTTCTTCCCTAGTAAAAAGCGAGGCTTGCGCTAAAGGATTTGATTTCACGATGAGCGGATTTTTATATACTAATTTCTGGCCAATAGCTTTTCTTGTCTGGTCGTAATTAGCATTATGTTGCTCAATTAACTCATTTCCTGCTTCATACTGCTCATCTGACAAAAACCCAGCTTCATATAGCCTATCAATTTCTAACGTAACAGAGTTATTAATTAGTTCGTCAATTTCATCTTTCTTATTATGCAGTTCATCCATTTGGAATATTGCATGTTCCACAGCTTCTTGTTCTTGCTCCAATGGAGTTTTGGCAAGAGCGCGAAGATTATCTATGGTGGCACTAATAACATCTCTTGTTTTTTGATAAGTTTCCTTGGCTGTTTTAGGCAAACGGTGAGCAGCTTCTTCTACCAGAAGGTCCATTGCCTGCTGTGTATTGTAATGATCATATTCTGTAGCAGTCATGGCAGATTCGCCAGATTGGTTTTTCTCTAAAAGCTTTGCTTTGAAATTTCTTGCTAATTCAGTGATTTCCGTGTCCATTTTCCTAACAACGGACACTTGTTGTAAATATAATCCTTCTTCTATCGTACGATTATTTAAAAGACGCGGAAATACGATGCGTGCAAAATTTAAAGCCTCAGGATCAATTGTGCGGATTTCCTTGTACAATTCCAGGACAACCGGGACTGAATCTTCAGACGCTTTAATAGCAACCATCGCAGACTGCTCAGACTGCAAACCAACTTGCACAATTATATTAATTTGAACGCTTATCTCTGCAACGGATCTAAATTCAGTCACAAAAGTTTTTACAACTAAATGAGGGGCCGCTTCAGCCCAAGCAACAAGCCGGTCTTCTCGGTTTTCCAAACCACTAATTCTATGCCATTCCTCTTGTGTAAAAGGGCTTTGAGTTGCTTCATTTTCCGCTCCTTCAGAGGCAGGCGGCCGCAATACCAATAACTCTGAAGCTGTGCTTTGAACGGAAACAAACATTCGATTTTGCAAAACATCGATTTCCTCCCATTGCTCAGGCACCAGGAAGTTAGCCTCGTGTAATCTTTCTGCTTCATCCACGAGAGAGCGGATTCTTTCTGATGTCGCATTAATTGCACGATATAAATCACGAATTCCTGGTCTAGGAACGGGATAGCCTAAAGCAATCTCAATATCCGGCTGAATTACTAATAACAATTCATCACTAATAATTTCCAGGTTTTTTGCTTTCTGGGCTTGCTCTGCTTCCAAGCCAGATTGCAAGATACTATGCATAAGATCATAGCGCCCCGAAAGAATTCTGTGCCGCTGCCTGACATTATTTATTGTTTCTTCGGTATCATATCTAATAAGTAATCCCAAAAGCTCTTCTGCATCGGTAAGTCGATGTATTGCATTATATTCTTCCGGAAGGAGAATAGAGACGTCTCGAACACCCCCGCTAGAGGAACGAACAGTTTTCCTTTCTGTAAATGCTCTTCGATTTTCTCTGCCCAAAGTGGTAAGGGCATCATTTCCCTCGCGATGATTTTTATCAGACAAATGCAATTGATCCGATGGTAAATATCCGTTTTCATATAACTGTTTAATTTGAAGATGCAGATGGGGAAAACTGGCGTTCATTTCATCTGAAGCATGATTTAATTGCAGCGCTTCTGGCAGTGCTGCTGCTGCAACAGCCTGTGCACTCTTCAGCGGCCCTCCTAAAGTCCGGCGTATATCTTTTAAGCATCTATTAATTGCGCGATTTAACTCTATGACAGTATCAAAAGTTTGAGCCGGCAAACGCGCAGCGGCCTGATAATAATAATCATCCGGACGATCTACTGGACTGATCAGAATATGACCATCAAGCTCTGCCTGTGTCATCGCACTAACGCCAGATGGGTTAGGCGCAAGCAAAGCAACATCCAGTTTTTTCACCAAAGCTTTTTGGGATTCACCATATCTGGTTACATGTGCAGTCGTATTCTCCCATTCTTTTGCCTTTATTAAGGCATCAATATAAAGCCGATTGGCTATTCTTAGTAATTGCACCATCTCAATAGTAGCCGCTTTTTGTGCTATATAGGTCGTAGAGATAGCTTCTTGTTCCGCGGCATGTGCAACCAAAACCAAATCTTTTGTGTCATCATACATTTCTTTCAAAATTCGAACTTGACCGTATCTATTTTCTAAAATTTGCAGCGGCGCGCGAGGAATGAGCACTAAATTCTGCTCTTGTATAGGCAAACTTTCCAATCCGTTATATTCTTCGGCACTAACAAGCGCCTGTTTTATCGTTCCACCCGTGCCCCTGGCAGGCAGTTGCCTGGTTAACTGATCCCGTAGTTTTTTGTTTTCAGCAACCCCGGCAGACCTTGTTCGTTCTTGCTGCTGCGTGTGCGCCGTTCTTTGCTCTAGCGTTAAAAATTCATCTAGCCTTACAAGCTCTGGCTCCAAAACTTTTGTAAGTTCTTCGGTGTACCTTTCTGCTTCTGCCTGCGCCTCTGCAATCTTTGGCATAGTATCAGCCACAACTTGCCGCTCTCTTTCCAACGGCCCTGCAATTAATTCCTCTATTGAGGCCACTACATCAAGATTATTACGAACGCCTTGCATAAAATTATCAAACGTGACCTCCGGCAAACGTCTCGCCGTTTCTTCAATGAACCTTTCAATTTGGCCTCCCTGGTTAAAACGCCTGACTTCTTGTATCGTCATGGCGGCTTGACCCAATTCATCCGGCTTAAGAAGGGCGGCATCCAGAGCTGCATGCCTGACCCTTTCTAATAGATTAACTTCTCTTCCTAATTGCATTATACGGCGCATTAATTCATCATC
>Ga0068855_100009522_pt1 | contig 11730 bp, 9 predicted proteins | sample KBSCornC52_FD_66592 | JGI IMG/M metagenome (GOLD analysis project Ga0068855, IMG submission 66592) | Corn rhizosphere microbial communities from Kellogg Biological Station, Michigan, USA - KBS Corn C5-2 | ecosystem: Host-associated > Plants > Roots > Rhizosphere > Soil ...
AAAAAAAGCCACCGGCTGGTTAAGCCGGCGGCTTCAATTTTCATGAAACGTCGCTGTTACCAGCTGGCGAGCGGATGGCCACGATAGTGCGGCACGCCCGAGTAACGGCCGCCGTAGTACGGGCCACCACCGTAATAGACCGGCCCGCCACCGTAGTAGGCCGGCGGGGCATTATAGTAGCCGTAGCTGTCATAATAGTCGCGGCGGTTTTGTGCAGCCGCAATCGCGAGGCCCGTGCCGACGATGCCGGCAAAGGCCGCGGCCGCTGCAGCACCGCCACCACCGCGATAATGCCGGCGACGGGCGCTGATATCGGTCGCGCCGCTGGTCCCGGCCGTTGCGGTAATGCCGCTGGCTTTCGGCGTCGAGCCTGCGAACGCCATCGACGGTTCGACCGCCGTCAGCGCCATCGCCATCACCGTTGCCACTGCGCCGGCGCGGCCCATCAATGAAAACACACCTTTTCGCGCAAACATCTCAATACCCTCCGTGGTCGCCTGGCCTGACAGGCCCTGGATGGCTAACCACCGAGCGCACTTTAGGTTCCCGAATCCGAATGCAGGCTGAACGATCTCTGGCCAAATCGTGGCCGCGTCACCATTCGCTCATCGACCGTTCACAATGGCTGCGGCACAATATCGGCCTTTCCCGCTTGTATTGCCGTGCGCATCGGCGTGAAACAGGTGTCATGAAATGGACATCGCCGGCGCGGCAACTTGTCCCACCTCCTGCTGACGTAAGCCTCATGCGTGCCATCCGCTCCAACATTCTCCGCTCCGTTCTGGCCTCGCTGCTCGGCCTGTGCGGAATGGCGGGCGCAGGTCTGGGCCCGGTGCTTGCTGCCGATGAAGCCCGGCCACCGCTCGCAATCCAGTTCTCGCTCGACCGGCCGATCGATGCGGTGGCCGCCCCGTTCGTGATGGCAGCGACCGGCGGCCTGTTTGCCGCGGAGGGCTTGGCCGTCACCACCAACGTCGCCGCCGGATCGCCAGACGCGATTGCCCGCGTCGCCGCCGGCACCAGCGATTTCGCGCTCGTCGACATCAACGCGCTGATGCGGTTTCGCGACCGCGACAAGCAGGGCGTCCCGCCGGTCAAGGCGGTGTTCGTGCTGTTCGACAAGGCGCCCTACGCCATCGTCGCCCGCAAGAGCCGCGGCGTCGCCGCGCTCTCGGATCTCGAGGGCAAGAATCTCGGCGTCGCCGAAGGCGACCTGTCGATCCGGCTATGGCCGGCCGTCGCCAAGCTGGACGGCATCAAGACAGGGCACGTCAAGCAGAGCAGCATCAGTGCGGCGGTCCGCGAACCGATGCTGTCGGCCGGCCAGATCGATGCCGTCACCGGATTTTCCTATCTGTCGGCGGTCAATCTGCGCGACCGCGGCATCCCGGCCGACGATCTGGCGGTGCTGAAGTTCGCCGATTACGGCTGCGAGGCCTATGGGTTTGCCGTCATCGTCAACCCGACGCTCGCGGCCGCCAAGCCGGAGGCCGTGAGGGGATTTGTGCGCGCGGTGATCGGCGGCCTCCATCGCGTCATCAAGGATCCCAACGCCGCCGTCACCGAAGTCATCAGCCGCATGGACGGCGGCTCGCGCGAACAGGAGCTCGAACGGCTGCGCACCATCCTGCGCGACAACATCCTGACCGGCGACGTCAAGCACAACGGCATCGGCGGCATCGATCCGGCGCGCTTCGAACGCTCGATCGAGCAGGTCGCGGAAGACTTCAAGTTCCAGAAGCGGCCGCAGGCGTCCGATATCTTCGACGACCAGTTTTTGCCCCCGCTCAACGGGCGTTTGATCAACTAGGCAAAGCCCCCATCCCTCATCATCCCTCATGGTGAGGAGCGCGTCTTCGCGCGTCTCGAACCATGAGAGCCCCGCTCTGGCCCATCCTTCGAGACGCGCGCACGAGCGCGCTCCTCCGGATGAGGTCGGAGGGGGTGGCCGACAGGTGTGGCCAAAGGCGTTGAAGAAACGCCGCGCGCTCTGGTTCTCAACCGCGATCCCTGATTAGAATGCAATCGCGCCCCGCCATACCGGCCCCTTGAGTCCGCACCCCGATGTCCCTGCTCCGCCTCTATACCCGCGTCCTCGAGCTGCTCGGCAAGGAGGCGCGGCTGGGCTGGATTCTCGCCGGCGCCAACCTCTTGCTGGCCGGTGCGCAATTCGCCGAGCCGGTGCTGTTCGGCCGCATCGTCGACGTGCTCTCCGGCAAGCCGCAGACCGGGCCGCTGTCGTCCAACTCGGCGTGGCCGCTGCTCGGCGCCTGGGTGGCGTTCGGCCTGTTCACGATACTCTGCAGCGCAGCCGTTGCCCTGCACGCCGACCGGCTGGCGCACCGCCAGCGCCAGGCGGTGCTGACGAGCTATTTCGAACACATCATGCAGTTGCCGCTGACCTTCCACTCCGGCACCCATTCCGGCCGGCTGATGAAGGTGATGCTGAACGGCACCGACGCGCTGTGGCGGCTCTGGCTCGGATTTTTCCGCGAGCATTTCGCCGCCATCATGTCGCTGGTGGTGCTGCTGCCGCTCTCGCTCTACATGAACTGGCGGCTTGCGATCCTGCTGTTCGCGCTGTGCGTGGTGTTTACCGTGCTGACGACGCTGGTGGTGCGCAAGACCTACGGCATGCAGAGCGAAGTCGAAGCGCATTACAGCGACCTGTCGGCGCGCGCCTCCGACGCACTCGGCAATGTGGCGCTGGTGCAGAGTTTCGTGCGCATCGATGCCGAGGTCCAGGGGTTGCGATTTGTCGCCGACAAGCTGCTCGCGGTGCAGATGCCGGTATTGTCCTGGTGGGCGCTGGTCACCGTCATCACCCGCGCCTCGACCACCATCACGGTGCTTGCGATCTTCACCGTCGGCATCATCCTGCACGAACAGGGCCTGACGACCGTGGGCGAGATCGTGATGTTCGTGAGCTTTGCGACCCTGCTGATCCAGAAGCTGGAACAGGTCGTGAGCTTCATCAACAACGTGTTCATGGAAGCGCCGCGGCTGCAGGAATTCTTCGACGTGCTCGACGCCGTGCCCGCGGTGCGCGACCGGCCCGGCGCGATGGACAGCGGACGACTGGCGGGACTGGTCGAGTTCAACGACGTCTCGTTTTCCTACGACGGCAAGCGGCCGGCGATCGAGGACCTGTCGTTCACCGCTTTGCCCGGCCAGACCATCGCGCTGGTGGGTCCGACCGGCGCCGGCAAGTCGACCGCGATCGCGCTGCTGCACCGCGCGTTCGATCCGCAGTCCGGCATCATCAAGATCGACGGCATGGATATCCGCGGCCTCAAGCTGACGGCGCTGCGGCGGAACATCGGCGTGGTGTTCCAGGAAGCGTTGCTGTTCAACCGCTCGATCGCCGACAACCTGCGCGTCGGCAAGCCGGACGCGACGGATGAGGAGATGCGCACGGCGGCGTCGCGCGCCCAGGCGCTCGAATTCATCGAACGCAGCGAGCGGAAATTCGAAACCCATGCCGGCGAGCGCGGCCGCATGCTGTCCGGCGGCGAGCGGCAGCGGCTGTCGATTGCGCGCGCGCTTTTGAAGGACCCGCCGATCCTGATCCTCGACGAGGCCACCAGCGCGCTCGACGCCGTTACCGAGGCCAAGGTCAACGCCGCTCTCGATGAAGTGATGCGGGGCCGCACCACATTCGTGATCGCGCACCGGCTTTCGACCATTCGCAACGCCACGCGCATCCTGTTTTTCGACGCCGGCCGCGTGATCGAAAGCGGAACTTTCGATGAACTGGTGGCAAAAGGCGGCCGTTTTGCCGAACTCGCCAAGGCCCAGTTCATGGTGCAGCAAAATGCAGCCGCCGGCATCGACGCCAGGTAGGTTCCGCGCACCCGCCGTGCAATTGAATCATCTGCCGAATTTCAGCCCATTTCGTCCACGATTTAATCGCCCGGCCTCTGTTCTGTGCCAGCAAGCCGGTATAGGTTTGCGGCCTGCCGTGACGCGGCGGCACAAGTACATTTCAAGATCGCACGCTTGAAACCCGAACGTTGATTACCGGACCTCCTTTTCGAAGGCGGGTCTCAAAGGACCGGAACGGAAAAGTGCATTTGCTTCGCCCGCTGCTTCGCAACCTGTCATTGAAATGGATTTTCGTCGGCGCGGCGCTTGCCGTGGTGGCGCCGCAGTCAGCTTCCGCCGAGGCGCTGCTGCTCGTCGAAGCCGATACCGGCAAGGTGCTGCAGGCCGACAACGCGACGATGCCCTGGTATCCGGCGTCCGTCACCAAGATGATGACGGCCTATGTGACGCTGAAAGCGGTCAAGGAAGGACGGCTCACGCTTGATCAGCTCGTGACGGTTTCGCCGGTCGCGGCATCGCAGTCGCCGTCGAAGATGGGACTCCGCCCGGGCACGCAGGTCACGATCGAAAACGCGCTGGCGATGATGCTGGTGAAGTCCGCCAACGACATGGCCGTGGTGCTCGCCGAAGGCGTCGGCGGTTCGATCGACGGCTTCTCGGCGCTGATGAACCAGAACGCGCAGCGGCTGGGCATGACGCAGACCAGTTACGTCAACCCGAACGGGCTGCCCGCGGACGGCCAGATCACCTCGGCGCGCGATCTTGCGATCCTCGCCCGCGCCATCATTCGCGACCTGCCGGAATACGAATATTTCTACCACATCCCCTCGATCCGTTTCGGGCGCAGGGTCACCAACAATTTCAACCAGCTGATCGGGCGCTATCCGGGCGCCGACGGCTTCAAGACCGGTTTCATCTGCGCGTCGGGCTACAACCTGGTGGGCTCGGCGACGCACAACGGCAAGCGGCTGATCGCGGTCGTGCTCGGCTCCAGTTCAGGTCACATGCGCGCGGTGCGCGCCGCCCAGTTGCTCGAGCGCGGCTTTGCCTCTAACGGGCTCGGCTGGCTGCGCCCCTCGCTCGGCACCGTCGACAATCTGGTTCCGATCGACGCCTCGCCGCCGAACTTGCGCGACGAGATGTGCGGCGGAAAACGCAAGCGCCCTGCCAGCGACGAGGACGAGGAAGCGACGCTCCCTGGCGCAGGCGGTGCCGCGAGCGGCGAAAGTCCGGCGATGTTCTTTACTTCGGGGCTGCAGCCGGCGATGCCGAAAGCGTCGGAAATGCTGGCGGCAGGGCCTGCGGCTTCGGAACCGATGGTCGTTTATACCGGCCCGAAGAAGACCGGCCCGGCCCTGATCGCGGCGGTTGCGGTCGATTCCGAAAAGCAGGCGCCGCCCAGGCGCGGCAAACGATCCCGCGTCGCGGCGGTAAAACCGAACACTGCGGCGGCGCCAAAGGCCGAAGCCAAATCCGATGTGAAGCCTGCGGCCAAGCCGGTCCGGCACGCCAGTGCCAAACCGGATGCCGCGGCCAAGCCCGCCGCTTCAGCCGACAAGCCCGCAGCGGCAGCGTCCAAGCCAGCGAAGCCAAAGGCCGCCGCCAAGCCCAAGACGGACGCCAAGCCGGCTGGTTAACAGGCTTTTTGCCGCGCAAATAAGCGGGCTTTCGTCCCGCGCAGGCGTGCCGATTCAGATTGGCCGATGCGTCGATAGCACGCAGCCGCTTGCCATCGGCTGCGGCATTCACAATACTGCAAAAAACAGGCGACCCGGCCAATAAATCGGGCTCTAAACCAGAGGGGAAATACCATGGAGCGGATCTGGCTCAAGCAATATCCGGCCGGCGTGCCCGCCGATATCGACGTCACCCAGTACTCGTCGCTGGTCGAGCTGCTGGAAGAAAGCTTTGCGAAATTTGCCGATCGCAAGGCGTTCATCTGCATGGACAAGTCGATCAGCTACCGCGACCTCGACGAGATGTCGGCTGCATTCGGCGCCTACCTGCAGAGCAAGGGCCTGCAAAAGGGCGCCCGCGTGGCACTCATGATGCCGAACGTGTTGCAGTATCCGGTGGCGACCGCAGCCGTGCTGCGCGCCGGCTATGCGGTGGTCAACGTCAATCCGCTCTACACCCCGCGCGAGCTCGAGCACCAGCTCAAGGATTCCGGCGCCGAGGCGATCGTGGTGCTGGAGAATTTCGCCACCACCGTGCAGCAGGTCGTGGCCAAAACCGCGGTCAAGCACGTGATTGTCGGCAGCATGGGCGACCTCTTGGGCTTCAAGGGTGTGATCGTCAATCTGGTGATCCGCAAGGTCAAGAAGATGGTGCCGGCCTACAACATTCCGGGCGCCGTAACCTTCAACGACGCGCTCGCCGCCGGCCGCGGCATGAAGCTCAACAAGCCTCAGCTCACGCGCGAAGATGTCGCCTTCCTGCAATATACCGGCGGCACCACCGGCGTTTCCAAGGGCGCGACGCTGCTGCACAGGAATATCCTCGCCAACGTTTTGCAGAACGACGCCTGGCTTCAGCCGGCCCTGAAGAAGCCGCCGATTATCGACAACATGATCATCGTCTGCGCGCTGCCGCTCTATCACGTCTTCGCGCTGACCGCGTGCTACCTGCTGGGACTCCGCGCCGGCGGCACCAACCTGTTGATCCCGAATCCGCGCGACATGGCCGGCTTCGTCAAGGAGCTCGGGAAGTACCAGGTCAGCTTTTTTCCTGCCGTCAACACGCTCTACAACGGTCTGTTGAACACGCCGGGCTTCGACAAGCTCGATTTCTCCAAGCTGAAAATATCCAACGGCGGCGGCATGGCGACGCAAAAACCGGTGGCCGAGAAGTGGCTGAAGACCACCGGCTGCGCGCTGTCGGAAGGCTACGGGTTATCCGAGACCTCGCCGACGCTGACCTGCAACCGCGCCGATATCGATGCGTTCTCGGGTACGATCGGCCTCCCGGTGCCCTCGACCTGGCTCTCGATCCGCGACGACGACGGCAACGAAGTGCCGCTCGGCGAGGCCGGCGAAATCTGCGCCAAGGGTCCGCAGGTGATGGCCGGCTACTGGCAGCGGCCGGAGGATACCGCGAACGTGATGACGGCGGACGGCTATTTCCGCACCGGCGACATCGGCGTCATGGACACTCAAGGCTATACCAAGATCGTCGACCGCAAGAAGGACATGATCCTGGTCTCGGGCTTCAACGTCTATCCCAACGAGATCGAGGAGGTGATCGCAAGCCACCCCGGCGTGCTGGAATGCGCCGTGATCGGCGTCCAGGACGCCAAATCGGGTGAAGCGGTCAAGGCCTTCATCGTCAAGAAGGATCCGAACGTCACGCCGGAGGAAATCATCAAGTTCTGCGCCACCCAACTCACCGGCTACAAGGTCCCCAAGCAGATCGAGTTCAGGGCCGACCTGCCCAAGACCAACGTCGGCAAGATCCTGCGCCGCGAACTGCGCGACGAAAAGAAGGCCGCTGCCTGAGGCGACCGCCCCTGCCGTGGTCGCGCGAATGCGCGCCCGATGACAGGCTCCGCGAAGCAATCCAGCGCCCCGAGGCGAAGTCTGGATTGCTTCGTCGCTTGCGCTCCTCGCAATGACGGGAGAAAAATTCGGCACCCCGCCGATCAAACCATGGTGAAGTGGTTTCCTCTCCCCACCAAAATGCTCTAAGAAACACCCGCACATTCAAGGAGAATTGACGATGACCATCAGTGTTGGCGACAAGCTGCCGGAAGCCAAGTTTCGCGTGATGACGGCGGAAGGTCCGCAGGTCAAAACCACCGACGATATTTTCAAGGGCAAGAAGGTAGCGCTGTTCGCGGTGCCCGGCGCCTATACCGGCACCTGCCACAAGATGCACCTGCCGAGCATTTTCCTCAACGCCTACGCCATCAAGGACAAGGGCGTCAGCACGATCGCGATCGTCTCCGTCAACGACGCCTTCGTCATGAACGCCTGGAAGCGCGACACCGACCAGCGCGACGAAGCCGTGTTCCTGGCCGACGGCAATGCCGACTTCACCAAGGCGATCGGCATGGAGCTCGATGCTTCCGGCAACGGGCTGGGCATCCGCTCCCACCGCTACTCGATGCTGGTGGAAGACGGCGTGGTCAAGAAGCTCAACAAGGAGCCGGCCCCCGGCAAGGTCGAAGTCTCCGGCGGCGATACGCTGCTGGGTCAGCTCTGAGTTTTTTCGTCATTCCGGGGCGATGCGCAGCATCGAACCCGGAACCTCGAGATTCCCCGGGGGTGCAATTTGCACCCCTGAGGTCTGGTGCTAGCGCACCATCCCGGAATGACTGAATGAAACGACGTCATGCCCGGGCTTGTCCCGGGCATCTTCGTCTTTAGCGTCTCGCGGAAGAAAAGACGTGGATGGCCGGGAGCGCAGACAAGTTTACGTAGTCTGCGCAAGGCAGACTACTGTGCCCGGCCATGACCGAGGATGGGTTTCTAGCGAAGCTCACAACTGTCATCGCCCGGCTTGATGTATGGACCGGGCGACCGAGTACGCCGCGGCCCCTCCGTATATCTCTAGTTCTCTGGAATACTGGATCACCTGCTTTCGCGGGTGACCACAACCGCCTACGCCTTCAACCTCGCCATCGCGACGCCCTCGCGCGCCAGTTGATCGGCGCGCTCGTTTTCGGCGTGGCCGGCGTGGCCCTTGATCCAGTGCCAGTTGACCTGATGCGGTTTTAGCGCGGCGTCGAGGCGTTGCCAGAGGTCGACGTTCTTGACCGGCTTCTTGTCCGCGGTACGCCAGCCGTTGCGCTTCCAGCCGTGGATCCAGCCGGTGATGCCCTGGCGAACGTACTGGCTGTCGGTGGTCATGTCGACGACGCACGGTTTCTTCAGCGCCTCCAGCGCCGAGATCGCGGCCATCAGCTCCATGCGGTTGTTAGTGGTGTGCGCCTCGCCGCCCTTCAATTCCTTTTCGGTGTCGCCGAATTTCAGGATCGCGCCCCAGCCGCCCGGCCCGGGATTGCCCGAGCAGGCGCCATCGGTAAACACCGTGACACGAGGCAGTTCGCTCAAGCCGCACATCCCGGCTGGGTCATGCCATAATCGCGCACGGTCTCGACGCCCTGGTGGAAGCGCAGCTTGCGGACATATTCCAGCGGGTCCTTTGGCTTCACCAGCGCACCCGGCGGCACGTTGAGAAAGTCGACCAGCCGCGTCAGCAGGAAGCGTAGCGCCGAGCCGCGCGCCAGCAGCGGCAACGCCTCCTGCTCGGCCTCGGACAACTTGCGTGCGCGGCCATAGGCGTTGAGCAGCGCCCGCGCCTTGGTGACGTTGAAGGAATGATCCGGCTCGAAGCACCAGGCATTGAGGCAGATCGCCACATCGAAAGCGAGGATATCGTTGCAAGCGAACGGGAAGTCGATCAGCCCCGACAGCTTCTCGCCGAGGAAGAAGACATTATCGGGAAACAGGTCGGCATGGATGACGCCGACCGGCAAATCCGTCGACCAGCGCGTCTCGAGGTGATCGAGTTCGCGCGCGATGAAATCGCGCAGGCCCGGCTGGACGCTGTCGGCGCGCGGGGCGGCAAGATCGAACAGCGACCGCCAGCCGGCAACCGACAACGGGTTTTTCCGGAACAGCGGGAAGTCGCTGCCCGCCAGATGCATATTGGCGAGCGCCTCGCCGACGCCGGTGCAGTGCGCGGCGTTCGGCCGCCGCGGCCACACGCCTTCGAGGAAGTTGATGATCGCCGCGGGCCGTTCGGCGAGCCAGCTATAGACCTCGCCCTTGCGGTTCTTGGCCGGCTGAGGACAGCGCACGCCGCGCTCGGCCAGATGCGCCATCAAGGAGAGGAAATACGGCAGGTCGTCCAGCGCCACCCGCTTTTCATAGAGCGTGAGGATGTAGGCGCCCTTGGTCGTGTGCAGCAGGAAGTTGGAATTCTCGACGCCTTCGGCGATGCCCTTGTAGGAGAGCAACTCGCCGATGTCGTAGCCCTTGAGGAATTCCGCGAGGTCTTCGGCGGCAACGTCGGTGTAAACCGCCATGATAAAGACCTAGGCGGCGTCGGGCCGCAGCGAACGCGGCAGCGGGAAGAATTCGTTCTCTTCCGCGGCCGAGACCGTCTCCACATGCAGCTCATAGCGCTCGGCGAAGGCGCCCATGATTTCCTCGACGATCACTTCCGGCGCGGAGGCGCCCGCCGTGATGCCGAGGCTCTTGATGCCTTCGAACATTTTCCAGTCGATGTCGGCGGCGCGCTGCGCCAGCACCGAGACCGGACAACCCTCGCGCTCGGCGACTTCGCGCAGGCGCTGCGAGTTCGACGAGTTCGGCGCGCCGACCACGATCAAGGCATCGACCACCGGCGCCACCTTTTTCACCGCGAGCTGGCGGTTGGTGGTGGCGTAGCAGATGTCTTCCTTGTGCGGGCCGGAGATGTTGGGGAAACGCTCCTTCAGCATCGCGACGATTTCGGCGGTGTCGTCGATCGACAGCGTCGTCTGGGTCACGAACGCGAGGTTGTTCGGATCCTTCGGCGTGAAGGTCTTGGCGTCGTCGGCGGTCTCGATCAGCGTCACCGCGCCCTGCGGCAACTGGCCGAGGGTGCCGACCACTTCCGGATGGTGCGAATGCCCGATCAGCAGGATTTCGCGGCCGCGCTTGAAATGGATCGCGGCCTCGCGGTGCACCTTGGTGACCAGCGGGCAGGTCGCGTCCAGCGAGAAGAAATTGCGGGCGCGGGCGTCCGCCGGGACCGACTTCGGAACCCCGTGGGCGGAGAACACCACCGGCGCGTTGGTATTGTCGGGGATCTCGGCCAGTTCCTCGACGAAGATCGCGCCCTTGGTCTTCAGGCTGTCGACCACATAGCGGTTGTGCACGATTTCGTGACGGACATAGACCGGGGCGCCGTAGATCGTCAGCGCGCGTTCCACGGTGTCGATGGCCCGCACCACCCCGGCGCAGAAGCCGCGGGGGGAACAAAGCACGATCTTGAGGTCTGGTTTGGCTGACATAGGGGTTATCCGGGACCGAATCACCCCTCGCCGCCGGGCGGGGAACGGTCAATTCGTATAAGGACTTGGGGCTGCTTTTGGGCTCTGTCAAGGCACTTTAGCAGACCATTGCGCCAATAGCCCCAGAAGGCTTATATAGACCCCGAATTCCCGTCATCACCGATGACCGCAGACTTCGCCTCCCTAAAAAGAGGTGGGCGAGGCACAAAGGAGATTTGCCATGAGCAATGCACCGCTGATGCCAAAGGCGACGGCCGTGTGGCTGGTTGATAATACCGCCCTGACCTTCGACCAGGTGGCCGATTTCACCAAAATGCACCCGCTGGAGGTCCGCGCCATCGCCGACGGCGACGCCGCCCAGGGCATCAAGGGCATGGACCCGATTTCGACGGGTCAATTGACCCGGGACGAGATCGAACGGGGCGAAAAGGACGCGGATTACCGGCTCAAGCTCGGCGAGAGCAGGGTCACCCTGCCGCCGGCCGCCAAGAAGAAAGGCCCACGCTACACCCCGGTATCGCGCCGCCACGAGCGGCCGAGCGCGATCCTGTGGCTGGTCCGCAGCCATCCCGAGCTGAAGGACGCCCAGATCATGCGCCTGGTCGGCACCACCAAGACCACGATCGCCTCGGTCCGCGACCGCACCCACTGGAACGCCTCGACCCTGACCCCGATGGACCCGGTGACCCTGGGCCTGTGCTCGCAGATCGAACTCGATTTCGAGGTGCAGCGCGCCGCCAAGGAAAAGCCGGTCCCCGCCGCCTACGGTGGCGCCACCCTGCTGCCGGCGTCCGAGACCACCCGCAAGGAAGCGGAATTCGAGCCGACCGAAAAACAGCGCGACGACCTCAACGTCGACGCGGTGTTCGCCAAGCTGAAGACCATCGGCGGCAAGAAGCAGGACG
>Ga0068855_100009524_pt1 | contig 11728 bp, 7 predicted proteins | sample KBSCornC52_FD_66592 | JGI IMG/M metagenome (GOLD analysis project Ga0068855, IMG submission 66592) | Corn rhizosphere microbial communities from Kellogg Biological Station, Michigan, USA - KBS Corn C5-2 | ecosystem: Host-associated > Plants > Roots > Rhizosphere > Soil ...
GCAAAGTTAGCTTCGTAACCCAGAACGCGGTCGAGCTCTGTTGGGTGCCCAACAGACTCGTGTATGGTAAGCCATAAATGCGATGGATCAAGTACCAGATCGTATTTACCCGGTTCAACAGATTTTGCCTTTAATTTATCACCTGCCTGCTGGGTAGCATATTTAATATCTTCCAGCATATCATAACGTTTCTTATACCGGGGGGTCACTCCTAACACTTTTTCGCTGGCCAATGGGTCAAGGTATTCATAACCCATACCTACCGGCGAGCTTAAGGACCGACGGGTTTCAAAAGCACCGGCCGAAGGATCTATTTTAGTAACCGTAAAGCTTGGGTAAAGGCGATGCACATCCTGATCAATATAAGAACCATCTGTTGATGCAAAATACTTTTGCTCATTAACGGCAAACATAATGGAGTTTACAAAGTTGGCTCCACCTGCCATGGCTATGCCATTGGCATTTAACAAAAGGTCTACCTTTTCTTTGATAGGGATTTCAAAGGCGTTTTTGGTTAAAGGTGTTTTCCAGCTTACTTCACCATAACCTTTTTGAGGGGCTAATTGTACAGGTGCCCCGCCAATTTTAGCATTAGCCTTAGCTACTGCCACCGCTTTGAGCGCGGTTTTGGCCATGCCTTCTTTGGTTACATCATTGGTAGCGGCAAAACCCCAGCAACCGTTGGCTATAACCCGGATACCGATCCCATACGATTCGGTGTTGGCTACATTCAACACCTTGTTTTCGCGGGTAACCACAAACTGATTCAGGTAACGGCCTATCCGCACATCGGCATAGGTTGCCCCGTTTGATTTGGCGGTGTTTAAAGCCACATCGGCCAGTTCCTTTTTGATCTTTGCGTCAACACCTTCCAGTGCCTGCAACGGGTCGATCGTTTTACCAAACGCAGACAGATCGGGTAGCATTAAGGCTCCTGCCCCCATTCCTGTTAAAAAAATAAAGTCTCGTCTTCTCAATGTATATTCCTCCTTAGTGCTCCTGGTGTTCCTGCATGGATACCGGAGAACTCATTTTTAAAGTTTCTGATTATTTAAAACCCTCTTTTTTAGTAGTGAGCTTGATTCTCGGCACTTTCGGTTCGAACCACAAGAATGTGCACGCTAACAACAGCAAAATATAAGCATATATTTTTGATACCGAAATTGTTGCTTTTTTCTGTATCTGCTTTGTTACATTATTCGTATTTCGACTATTTATGTTGTAATTTTTAGTATCTAACTGCTTTTTTAATATACGCAGACTTTTCCATTCATTTTCCTGATAAACATACCACCAGTTTAACGCGCCATTATTTGTTTTAACGGATTGCCAGCCCGGTTTTTGTGGCCAGTAATGATACTGATACTCAAACGGAAGTAGCTGGCTTTGTTGCGGTGCAAGCATAATTGGCCCGGCCTTGGAAATTGTCCCACCCGAGCTTTGTAATTGCAAATTCACAGGGTTTGATACGGTCGGCACGGGTGTTGATACACTCCAGTATTCGTTTACCAAAGTTTTACGGGAGGCTTGATGAATTAGCAGTGTCCATAATGCGGTATAGTCATTTTCACTACCAGCCAGCATCCAGTTAAAAGTATTATTCAGGGAAGTATATATCAGTTTGCCGTCACCAGCCAAAGTACTGCTTACCAATATACGCCCGCGTTCATCCTGTACCAATGGCTGGGTTCCTTGTTGAGGCTTGATATAAAATGAACCCGGATTTAATTTGTCCAGATGTTGGTCTCGTCCGCGGATGATGAGGCCAGATGCAAGCGTATCCCGCCCCTGCAGTGCGGCTACGGGGAAATTATGCTGCAGCCAGGAATTGCCCGAAGAGCTATCAGCACGTACAATAATCCCCAGTCCCTTTTGATTTACTTCGGTTTTTAAAACAGCAGCTTCCTGCGTGCTAAGTGATTTTAAGACTGACAGATCCCCCACAAGTACATCAAACTTATCAATAGTTTGAGCCGACAGACGTTCCAGGGGGACTTGCTCCAGGTTAATAAACTCGGTATTAAATTTATCCTTGCTGATGACCGATCTTGAAGCCACGGCGTATCCGTTTGCGGTGAGCCAGTTTTTGAGAAACCTGCTTTCAAAGTCTGGCGATGCCGTCAGCATCCATACTTTTAATGGTGTTGTCGCTTCAATTTGTATGGGCAGACTTTCGTTCTCAAGCGTATCACGTCCGGTAATGGTCAGTAGATGATATACAGCCCGCCCCGAAATTTTGGGTGTGTTTTTTAACTGGAATGTTGCCGTGCTTTCTGGTTTGATAACGGCAGAGTCTAATGAGGTACCCAATCCATTAAGGAGTAATTTTATTGGGTAGGCCGAACTGTTTTTAAATGTACCCTGAACGCGGAGTTCTTCTCCCGCTTTTAACCGTTCGTTCCAGCCGATGGCCGTAATACCTTGCTTCAATACTTCAGGATGGAAAATCAATGGTAAATGATGGAGTTGCTGCAACTGCTCTTCATCAAGTCCATCACCAAATACCCGCAATTGGGTAACTGATGAATCGGTAGCTAGTTCATCTATCGTATTTAACAAGATGGCTCGCTGATATTGTTTTTTGATACCGTTATCTAAGGTAAACAACCGGCTGTTATTGTACCTGCTTAAGCTATCAGGGTTGAAGCCAGCGGTTAATAAAATCACCTCTGGTTTATTTTGCAGCGTTGTATTAACCTGATAAGTTAATGGCAGGGCTATACCAGCCAGCCCTGCAACTGCGACGATAACCGCGACTATCCGTAAACCGAGACGGGCACGGTTTATACGTTTAGCCTCCTTCCATACCGCAACAGCGCAAACGATAAAGCAGATGATTAAAACGGTAATATTCCAATTCATCTGTTTAGCTGATTAAGGTTTTTATAATACTCTTGTGATAAACCCATATCAACCGGGTTTTGCATAGCTACAGGCATCCTTTTAGCCGGTGTCAGTGTTTTTTGAATGGCCTTTTCAACCCTGGTAATATCATCGGGTTTTATATTGCTCCGGTCTGATAATATCCTGCGCATCGCACTTAATGCCGCCAGATAAATCCGTGGCTCTGCCGATGCCTGTAAACTTAATTGCTGGTTAACCAATGTCAGTATCTGTAAATCTTTGCTGCTTAGCCCCCCACTTGATTTTAGTTGCTCCAGTATTTCAACCGCTTTGCGAAGGCCCGCCAACTGATCCGCTACCGGCTTTATATCCTGTTTAATGATGGGCTCATTTACTTTGGCAAGATCGCCACTGAGGCGTTTTTCTAATTTTAAGGGCGGAGGATTAAACGCTGTTTTCGCTACATATAATCTTGATTTTTGTTGCAGATCTTTCAATAACCGTAACGCTTTATAAGCAAAAGGCAGCGCGTTTTGTGGTTTATATAACCTCAATTGTAATTCCGCCTTCCACATTTCTGTCAAAGTTGCTTTGAGCTGATTTTTCAGAAGCGGATCAAAAAAATCGGCGTCCTCGGCATTGTCGTGCTTATCGGTGTATTTATCTTTGATCACATCTGCATTACCGTAGTTATTAATATCGCTCACTGCATCATTCTCATTCCCTCCCATATCATTCTCTGATTCCTCGCCTAAAAATTTGCCATAACGCAGCCGTAATAATTTTTGATCAGTCCCCAGATCGTTACTCTTGCTTTTAAATTTTTCAATGCTGATGCTATCCTTGTCTTTAAGCAGTTTTTCGGCATCGAGGATGATCTGCCGCTCACTCCTGAAAAATTCCGGTTTTTGATCTGTTCCGGTAAGTATCCCATCCATACTTAAAAGTTGGGCGGTGTCTTGTATAGACACGGTATAAACATCAGTACGGCTTTGCTGTTGATGAGTATCGGCAGCTTGTATATAAAAGTAAAGTTCATCGCCTGGTTCCATGTTTAAGGATGGCAGATTGATCAATTTTTGGAGATTGTATTGCGGGCTATGACCGTTAAAAGATGTAAAAAAATCCAATTTGTATTCTTTGAATTTGACAGCCTCGCCGCTTCCTTTAGCCACGGTGGCCACTATCTGGGCATTATTGATCCCATAATCATCGCTTACAACCGCATCAATATTTATCTTTTGAGCCTCGCCTGCATCTATGTAGGTATATGGCTTGGGGGTTTTGATATGGACAACCGGAGGCTGGTCTTTAATCACCTGCACCTGATACAGATCCGAAAGTTTACCATCGATGTTAACCTGGTAGAAACCCGGTCGGTTCATTATTTTTCGGGCTCCCCATGTAGTTCTATCATGATTCAGGGCTGTCAGATTAACTATTTCTTTATCATTAAATAATAATGATATCTGCTTAACAGGGATATTGGTTGATATTTGCCAGGATATCGCTGCTCCATCTTCGGCATCAATGGTCAATTTATCCTGAGTACGTTTGGGCTTACCCATATAGGCCGGGGGGCTAATGCTTACTTCAACAGCAGCGATCTGGGGCAATAACTTTTCTACGGGAGTATTTTTAGTGCCAGATTGATGTGAACCAACAAAGCCCTCCTGGCGTAGATTGTGCGGCACAAATTTTATCAATACAAAACATATCAAGGCAATAGATATTAGAATTAAAACAGCCTGCTTAAGGGCCTTTAAAAATTGCTTTTGCTGAACGGGGATGGCAGCAAACCGTTCCCTGATCTTTGTTTGTTGTAGACGCTCCAAAAGATTAAGCTCATTATCAGATTTTAATAACAGGTTACCGCTCTCTTCTAATTCAGGATAATGCAGATCAAGAAAATTTAAAATAGAGTCTTCATTTACCCTCCACGGCTTGATATAAATGATGTATAAAACAAAAACTACAAACAGCACTACCCATAACCAAAATCCAGAACAGGGAAAAGTAAAAAACAGTACTGTACCCAAAGCAACAGTAAAGGCAACCGCAAAAAGAAAACCAGCAGATAGCCGGTAACCAACATACCAACGGCGCATACTCTTTACTTTATATGTGGCGTCCTGCTTAGTCATTCTCAGGGGTTAATTTATGCCGATGAGCAAGCATTCTTTCTATCAGGAACACCACAACCAAAGCCAACCAGAAGTAATGAGAAATGTCTGTTTTTGAGTCAAGCTGGTGGCCAGTTACGGCTACGTGTGTTTCGGTCACATTATGAGGCATAAGCTGTTCCTGATCAATCGCCCTACGCTCATGCTGGTCGTTAGTTTCTTTTATGCTATTATTAATAACAAGTTTGTATAATAATTGTGGAAAATCATCGCTCCAAACCAAGTCATTCCAGGCTGGGTTAAAACGGGTATAAAAATGATAGGTATTAGTTTGTGATTCACGGCTCAAAATCGGGCGACCAAAGCCATCGGTCCATATTAATTGATCACCTGTTGCTTGTTCGCTGATCAATTGATATAAGGCGATTTGATGCGGCTGCCCCGTTAAACTAAACACACCGGTAGTTTTTATCCAGGAATTGATATTTACTACATTGCCTGTTTTATACACAAAAAAATGTTCGCTTTTTTTTAACGTTTGGATAGTTGGTTGTTGATCCGACAGCCAGAATGTCCAGCTTTGGCCAGTCGGTATCTGACCCGCTTGACTGTATTGTTTCACAATGGTTTTTCGCCCACTGAAATTGGTGATTGCCTGTAAGGCTGCTTTTAGATAGGCCGCGTCAGCCGCGTACTTATCTGTAAAGATGGCAAAATGTACAGTTGTCGTATCGATGTTGATGAGACTGGTGTCACCACTTTTAAGTCTGACAACGGCTTTGCCGTTATTAACATTTATAGCAAAAGCAGAGCGGGCCTCACTACCCGAATTAATAGTAAAATTGGTAAAGTAAGTACCCGATGGTTTACTGGTTCCCTGCAATACACGTATACTGTTATCCTTATCAAACCAGGAATTAGTAATCCATGTGCTTGTGGAATCATCTGGTGTATAGGTTTTCCATTTTAAATTTAAAGTGACATGAGGTTTACTACCTGTAAAATGATTGACGCCATTAGGTGTTACCAGGTATACAGGAATAGCTGATGATAGGTATTGATTGAGTTGGGTTACCAGGTTCCAATAATTAATCGTTTTTGGCTGAATTGTTTTTGGAGGATCAGCCAATATTTTAGAGAGATCAGCCTTTACAAAACCCTTATTAAAATAGTGAAACTCATAACCAGCTCTCGTTAGTGAATCAACAAGGGGCTTAAAGTTACGATAGCTCTCCGCGATATTTTCATTAGGGATCAGTAACCAGCCTTTTGCTTTGGTTATATTAGCATGGCGCTGCCAAACAGGGATAGCTAATACCAGGGCTAATAAAGTCAACAAAAGGCAGCGTACAAAAAACAAGAGTTTGTCATTGATTTTCAGGCTTCGGCTACTTTTTTTGGCCGAGGCATCGATCAAGGAGATGCTACCCACTTTTAAAGTTTTGCCCGGTTTTATATTCCACAGGTGTATAATTACCGGTATAGTTAACGCGGCAATAGCAAACAACCATATCGAATTTAAAAACAGCATTTATTTCAATAATTTATTTAATCTCATCCTACTGGCACAAAACGGGCATTAAAACTTCGTTTTATTTCTTTGTACCAAAAAATCGCGAAGCGCATCGTCTAAGGGTTGTGATGTATTGATCAATCGATAAAAAATGTGCTTTCCCAATAACTCCATCCTCACCTTATCCAGATGGTCTTTTAATCGGCTCTGATAGGCAGTTGCATCTCTCGTATTTACATCAATAGTTTCGCCTGTTTCCAGATCCTCCAATGTGGTATAGGCCCCAAAATCAAAGTCGAGTTCATTTTTACCCATTAAATGAAACACGATCACCTCATGTTTCAGGGCTGATAAGGAATCGAGTAATTTGTTGATCTCCCCATTGGCCTGATACATATCTGTAATAAAGATCAAAAGCTCTTTACGTCCTGATCCGGCAAACAATTCTTTATAATGAACCGGCTGCGTGAAAGCTCCCATGGGTTTTATCTGCTCCAGGTGATAGTATAGCCGTTGCAAATGCTGAGGGTCGGGCTTGGAAGCCAGCGAAAATAAACCACCATCCTGGAAAACGTATAGCCCAACCGAATCGCCCTGAAGATTAGCCAGAAAGGCCAGTGATGCGGCCATAAAACGGGCATAGTTTATTTTCTTAATGCCGTGATCATCATGCGCCATAGAAGCGCTGGCATCAATTAAAAACCTCACGGAAATACTGGTTTCGATCTCCGATTCACGAATATAATACCTGTCTGACCGGGCAAACATCCGCCAGTCAAGCCAGCGCAGATCATCTCCAGGCTGATAACTACGATATTGACTGAATTCAAGTCCTGGACCTTTTACTTTGCTTTTATTAAAACCATTCATAAAGCCGTCAATTACCGTTTTGGCAAGTAAGGGCAAATCTTTAATGGTCATTAATACTTTAGGGTCAAGCATGTTTTTATTTCGGATTTGGGAATTGAGATCTCGGATTTATTTTATCAGCGACTTTAAAAAAATCACAGTAAATCCCTTAACCTGGTTAATCATCAAATGGTTTTTGGCCGATCTATAGTTCTTATAAGTTCGGCAGTAACCTTATCTGATGTTATTCCTTCGGCCTCGGCTTTAAAGTTCATCAGTATCCGGTGCCTTAAAACCGATGGCGCCATGGCGTGTATATCTTCCATTAATACAGCATAACGGCCTTTTAACAAAGCCCGCGCTTTGGCAGTTAATATCAAGGCTTGCCCGGCCCGCGGTCCGGCCCCCCAGCGTACCCATTCTTTAACATAAGCAACCTGGCTTGTATCTGGCCGTGTTGCCCGTATCATCAGGCTAACGTATTTTATCAAATCATCATTGATATTTACCTGCCTCACCAAGGCCTGTGCCTGCTGAATATCCGCGGCGTTAATAACCGCATTAATATCGGCTTTTTTAGTGCCGGTGGTACGGTTCAATACTTCAAACTCCTCCTGCTCTGTTGGGTAGCCCATTTTTATCAGCAGCAAAAAGCGGTCTAACTGAGCTTCAGGCAAAGGATAGGTGCCGGCTTGCTCTATAGGGTTTTGGGTGGCCAGTATAAAAAAGGGTTTATCCAACGGATAGGTTTGCCCGCCATAGGTTACCTCAAACTCCTGCATAGCCTCCAGCAATGCCGATTGTGTTTTGGGTGGCGTGCGGTTGATCTCGTCGGCCAGTATAATATTGGCAAATAGCGGCCCTTTGTTAAACTTAAAAAAACGTTTGCCGGTAGCATGATCCTCTTCCAGTATTTCGGTGCCTATGATATCGGTAGGCATCAGATCGGGGGTAAACTGTATGCGCCTGAATGACAAATGTAGAGCCTGCGACATGGTTTTAACAATAAGCGTTTTAGCCAGTCCCGGCACACCTTCCAGTAAACAATGACCGCCGGCCAAAAAGGCCACTAGTAATTCGTCCAATATGGCATCTTGGCCAACAATTACTTTTTGTATCTCGTTTTTTAGTTGAGGCAGTTTTGCCAGTAATGCTTTTACGTTATTTTCGGTAAGTTCCAATTACTTCGATATTTATTTACTCCCAATATATCATCCTTTTGAGTAAATACCATGTTTTTTTGTTAAAAAGCCAATAAAGTATCCGAAACTTTACAAGCGATGCAAGCAAAAGTAGTTTTTGCATAAAATATTGTGTTAATTTTAGGGTTTGAACAGAAAAATGAGTTTCAGTGGAAAGTTCACCTTTACAAGATTAAGTTATCATTCCGGCGATTGGGATACCGATCAGCGTATGCCCTCAAACCTGCTCAACTCCCTGTTGGAATATACTACCGTCCCTATTGATCCGCATGAAAAAGTGATCCCTTTAAGCAGCGACGATATATTTTCGGCCCCTTTCTGTTATCTCAGTGGTCATAAGTTGGTTCAGTTTGATACTAAGGAAAGAACTAATTTTAAAAAGTATGTGGAAAACGGTGGGTTTGTGTTTGCTGATGATTGTAACCACGATATCGACGGTCTTTTTGCCAAATCATTTGAGGCGCAAATGGCAGCCTTGTTTGGCCCTAACGCGTTAAAGAAAATACCCAATAATCATAAGATCTATCACTCTTTTTTTTCTTTTGATAAGGGTCCACCTACTACCAACTTTGAATTAAACGGCTGGGGCGACGACCTTGTGCACGATTACCTGAAAGCCATTGAAATTAACGGACGAATAGGTGTACTATACAGCAGTAAAGATTATGGCTGCGAATGGGATTACGATTTCAGAAACAAACGTTTCATGGCCGAAGACAATACCAAATTTGGGGTAAATATTATTATGTATGCGCTTAATTCCTGAGTTACAAGCGGTAATGACTACATATAGACAATACTGATTAAATAAAAAGGCCAATCATACTGATTGGCCTTTTTTATAATTGCCCATTCCTTAATTAAGGATTAGGTTGCATTAGTTTGTTGGTCTGGAGTTCCACACCTGATATTGGCCAGATGTAATTGGATGCGGTAACCGCTACAGAAGGAGAGCTTCCCTGAGCTCCTGATTTGGCAGGAAGTGCCTGGCTGGTACGGAACAGGTCTGTTAACCTGAAACCTTCACCAATTAGTTCAATCCGTCGTTCAGTTAATATAGTATTGATTAAACTGGCTTGCGAACCGATATCTGCCGGATCAAAGGTAAAGGCTGCGTCTGACCGGTGCCTTACCGCGTATAATAAAGCAGTCGCGTTTACCAGATCGCCTGTGCGGGCGTAGGCTTCTGCTGCATTCAATAATACCTCGCTATATCTCAGTACAGGTATATAATCTGTAAAAGGAGATGCTGTTTTATACTTGGTTAAATAATTAACCGTTCCCACTTTGGTAATAAATCCTTTGCGTGCGTCGGTAGAGCTTGTTCCACTCAATGCAGTATTGGCATATATACCGGTTGGATTTAAATAGTACTCACCATTACCCGGACTTAAAGTAAAATAATACCCCAACTGATTTTGAGTGCCTGGCGCATCGCTGGTGGTAAATGGTAAAAACAACAAAGCTTCTGCGCCGGTATAGGAACCGGTAAAAACCGTGGCTATACTCGCCTCCAGCTTAGTGCCTCCGGTCGGGGCCTGATATGGAGCTGTTGCACTGATAAGCTTAGTGGTTTCTGTAAGTACCTTAGCATAATTAGCCTGTGCTAGATAAACCCTGGTTTTTAAAGCAATGGCTGTATTTTTAAAGGCTCTGAAAGCGCCATTGGCCTGGGTTGCGCCAAGCTTGGTTTCCGCATCGTCCAGATCTTTTAATATTTGGGTGTATACCTGTGCCACGGTACTGCGGGCGAGGTCATTTTTCCCTGCCCCTGTCAGGTCTGTTTCTGCCAGCAGGCGTAGCGGCAGACCAGGACTCGCACCGCTATCAAAAACATAAGGTTTCGCATAGGTTTGAACCAAAGCAAAATATGAAAGCGCTCTTAAAAACTCTGCCTCTCCAATATATTGATTGGCTGTAGTCGCATCAACTTTAGATAGATTTGCATTGAGGCCTGCTAAAAAAACGTTAACCCGGTTAATAGCAGCATAAGCCGCGCTCCAAAGATTCACAACCTCATTGGTATTGGAGTTCACATTCTGGCTCCAGGTATCTAAACCGGTAACCCCATTAGGCTTATTTACAATAAACTCCTCGCCACGTATCTCATTATAGATCACATACCGTCCCCCATAAAACTGCCCATTTTTAACCCCGGCATATAAACCATTAACCTGGCTTAAAATCCGGGCAGGGGTGTCAAATGCTTTTGAGTCGATAATACTGGTGGTTGGCGTCGGTGTTAATAGATCCTTTTTGCAGGAGCTACCCAGCACCATGGTCAATGCCAGCACCGCTGCATTGAGAGTGTATTTATATTTTTTTATAGTTATCATGGTTATCAAAATTTAAAATCCAACATTTAATCCGAAAGTAAATATCCTGCTTGACGGCACGGTATTACGGTCAATACCTGGTGCCAGGTTGGAGTTACCATTGGAGGAAACTTCCGGATCAGACCCTTTATAGCCTGTAACTACCGCCAGGTTTGTTGCCTGTACGTATATTCTTACCGATGCTATACCCGCGCGGTTAACCAGTTGTGTTGGGAATTTATAGCCCAAAGCAACGTTTTTAAGTTTAGCGTAAGAGCCATTCTGCACGTTTGACGAGTTGGGTATAGCCGATCCGTTGGAGTAGTTATCGCCGTATACCACTTTAGGTATATCGGTTACCTGACCAGGGGTAGTCCAGCGTCTTAATATACCTGTTTCATTGTTCCAGAATCGCTGATCGCGAAGAGTAGCCTGTGTTCCGTTGTATATCTTATTACCTCCTGAAAAAGTAATACCAATGTTTAAATCAAAATTTTTGTAAACAAAGGTGTTATTTAAACCTCCATAAAAGGTCGGAATAGATCTTCCAACAATACGACCATCCAGCGTGCCGTCAATAGCCGGAGCTGTGGTGCCGTCAAGATAAGTCCATTTGGATGGTGTACCAACCTGGTTGTATTGCACCTGCCTACCGAAACGGTTAATAAATATACGCTGACCGTTGGCCGGGTTTACACCATCAACCGGAACAACAAAAATAGAACCCAGCGTATAACCTACGCGGGTAACACTTGCAGTTTCCAATCCGGAAGTTACACCGTAAATATCTGAATTGCCTTGCGCCAGCGCCGTAACTTTGTTGCTGAGTGTACTGATGTTAAAATTGGTGGTCCAGCTAAAATTGTGTTTAATAATATTTCT
>Ga0068855_100009530_pt1 | contig 11726 bp, 5 predicted proteins | sample KBSCornC52_FD_66592 | JGI IMG/M metagenome (GOLD analysis project Ga0068855, IMG submission 66592) | Corn rhizosphere microbial communities from Kellogg Biological Station, Michigan, USA - KBS Corn C5-2 | ecosystem: Host-associated > Plants > Roots > Rhizosphere > Soil ...
ATCGCCTCGCCGAGCGCCTCGGCCGCCATAGCCTCGACGCCGATCGGATCGGCCATCGGCTCCGCACCCTCGAACGGCGAGACGGCGAACACCACGTCGCCATCGACACTCGTGCCCGCCGGAGTGATGCGCGCGAAGAGCGCGGCGCCAGCTGCGTGCGCGAGCTGCGTGAGCGCGGCAGCGTCCATGGGAACACTCACGGCGACGACGGCGAGCGTCGTGTTCTGCATCGAGAGCTTGGAGAAGGCCACGTCCTTATTGGCCGAATGCGCGAGCGTGCGCTGCGTATCGATCATGGCGCCGTGTGCGTCGCGGGCGCCGGCGAGGATGGCACCGTCCGCATCGCGCACGTCGCCAAATGCGTTGACGACCGCGAATGCCCCCACCGTCACCTGACTTTCGCGCCGCAGCGCACACCCGAAGCCGCCCTTCATCGGCAGCAGCCTCGCCGAGCGTGGAACCGCCGACATGAGTTTTCCAACCGTGGCGCCTGTTCCGACGCCAACAGACCCTTCGATGACCCCGCTGGCCGACGCGGCCTCGCACGCCGAGTAGGCCATTTCCGCCGTTGGCCGCGCCGCGGGGCTTCCGATCGGCGCGAGATCAAAGATCACGGCGGCCGGCACAATAGGCACCACGCCGACACCGACGTCGAAACCGCGGTGCCGCTCTTCCATCCATCGCATCACGCCGGCGGTGGCGTCGAGACCGTACGCGGAGCCGCCCGTGAGCAGGATCGCGTCGGCGCGGCCGTTGACCAGGTGAAAGGGAGACGCGGTGGGAAGCTCGCGGCTGCCGCTGGCCCGGCCAAAGAGCGCGACGCCGGCGCGCATCGGGCCTGTCGTTCCCCGGACGACGGTGAGCCCCGTGCCGCCTTCATGGTCGGTCGCGTGGCCCACCGCGATGCCCAGCGGGGCGAGGTCCACGCCGAGCGTGTCGAGCCGATTCACGTCAGGCGGATGGGCCACCCGCGGCCGGCTGTTCGCCACTCTGCGGCGCGGGCCCGGCACCCGTGAGGCGACGCGCCTCGCAGCTCCGGCAGCGGACGATGCCGCGCAGATCGCACATGACGCAGATGAACGTGCCGCAATCGACGCACGGATAGCCCTCCGACGCACGCTCCTCGTTACCGCAGGCGCGGCAGATCATGGCGTCGTGCTCGGAGATCGTCGTCATGACGGCAAGATAGTGCGACGGCGGTCGCGCGGCACCAGCAGGCGCGCCGCGAGCGGCTCGACCAACGCGATCACCGGGGTCGTACCCAACAGCTCGCCATCGGCCTGCACCTGGAGCGGCGGGTCGGTCTCGAGGCGGATGGTCGTGCCGCGACAGTAGACCATGCACGGGTCCGTCGCGAAGTCCTTGCGCAGCATTCGCCAGGCGATGCGGATGGCGTCGCGCAGGGTGCGCGGCGCGAAGATGCAGCCGTCCAGCAGACCGTCGTCGATCACGATCTCCGGACCGAGCGTGATGCGATTGCCCAGCACCGCGCCGAAATTCGCGATCATGGCGGCAGCCGCCCGCCGCTCGAACACGCGGCCGTCCACGGTGAGCCTCACGTGGAAGAACCGCCTGAAGAGCACCGACCGCAGCGCGGCCCACGTGCCCATGATGGTGTACGCGAGGACGCCAAGGCGGCGCTTGAGCCAGGGCGGCGTGCCGCGCAGCATCTCCGCGTCGATTCCGACGCCGGCCGCGATCGCAAAGTGACGACCCGAGTCGAGCCGTCCGAGGTCGATCACGATCTCTTCGCCGTCGAGCAGCGCGGGAATCGCGCGCCGAATCCGCAGCGGGATGCCGAGGGCGCGCGCGACGAGATTGCCGGTGCCGCCGGCGAGCACTCCCACGGGACGTCCGCTGCCAGCCAGCGCGCCCGCGACCTCCATCACAGTTCCGTCGCCGCCCAGGGCGAACACGGCGTCGTAGTCCTGGTGCCGTGCAATCGCCACGTCCGCGCCGTGGCCCGGCTGTTCCGTGAGCACCACGTCGCACACGACGCCCGCCCGCGTCAGCTCGCGCTGCGCGACCACGGCGAGCGCGCGGCCGCGCCGTGCCGCGGGGTTCGCAATGACCAGCGCACGCTTGATCAGAAACGCCAGGTCTTGAAGAGGGACAGACTCCACTGGGGGGGCGTTTCCACGATGCCCGTCACCAGCGTGTTTCCGCAGTATCGCGCCGAGGTTGGCGCTTCGCGACCGCCCTGGATCTTGAGGTCGGGTCTGAAGCGCCACTCGAGCTGCCCACTCAACGCATCCGTCGCCGACTGCCCTGTCGCGCCGTGGCCGCTCAACTGGCAGAGACCGGCGCTGAAGGTGAAGAACAGATTGTTGGTCACCTGTGTTTCGCCACCAATGCTCGCCGAGGAGAAGAAGGACTGCAGCAGGTTCTGCTGTGTGGCCGTCGCGGTCGATTGGGCCTGATCCGCGGCGCCGCCCTGGAACTGCAACAGATCCACCCACGAACCAAAGCTGCCGCGCAATGCGTTCCCGAGCACCGCGCTGGCCGTCGGCGCGAGCACCTGGGCGAGCGTCTGCGTCACGTCCGGATTCGATGCAAAGTCGAAGCCCGGCTGCCCGATCAGCAGGTAACTCACCAAGTCCGACGGCGAGATGGAGTACGACTCGGTGCTCGTGAGGTCGATCTTGGGGCTCGGGTACAGCGGGCCCGTGACGTTGACCACCACCACGAGGTCGGTGCGTCCGCTGCGCTTGACGCTGTACTGCGCGCCGATGTTGATGATCGGGTTGTTGTCGGACGTGCCCAGGAAGCTCACGCGCCCGCCGGTCATCACACTGAACTCGCGCTGCACTGGCCCCAGGTCGAGGATGTACGTCCCGCGGTCGGCCGTCAGATCGCCCTGAAGCGCAAAGTGCGCGAGGATGGGATTCGCCGACGTGCCGGGGAGCCTGGGCGTGCCCGGCGGCACCTTGGTGACGTTGAGCGTGCCGGCGAGCTTCACGTTCGCCACGCGCGAGCGCAGCCATACGTCGTCGCCGAGTCCAACCTGGACGTTGTCCAGCCGGAGCGCATTCAGGAAGCGCTCCAGATCGGGGCTCGTGGCCGTGGTGTCGATCACGAGGTCGGTGAGCTGTTTTGCGGCGATGGCCGGATCGGGCAAAAAGATCGAACCGCGGTCCACAGTGAGCGTTCCCTGGAGCAGCGGATTGGCCATGTCGCCGCTCAAATGCACGGGCAGGTTGGTCGAGACGGACAGGTCCGCGAGATCCCGCCGCGCCAGCGCATGGAAGTTGGACGCGCGGAGGGTGAGGTCGAACGAACGGCGCGCGGAATCCAGCACGTTCTCCACGCGTCCGCCAAGCAGCAGGTATGCGCGCGGAGGACTGCCGTCGCTGGTGGCGCGGAGGCTGTCGAGAATGAGCACGCCGTTGTCGAGCCGCGCCGCCGCATTGATTCCCGTGGCGCGAATGTTCAATCCAGCGATCGTCATGGCGCCGTTCTTCACCGCCATGTTCCCCGCGAGCCGGCGGTCGCGCCAGGTACCATCGAGGCTTGCGTCCACCTGAATTCGCCCCGATGCGCGCTGGACGCTGCGCGTGAACGTCTCGAGGATGCCCAGGTCGGCGCTGTCGGCGCGCACTCCGACGTGAAGCGAATCGGCCGCGCGCAGGTGCGCCCCGAACAGCGTCACGTCGAGCGGCAGCCTGGCATCGGCGTCGAGCGCGGGCGTCCCGTTCCTGAAGAGCTGCAACGAGCCGACGAGCTGGCCATCACGATAGAGCGCGTCTGCTTCCACGCTCTCCAGGTGCACGGAGCCGGCCTGGACGTTCCGGAGCACAGTGCTCGCGGAAATGACCGGCGCCAACTTGGTGCCGGATACCACCGCGGTCACGTCACCCACGCCGCTGATGCTGTCGGGGAGCTGCTCGATCGCGCCCAGATCGGCGAGCGGCACGTTGGACGCGCGAAGCGTCGCCGATGCGGCGCCCGTGACCGGGATGTCGGCGACCGCGAAGATGTTCGCCGAGCTTCCCGAACGAGCAAGCAACAGGAGCGAGTCGAGCCGCATGCCCGTGGAGTCGCGCATGAACGCCGCCGGCCGCGCCAGCGCCCACGCGCTGCGGCCAAAGTCCAGCGACATCGAATCCAGCCGCACCATCTGCGCATCGCCGGCGAGCGCGAGCTCACCGCTCGCGACGACACGACCGGTCGTGTCGCGCGCCGCGACCACGGCGAAGGTGCCATGTCGCAGGTCGTGGAGCTGCGCCTCCGCGGCGAGCGAATCCAGAAACACGCCGGCGGCGACCACCGAGTCGGCGGCGATGCGGACGCGGCCCGACAGCGTCGTGTCCACGTACCGCAGCGCGAAATCCGCGCGCGCATCGGCGGCCTTGTCCCCGCGCACGTACAGATCGGAGCCCGTGAGCGCGCCCGAGGCGTCGATGGAGTCTACGCGGCCGCGAAGCACGACGTCCGCCGTGAGAGCTCCGCCGAGCGAGTCCGGCGTGACGACGCCGGTCAGCGCCGTATCGGGGCGGCCGATGTAGCGTCGCAGACCGCCAAGGGAGTCGACGGTCGCCACGACGCGCAGGCTGTCGCTCGGCCCGCCGGGCAGGCCCAGCGCGCCCGTCACAGTCGCGACTCCGCTCGTGGTGTGGATCACGGCGCTGTCCACGTGCGCCACGCCGTTCGCGAAGCGCAGCCGCGCCGCCGACGGGTAGATCGTGACGCCGCCGAGGGTCGTTCGGTCCAGGCTCACCGATGCCAGGCCTGAGAGTGTGGCAAGACTGCCGAACGTCACGTCGGCCGCGTAGCTGCCATTCAGCTTGCCGGCAGGAACATTCGCGCGATCCAGCAACCGGCCCGGCTCGAGCGAGGCAAAGTCACCCTGTCCGTGCACGGCGTATCCACCGATCGAATCGATGTCGAGCCGGCCGTTGTAGCTCACGGAACCGGCGTCGGTCGTGAGCGACGTGTTCACGACGAGGTCCGGCGAGGTGCCGGACACGCTGATCGGGCCGGTCGCCAATCCGCGAATGGGCAGACCGGGATACGAGCGCGCGAGCGTCGTGAACGAGAGCGGCGATGCGTCGAGCGCGACGTCGTAGTGCAGCAGCGGCCCGTAGGTGATCCGACCGCTTCCCGTGAGGTGCGACGGCGGGCCCGGGCCGTCGACGTGCAGGATGTCCGCATCCGAAAAACGAACGTCGGTCCAGACCGAGTCGAGGCGCGCGTGACCGGTGATCACGCCGCCAAGGCGCGGGAACGACGGTGACAATCGCTCGATCGTTCTGAGATCGAACGGCGAAACGGCGACGTCGAACGCGTGGAACGTGGTCGCCGCCGGCGCGAAGATGTCCAGCTCTCCGTGGGCCGCAAAGCGCGACATGGCGCCGGGCACGTGCGCGTCGTTGAACACCCCCTTCGCGTCATCCACGATGAAGTGATGCAGCGGTCCGCCGCGCCCTCGCACGGTCCCCACGAGGTCGCCCTGCCAATCGAGCCCGAAGGGGCCGGCGGCGAGCGTGCGCAGCAGATCGAAGTTCACGGGCGCGAAGCGGAGATCCACGTTGCGCACAGCCAACTCCGGCCCGCCCACGCCAAACGTCATGGCGCCGAGTAGTCGCGACCGCGTGCTCCGCACGTCCATGCTCGAGATCCGATAGTCGATGATACGCGGGTCGCTTTCGCTCTGGATGTGAAGCTGCATCACGCCGCCGCCCGTGGCGGGCAGCGTGGGGTACACCCAATCCACGTCCCGCAGCGACACTGAATCACCCGTGATGGCGATGTCGTAGCGCACTGGCAGGCCACTGCCCCACGTCACCTTGCCGGAGGCGTGGCCCGTGGATGCAGGCAGATCGAAGTGCGGCACCTGGAACCACACCGAATCGTCCAGCCGCCGCACCCGCAGCCGCGCGTCGTGAAAGCGCAGGGGCGGATCGCTCTCGTCGATCGCCATCGTATCGACGTCGAATTGCATTCCGGCGATGCGGTCGCTGTCCGGGTCCGCGATCCGCGCATGCGCGAGGAACACGTTGCCATTGCGCCATGTGTACGTGCGCGCGTAGCCGTCGTAGGTGCGGCGAATGTCGTGCGTGGTGAGCTTGAGGTTCGCCGCGAGCGCGCTGTCCAGCCGCGGACCGTGCAGCGAATCATCCGCGTGCCAGGGAAGCGACAGGATGAAGGTGCCGTTGTGGATCGCCGCCGAGTCGATGACGATGTAGTCGCCGAACGCCCGCGACGCGCCCGGATTGAGCGTCCCTCCCCCGCCGGAGCCGAAGACTTCCTTGTAGTTCCAGACGTCGTTCTCGTGCTGGATCAGATGCACCCAGGGGTGCTCGAGACGCGCCGCCCGAATGAACACGCGCCTGTCGGCTATGTCGCGCGGGTCCCATGCGACGGTGATCGGACCCGAGCTGATGAACAGCTCGCCGCGCGGGTCGCGAATGGCCACCGTGTCGATCGTGATGCCGGTGAGCACGTTGCCGTGCAACGCGCCGATGTACACCTGGCCGTGCCACGCGTGCTCGAGCAGCGGCAGAATGATCTGGTCACGCAGGATGCGATTGCGGCCGTAGCTCGTGCTCGTGACGAACAGCCCCGTGCCAACCGCGATCAACGCGATCAGCGCCAGAGCCAGGACGCTCACGAGTGCGACGAGGCGGCGGCGGCGCATTCAGAAGTCGGAGCCGATGGACAGCGTGAAGGTGAGGCGGTGGAGCAGGCCGTTGGAGTGGGACGAGACGAAGCTCGCGGGGCACGGCCCGGCATCCTGGACGAGCTGCTTGGTGGCGCTTCCGGGGACGCTCTCGAGATGAACCCCAAGCGTGTTACCGGGCGACACACAGTAGAGCGGCGCGAAGCTGCCGGGACGCGTGCTCAGGTACACGGGGCCGGGCTGCCCGCCGTACGGATTGTACCCCGCATTGAGCTGGATGGGGCCGACGATCGAGAAGTAGCGGATCCCCACGCCCGGGGTCCAGTAGAGCTTCGCGGAGCCGGTGAACGTCTGCCCGGACTTGCGCGTCCAGACGTCGCCCACGTCGGTGAACAGCGCGTACTCGATCAGATCGGGAAAGAAAACATCGCGGACGCGAAACTCCACGTTGCCAACGAACAGCGAGTTGCCGCCCGTTGGGATCGTGCGTTCAGCGCGCGTCACGCTCTGCTTCACCTGGAGCACACCGCCGGTGGCTGTGTCCGGCGGGAACGCGACGTCGGCGCTATCGACGAGATACACGCTCGCGCCGAGCTCATTCTGCTGAAAGCCTCGCACGCTCGTGGGTCCGCCGGCGTACAGCCGCTCCGACGGGGGCGGCAGTCGAGTCCCGTTGGCCGTGGATCCGCCCGTCACCGCCCCGCCCCGCAATCGCATCGCGAACACGACGGAGCTCGTGAGCTGGTGGTACCACGCGCCGTCCACGGTGCCCTTGAGGAACGACAGGCTCGGGTCCGATCCGATCACGGGCGCCGAGCCGCGCACCTCCGTCCGAAAGATCGTTCCGGCGTGCGGGTCGATCAGGTTGTCGGTGCCCGACTGCTGAAACGCGACGCTGGCGATGCCCAAAGGCAGCTTGCGCTGCACCTGGTCCATCGACTCCTGGTCGCACCGGCTGAACACGGCGCAGAGCACCGCCGGCTGCGCCAGCGTGTAGCCGTATTCGACGTTGTACGCGGCGCGCACCGACGATCGGTGGGCGAGGGGGCGCAGCAGCGACGCCTCGCCGCCGACGAACGTGGTGCGCACGTACGCCTGGTATTCGCTGCGGCGCTCCGTGTAGAGCGAGTACGCCGGATTCGCGCGACCCGCGATGATCGGCTGTTGCAGTGAGGCCGTGAGCGAGTAGTTCAACCGCGAGCTGCCAAGGCTGTCCTTCCTGAGCAGCGGGCAGAGATTGCGCGTGCCCCCGCTCTCGAGCGGCGCGCCGTAGCCGATCTTGGTCAGGCGTCCCGTGAGCGACAGATTGCGCGCCTTGGAATCGAAGTTGTGATCCGTGTACTGCAACCCGGTGCGAAAGCAGTCCAGCGTGGCCCAGCCCAGCTCCGAGTTGATCTCGTGCATCTGATCCTCGAACGCGACGACTTCCACGGGCACGAGCGAATCGGCCGTCACGCTATCGCGGGTGACCTCCACGTTCCTGTACATGCCGGTCGTGTAGAGATTCCGCTGCGCATCCGTGATGGCGTGATCGCTGTACGGCTGTCCGGTCGCGAAGCCCAGAAGCCGGCGCACGACGTTGTCGGGCACCGCCGGATGCAGCGTATCGCCCGTATACGACGTCGAGTGCACATGGATGGCCCCGAAGCGCGCGGCCGGACCAGGAACCACGGCGAGCGATACCTCCGCGCTGCGCGCGGCGGGATGAACGCTGTACGAGGGAATGACGCTCGCCTCGGGGTAGCCGGCGTTGCGCAGCCGCGACGTGATCGAGTCCACGTCGGCCGTGAAGGGCACGACGCCAAAGGGGCGCCCCAGGGCGAGCTGCAGGTTGGCCAGCACCGCCGCTGAATCGTGCACGCGCTCGAGGCCCGTGATCCGGAGCGTATCGAGAATCGTGGGAAGACCTTCGTGAATCGCAAACGTGACAGCGACCACCGGTGGCTTGGCGATCAGCGTCGTCACGACGGTGTCCACCCTGGCGTCGTAGAAGCCGCGGTCGTGGTAGAACGCCTGGAGCCGCAGCACGTCCTGCCGAAACTCGTCCGGGTCCAGACACCGCCGCGTGCCGACGATCCCGAAATTGCGGCGGCCAAAGGACGACGGCGTCGTCACGATGCGACGGGCGAGCTCCGACGCGCTGAAAGTCGCGTTGCCGGTAAAGCCCAGACGCAACACCTCGCGATCGCCGGGCGTGCACGCCAAGCTCTGGCCCGCGGCGCCCGCGGGCGCGGCGATCAGACCGACGACAGTCCAGACGATCCACAGCAGGGAGGCTCGGCCGACGACGGCCCGGAGCCAGCGACTCATCAACGCGGGGCGCTCTTCGAGCCTGGGTGTGAACGGACGATGTCCGGTCCGGCAAGACGCGGATCGCTCTTTGCAGGCATGCTGACCCCTGATCCCCCTGACCCTGACCTTGACCCGGTGACGTCGTCCGCCGATGCACGAAACGCCCGCACGGCACGGCCTCCGGCGGGCGCTACTGTTTGACGCGTGACGGCGGGTTCTGGTAAGCTCGTAAGTTCTCGTTGCACTCTGCCACTGTCAACGGCTTCACTCCGCTTCTCAGGGCTCCCGCACACCAACCGCCAAGCGCGCTCGATGGATTTTCGAGGGTGGAACGCGCGCCGCCGAGCGCGTCTGAGCATGGTGCCGCTTTGCCTCTCCGCGATAGCGGCGTGCGGCGGCTCGGGTACGCCGTCGCGCCACGAGCTGATCGACTCACGAGACACGTACGACCCGCGCTCTCTGGACCCTGCGCTCTCGACGGACGTCCCGACAGGCCGCGTCGTCGCCTACCTCTTTGACGGGCTCACGCGCTTCGAGCCGGATGCGTCAGTCTCGCCGTCACTCGCCGAGCGATGGGACGTCAGCGCCGACGGCCTGACGTACACGTTCCACCTGCATCAGGGCGTGAAGTTCCAGAACGGCGCGCCGCTCACGGCGAAGGATGTGGTCGCGAGCTGGACGCGTGTGCTTCTGCCGGCGACAAAGAGCGGCTCCGCGTCGTTCCTCTATGCCATCCGCGGCGCGCGCAAGGTCGCCAACGACTCGGCGACGACTGTCTCAGGACTCTCCGCGCCGAACGACAGCACGGTGGTCGTGGAGCTCGAGCAGCCGTTCGCGATCTTCCCCAAGATGCTCGCGATGCCGATGGCGTCGATCGTCCCGGCGAACGCGGCCGCCGACCTCGGCCAGCATCCCATTGGCAGCGGGCCGTGGAAGCTCGTGGAATGGAAGCACGACGATTATCTGCTCTTCGCGCGCAACCCGAACTACTTCGCCGGCCCACCGAAAGCCGACACGCTGCGCGCCCGGGTCATCGCCGAACCGAGCACCGCGGTCGCGGAATTCGAGAGCGGCAACGTGGACGTGCTGGAGATCCCGGCGGAGGAGGCCGAGGAATGGGTGAATGACCAGAGTCGGCAGTCCATGCTGCACTCGACGCCGTCACTCGAGCTCGTGTACGTGGCCATCAACACGACCCGTGGGCCACTCGCCGATCCGCGCGTCCGCCAGGCGATCGCCAGCGCGGTGGACATCGACAAGATCATCGAGCGGCTCGTAGGCGGCCGCGGGATCAGAGCGGCTGGCGTGATTCCGCCGTCGCTCGGCGGCTACGACAGCACGCGCAAGCCCTACCCGTTCGATCCCAAGCGCGCGAAGCAGCTTCTCGCGGCGGCCGGCCACCCCAACGGGATCGACGTCGAACTCTGGACGCCGACCACGCCGAACTACGTGCGGATGGCGGAGACGATCCAGGCGTATCTCGGCGCCGTGGGGATCCGCACCAAGATCGTGCAGCGTGAGTCGGCCGCGTCGCGCGCCGCGGCGCGCAAGGGGGTCGTCGACATGATCCTCAAGGACTGGTATGCGGACTACCCGGACGCGGAGGATTTTCTCTATCCGCTGCTCGACGGCGCGAGCAAGGGCGCCGGCGGCAACGTGTCCTTCTACAGCAATCCGACCTTCGATTCGATAGTGGCCCGCGCGCGGGGCGAATTGAACGAGACTACTCGCAACCAGCTTTACCGCACGGCCGACTCGCTCGCCTATGCCGACGCTCCCATTCTCGGCCTGTATTTCTACGACGAGCTCTACGCGGTGCAGCCGTGGATCAAGGGGTTCACGCCGCCGGTGATCTTCAATGGCCAGCGCTGGCTGACCGCACGCATCGACACGACGAGCGCCAAACGGTGACCCCATGATGCGCTTCATGCTACGCCGGCTGCTGTTGGCGATTCCCACGCTCTTTGGCGTGCTGATCGTCGCGTTCCTGCTGCTGTACGTCGCGCCCGGCGATCCCGTGGAGTCGATGGTTGGCGAGCGCGCGGATGCACAGACGATCGCGCGGCTTCGCGCGGAGCTGCACCTGGACGACCCGCTTCCCGTGCGCTTTGGCCACTACGCGCTGAACGTCCTCGAGGGGAACCTGGGGCAGTCTTACATCACGGACCGACCGATCACGCAGGACATTCGCGAGCGCTTTCCAAAAACACTTCAGCTCGCGGGCGCCGCGATGCTCCTGGCCGTGCTCGTGGGCGTCACTCTGGGCGTACTGAGCGCATGGGCGCCGGGCGGGTGGGTCGACCGATTGTCACTCGGCATCGCCTATCTCGGCATCTCGTTTCCTGTGTACTGGGTGGGGCTGCTCCTCATTCTGTTCGTCGCGGTCACGCTCGAGTGGCTGCCGCCTTCGGGGTACGGCGGCCTCCGCTTTCTGGCGCTGCCGGCGCTCACGCTCGGCATGCGCTCGATCGCGTTCCTGGCGCGGATGACGCGGTCGACGATGCTCGACGCGCTCAGCGCGGACTTCATTCGAACGGCGCGCGCCAAGGGCGTGAAGCCGTGGCGACTGGTCCTCCGGCACGCGTTGCGGAACGCGCTGATCCCCGTCATCACGGTCCTCGGGCTCGACTTCGGTGCGTATCTCACGGGAAGCATCCTGACCGAGACTGTGTTTTCCTGGCCGGGGATTGGCCGGTACGTGGTGGACGCGATCTCGCGACGGGATCTCCCGGCGATCCAGGGATCCGTGTTATTTCTGAGCACCGTGTTCGTGGTGGTGAACCTGCTCACCGATCTCGCCTACGCCGCCGCGGAT
>Ga0068855_100009531_pt1 | contig 11726 bp, 15 predicted proteins | sample KBSCornC52_FD_66592 | JGI IMG/M metagenome (GOLD analysis project Ga0068855, IMG submission 66592) | Corn rhizosphere microbial communities from Kellogg Biological Station, Michigan, USA - KBS Corn C5-2 | ecosystem: Host-associated > Plants > Roots > Rhizosphere > Soil ...
GAGAAGCCCGGAACGGGAACACCGTGGCGCAGGATGCGCACCACGAGCGTGTCGCCGGCACGCAGCGCGGTGGGATCACGCTCGGGCACCATCTCGAGCGCCAGCCCGAGCGGCCGCGTCCAGCTCTTGTCCGCAATCCACGCGCTGTCGCTCCTGGCCGGCGCGATGCGCACGAACGTCATCGCGTGCTTCGTATAGGACTCCGTCCACTTCTGCTTGTCGCGCATCGATTTCCAGCGCGCGCGAATGTCGTCGCTCGCGTCGATTTCGCCAAGGTACTCGTCGATCAGCCGATGCTCGAGCTCGAGCGTCTTCGGCCGAAGCTCGATGCCCACCGATGCGACTCCGGCCGCGCGCGGCGTCCACATGTACTCCAGTCGCAGCCCGGCGGGCGTGGGCCGCGGCAACACGCGCGTGACCCCGGCCTCTCGAACGATCGCGCGCGCGACACGAGTGGGGACGATCGAGAAATCATCGTTCGGAAAAGCCTCGCCGCTGGTGAGGCCGAGTCGAAAGGGCGTGCCCACGCGGCCGAAGTTGGTGGCGGAGATGAGCCACGTGTCGTGCGCGAAGGCCGTGAGCACGGAGCACAGGATGAGCACGACCGCGCCGAGCACGATGGCGGCGCGATGCAGGCCGGCGCGGGCGGGGCGATCGGATTGATCTCGCATCCAGACCATAGTAACCTCTGCGTGGTCCCGGCGCATGTGACCGGTAACCTCCTGCCCTCTCCGGGAGATCTGCATGCAGGAACCCACGAATCCGATTGCCGCCTGGGAAAGCTTCTACGTGATCGTGGGCTCATCCGGCGCCGCGCTCACCGGACTTCAATTCGTGGTGATCGCGCTCACAACCGAAGTCCGCAGGCAACGCTCGGTCGCGCAGTTCGACGCCTTCGGCACGCCCACGGTCGTGCACTTCTGCATCGCGCTCCTGATCTCGGCGATTCTCAGCGCGCCCTGGCACGAGCTCTCGAGTGTCGCGATCGCCATCGGAGTCAGCGGCGCCTACGGGCTGGTGTACTCGGGGATCGTTGCTCGCCGCGTCAGCAGGCAAACGGCATATGCGCTGGTGTTCGAGGACTGGCTCTTTCACACGGCGCTTCCGTTTCTCGCCTATGCCACGCTGTTGTCGGCCGCGCTCACCCTGGTTCACCACACCGACGATGCGCTGTTCGGCATCGGCGCCGCGTCGATCCTGCTGCTCTTCATCGGAATTCACAACGCGTGGGACTCGGTCACCTACATTGCGGCCGTGCCGGAGGACGGCGATCAGCCGGCGGCGGCGGCACCCGAGAGCGTGGGCGAAGACTCACAGGCAACGTGAGGCGAGTCGGCGCGAGCCCCGCAGCGAGAACATCTTGGCGGCCAACTCCGCCGCACAGAATCGATCAGGGTCGATCGATCTGATACGCGGCAGAGGGAGCGATGCCCAGGCGAAGCTGCATGCTGATGCCCACGCGCTGCGCGAACGATTTCATCCGCTGTGTGTTGGGACCCGCGAACGAGGCGTCCAGCGTCGCGTCCAGGGTCGCCAACCATCTCGCGAAGTGCTCGGCCTCGAGTCCCGGCATCTCGAGATGCGGGCGAAAGGCGTTCCCCGTGTACCGCCCCGAGTGAAAGAGAAGCGTTGACCAGAAATCGGCGATCCGCGGAATGTGGGCCGCCATGTCGAGCGACTCGAAGTACGGCGCGAGTAGCGCGTCCTTCTCCACGGCGGCATAGAACTCGACCAGCAGCGGCTGGAGATCGCGCTCGTGGAGATCATCGCGCGAATCTGCCGCGTTCTGGCGGGGAGCCGCCTGGGGCTGTGCGCCGGAGAGGCGATCGTGGGCGGGCACGATCGGCAGAGTCGACATGGCTGAAAGATGCTACGATTTCATCGCGCGATGAATCCCTCGCAGCGCACAAATTCCCAGGGAGCACTTTCGTGAGCGGTGTCGTCTTCACAATCGGACACTCGACCCGGACGGTCGACGAGCTCGTATCGCTGCTGCGGCAGGCGGATGTGACGATGCTCGTTGACGTGCGCTCCACTCCGCGCTCGCGCGCGATGCCGCAGTTCAACATCGACACGCTCCCGGCCGCCCTGGCAGCGGCGGGGATCCGCTACGAGCACCTGCGCGCACTTGGTGGCCGCCGCCACCATCGCAAGGGCTCACCGCCTTCGCTCAACACCTACTGGCGCGTGGCCGCATTCCGCAACTACGCCGACTATGCGGAGACCGCCGAGTTTCGCGCGGGGCTCGATGCGCTGCGCGAGCTGGCGCGCGATGCGCGATGCGCGATCATGTGCGCGGAGGCGGTGTGGTGGCGTTGTCATCGCCGGATCATCGCGGACTATCTGCTGGCCGGCGGCATCGGGGTCGAGCACATCATGGGGCCGGGCCAGATCGTGGCGGCGACGCTCACGCCGGGGGCGATCGTGCAGCCGGACGGCACGCTCCGATACCCGGCAGAGGGCGGCGACGCAGTTGACGCGCAGTGATGCGGCGCAGCGAATCATTCACGTATCTTTACGTCGTACGCCTCGGTACACTTGTTAAGATTGAAGAGTCTAAGCCGATTGGAACGGTCATGCGAATTGCATTGATCTCTACTCCATTTCTGGCCGTTCCACCGCAGCGTTACGGCGGCACCGAGCTGATCGTGCACGAGCTGGCGGAAGGCCTCGTCAAACGCGGCCACGATGTCGAGTTGTTTGCCACAGGCGACTCCCGGACATCGGCGGACCTGCGATTCCTCTATCCCGAGGCGCAGTGGCCACCCGAGACACTCGCCGACCTCAACCACGCCGCTTGGGCGATGCAGCAGGTGGTCGACGGGGGCCCGTTCGACATCATCCATGCGCACTCTGCGGTCGCGCTCGCATGCTCCCGCTTCATTCCCGACGTGCCGATGGTCTACACCATCCATCACGTTCGAGACGAGCAGCTGTCCGCGTTCTACCGCTTCTACACGGCTCCCAACTACATCGCGATCTCCGAGGACCAGCGCAGGCGCGAGGTGCCCCTGCCCAAGGTGACCGTCATCCATCACGGTCTGAATCCGGCGCGATTCCAGTTCACGTCCAAGCCCTCGGGCGATTACGTCTGCTTCATCGGGCGCTTCTCGGAGATCAAGGGACCGCACACGGCCATCGATGCCGCGCGGCTCGCTGAGGTGCCGATTCGCATTGCGGGAGAGACGCATCCGCCGGACGCGTACTGGGAGGTCGCGACGCTCGAGCCCAGGCTCGCACAGCCGCACGTCACGAAGCTCGGCCCCATCGGCCAGACCGCGAAGGCCGCGCTGCTCTGCCAGGCGCGCGCGTTCCTCGCGCCGGTGACCTGGAACGAGCCATTCGGCCTCGTGCTGATCGAAGCCATGCTGTCCGGGTGTCCGGTGGTCGCATTCCCGAGAGGGAGCATCCCCGAGCTGGTCGAGGATGGGGTGACCGGCTTCATTGCGAGGTCCTTCGAGCACATGGTCGAGCTCATTCGGCCGGGCGGCGCCGTGGATGGGATCGATCGCGTGCGGTGCCGGCAGCGCGCCGTCGAACGGTTCAGCGCCGACCGGATGGTCGACGAGCACGTGGCGCTCTACGAGCGCATCCGGAATCCGGCGGCGTTGATGCGGCGAAGCTCGGATTCCCGAGTGGCGTAATCGCTCGGCACGATCACGTGGCATCTCGAATCGCCGCCGGCCAGATCGGCGCAGCCGCCGAATCGGCGCAGGACCGCCCCGTCATCTCGATGATGGAGGCGGTCGGCTACTCTCCCATCCCGTGCGGCCGCGAGTCGCCGGTATCCGACGCGCTCGCGATCAAGCACGACCGGATGTTCCTGCTCGCCGATCAGCAGGGCAACATCGCGCCGCCCGGCAACTGCTCCCTCGGCCTGTTCGAGGACGACACGCGAATTCTGAGTCATTACGAGATCCGCGCCGCGGGCGCGCCGCAGTCCCGTCTCTCGACGCAGATCGTGCAGCCGTATCTCGCGCAGATCGATCTGGCGGTCACGGACCACGCGTTCGGCGGGAACTCGTGGGACCCCAAGCACGCGATCTTTCTCAAACGCGAGCTCATCCTCGAGGACTCGCTGATCGAGCGCCTCACGCTCACGAATTACCTCATCCGCCCCATCGATTACTGGCTCGAGCTGCACATCGGGTGCGATTTCGCGGACATCTTCGAGGTGCGTGGCTGGAAGCGCGAGCATCGAGGCGAGTATCTCCAGCCGTCCGTGAGCTCGAACGCGATCGGCTTCGCGTATCGCGGCCGCGATGGACAGCGGATCGACAGCCAGATTCAATTCCGCGTCACGCCCAACGCCATCGAAGCGCACTGCGCGCGATGGGCCTTTCCGCTCGAGCCGGGGGTGCCGGTGCAGCTCGAGTGGGAAGTTCGAGGCACGCACTCGCGCTCCGTGCCGATCGTCGTCGACGGCCAGGCCTTCGAACAACGCGGGACACGGCTCGCCTCCGAGTACGAGCGGTGGCGCAACCGGTGCTCGAAGTGGAAGAGCGATGTGGAGGTGTTCGATGCGACGCTCGCGCGCGCGACGGACGACCTGCGCTCGCTGTTCATCGGAGCCAAGGGGGACGAAGTCATCTCCGCGGGCATCCCGTGGTATTCGACGGCGTTCGGTCGCGACTCCATCATCGCATCGCTCGAGACGCTCGCGCTGAATCCGCGCATCGCGCTCGATACGCTCTCCTATCTGGCGCGCCATCAGGGCACGAAGGAAAATCCGTACACGGAGGAGCAGCCCGGAAAGATCATGCACGAGCTTCGCCGTGGAGAGATGGCGCGGAGCGGGGAGATCCCGCACGTGCCGTACTACGGGACGATCGATGCGACGCCGCTCTGGCTGATCCTGCTGCACGAGACGTGGCGCTGGACCGGCGATGATGCACTCGTGCGCCGGCTGCTGCCGAACGCGCGCCGAGCGCTCGAGTGGATCGATCGGTTCGGAGACATCGACGGCGACGGGCTCGTCGAGTACGCCCGCACCTCCGATCGAGGTCTCGTCAACCAGGGGTGGAAGGATTCCGGCGACGGCGTCCCCTTCCCCGACGGTCGCCTGCCGCAGCCGCCGATCGCGCTCATCGAGGTCCAGGGCTACGTCTACGATGCCAAGGTCCGCATGGCTGCGCTCTTCCGGCACGCCGGCGAGCACGAGGAAGCACAGCGGCTCGACGCGGAAGCGGAGCGGCTCCGCGCACGCGTGACCGAGGAGTTCTGGCTCGAGGAGCTCGGAACGTTCGCGCTCGCGCTCGACGGAGAGAAGCGCCCGCTGCCCACCGTCACATCGAACGCGGGTCATCTACTCTGGAGCCGCCTGCCGGATGCGCCGCGCGCGCGCCGCCTCGCGGCGACACTGCTCGCGCCCGACATGTTCTGCGGATGGGGGATTCGCACCCTGAGCTCCCGGCATCCGGTGTTCAATCCCATGAGCTACCACGACGGCTCGGTATGGCCGCACGACAACGCCATCATCGTCATGGGGCTGTCGCACTATGGACTCAGCGGCACCGCGCTGCCGGTGGTCACCGCAACGCAGGATGCAGCCGCGACGGCGCGACTGAATCGACTGCCCGAGCTCTATTGCGGGATGAACCGGAGCGGTGCATCGCAGCCCGTGCAGTATCCGGTGAGTTGCTCGCCACAGGCGTGGGCCAGCGGCGCGCTCTTCATGATGCTGCAGGGAGTGCTCGGCATCTTCGCCGATGCGCCCGCGGGTGCGCTGCACATCCGCAATCCGGTGCTGCCGATGAGCCTCGCCGAGCTGACCGTCACCGATCTCCGCGTCGGCTCAGGCCGCGTCTCGCTGCACTTCGGACGGCGCGCGAGTCAGACCATCGTGAACGTGCTGGAGGTCGTGTCGTCGGAGAGATCGCTTCGCGTTCAGGTAGAGATCGGCTGATTCGCGAAAAAACAGGTGCACTCGTTTGCGGCGCGCCGCGAGATCGAAACGGCGCCCTTTCATCCCAAACGAGCAGGCAGCCAGGGATTCGACATTGACAATTCATAAGCCGCCACTTATATATTGTTCATGCGCACCTCAGCGGCGGCCGAGAACATCATTTTCCAGGCGCTGGCGGACCCGAGCCGCCGGGCGATCTTCGAATCGCTCACGCGCGGCGAAGCCGCGGTGAAAGACCTCACCGCGCGCTTCGAGATCTCGCAGCCCGCCATCTCCCAGCACCTCGCCACGTTGAAGAACGCCGGCCTGGTGAAAGCGAGACAGGAGGGGCGCAGCGTGTATTACAGAGTGCGACCGCGAGGGATGAAGCCGCTCATCGACTGGATCGCGCACTATCGCGCCTTCTGGACGGAGCACATCGATCGCCTCGAGCAGCTGCTCGACGAGATGGACGAATGACTCCCATCGAGACGACGGCGCCGTCGCAAACCGAGCGCATTTCCTTCGAATTCGATCTGCAGCATTCGCCGCAGAAGGTGTGGCGTGCGCTCACCGATCCGGTGCTGCTCTCCGAATGGCTCCTGCCAGTGCTCGAGATCGAGCTCGAGCCGGGAGCCGCGTTCGAGCTCCGCACGCAGCCGCAGCCCGGATGGGATGGCGTCGTGCACTGCCGGATGCTGGAGATCGATGCACATCGAAAGCTCAGCTACACGTGGACAGTCGATGACATCGACACCGTCGTGACCTTCGCGCTCACGCCGACGGCTTCGGGCACGCGCCTGTCGCTCGTGCACTCCGGATTCAAGCCGCATCAGCGCAGGAATTTCGGCGGCGCGCGCTATGGCTGGAAGCTGATGGGCGGAAGGCTCGCCGATCTGCTCGAGCAATCCCCCGAGCGATTCGAAACCGTGTGACCAACGACAACGAGGAGACCGTGATGCGCATCAAGTGGACCACGCTGTACGTCGATGATCAGGAGAAGGCGCTGCACTTCTACACTCACACGCTCGGCTTTCTGAAGAAGTCCGACTTCTCCCAGGGGAGCTACCGCTGGCTGACCGTCGCCTCGCCCGAGGACGCGGACGGCGTGGAGCTCGTGCTGGAGTCCAACGCCAACCCCGCCGGCAAGGCCTACCAGCAGGCGCTGCGCGGGATGGCTCAACCAGCGGCGAATTTCCTGGTGAACGACGTGCAGTCCGAGCACGATCGCCTCGCGGCGAAGGGCGTGACGTTCGCGAAGCCGGTCACGTCGGCGACGGGCTCGATCATCGCCGTGCTCGATGATACCTGCGGCAACCTGATTCAGCTCACGAAGCTCACGTGGGGCTAGGAGAACGCGTATGAAGAAGAGCACCACGAGCAAAAGCGAATCGCCCTCGCGCCTGATCGATGAGCGGATCAGGGAGCTCAAGGACTGGCGAGGCACGATGCTCTCCCGCATCCGCGCACTGATCCGGCAGGCCGTGCCCGATGTCGTGGAGGAGTGGAAGTGGAGAGGCGTTCCGGTCTGGGCGCACAATGGCATCATCTGCACCGGCGAGACGTACAAGAGCGTGGTGAAGCTCACCTTCCTCAAGGGCGCGTCGCTCGAGGATCCCTCGGGGCTGTTCAATTCCAGCCTCGAGGGCAGCACGAGGCGCGCGATCGACATCCACGAAGGCGAAGAGCTGAACGAGAAGGCCTTCAAGGCACTCATCCGCGCAGCCGCAACGCTGAACGGCACCTCGCGCCGCTGATCGCCTCCGACAGAAAAAAAAGACGCTGGAGCAACAGACTCCAGCGTCCAGACCTCACACGAGCGCCGCGTCGAGCTGCAGGTTCTTGCGGACGCCGGCGTCGACCATGCCGGACGGCGCGAATCTGCGAAGCACCCGGAGACGATTTGCCTGTCCGCCCGCCGCATAGTGGAGCTTCGGATGCGCAGCCGTTGCGGCCTCGAGCACGACGTCGGCAACGACCGCCGGCGGATCGCCTGCCGCCATCAGCTCCTTTATCCGCCGGCCCAGAGCGATACGGACCTCGCCGTACTCGTCGAGCTTCGAATCCGCTTCCAGCGAGTTCACGTCGAACGGCGTCTTCGTGTAGCCAGGCTCGATGACCGAGACGCGGATGCCTCGCGTCCGGAGCTCGTGGTCCAGCGATTCCGAATAGCCTTCGATCGCGTGCTTGGTCGCGGCATACAGAGCCATGTAGGGCGCCGGCAGGAAACCGAGCACGGACCCGATGTTGAGGATGCGCCCGCTGCCCTGGCGACGCATGTGCGGCAGGACGGCACGCGTCATCCGGACGACGCCGAAGAAGTTCGTGTCGAAGATCGCGCGCGCCTGCTCGATCGAGCTCTCTTCCGCGCCGGCCAGCTCCGTGCTGAAGCCGGCGTTGTTCACCAGGAGATCGATGCGCCCCTCCGACTGGATCACCCGCGCGATCGCGGCGTCCACTGACGCATCGCTGGTCACGTCGAGCGCCAGCGTCTCGTACGATCGCTGGCCCGGCTGCGCTCCCCGCCTGCTGGTGCCATAGACTGTATAGCCCGCCTTGGCGAGCCGTGCCGCCGTGGCTTCACCTATGCCGGATGACGTTCCGGTAACCAGCGCGATCTTTCCCTGAATCCTGGACACGTGTGCCTCCTGGAGACGCGTGAGCGCAGCGGAATTGCTCCTCGGTGCCGGCTGCGTTATATATGATAACCATCACCATTGTATATATGACGACTATCATTTATATTGTCAAGAGGCATTCACGTCGTTCGCAGGAGACCGGGCATGAAGGTGAGTAGAGAGCAGGCCGCCGAGAATCACGAGCGGATCGTCGACGCCGCCGCGCAGCTGTTCCGCGAGCGCGGCTTCGACGGCGTCGCCGTCGCGGATCTCATGAAGGAGGTCGGCCTCACGCACGGCGGGTTCTACGGCCACTTCTCCTCCAAGGAAGAGCTGATGGCCGAGGCGTCCGTGCGCGCGCTGACGCAGGCGCTCGAGAGATGGAGCGAGCTCGCGGAGCACGCGCACGAGAATCCGCTGCCGGCGCTCGCCGAGGCGTACCTCTCGCGCGCGCATCGCGACGATCCCGGCGCCGGATGTCTTGTGGCCGCGCTCGGCCCGGAGGTGTCGCGACAGGGTCCGGCAGTGCGACGCGCCGTCACGGATTACCTGCGTTCCGCCTGCGATCTGCTGGCCAGGATGGTTCCGGGCAGGTCGAAGGCGGCACGGCGCCAGAAGGTCATCGCGACGTACGCGACGCTCGTAGGCGCGATGGTGATGGCGCGAGCCGTGGACGATCGCGCGCTGTCGCAGGAGATCCTGGATGCCGGCCTGGCATCCGTAACCGCCTGACGCGTCCGTGCCGATCACGCTCGATGCAATGCGCCGGTTCGCGGTCGCGAGAAGTCTGTTCGAGCCCACGACGCTCGCGCGCGCGCTGGACCGCATGGGCTTCGTTCAGGCCGATCCGATCAGAGCGCCGGCGCGTGCACAGGATCTGATGCTGCGCCACAGAGTGAAAGGCTACCGCGCGGGCGATCTCGAACGGCGATACGCGAAGCTCGACATCGAAGAGGATTTCTTCGTCGTCTACGGATACGTGACGAGACGCATCGAGGCGCTGATGCATCCACGCTCGGACGCCGAGGTGCCGGCGGAGGGATCGGTGCCGTGGTCGGCGGCACAGAAGCAGCGTGCACGAGAGGTGCTCGCGTTCGTGCAGGAGCGCGGCACGGTGCACCCGCGCGAGGTGGACGAGCATTTCTCGCACGGCAAGGTCCGGAACTACTGGGGCGGCACGTCGAACGCGTCGACCCACCTGCTCGCGGCCATGCACTACCGCGGAATGCTGCGAGTCGCCAGGCGCCAGTCCGGCATTCGGCTCTACGGCGTGCATGCGCATGGCCCCGAGCCGGCGGATGCGGCGGAGCGCAGTGAGCGGATCGATGCGCTCGTGGATGCGGCGGTGCGAGTCTACGCGCCGCTGCCGAGCGCGAGCCTTTCCTATCTCGTGCGTCGCTTGCGCTACGCCGTCCCACAATGGCGCGGCGAGCTCACGGCAGCGTTGCGGCGCGCCAGGGAGCGCCTGGCGCACGCACGCGTCGACGGCGTCGACTGGTACTGGCCGGCGAGCGAGAAGCCGACGCATCATCGCGTGCGCGACGAGGTGCGACTCCTGACGCCGTTCGATCCGGTGGTCTGGGATCGCGATCGTCTCGAGATGCTGTGGGACTGGACGTACCGGTTCGAGGCGTACACGCCCGCAGCCAAACGCAAGCTCGGCTATTACGCCCTGCCGCTCCTCTGGCGCGACCGAGTGATCGGCTGGGCAAATCTCTCGGTCAGCGCGGGGAAGCTCCGATCAGAGTTCGGTTACATCGAATCGCGCGCGCCGCGCGACACCGCATTCAGGCGCGAGCTGGAGTCGGAGCTCGCGCGGATGAGGGCGTTTCTCTCCCTCGGCACGAGCTCGACTCAGCGCTGATCGACGTCGCCGATGTACTCGCCGGTGAATCTTTTGAGGTAGCGGGCCCGAACATACGACCGCCCACTGCACGCTTGTTACTTGCGCTCACCGTAGCCGCTCTCGCGTCGCCAGGCCTCTTCCTTTTCGACGAGATCCTTGGAAAAGTTGTCGCCGAAGTCCGTGGCCTCGAACACCTGGCGGATCTCGACTTCTTCTCCATTGCGGAATGGCGCGCGCTTCAGCCACTCGATCGCCTCGTCCTTCGATTTCACCTGCCAGAGCCAGAAGCCGGCTACGAGCTCCTTGGTCTCGGTGAAGGGACCGTCCGTGACGGTCTTCTTGCCGTCTTTATGGAACCGGACTCGGGCGCCCTTCGAGCTTGCCTGGAGGCCTTCACCGGCCAGCATGACGCCGGCTTTCAGGAGCTGCTCGTTGAACTCACCCATCTCGGTGAGCTCCTTCTCGGACGGCAGCTGTCCCGCCTCCGATTCCTTCGATGCCTTCACGATCACCATGACACGCATGACACTGCTCCTGCAGGGGTTTTGGTCTGACCTCTACAATCACGTCGAACGAGAACGCGCGGAATCGACATGCGCGCCGACGACAAAGCGCTGGAGGCCACCGGCCGCCAGCGCTTTTCGACTTCCCCAGAATTCGACCACTTCGTAAAGCGGGCGACCGGACTCGAACCGGCGACGTCCAGCTTGGGAAGCTGGCATTCTACCAACTGAATTACGCCCGCGAAAAGACCTGAACGACCCGTCGTCAGCGCGCGATCGGGCTGCGCGCTGACGACGGTGAAGATTTAGCGGTCGCGGAATCTGGCGTCAACTGGCGACGATCCGCGGCTCACTTGGAGAAGACGAACGTCTCTCCGTTATCCACGAACGAGATCGTGGGGAGCGCGGCAGTCGCCACCACTGAACCACCGTTCGACGTATTGCGGATGTTAACGGTGTTTCCACTCACGCTGTACGTTCCCGTGCTTCCCGAGCTGTCGGCGATGGTCCCCGAGCTCGTGGTGGTGGTGATGTGAAAGAGCAGCTTGTACGATTTGTCCGAGTGCAGCGACAGCGTTCCATCGAGGAACACGATCGTGCTGTCGCTGTTGCGCAAGACTGTGTCGGGCGGAGCCTTGCCGTCCACCGATTGCAGAGCGTAATCGCCTGTGAGATCCGGCGCCGGGCCCGTCGTGCTGTCGCTCCCGCACGCGGCCAGCGCCGCGAGCAGGCTCGCGCCGCACATTGTGAGCAAAATGTTGCGAGAGTTGCGCTTGGCGCATGGAGTGCGCGGGGCCGTGACGCGTGTATGCAGCACGTGAGACCTCCAATCCTTCGTTCTGGCTCTGGACTATCCGGACCGGGCCGAAGTGCAC